>Ga0182015_10001209_pt1 | contig 34968 bp, 29 predicted proteins | sample 712P3MmetaG_FD_120478 | JGI IMG/M metagenome (GOLD analysis project Ga0182015, IMG submission 120478) | Permafrost microbial communities from Stordalen Mire, Sweden - 712P3M metaG | ecosystem: Environmental > Terrestrial > Soil > Wetlands > Permafrost | place: Sweden: Stordalen | collected...
ATCTTGGTGATGTAACTGGAATGGGGACAAATGTCAAGACTGTCTCAGTTACGGTGACAATAAAAGTGTTAGAACGTACTCTTTCCACAGAAGGAAACATGTGTTATTCTTTCCTTATATAATAGTTGAGCGGGACATGGGAATGCCGACCAAGCCATATCCGAAATCCGCCCCAGACGAATCGAAGGTCATTACAAAGGCCACGCTCCGTACTGCGGAGCGCCTTGGCATTAAAAACACCGTCCTCGCCAAAATCCTCGGTGTCTCTGAGCCGACGATTTCGCGCATGCGTCAAGGCAGGTACAAGCTTGATCGCGGACAAAAGGCCTTCGAACTCGGCATATTGCTGGTGCGCCTTTATCGCTCGCTCGACGGCATCGTTGCCGGGGACGATCGTGTCGCGGCCGATTGGCTCAAAAACAACAACACCGCACTCGATGGCATTCCGCTGCATCTGATTCAGTCGGTGTCCGGGCTTACCAATGTCATCGCCTATATCGACGCCCGCAGAGCTGTCGTCTAATTGCCGCGCCACGGCGGGGCGGTGCTGGCGGGTCGTCGAGGCCCAGAATCAGATATCGACGACAAAGCTGACCGACACGGCGGCGGAACAGCACGCGCTCGAACGCCTCATCGAGCAAACAAAGCCGCCGGTTCCTCCCGAGTGCCGGCATCTGAACTTTCTGCTGTCGACACCCTTCCGCTACGACGCGCCTTACCCGAATGGATCCCGGTTTAGAAAAGCGGGCCGGACCTTGGGCGTGTTTTACGGTTCCGAAGAGCCCCATACGGCCATCGCCGAACTCTGCTTTCACCGCCTTTTGTTTTTCTCCGAATCGCCGGACACGAAATGGCCCGGCGATGCCGGTGAATACACTGCCTTCGCCGCGGACTATGCGGCTGCGCGATCGATTGATCTGACGAAAGCGCCTTTCGATTCCAGGTCGGCGCTGTGGATGCATGTCACGCGTTATGACGAATGCCAAACGCTTGCCGCACTGGCGCGCGAGGGTGACATCGAGATCATCAAATATGCCTCGGTGCGGGACCCGTCGCATCGGCTTAACATCGCGATCCTCTCGTGCGGCGCGTTCGCCAGTGCTGAGCCGATGGCACGCCAGAGCTGGCGGGTTCTGTTGGGCAGCAACGGCGCGAGAGCGCTTTGTGAGATGCCGGGGGAGGCGATGGATTTTAACAGGCAGGCGTTTCAGGATGATCCGCGGATTGCGGCGATGCGGTGGGATCGTTGATTATTTTTTGGTCACTCGCGTGATGAACGATTCCAATCTCCCCTGGAGGGGGAGGTCGTCGCGCCAACGGGTCGGCGTGAAGCGCCGCCCGATGACAAGCTCCGCACGGCGGGTGGGGTGACAGCGCTAAAGGGTGCTCCTGCTAGCGGTGTCGCCGCGCACCCCACCCCGTCCGCCTACGCTCGCTGCGCGAGCTTCGGCAGCCGACCCTCCCCCTGCAGGGGAGGGTGAGGCATGTAGCCCGTATGGAACGTGGAATGATCAAGCGGCTCAAACACCGATCCTGGATTTTGCTCCCGCTCATTCCGGGCTACGCTTGCTTCCAATTTTTGGAAGTTCGTGCCATGCTGCATATATGATCGTGATCGGCACGGAATTGATCGAGCATTATCTTGCCGATCGCGCCGGCCATAAGGGGATCAAAGCGGCCCGCTCGGAATATCAGGCTTGGCTCGACATCGTGGGCCGTGCCCAGTGGCGCAACCCGGAGGATGTTAAGGCGTCTTATCGAAAGGCGAGCATTCTCAAGTCGAGCCGCGTCGTTTTCAACATCAAGGGAAACGACTATCGATTTGTTGCGCGGATTCAATATCAGGCCGGTGTGTTGGCGATCCGGTTCTTCGGGAGCCATGCCGAGTACGACAAAATCGATGCGGAGACCGTGTGATGGATGCAAAGCTGATTTTGATCGATAGCGCTGCGGAGCTTGCTCGCGCCCATGCCCTCGTGGATCGGCTCTGGGAATCGCACGACCCGGCTGACGTCGCTCGGCTTGCGGCGCAGGCGCGTCTGATCGCCGCCTATGAGGAAAACCAATGGCCGCGCCGCCCGCCGAGCACGGCGGCTCTGATCCGCCATCTCATGGAGCAGCACGGCCTGACCCGTGCCGACATGGTGCCGATCCTCGGCACGCCAAGCCGCGTCAGCGAGGTGCTTGCCGGTAAGAAGGGGCTGAGCATGGCGATGGTGCAGCGGCTGCGCGCGCGCTTTAATGTTCCGGCTGACCTGTTGTTGCCGCCGCTGAAGAAAGCGGCGGCCCGCGGCTCGGCCAAGCGAGTTGCGGCGTGATATTACGTGAGCGCGTGTAGGTTGGGTCAGCGCGTCACCCAACGTGAGGCGCACATTGTTGGTTTACGGGCTTCGCGCCAACTAAACCTAAGGGCTGATGCGGTCACGAAACTTCCCAACCTCCTCTGGAGGGGGAAGTCGTCGCGCGAAGCGCGGCGGGTGGGGTGGCAGCGCCAGAGGCGCTCGGTCTAGCGGCCAAGCCGCGCACCCCGCTCGCTGCGCGAGCTTCGGCGGACATAGGCGCATATCGCGAAAACGACGCGGAAGATCCAAAGCAGATTAGCGCTTCAAACAGGGTCGTCCCACCCGTCCTTGATGATGGGTTCTGCAAAGATGCCTCCGTTTGAGCGAAGCGCGCGACGCATGATGTGATATTCGCGGATGATGTCGTTGGATGGATGTTGTCGTGCGGTGTCTATTGTCGCCAGAGTCAGAATGGCGGCAATTACAGATTCGAGATTGCGCTCCTCTTTATCTTTTGGTGGTGCGTCGTGGGCCATCTGTATGCTCCTGTTGTCCACTTGCAGTCTTTGATGACCGCAAGTGAAAAATAGTCATTTAAACGTCTTGTAGATGCTTGTGACGATCCTAACATTTTCAGGGCGTGCGACAGTAATGAGCATAGGAGTTCCCAATGGGACGTTTTTCTAAAGGTGAAGTGTACGATTCGGGCAACCGTGAAGCCGAGGTAATCGACGTTAGGGACGATGGCCGTGAAGCAATGCTTCGGTGCCTCGACGATGGCGAGCAATTCTCGTCCGCGTGGGGGTTAATGTGCCTGCATGGACCGTGGAAGAAGATTCGTTGAAATTATGTATTTAATGGCTGGTTTTGAAAAGCGTTCGCCGGTTTTGTCAAATGCCCGCGCAAGAAGTGGCACCACATATATGACCTCGGTTGAGTAATGGAGGAAGTCATGTAGCGGGTCGATATTTTGGCGCGATTCGAACTTGCAAATCGCATCGTGATGGAGATTGAGAAGGCCCATCGATATAACGTGACGGGTCCCTAGCTGCGATTGGTACTGTCCCAATTTGACTCGGTGAGGCCCCTGAATAGACTGTCAGTTGCGCGTGGGACAGCACACATCCAGGGATGGCTCAAATGTACAGGATTTTGTTATGTGGACTCTTGCTGTTTTCATCCTTCGGGCTTGTTTCGGGCGCCAGCGCCCAGGGCTTTAAATGTGGGTTAAAACCGATACCCCCCGATCGGATGTAAGTCAGAGCACGCACGGTGTGTCTGCAATTCAAACGACGAGTGCGAGTGGGTTTTTGATTGTAATTGAACTACGGCCGCCTCAATTGATGACGTCGTCCGAAATTCTGCAGCGAGCGTAGGACGACCAAAGCGAAGCACTCTGACTTGCAGTTTGCCTCGACGGTGACGTGGGCACGGCGCTACGCGCCTTTCCCACCCCACCGCGCTACGATGCTTTCTTCCGTCATGGCCGGGCTCGTCCCGGCCATCCACGTCTTTTTGTTCGCTCTCGGTAAGACGTGGATGCCCGGCACGAGGCCGGGCATGACGAACCAAATGCGCAGCGATCTTGCCGACGCGGCGGACGGCGGGGTTACGCCTTCGGCTAACCCGCTCTACTCGATTTTGTGCAACAAAGGTTTATCGGTGCTTTCACCCAAACCCATCCCAATCTTCGACGGCCACAACGACGTCCTGTTGCGGCAGCATCTGCATGGCGGCGCGGACGCGGTTACGGCGTTCTTGCAAGGCGAGGAAAAGGGCCATTTGGATCTTACCAAGGCGCGCAAGGGTGGATTTGCCGGCGGCTTGTTCGCGATCTTCGTGCCTTCGCCGAAACGGAAGGATCGCGCCGAAAGCGAAGTGACCCCTCAAGGAAACAACAGCATCATCGGCAGCGATCCGGCGCCGCCCGCCGTCGATGCGGCGGAGGCACAGCGGGTCACCTTCGCCATGGCGGCGCTGTTGTTGCGGATCGAGCGGGAATCGAAGGGCCGCGTGCGCGTCTGCCGCACTGTCGGCGATATCGAAAGCTGTCTCGCCGGTGACGTGCTGGCGGCGGTGCTGCATATCGAAGGCGCCGAAGCTATCGACGCGAACTTCGAGCTGTTGGACGTGCTGTACGCGGCGGGGCTGCGCTCGCTCGGCCCGGTGTGGAGCCGGCCGAATATTTTCGGCCATGGCGTTCCGTTCCGCTGTCCGTCGTCGCCCGACACCGGCCCCGGTCTGACCGACCTCGGTAAGGCGCTGATCGGCGCCTGCAACGCTTTACGGATTCTGATCGATCTGTCGCACCTGAACGAACGCGGCTTTTGGGACGTTGCCGAAATCAGCAACGCGCCGCTGGTTGCCTCGCATTCCAACGCGCATGCCATAAGTCCGCATTCGCGCAATCTGACCGACCGGCAATTGGCGGCCATTGGCGAATCCGGCGGCCTGGTCGGCGTCAATTTTGCCACGAGCTTCCTTCGGCCCGATGGTCGTCACGATAAGGACACGCCTACGGAGCTGATCATCCAGCATATCGAGCACATGCTCGAACATTCTGGCGAGGACGCTGTTGGATTTGGCTCCGATTTCGACGGCGCCATGATTCCGGCGGAACTCGGCAATGCTGCGGGACTGCAAAATCTGGTGCAGGCGATGCGCCAGCGCGGCTTCGGCGAGCCGCTGATCGAGAAATTGTGCTTCCGAAATTGGCTGCGGGTGCTGGGACGAACGTGGGGGAGGGACCGCGCGTAGCGCGGTGGAGGGGTTGAGCGAAGCGAAACCCATTACTTTCCGTCGCGCGACGGTGGGTCGCTGCGGCGACTACGCGAGTGTGCTAAGATGATTCCATGAAGAAAGTCGGCAGACCAAAAGCGACTGGGGAACCCAAGACTGGGAAACCCAACAGGGGCAACGCCGAGCGTCCCCGAGCCAAGGCACAGCGCCTCACCATCGGCCTTGCCGGCTTTGAGAAAGTCAGCGCGATCGAAGGTCTGCACCTGACATGCGACATGAAAAGGACCTTCAGCGCGCTTGAACGCCAGGGTGCCTCAGCGGCGCAGCGACGCGCCGCCATCATTAAAAGATACGGCTGAGCCTCCTCGTCCCGTCGATGTACGACAGCATAGACGATCCGTACTGCTATCCCGGAACGAACGTTCTCAAGAATCGCCGCAATCTCCGCACGCAAGACGCGCTCGACCGCTTCGAGACGGCGATTACCGCGCAACGGTTCAACGAACCGATGCCGGCCGGCAAGCTGACCGAACAGCACTACCAGCGGGTCCACCGGCACATTTTCAGTGACGTGTACACATGGGCAGGCGAATACCGAGAAAAGGTTCGGATCAGCAAGGGCGACAGCACGTTCTGCTACCCAGAACACATCCCCCGGGAAATGGAGAAGCTGTTCGAGGGCTTGCGACGCAATAACTATCTGTAGGGTCTATCTGCTCGAGAGTTCGCACAAGGTGCAGCGGCCTTCCTGGCGACGCTCAACGCCGTCCATACCTTTCGTGACGGCAATGGCCGGAGCCAACTTGCATTCATGGGGCTTCTGGCGAAGGCTGCTGGGCATCCCTTGCACCTCGATAGAATAGTCCCGGAAGATTTCCTGGCGGCTGTGATCCGCAGTTTTCAGGGTGACGAAGAACTGCTGGTCGGACAGTTCGCTCGACTGCTCTAGGAGCAAGCGTGGAACAGGTTGGACGCGCCGAGAGCCACGGTGGGGTTCGTTGCGCTCAACTCGCCCTGCATTTTCACACTTCGCACTCACCCCAGTCTTCGGTCAAACTCCAGCACGGCATTGAGCAGAACTTGCGCGCCGGCGGCGCATTCGTCGAAGCTCGTCGATTCCGCCTCGTTGTGCGAAATGCCGCCGGCGCAGGGGACGAAGATCATGGTCGTCGGCGCGACGCGGGCGATGTAGGCGGCGTCGTGCCCGGCGCCTGAAATCATGTCGCGCGAGGTGAAGCCGGCTTTTTCGGCGCCGATGCGCACGCAATCGATCAGGTCGGTTGCAAAATTGACCGGCGGCGAGTCCCAGATCCGCGTTTCGTGATAGGTGAGCTGCAATGGCCGAAGGATTTCGGCGAGCCCGACGCGAAGCTGTTCCTCCATGACGTCGAGCACCTTTGCGTCCGGGTGACGGAAATCGACGGTAAAGAAAACCTCGCCGGGGATGACATTGCGGCTGTTCGGCTTGTTCTCGATCAGGCCGACGGTGCCGACCGCGTGGGGCGGATGCTCGCGCGCAATCGCGTCGATGCGCGCGAGCATGGCCGCCGCACCGATGAGCGCGTTCTTGCGCAACGCCATCGGCGTCGCGCCGGTATGCGCTTCCTGGCCGGTGATGGTGACTTCATACCAGCGCATGCCCTGCACGCCTCGGACGATGCCGATCATCCGGCCTTCGTCCTCGAGGATCGGGCCTTGCTCGATATGCAACTCGAACATCGCCGCGAACCGGCGCGCGCCGGGCCGCTGTTCGCCCCGGTAACCGATTCGGTCGAGTTCCTCACCAAACGTCTTTCCGTCACGATCCATGCGCGAATAGGCATATTCGGCCGTGAAAACCCCGGCAAAAACTCCGAACGCGAGCATGGCCGGCGCAAAGCGCGCGCCTTCCTCGTTGGTCCAATTGACGATCTCAATGGGCGCGTTGGTCTCGTAGCCGAGATCGTGCAGCGTGCGCATGGCTTCGAGCGCGGCCAGCACGCCGAGCGCGCCGTCGAACTTGCCGCCGGTCGGCTGGGTGTCGAGATGCGAGCCCATGGCGATTGGCGCCAGGGCAGGGTTCTTGCCCGGCCGCCGCGCGAACATGTTGCCGACTTCGTCGACCGCAACGGCGCAGCCGAGCGCTTCGCACCGCGTCTTGAACCAGTCGCGCACCTGGCGGTCGAGATCGGTGAGCGTCAGCCGGCAAATCCCGCACTTCGGCGTCGCGCCGATCCGCGCCGTTGCCATCAGCGAGTCCCAAAGCCGCTGGGGATCGATCTGTAGATTCTGCAAAGCCTAAAACTCCGCCTCGTCTTGAACTTGTCGTACCAGGCGAATGCTAGGGCAATGGCCGAGTCAGCCTTAGAGCTAGTCGTGCAATGGGCTTATCTGAACGGCGTTGGCTTACTAACTCATTGAATCCACGACGAATCAGATATGATATCCACAGGCCCACGAACCATAGGCTTAAGCGCCAGGGCAACCGCCGGAGCGATGCGCCATGCTGCGGGTGCGATTGAAAGCGGACGGACGATTGGTCGAAATTCTGCCGGACGGCAGCGAGCGTGCGATTGCCAGCGATCCCCGCTCGATAGCCACGGCGGCGCATAATGCGGCGCGCTCGGAGAGTGCGCGGGTCGCCCAAAATGCACGGGGCAACGACGCAAGCTATGCTCGCAATGTGCGCGGGCAGACCGGGCTCACCCAGGCCGCTTTCGCGGCGCGCATCTGCGTGCCGGTCGAAACGGTGCGCAATTGGGAGCAGGGCAAGCGCTCGCCGCGCGGACCCGCACGCGCCTTGCTCAGAGTGATCGAAGAAGCTCCCGATGCCGCCTTTGCCGTATTGGGCAAAGCGCGCTGAAGCCATTATCGGAACGCCGGGGCACCTCTCAGCATTGGACTGGAATTGCCGCGCGCAATAGCGGATGCTCGCGCCGTTTTGTGGAGTTCAGGAGCGAATAATGGACGTTACTGAAACGCATGGCGCGCGCATCCCGATCATCGGCTTCGGCACCATGACGCTGAAGGAAGATTTGTGTGTCGAAATGGTCGAGGCGGCTTTGCAGCTCGGCTACCGGCATCTCGACACCGCGCAAATGTACGGCAACGAACGCGAAGTCGGGTCCGGCTTGCGCGGCTCTGGCCTCAAGCGCGAGGACGTGTTTCTCACCACCAAAGTCTGGTTCAGCCGGCTGGCCCCCGGCGATTTCGAGCGCTCGGTCGACGAAAGCCTGGAGCGCCTGCAGCTGCCCTGGGTCGATTTGTTGATGATCCACTGGCCAAACACGCAAATTCCGCTCGCCCAGTCGATCGCCTCGCTGTGCAAGGTCAAGAAAGCCGGGCTCGCCAAGAATATCGGCGTGGCGAATTTCAACATCGCCATGATCGACGAAGCGACGAAGCTTGCGAGCGAGCCGATCGCGGTGCTGCAGATCGAAACCCACCCCTATCTCGACCAGACCAAAGTGATCGCTGAGGCGCGCCGTCACGGCATGGCCGTGGTCGGTTATTGTCCGCTGGCGCGCGGCAAAGTGCCGGATGACGAGACGCTGCAACGGATCGGCCGCGCCCACGGCAAATCCGCTTCCCAGGTCGCGCTGCGCTTTCTCGAGCAGGAGCGCATCATTCCCATCCCGCGGACGTCGAAGCGCGAACGGCTTACCGAAAATCTCGGCAGCCTCGAATTCAAGCTAAGGGATGCGGAAATGGCGGAGATCGGCAAACTCAAGCGGCCGGGTTCGCGCATCGTCAGTCCGCCGCAAGCGCCCGCGTGGGACAGCTAGAGCCGGAACCCGTGGACACGATCGCACCAATCCCGACTGTCGAGGCCAAGGGCGCCAAAATTCCGTTGGTCGGGCTTGGCACGTGGGATTTGCGCGGCCGCACCTGCGCGCGCGTTGTCGAGCAGGCGTTGCGGCTGGGCTACCGCCACGTCGACACCGCGGAAATGTACGACAACGAGCGCGAAGTGGGGGAGGGCGTGCGCGGCTCGGGCGTCAAGCGCAACGATATTTTCCTGACGACCAAAATCTGGCCGTCGCATTTCGCGCCGCGCGCCCTCGAACGCGCCGCCCGCGACAGTTTGGTGAAACTGCGCCTGAGCGAAGTCGATTTGCTGCTGCTGCATTGGCCCAATCCGCAAATCCCGCTCGCCGAAACGCTTGGCGCGCTCTGCAAGGCTAAGCAGGACGGGCTGGCCCGCCACATCGGCATCTCCAATTTCACCGTGGCGCTGATCGAAGAAGCGTCGCAGATCGCCACCGAACCCCTGGTCTGCGATCAGATCGAATGCCACCCGTTCCTCGACCAGTCGAAGGTGATCGCGGCTTGCCGCGACCACGGCATGGCGGTGGTCGCCTATAGCCCGATCGCGCGCGGCAATGCCGGCAATGACAAAGTGCTGGCGCGCATCGGCGCGGCGCACAAAAAGACCGCGGCGCAAGTGTGCCTGCGTTTCCTGGTGCAGCAGGATATCGTCGTCATTCCGCGCACCAGCAAGCTCGAGCGGCTGTCGGAGAATGCCGCGATCTTCGATTTTACCCTGAGCGAGGACGAAATGGCCGAGATTGCCGCGCTGGCGCACCGCGACGGCCGCATCGTCGACTGGGCCTATTCGGGGCGCAGCGCGTGGGACTAGGGCGCGTACTCCGTCTCAAAAGCGGACATCAATGAATAACCGCGATCGCCTAGACCCGTTGAGCTTTGCGATCGCGTATCAAACCCTCCCGTCTAGATTCCGAAGGAGACCTGGATGAATGACGAGGATCCCTGGGCCTGGATGCAATCCTATGACGTGCGCCGCTTCGGTGAGGTGATACTCGACAAGAATGAGCAGGAACGCTGGTGCCGTGCGGTATTGCTCGGCGGCTTGCCATTTATGTGGCGCAAGGCGGAGGCCGCTCGCAATCTCATCTACGATCGGCTCGAACTGAAAGCCGGCGACAAGGTTTTGATCATCGGCGAGTGCATCGAGCCGTGCGGTTTTGTCGAGGACATCAGAGCGCGCATCGGCCCCCAAGGCGACATCCAGGTATTCGATATCACCGACGAGGCCCGCGACAGCTACATCGCGAAAGAGCGCGGTCGCGGCGGCCAGCTCGCGACGTGGCAATGGTCCTACACGCGAGAGATCGCAGACGGCACGTTCGATTGCGCGGTCTGTCTGCAGGGCGTGCAGCATACCGATGACTGGCGCGAGACCGGGGCGGAAATGCTGCGTGTCATGAAAAGCGGGCGCAATCTTGTGCTGGCCGAAATCGCCTATAGTCCCGAGACCCGGATGAAAATCGAGCTGGACATGCACATTGAATATGTCTTCAGCAAACTTCTGTCGCGGGTCGGCTGGAAGCTGGAAGAATTTCCTTATTATAGTCCGAAGGATTTTGCAGGCCGCATTCGCTGGACTTCTCGACGACACCGAGAGCTTTGTCTGGAAAGGCATCGAAATCTTCTGGGGCCGGAAACCGGCGCAGGCCGGCTGATGCTCTCGTCAGGCCGCCCGGCTTTCCGAGGCGATCGTGCGCTTCATGAACTCGGCGAAGACCTGGGCAATTTCGGGCTCATACGGGCTCCATTCCGGCCATGGAATGAGCGGCAGATTCTGATCCTCGATCGGCAGCCGATGCGGCGTGCTGCCGGCGATGAGCCGATGCGCGGTGAGCCCGCTGGCGCTGGAATGGGTGTTGTCGTTGCCGGGAACGACGATGGTCGGCGTTTTGATCGAGCGCAGCTCGTCCGGTGTCACGCCCATCACCGGATGTTGCCCGCCGGCCATAAAAATCTCGTTCCAGCGTTTGAGCACATCGATGAATTGCCGCGCCGGGAGCCGTGCCAGATATTCCTTATTCGCCGGGTTGGCTGCGATCCGCTCCTGCCACATGTCCATCGCACAGATGGCGTCCATCCCGCCCTGTTCGGCGGCGCGGATATATTGGCCATAATACTGCTCCGGCAGGCGGCCAGCGGCGAATGCGCCGCCGGTGACTCGCAGCAGCAGGAGTCCGCGAACGGCTTGCGGATAGCGGAGGTAGAACAGGATAGACGTCCGCGCGCCGGCCGACGAACCGCTGAAGAACGCGGGGAGCGCGTTCTGCTAGGACAAAAGGGCGTACATGTCACGAGTCCAGATAACTTCCTCGCCCTCTTCACCCTCAATGAGAATGTCCGAGGCGCCGGTATTGCGGCGGTCGTGCAGTATGACGCGATAGCCGTAGCGCGCGATCTTTTCCGCGAGCGAGACGAATTCGTCGTGCCCGCGACGACCGCCCGTGGTCATGACGACCCGTGGGTTCCGGTCACTTGGCCCGCGGTCGCCGATGACCCGCCAATTGATGTTCACGCCGTTGATTTTGCTGATTGGCATGTCGCGCTCCCTCCCGGCTCTGTCAGTTCAGCATAGCCGGGCGGATGCGCCACGTGCCAGTCGAAACGCGGGCGGCGCGGCAGCTCAGAACTCGACGTCCAATTCCTCGAGCTCGTCCGGCTCGACTTTGGCGGCGGCGATCCATTCCTGCATGAACGGCGTCGCCATCATGGTGCGGCAATAATCCCGCGCCGGCGGATCAAGCGCGACGTCGTAGGTGACGAACCGCGAGCACACCGGCGCGTACATCGCATCCGCCGCGCACGGCTTCTTGCCGAACAGATAGGGGCCGCCATACTCGGCGATGCATTCGCGCCAGATCGCGGCGATGCGATCGATGTCCGCGCGCGCGCCCGCCCATGATTTGAAGCCGGGGAAATGCGCCTTGATATTCATCGGCAGTGCCGAGCGCAGGTTGGAAAAGCCGGAATGCATTTCGCCGCAGATCGAGCGGCAATGCGCGCGTTGCCCCTGATCCGACGGCAACAGGCCCGCTTCGGGTTTGATCTCATGGAGATATTCGGCGATCGCCAGCGTATCCCACACCTTCATGCCGTCATGGACCAGGCACGGCACCAGGAAAGACGGCGACAGCAGCAGCAATTCCGCGCGTGTCGAGGGATCGTCGCTGCCGACGTGCTTCTCCTCGAAATGGAGGTTTGCCATTTTGCATAGCAACCAGCCGCGCAGCGACCAGGAGCCGTAATTCTTGCTAGCGATCGTGAGTGTTGCCTTGGCCATCCCGCCGTCTCTTTAAAATGTATTCCAAAACAAAGGGTTAAGGTCGAGGCTAGCCATCCTCGGCGGTGTCGCTTGGTGTCGCCTAACCCAGCTCGACATCGACCCAATTCCCAATTGTGCAGGATGTTCACATTCTTGTCGCAGTGCAACAAAAAATGCACTAGGTTTTGCCATTGAGGGGTCGAAATGTGCCGTCGGCAGTCGGCACGCGGCGCCCGTGGACAACGGATGCTGTACCTCGCCTACCAGTTGCAATCCGACATCATGACACCGGTCCGGGCCTGGGCCAGCATGGCCGCTTCGGGCGGGACTCCGCTTCTCTCCGACCACCCGGCCATGCGTAACCTCACCGCGGTCTATGAGCTGATCGCGCGATCGGGTCTCACCCACACGCGTCCGCCGTTCGGTATCAACTCCGTTACCGTTGGCAACCGCGAGGTTGAGGTGCGCGAGGAGGCGGCGGCGACTACGCCGTTCGGCACGCTCCTGCACTTTAAGAAAGATATCGCGACCGCGCAGCCGCGGGTGCTGTTGGTGGCGCCGTTGTCGGGCCATTTCTCGACGCTGTTGCGCGCGACCGTGCGCACCATGCTGCCCGACCACGACGTCTTCATCACCGATTGGCATAACGCCCGCGACGTTCCGCTCGCCGCCGGCCGTTTCGGCATGGATGAATATACCGACCATCTCATCAAGTTTCTCGAAACGATGGGTCCGGGTTCGCACATACTCGCGGTGTGCCAGCCCTGCGTCGCCGTGCTCGCCGCGGCTTCGGTGATGGCGCAAGCCGGCAATCCGGCGCAACCGCGCTCGATGACGCTGATGGCCGGCCCGATCGATACCCGCGTCAATCCAACCAAGGTCAACGAGCTCGCCAAGAAGAAAACCATCGATTGGTTCGAGCGCACGCTCACCGCATCGGTGCCGCTGCGCTATCCCGGCGCGTTCCGCCGCGTTTATCCGGGCTTCGTGCAACTTGTCGCCTTTATGAGCATGAATATCGAGCGCCATGTGAAGGCGCATAAGGAGCTTTACGATAACCTCGCCAATGGCGAGCTTGAAAAAGCGGCAGTGACCAAGGCGTTCTACGACGAATATTTCGCCGTGCTCGATCTCACCGCGGAATTCTATCTTGAAACGGTGCGGCTGATCTTCCAGGACCATGCGCTGCCGCTCGGCAAGCTCGAATGGCACGGCCAGCGTATCGATCCGAGCGCGATCCGCAAAACCATGCTGCTGACCGTCGAAGGCGAGCGCGACGACATCTGCGCCGTCGGCCAAACCGTGGCCGCGCACGATCTGTGCAGCAAGCTGCGGCCCTATCTCAAGCGCCACCACATGCAGGCCGGCGTCGGCCATTACGGCGTGTTCTCAGGCAAGCGCTGGGAGAACCAGATTTATCCGATTTTGAAGAACGTGATTTTGTCGAGCGATTGATGCCGGTGCATTGCATTAGATCGACCACGGATTAATTACGCGAAGACTCAAATCTCGAAAGTGGCGTACGTTGCGCGTCGCCAGGTCGGCGTTCTGGGAAATGACAATACCGGCAATGAATGCGTCGCGAATTTCATTCGAATGCCCCATCGAGCGTTGCTTTGCGGAAATGAGCGCCGCTGCGTTCGCAGCTTTCTCGTCGAAATTCAAGATTCGACCCTGAAATCCGACATCGAGTATCTGAGCGAGACCATCTTCGAGTTGGCTTCGGCGTTGCTCTTTTGCGTGAAGCTCAATACCGAAGCGCAGCTCGAAAATCGATATGGCTGTGAGCCACACATCTTGTCGCGGAAATCCATCGAGCCAGGCGGTAACTTTGCTGTCAGGCTCCTGTCGCATGAGCTCTGAAACTATATTGGTGTCGAGCACGATCACTTTCGAAATCGGGCAGGACGCGCCTTTTCGCCGCGCCATTCAGGTATATCAAAGTCGATGCCTCGGCCTTTGCCGGCAAAATGACGGGCAATTAACGTCCCTAAACCTTCTTCGCGCGTTGCGTTTTTTCCGACCGCCTCACTTAGAATATCGCGGATTTCAGCCTCCATGCTGTGTCCGCGCCGCGCCGCGCGTTGCTTGAGACGCTTCTTGACGGTCTCGTCGAGCTTGCGGACAACAACTTGAGCCATCGGACACATGATATCACTTCAACGGTAATGTGATATCACCGGGCCGCGGCTGTGGCAACTGCTATCACCGCATCGCCGCGGCGATATTGCCGCCGTCGACGGTGGTGACGTCGGCGGTGGTTTTGAGCGCCAGCGCGTGATGCAAGAAGGCCTGCGCAACATCCTCGGCGGTTACTTCGCGCCCGAGCAGATTGCCGCCCATGTAATCCTTCTCGCTCAAGCCCCGCGCCTTGGAGCGCGAGGCGATCATGTCCGGCGTGAGGAGCCCCGAGCGGATGCGGTCGGCATTGACCGCATTGGCGCGGATGCCGTCTGAGCCGTAATCGAGCGCGTATTGGCGCATCAACGCGAGCGCCGCCGCTTTTGGTATTCCATAAGGGCCGAAATTCGCTCCCGGGTTCACCGCCTGCTTGGAAACGTTGAACAACAGACAGCCGCCGGTGCCTTGCGCCAGCATAATTTGAACCGCGGCCTGCGCCACGCGCTGGTGACCATAGAAATTAAGCTCGAAACTTTTGTGCAAGATTTCCTCGTCGACTTCGCCGATGCGGCCCTGCCAGGCCGCGCCGGCATTGGAGATGACGATATCGACGCCACCAAATGCGGCGGCGATCTTGTCGAATGCCGTCGCAACGGACGCCGCGTCAGTTACATCACACTCGATCGGTAGCGCAGTGGCGCTTAGCGCTTTTGCCTGCTCGCGCGCGGCGGACAAATTCACGTCGAGCAAAGCGATCTCCGCGCCTGCCGCCGCGAATGCGCGCGCCGTTGCGGCTCCAATCGCGCCGCCGGCGCCAGTCACCGCCGCAATCTGTCCGGCGAGTGGCAATTCCTTGCGTTTGCCGAGCTTGGCCTGTTCGGGCGGCCAATACTCGCAGTCGAACATGTCGGCCTCGGAGATCGACTCGAAACGGCCGATGGCTTCGGCGTCGCTCACGCCCTCCACCCACGCTTCGGCGATATCGGCGGCGATGACGGCGTCCTGTTTGGAGCGGCCGAGGCCGAACAGACCTAGGCCCGGCATCAGCACCACGCGGGGCAGGGGATCGAGCTCGTGCTTGATGCCGCCGGTGCGTTTGTTGTGCTGCGCGAAATAGGCGTGATAGCGCGTGACAAATTGGCTGACCCGCTCGCGCGTCACGCGCGCGAAGTTGGCGAGCTCGCCGCTCTCCGGCGCCGGCAGAACCAGCGGCCAGTTTTTGGTACGGATGGTGTGATCGGGCGTCATCAGGCCACTTTGGCTGAGCCGCTCCAAGTCTTTCGCGTTGACGAAATTTTGGACTGCCTCGCCACCGCGGAATTCAAGAACGAGCCGCCGCCACGCGCCTTCGATTTCGTCGTCCTTCGCGGAGCAGGCGCCGCGCACCAGCGGCGCGATCTGTGCGACACCGGCGACGTTTCGCGGCGTGGCGATGGCGGCAGTCTTACGGTTGCGCGCGATAAAATCCTCGGCGAGCGACACCATCTCGATCATGCGCTCGTAGGCCACGCGCGCGGTCTCGCCGAACGTAACGATGCCGTGCTTGCTGAGAATGAGCCCGTCGCTCGGCTTGGCGTCCTCGAAAACGTCGATCGCCTTTTTCGCGAGGCCAAAGCCCGGCATGAGGTAAGGCACGAAAGCCAAGCGGCCGCCGAAAATGTCGGCGCACTTTTTCTCGCCGTCGGGCTGGTCGATCACGCTGAGCACGGCGGTGGCATGGGTATGATCGATGAATTTGTGCGGCAGGAACGCGTGCAGCATCATCTCGACGGACGGATTGGGCGCCGCCGGATCGATCAGATTGGCGCGCTCGATACTGACCAATTCCTCGTCGTCGATTGCTTTGAGCGCGCGCAGCTTACGCATGGGAAGAAGCCGCACGGCCGTAAGCCCGTCCGGCTCGATCGTCGCCATGTCGGAGCCGGAGGATTTGACGCGTAACACTTCGACCTCCTCGCCGAAGAGGTCGCGCATCCGTGTCTTCAGCGAGGTGTTGCCGCCGCCATGCAACACAAGCTTCGGATCGCGGCCGAGGAGCCGCGTCGTGTAGACGCGCAGCGCCAAATCGCGATCGATACCCGATTTCGCGCCAAGTGTTTTCGCAAAATGGGCGACGGCTGTCTCGGCGTCACGGTCGACCCAGCCGCTTTTCATGGTCTTCTTCAGTCGCCGGCAAAGCGGCGCGACCACCAACCGGTCTTGCGCGGCCGATCGCCCTCCGCAGCCTCGTTGGTTTCGATGACGACCGGCTCAGACGCGGACGCGGGCGCAGCGGGTTGGGTCGGCGCTTGCGCCGACGCCTCTCCGCCGCCGCCGACGGGCGCGCGCTCGCGCACGGTCGAGCGCCGGCGCACCGGCTCGGGCTCCGCGGGCGGCGGCGAGTACGGCATTGGCTCCGCGCTCACCGGTGCGCGCACCGTGGGCGGCGGGGTGTCGAGATCGGCGACAGCGTCCTTGAGTCCAGGCTCGGCGGCGGATGGCGCGATCAGCTCTTCGGCCGGCGTGAAGGTCTGCTGCTCGCGCGGGCCACGCTCACCAAGTCCGCCGTCACCATGTCCGCCCTCAACGTGCCCGCCGTCACCGTTGCGATTCCGGTTGCGGCGTCCGCCGCGGCGTCCGCGGCGCCGACGTCGCTCGCTGTCGTGCTGCGGCTCGCCGCGTTCGCCCTGCTCTTGCGGCGTAAATTCGGTGCGCGGCTCCTCAGCACGCTCATCGCCTGCCGGCGTTTCGTGTTCGGCTTCCGCCGCAAATTCGTCGGCGGAGTCGTTGATCGCACCAGTCTCGTGACCGATGGGCTCTTGAGCGCCGTGCTCGTGAGGCTGGCCGGGCGCGCCGCCGTCGCCGTTGCGGCCGCCGCGCCGACGCCTTCGCCGCCGGCGGCGTGGGCCGACTTCGTCTTGCTCGTGCGTAGCAGCGAGTGCCGCCTGCGCAGGCTCCGCAGCCTCGGCCTCGACTTCCTCGTCCTCCACCGCGGCGTAATCTTCGAGATCGTCCTCTTCTTCCAGCGGCGCGGCGGCGGCGGTGGCTTGCGCGCGCTCGGCGAGCGCCTTGGCTGCCTCGACGGTGTGCACCTGTTCGCCGCGGTCGACGATAAAAGCCTGGGGCGCGAGCACGGTTTCGTCGGCGCTGATCGTGATGGTGATGACGAAGCGCTCCTCCAGGCTGCGCAGATGAGCGCGCTTCTGGTTGAGAACATAGAGCGCCACGTCGGGCCGCGTGCGCACGATGAGATTATGCGTGGCGCCCCTGATGAGCTGCTCCTCGAGCGCGCGCAGCACTTGCAAAGCGAGCGACGATACCGAGCGGACATGACCGCTGCCGCCGCAATACGGGCATTTTTCCGTCGAGCTTTCCAGCACGCTCGTTCGAATGCGTTGCCGCGACATTTCGAGGAGGCCGAAATGCGAGATGCGGCCGACCTGAATGCGCGCGCGGTCGTGCTTGAGGCACTCCTTGAGGCGGCGCTCGACCGAGCGGTTGTTGCGGTTCTCTTCCATGTCGATGAAGTCGATGACGATCAAACCGGCAAGATCGCGCAGCCGAAGCTGGCGGGCGATTTCCTCGGAGGCTTCCATATTGGTCTTGAGCGCGGTGTCCTCGATGTGATGCTCGCGCGTGGCGCGGCCGGAATTGACGTCGATGGCGACCAGCGCCTCGGCCTGGTTGAGCACTATGTAGCCGCCCGAACGCAGTTGCACGACCGGCGAGAACATGGCGTCGAGCTGATTTTCCACGCCGTAACGCGACAATAGGGGCTGCGTGTCGACGTAAGCCTTCACGTTTTTCGCATGGCTCGGCATGAGCATGCGCATGAAGTCCTTGGCTTCGCGATAGGCCTCGGTCCCCGCGACGGTCACGTCGTCGATGTCCTTGGTGTAAAGGTCGCGGATCGAGCGTTTGACCAGCGAACCTTCCTCATAGACCAGTTTTGGCGCCGTGGATTTCAGCGTCAGGTCGCGGACGGTCTCCCACATCCGCAGCAAATATTCGAAATCGCGCTTGATCTCGATCTTGGTGCGGCTTGCGCCGGCTGTGCGCAAGATCACGCCCATGCCCTCCGGCACTTCCAGCTCCGCCGCCGCTTCCTTGAGCCGCGCGCGATCTTCACCGCTGGTAATCTTGCGGCTGATGCCGCCGCCGCGCGCGGTATTGGGCATCAGCACCGAATAGCGTCCGGCGAGCGACAGATAGGTCGTCAGCGCCGCGCCTTTGGTGCCGCGCTCCTCCTTGACCACTTGGACAAGCATGACCTGCCGGCGCTTGATCACCTCTTGGATTTTGTATTGGCGGCGGTAGCGCGGCGCGCGATCGGGGACTTCTTCCAGCGCGTCCCCACCGCCGACCGATTCGACAACCTCTTCGTCCTCGCCGTTGTCATCGTGCTCGCGGGCTTCGGAAGGAGCCGCGGCCTCACCGTTTTCGGCGCTGACGTCGTGCGCGGTCTGATCGGCGCCGGTGTGCTCGGCCTCACCGTGCTCGCCTGGAGCCTCAACAGTCGTCGCCGACTCGACAGGGCCGGAATGCGCTTCATCCGGCTCGGCATCGCTGCCCAGGGCAGCGTCCCCCGGAAGCTCCACGATGTCCGCCTCCGGTTCCCACGTTTCGCTTTCGGCCGGTGCCGCTTCCGCGGTGTTGGGGCCGGCGGGTGTCCCCAACTCCGAACGCTCGCCAATCGCGTCGTCGGGCTCGGCCGGTGATGGTGCAAACTGCTCCACGGCGACCGCATCGCCCGCAGGCGCTTCGACGCGCTCGCCGCGCATTACCGCGTCGCGACGGCCGGCGGAACGCCCGCCGTGATGCCGATGCCGGCGCGAGCGCCGATCGACCTCGTCGTCGGCGTCACGCTGCGCGCGCTCTTCCTCGTCGACCAAGGCCTGCCGGTCGGCAACCGGGATTTGATAATAATCCGGATGGATTTCGCTAAAGGCGAGGAAGCCGTGGCGATTGCCGCCGTAATCGACGAATGCGGCTTGCAATGACGGCTCGACGCGCGTCACTTTCGCCAGATAGATATTGCCTCTTAGCTGCTTGCGGTGCGCGGACTCAAAGTCGAATTCCTCGACGCGATTGCCGCGTAATACGACCACCCGGGTCTCCTCCGGATGGGTCGCGTCGATGAGCATTTTGTTGGCCATTGTCTAATCTCTTGAGGGGCGGCCCCGCGCGCTTGCGCGCCGCATCGGCGCGGAAGGCACGTGCCAGCCCGATTGTCGGTGAAAGGGACGGATCGGAAACGGCGAGCGCGTCAAGCGGCAAAGGCCCGAAAGCCGGCGAGCGCCGCATGAACGCTGCCGTGCCAATCGATCGAACCTGAACTTGAGCCTCGGACATAAACTCCAAACCGCAATGAGGGCGGCCGCGCGGGCGCGGCCGCAATTTCGGTCGTATGCTCACGGCCTGGCGCGACATTGTTCCAGAGAGCTTGCGCTCCGCTGGCACGCACATCGCGCGCGAGGGTTCCGGCTGTCTTAGTCCGAGGACATCGACGTTGCTTTGCGCCATCGTCCGCGCCAGGTGTTTTTGCGACCATGGCGCCGGAGCGGTTCGAAAGCCGCGCCCGCCACGCTCCCGTCATCTTTCTCGGGGAGCCATTCTGGCGGACTTAACGCCCAGCAGACTTGCCGGATGCCCTAACGCGACACAACCGGAACCTTTCACCGTCAGCATCCTCTTCTTAGAGCGGTCGGCAGTGAATTGGCAAGTGATCTGTAGGATTTGGCGGGACGGGGAGCGAATTTCGCCGTGTCACAAGGCCACTTCCGACAAGCCTTAAGTTTGAGTTAACCACCCGTCCCTAATGAAGTAAGAGGGGCACGATGGGGTCAAAACCGATGGCTGTCCGAGCGGCGCTCTGGGCTTTCCTCGGTGTGCTCTTGGCCGGCTCGGCAATGGCTGCCGAGCAGCCGGCGGCGGCTCCGGCCTCCGACTCATTTCCGGTGGCGACCGACATACGGCTCGGCGGCGACGAGGCGCAGACCCGCCTCGTCATGGATTTGAGCCGCAAGATCGACCTGCGTGTCTTTACCCTTGCCGACCCCTACCGGGTCGTCCTCGACGTCCCCCAAGTGACGTTCCAGCTGCCGCCAAAGACCGGGGATGGCGGCCGGGGCTTGATCAAGGCGTTTCGCTTCGGACTGGTGATGCCGGGTGGCTCGCGGATGGTGTTCGATCTCGCCAAACCGGCGCGCGTCGATAAGGCCTTCGTCATCGACGCGGCGGAGGGGGCGCCCGCCCGGCTGGTGCTCGATCTTGTTCCGACCGACCGCGACACTTTCCTGCACACTATCGCGGCCGACGAAAAAGTGGCACACGCCGAAGTTCCGCATCCACCGCAAGCCGATTCGGCCGATCCGCGTCCGCTCGTGGTGCTCGATCCTGGCCACGGCGGCATCGATACCGGCACTAAGGGGCCGAACGGCGATTGCGAGAAGGACATCGTGCTCGATTTCGCTAAGCGTCTGCGCGAGCGCATCGAGAAATCGGGGAAGTACCGGGTGCTGATGACACGCACCGACGATACTTTCGTGCCGCTTGCCGAGCGCGTGCAGATCGCGCGCAATGCCGGCGCCGCATTGTTCGTCTCGATCCACGCCGATTCATTGCCGCACAAGGAGGGCGATGCCCAAGGGGCTACCGTCTATACGCTTTCGGAAACCGCCTCGGACCCGCAGGCAGCGCAACTTGCCGAAGAGGAGAACCGATCCGACGTGATTGCCGGCGTCGACCTCAAGCAAGAGCCGGCCGATGTCGCCGGTATCCTCATCGACCTCGCGCAGCGCGAGACCAAGACCTTTTCGGTGCAGTTCGCACACAAATTGGTCGGCGAGATGAAGGACGCGACCCGGCTGCACAAGGATCCGATCAAATCGGCGGGTTTCCGGGTGCTGCGCGCGCCGGACGTGCCTTCGGTCTTGGTCGAGCTCGGCTATGTGTCCAATAAGCAGGACCTGCAATCTCTCTTGTCCGACGCCTGGCGCGATCACACGGCGGACTCGATCGCGTCAGCCATCGACGGCTATTTTTCGTCGCACGCCACCGGCGCCCGCGCCGGCGCGAATTGACGGGCCAACGGCGGCCTCGTGTGCCAAAGTCGGCCTCAGTTTGAACAAAAAACCAAGCGACCACACGCGATGAATAGAGTGATATCTGGCGGGTTGCAGCCAATGCTGCCAAACTGGGCCGCCGCCCGTCGCAGCATGATTCTGCGAGGCCGAGACGTGGCGGGACATTCTCCAAGACAGTCTCGATGAAATTGGTGTTGCGGTGAAATTGTTACTGCGATTCTTGGGCTTTCTGTTTGCTGCCGGCACGATTCTGTTCATCGCCGGGATCGCCGCGACGGCAGGCTTGCTGTGGCATTTTTCCAAGGACTTGCCCGACTACTCGCAGCTTCAGGACTACGAACCGCCGGTCATGACGCGCGTGCATGCGGCCGACGGCTCGCTGCTTGCGGAATACGCTACCGAGCGCCGGCTCTATCTTCCGATCCAGGCGGTCCCGCGGCTTGTCACCAACGCGTTCGTCGCGGCGGAGGATAAGAACTTCTACCAGCATCCCGGCATCGACATCCAAGGCATCATCCGCGCCGGGCTGCTTTATGTCGAAAATTACGGCCATGGCGGCCATCCGCAGGGCGCCTCCACCATCACCCAGCAAGTCGCCAAGAACTTCCTGCTGTCGAACGAGGTTTCGTTCGAGCGCAAGATCAAGGAAGCGCTGCTGGCGCTGCGCATCGAGCGTACTTATTCGAAGCAGAAAATCCTCGAACTGTATCTCAACGAAATCTATCTCGGCTTCGGCGCCTATGGCGTCGCGGCGGCGTCGCTTCTGTATTTCGACAAGTCGGTGCACGAGCTGACGATTTCCGAGGCCGCCTATCTCGCCGCCTTGCCCAAGGGGCCGAACAACTACAATCCGTTTCGCCACCGCGACGAGGCGATCGCACGGCGCAATTACGTGATCGACCGCATGGCGGAGGACGGCTACATCACCGCCGATGCCGCCGAGAAAGCGAAAAAAGAACCGCTCGACGTCACCGTGCGGCCGACCGGTGCGCACATTTTCGCCGCCGAATATTTCGCCGAAGAGGTGAGGCGCTACCTCTACGACAATTACGGGGAGAAGAAGCTTTACGAGGGCGGCTTGTCGGTGCGCACCACGCTCGATCCGAAGCTGCAGATGCTGGCGCGCCAGACCATGAACAATGGGCTCGTCAATTTCGACGAGAGCCAAGGCTATCGCGGAGCCGTCACCACGATCGACGTCGGCGGCGACTGGGGCGTCAAGCTCGCCGACGTGAAATCGCTCGACGATATCACGCCATGGCGGATGGCCGTGGTGCTTCAGGTCGACGATCAATCGGCCCGCATCGGGCTGCAGCCCGGCCGCGATCCCGGCGGCAACGTCATCAAGGAACGCGAGATCGGTCTCATACCGCTCGACGGGGTCAAATGGGCGAAACCGGCGACCGGTCCGTCAAAGCCGATCACCCACGTCAATCAAGTGCTTTCAGTCGGCGACGTGATCTATGTCGAGCCGCTCGCCGATCAGGGCCAATACCGGTTGCGCCAGGTGCCGGAAATCTCCGGCGCCATGGTGGTGATGGATCCGCATACCGGCCGCGTACTGGCAATGGACGGCGGTTTCTCATTCGATCAGAGCCAGTTCAACCGTGCCACCCAGGCGCTGCGCCAGCCGGGCTCGTCGTTCAAGCCCATCGTCTATGCCGCGGCGCTCGACAACGGTTACACGCCTTCGACCATCGTCATGGATGCGCCGATCGAAATCGACATGGGGGCAGGGGGCGGCATCTGGAAGCCGGAAAACTACGGCGGCAAATTCTTCGGCCCGTCCACACTCCGCTTCGGTCTCGAACAATCGCGCAACGTGATGACTGTGCGGCTGGCGCAAGACATCGGCATGCCGCTAATCGCCGAATATGCCAAGCGCTTCGGCGTCTATGACGAGCTGCCGCCTTATCTGTCCTACGCGCTCGGCGCCGGCGAGACGACCGTGCTGCGCATGGTGACGGCCTATTCGATGTTCGATAACGGCGGGCGCCGGGTGATTCCGACGTTGATCGACCGCATTCAGGACCGCTATGGCCACACCATTTACAAGCACGATCTGCGCGACTGCCAGGGTTGCGACGCTGAAAAGTGGGACAACCAGCCGGAGCCGACGCTGATCGATAAGCGCGAGCAAGTGATCGATCCGATGACCGCCTATCAGATCACGTCGCTGATGGAGGGGGTCGTGCAGCGCGGCACGGCGACCGTCGTGCGCGACGTCGGCAAACCGATCGCCGGCAAGACCGGCACCACCAACGATGAAAAGGACGTTTGGTTCATCGGCTATTCGCCGGACATCGTCTGCGGCGTCTATATGGGCTACGACAAGCCTCGGCATATCGCACGGCTCGCGACCGGCGGCCATCTCGCCGCGCCCATCGTCCGTGATTTCCTGAAGGTGGCGCTCGCCGACAAGCCGCCGATCCCGTTCGCCGTGCCACCCGGCATCAAGCTGATCCGCGTCGACGCCCATACCGGCATGCGCGCCGGACCCGGCGACCCGAAAGTCATTCTCGAAGCCTTCAAGCCCGGCACCGCGCCGCCCGACACTTATTCGGTGATCGGCGCGGACACGACCAACGGCGCTCCGACGTCGCAAGCCGCGCCCGATGGGGGCGACGTCGTTCGCAGCGGCACCGGCGGATTGTATTGATGAGTGACGTTTCCCGGATCTGCGGTGCAGCGCGATGGCGGTGCACCGCGGATCCGGGATCGCCCAGGCTCGGAATGCGTAACCGGGAAACGGGTATCGGGTGCTGTCCTAATTCCGGGGCTTTTGTCCTAATTTGGTGGCCGGGTTGTCCTAATTCGATTGGGGGGATCAATGATACTAAATGTGATTCTGGGCTTACTCGGGGTCCTGTTTTGGTAACTCTCGCGAGAATCTGGCGTGAAGGTGCAGGAATATATTACGCATGTCGTTCCCCGCGAATCTCTTTCGTTCTACGTAACGAGCATGTCGCTAAGCTCGGCATGCTTTGGGGCGGCAGCTATGGGATTGTTTGAACGCTACGGATAAAGGCCGCGGGTAGTATCTAATTAGGACACTGCTGGGCATCGCCATTCGTTGCGTTCCACGCATTTAGCAATTACATCGCCGGTGGGAGCATCATCATGCGCGCGGAAATCGAAACCATCGTCGAGGAGATCAAGCAGTCGATCGCACTGCTGAGGAGGCATCTTTGACGTCGACCAGGCGCGCGCGCGGCTTGCCGAGCTGAACCGGCAGGCCGAAGACCCCAATCTCTGGAACGATCCGCAACGCGCCAGCCGCGTGATGCAGGAGCGCAACGCGCTCGACGACAATCTCACTGCGCTCACCCGCATCGCGCAGGAGCTCGACGATCAGGTGACGATGACCGGGCTCGGCGAGGCGGAGAAGGATCAAGGCGTCATCGCCGAAGCGGAAACCGCGCTGCGCAAGCTCAAAGTGGAGGTTGCGCGCCGTGAGCTCGAAGCGCTGCTCTCGGGCGAAGCCGACAACAACAATACCTATCTTGAGGTTCATGCCGGGGCTGGCGGCACGGAAAGCCAGGATTGGGCCAGCATGCTGTTGCGCATGTACACCCGCTGGGCCGAGCACCGCGGCTTCAAGGTGGATTTCATCGAGGAAACCCAAGGCGAAGAAGCCGGCATCAAATCGGCCACGATCGAGATCAAGGGCCGCAACGCCTATGGCTGGCTCAAGACCGAGAACGGCGTGCACCGGCTGGTGCGCATTTCACCGTTCGACTCGAATGCGCGCCGGCACACCTCCTTCGCCAGCGTCAACGTCTATCCGGTCGTCGACGACGCCATCAAAATCGACATCAAGGAGGCCGACGTCCGCGTCGATACGATGCGGTCGGGCGGCGCCGGCGGTCAGCACGTCAACAAGACGGAGTCGGCGATCCGGCTCACGCACATCCCGACCAATATCGCGGTCGTGTGTCAGAACGACCGCTCGCAGCATCGCAATCGCGCCCAGGCCTGGCAGATGCTGCGCGCCAAGCTCTATGAATTGGAGTTGAAGAAGCGCGAGGAAAAGGCCGCCGCCGATCAGGCGGCCAAGACCGACATCGGCTGGGGCCATCAGATCCGCTCTTACGTGTTGCAGCCCTATCAGATGGTGAAAGATCTGCGCACCGGCGTCTCGACGTCGAACACGGGCGCGGTGCTCGACGGCGATATCGATCAGTTCACCGAAGCGGCGCTGGCGCAGAAGGCATTCGGCACCGTGCCGACAGACGTCGCGGACGTCGAATAGCCGACACTCTTCCGGCCGGACGAAAACGGCGCACGTCGTTGATGGCGCTGCTGCTTTGAACATCGCCGAGACGCTGCCCGGCGCGAGTTTCACCGTGAACGGCGCCGCGCCGCCGGCAAACTCCGCACTCACCACCGCCGCCGCCGAGCTGCACATGACCGCCAACTGGTCGCCAGAGTGGGTTACACCACTTTCTTCAGGCGCATGATCAGCCATCTGTTCATCGGCGGGGCCGGTGACGATCCTGCCGGACCACCTGCACATGATCGATCTAGTGAAGGCGATCGGCGCTTACGACAACGCGCTCTGCTTCATCACCTCGGCGATGTGCCGCGTGCTAATCTCCTGCGCGCCGCCAAGCGGCGTGCTCTATCCGCGCCTGCGCGCCTTGGTGGCGGGCGGCGGCTTCGTTTACCCGGACGAGAAGGTCGCCGTGCTGGACCGGGTTTCGCCCAATTTTTACGAATCCTACGGCGCTTCGGGCTTCAGCACCCTGTCGGTGCTGTCGCCCAAGGAAATCCGCGAGCGCCCGGCGAGCGTCGGGCGGGCGCCGTCCTTCGTCGAGGTGCAAGTCGTGGACGATGCCGGTCGGCCGCTGCCGGCGGGGACCGTCGGCCGGCTGCGCTGCCGCCGCACCGAGGGCAAAGGCTTTGCCGCCGACGTCGATCCTTTAAGCGACGAGCGTTTCCGCGACGGCTGGTATTATCCGGGCGATTCCGCCCAGCTCGACGAGGCTTACCCGGGGGACGTGTGTATCGGGCCGCGCAAGGGCCCGATGCCAGGGCTGTTGTATGCGGGGAACACCGCGCACGAGCCGATCGAGTTTGCCGCCAACTGGACGGCTGTAGCCAAGTTCGACGGCGAGTTCGCGCCGACCTCGCAGACTTACGCCGGCACCGGCACGCTGCGCTACTCCTGGTAAGGCCTAACCGCCGAACAGCTTGTCGCCGGCGTCAAGGAATTTCTGCGGATTGACCGCTTCGCCGTCGACGCGGGTCTCGTAATGCAGATGCGGGCCGGTGGAGCGGCCGGTCGAGCCGAGCTTGCCGATGACCGCGCCGATCCGCACCTGATCGCCGACGCTGACGTCGATCTCCGACAGATGCCCGTAACGGGTGGCAAGCCCATTGCCGTGATCGATCTCGACCATTTTGCCGTAGCCGCCTTGCACCCCGGCGATGCTGACGGTTCCGGCGGCCGTGGCATGGATCGGCTCACCGATGTCGCCGCGGAAGTCGATTCCGGTATGCATCGCCGCTTCATGCACGAACGGATCCATGCGGACGCCAAAAGGGGAGGTTTCGTCGATCTCGCCGGTGACCGGTTTACGAAACGGCACCCGCACGAGGGTCGCGACAAGCTGGTCGGCGTCGTTACGTGCGAGGCTCACGCGCATCAGCGCATGCTGGAATCCGTCATTGTCCGAGCCCAATCTGACCGGCACGAAGGGCCCGCCGACTGCCTCGGGCACCACATTAAGTTTAAGCCCTATCTGACTGAAGACACTGCGGATTCTTTGGGCTTTATTTTCGTAGCGCTCTTCCATCTGTCCAACCGTCATGGATTGACGCCGCTCGACGCGATCGAGCGAAGCTTCGAGCCGGCCGAGCTCAGCCCCGATACTCGATTGTTTGCCGTGGTCGGTGCGCTGCGGGGCAGCTGAGTCACCGGCCGGTTTCATAGCCGCCGGCCGGATCGAGCCGGTCGTTGCCGGTTCGGCGATGCCGCTCAAACTCGTCGCGCGCGATTCGAGCGTCGCCTGGCGGCGCATCAGATCATCGAGTTTTTGCTCGAATTGCTCCTGGTCGAGGAGTTGGCGGCTGGTGGTGCGGTCGATCTGCGCACGCAGTTCCGCAATGCGGTCCTCGTAGCCGAATTGCTGCTCAGCCTGATGGGCGATCAAGGTGCGCAGCACATCGTCGCGGAAAGTGAGATAGGTAGCTGCCGTGATCGACCAGCCGGCCATCATCACGACGGTGCCGACAGCGATCCAAAACGCCACCGGGCCGAATCTGACCTGCCGTCCGGCATGCGCGATGGTGTAGCCCGCACGGCCGGCCGGCTCGCCTGAGCCACGATGGCGCGGCTCGGTCCGGCGTGCGCCGTCACGAGGCGCTTGCTGCGGCGGATGCGCTGAATAGTACGCTGGATATTGCGCCGGATGTTGCGTTCTTGCGGCCTGCTGCGACCGTGACGCTGTCCACTGCGACATTGACGCTCCCACCCCAGCGAGGAGCGGATTTCAGCCGTTTATGGTTAACAATCGGCAAATTAGCCGACGCAATTTGCGGGTATTTTGCAAGTTTCAGTAAACGATTTCACACGGCATGGTCCCGGAAGGCGGTCACCGGCTTCCCGCCTTCGCGAAGCTCGCGTCGGCGGGCGAAGGAAGGTCGCAAAAGATCATGCCCAATCAAAATTCCTTTGCGGCGGCGAGGACTTCCTCGGCGTGGCCGTTCACCGACACTTTCGGCCAAATCTGGGCGATGCGCTGGTCGGGCCCGATCAGCAATGTGGTGCGAACAATCCCGAAGAACTTCCTGCCATACAATGATTTTTCCTGCCACACGCCGTAGGCTTCCAGCATTTTTCGCTTCTCGTCCGAAGCGAGCGCGATGCCAAGCCTATGCTTGCCTTTGAACGCGTCCTGCGCCGCGACCGGGTCGGCCGAGACGCCGAGGATATCCGCGCCGGCACGGTTGAACGCCGCTTTCAGCCGGGAAAAGTCGATGGCCTCTTTGGTGCAGCCGGGTGTGTCGGCTCGCGGATAGAAATAGAGCACGAGCTTCCGCCCGGCGAAATCCTTGAGCGCAACCGTCCCGCCGCCATCGCGCGGCAGGGTGAACGAGGGGGCTTTGCCGCCAATCTCAACGGCCTGCTCGGGGCCAAGCTTTGCGGCTTTGGCCGGTTTTGCCGCTTTACTATGGGTGATGCGGGCAACCATGTGCCTTCCTTTCGACGCTTTCCAAGGGGCATTGTTCGAGCCCAGACTACGCGCGCGAGCCGGGGTGTCGATCTCTCGCGCGCAGCTATCCTCTTGGCTGCAGTATCGTTATGACGGCGCCACGGACGGGGGACGCCCGAGCGGGCATGACGAACCAGGATAGGCAAAACGCGGCGTTCCCGCGATGGGAATCGGCGGCCCACCCGCGGCGCCGGGGCAGTGTCACCGCGGGCCGTCGTGGTCAGCACTGGGGCGACGGCCGCTATCTGGCTGCGTATCGGCGGCTCCTGGCAAGGTATCGGCGACTCATCTGGCGGATGGTCATAGGCTCGGGTGTCCTGATCGGGCTCCTGGTGTTCGGCTGCCTCGGTCTGTTGTGGCGCCTGTCCAGCGGGCCGATCCAGGTCGACGCTTTCAGCCCGTGGCTTGTTTCCGCCATCGAAGAGAATTTCGGCAGCCGCGAACGCGTTGAAATCGGCGGCACGCAAATCGAGCGCACCTCGAACGGCGGCGCCGCGGTGCGGGTGCGCGATATCGTCGTGCGCGACCCCGATGGCACGGTGGTCGCGAGTGCGCCGAAGGCGGAAATCCACGTCTCCGGCATGAGCCTGCTCAGCGGCCATATGCGCGCCGAAAGCCTCAATCTTGTCGGCGCGGAACTCGCCGTGCGCATCGAGCCCGATGGCGGTGTTACCGTTTTCGCTTCGGGCGGCGACAAGCATCCGATCGCGACGTCAGCCATGCCGATAGCCATGCCGATCGCTACCTCGGGTCCCACCGATCGCGCTGACATCAAGCAAGACACAGTCAGGCCCGGCAATTCCGCGCCGGCCGCCGCGATCCTTGCGCCGTCCCGCCAAAACCAAGCGGGTCTGCCGCGGCCGCCCAGCGACAGCATCGCCGCGCTGTTGTCCTGGCTCGACGGCATCGGCGAAACCGGACTCGATGGTCACGATCTGCGTGAACTTGGCTTGAAGAATGGCAGCCTGACGGTCGACGACGAGCGCAGCGGCAAGCGCTGGACGTTCCAGAATATCAGCCTCAGTCTCGAGCGGCCGCTCGGCGGCGGTGTCGTCGTGACCGTGGGCTCGGACAATGCGGAACGGCCGTGGGGACTGACGGCTTCGATCAAACCAATTCGCGATGGCTATCGCAGCATCGCAATCGAGGCCCGGCAGGTCTCGGCTAACGATCTCTTGCTGGCGTCGCGGCTCGGCGACGGCAATCTGCAACTCGATCTGCCGCTGTCGGCGAGCTTGCGCGGCGAGGTCGGTCCGAACGGCGTGCCGCAATCGCTGACGGGCCGAATTGTCGCCGATGCCGGCTTCATCAATGACGCCAACGGCGACGACGGCCGTCTCGACATCGACCGCGCCGAGTTCAAGATCGATTGGGATGCCGCAAGCCGCATGCTTTCGGTGCCGTTCCATATCATCTCCGGCGGCAACCGAATCACGCTTCTTGGACAAGTCGAAGCGCCGGCGGTCGCGCCCGGCCCATGGCTGTTCAAGATCGGCGGCGGCACGGTGGTGCTGGGCTCGCCCACATCGAGCGATCCGTTGATCCTCAACCGCATCGCGGTGAGCGGACAGTTCGATCCGGTCAAGAAGCGCTTCGTTATCGATCAGGGCGATCTCGGCAATGCCGATATGGGCGTCGCCATGTCCGGCACGGCGGACTATTCGAGCGGCGATCTTCGCCTCGCCTCCGGCCTCGCCGCGACGCGCATGCCGGTCGACGCGTTAAAGCGGCTATGGCCGGCCTTCATCTCCCCTAAAGTTCGCGATTGGTTCAATGAGCACCTCATAAGCGGTAACGTCGAGCGCGTGGTGGTTGCCGTGAATGCGCCGCTCAATACGCTCAAGGCGAGCGGTCCGCCGCTGCCCGACGACGGATTGTCGATCGATGCGCTGGCGACGAACTGCGTGATCCAGCCGGTGGCGGGCCTGCCGGCGCTGCACGATACCGATCTTACCGTGCACATCGTCGGCCGCGACGCGCAGATCGCGCTCGGCAGGGCCACCGCTGATTTGCCGTCCGGGCGCAAGCTCGTGATGTCGTCGGGCCTGTTCGAGGTGCCCGATACCGGCCCGCACGAGCCGCCCGCGCGCGTCCGCTTCAAGCTCGACGGGCCGGTCCCGGCCGCCGTCGAGCTCTTGGCCATGGACCGCTTGCGTGACTCTTCAGGCGCTCCGTTCGATCCGGCCACCACGCGCGGCACGATGAGCGCGCAGGTCTCCTTGGGGATGCCACTCAAGCCCGATCTGCCGCCCGGCTCGACCAATTACGCGATCACGGTCGATGCCACGAATTTTTCGGCCGACCACATGATCATGGGTCAGAAGGTCGAAGCGGCGGTGCTGAAAGTGAGCGCCAATAACCAAGGGTTTGCGCTTAAGGGCGATGTCAAGATCGGCGGCTCGCCGGCCAATCTCGAATACCGCAAGATGCGCGGCGACGATGCCGCCGACGTCCATATCCAGGGCATGCTGGACGAGACGGTGCGCAACAATCTCGGCCTCGATCCGACGAACTCGATCGCAGGCTCCATCCCGATTGATCTCACCGGCCGGGTCGCCACCACGGCGGATCGCGACGGCCGCTTCTCCATCCAGGCCGACCTGACGCCGGCGCAGATCGACGGCTTCTTGCCGGGCTGGGTCAAGCAAGCCGGCAAGCCGGCGCGCGCGACGTTTACGCTCACGACCAAGCCGCAATCGATCCGCATCGACGATCTTCTGATCGAAGGCGCCGGCGGCGGCGTGAAGGGCGTTATCGAGCTCGACGGCTCGGGCGAGCTGCAATCGGCCAATTTCCCGTCCTACGGATTCTCTGATGGCGATCGGACCAGCCTCAAGGTGGACCGCACGCCCGAAGGAGCGTTGCGCGTTGTGATGCGCGGCGATGCCTATGACGGGCGCGGCTTGGTCAAGACGATGACCGGCGGCGCACCGAGCACCGACCCGGGGGCCCGTCGGCCTCCCGACATCGATCTCGACATGAAGCTCGGCGCCGTGGTCGGATTCAACGGCGAGGCGCTACGCAGCGTAGAGATGAAAATGTCGCGCCGCGCCGGCGAAGTTCGCAGCCTCGGCCTCACTGCCAAGATCGGCCATAGCGGAACATTGACCGGCGACCTGCGCGGCCGGCCGGGTGGACGCCAGGTGGTCGAGCTGGAGAGCAGCGATGCCGGCGCGCTATTTCGCTTCACCGACGTCTATTCGCGCATGAACGGCGGCCAGATGACAACGGTCATGGATCCGCCTTCGGCGAGCAACCCGGTGCAGCTCGGCACCGTCAGCGTGCGAAACTTCGCGGTCCACGACGAGGAGCAGCTCGAGCGCGCGGTGGCCAACGGCACCCCGCTGCCGCGCAATCAAATGGATTTCTCCGGGATGAAGGTCGACTTCACCCGCTCGGCGGGCCGCGTCGCGCTGCACGACGGCGTGGTGCGTGGGCCGGTTTTGGGCGGCACGATCGACGGCGTGATCGATTATACGCGCGACGACGTGCATCTGCGCGGCACGCTGATCCCACTTTACGGCGCCAACAATCTGCTCGGGCAGCTCCCGGTGGTGGGGCTATTCCTCGGCGGCGAAAAAGAAGGCCTCGTCGGCGTCACCTATGAAGTCGTCGGCAAGCCGGGTACGCCGGTGCTCCACGTCAATCCGCTTTCGGCGCTGGCGCCGGGGCTTTTGCGCAAAGTGTTCGAATATCCGGCGACCAGTCCGCTGAATGTCCCGACCGACGACGATGCGACCAGCACCGTCGACGACAATCGCGGCGAAAATCATTGACGTAGTTTCGGAAGTAGTTTCGTCAAACCGGCTTGAGCAAAACGTGACGCTTGCGGCCGAGCGAAAGCTTGATCACGCCGCCTGCCGTGACGTCGGCTTCGCCGATCGCGGCTTTGTCGCTGGTGACGCGAGCGTCATTGACCATGATCGCGTTGTTGGCGATGGCGCGGCGCACCTCGCCGTTCGAGGCGGCGAGCCCGGCTTTGACGAAAGCGGCGAGAACGCCCATGCCCGCCTTGAGCTCGGCGCGCGGCACTTCGACGGTGGGCAGGCTGGCGCCGACGCCGCCTTCTTCAAACGTCGTGCGCGCGGTTGCCGCCGCGTCCTCGGCGGCACTGCGGCCGTGAATCAGCGAGGTTGCCTCGGTGGCCAGGATCTTTTTCGCCTCGTTGATCTCGGCGCCTTTGAGCGCGGCAAGCCGATCGATCTCGCCAAGCGGCAGCACCGTGAACAGCTTTAGAAACCGGCTGACGTCGGCATCTTCGGTGTTGCGCCAGTATTGCCAATATTCGTACGGGCTCACCTGATCGGCGTTGAGCCACACCGCGCCCGCCGCGGTCTTGCCCATCTTGGCGCCTGAGGACGTGGTGATCAGCGGCGAGGTCAGCGCGAACAATTGCGCGTTATGCAAACGGCGGCCGAGATCGATGCCGTTGAGGATGTTGCCCCATTGGTCGGAGCCGCCCATTTGCAGCACGCAGCCGTAACGCCGGTGCAGCTCGACAAAGTCGTAGGCCTGCAGGATCATGTAATTGAATTCGAGAAACGACAGCTCTTGTTGCCGTTCGAGGCGAAGCTTTACCGAATCGAAAGCCAGCATCCGATTGATGGAAAAGTGCCGGCCGATATCGCGCAGGAAGTCGACATAGTTGAGCGCGTTGAGCCAGTCGGCATTGTTGGCCATGACCGCATTGCCGCCGGCGCCTTCGAATTTCAGGAAATTGGCGAAGATGGCGCGAATACCCTTGAGGTTCGCGTCGATGACGTCGTCGGTGAGAAGCCGACGGCTCTCGTCCTTGCCCGAAGGATCGCCGACCCGCGTGGTGCCGCCGCCCATCAGCGCGATCGGCCGGTGGCCGGTTTGCTGCAGCCAATACAGCAGCATGATCGGCAACAGCGAGCCGACATGCAGCGATGGCGCCGTGCAGTCGAAACCAATATAGGCCGTAATCGTTGACGAACGCGCCAGCGCGTCGAGCGCCTCGGGCTCCGAGACCTGATGGATGAAGCCTCGTGCGGCAAGAACGTTCAGGAAATCGGACTTGTAGATATTCATCGGCGTCCGGCTTATTCTATCCGCGGCTCGCCGCGGCGGCGCGGTTGGTGTAACAGGTTCCAAAACGTAGTCAAAATCCCGGTTATTCAAATCCAAGCGCAGCAGCAATGTCCGAGCAAATGACACTGGATATGCCGACGGCCGCCACAACTTCGGTGCTGGCGGTCGGGCTGATGAGCGGCACCTCGCAGGACGGTGTCGATGTCGCCTTGATCGACACCGACGGCGAGCGGATCGCGCAGTTTGGCGCCACTGCTTGCCGGCCCTACACCAAGGCGGAACGGACGCTGCTTCGCCGCGCCACCGCCGCGGCGGCGAATTTGACTGAGCGCACGGCAAGGCCGGACATCGTCGCCAAGGCCGAGCAGTTGATAAACGATGCGCATGCCGAAGCCGTGCAGACCTTCCTCGCCGCGAATGATCTCAAGCCGGCCAATTTAGCGGCGGTCGGATTCCACGGCCAAACGCTGCTGCATCGGCCGGAGCGCGGGCTCACCATTCAAATCGGCGACGGTGACGCGTTAGCGGCGCGGCTCGGGATTCCTGTGGTCTATGATTTTCGCGCCGCCGACGTCGCCGCGGGCGGGCAGGGCGCGCCGTTGGCGCCGATCTTCCATCGGGCTCTGGTACGCCAGTTGCGGCAAGAACCGCCAGTCGCAGTCCTTAATCTCGGCGGCGTCGCCAACGTCACGTTCATCGACGGCGATGCGCTGATCGCCTGCGATACCGGCCCGGGCAACGCCTTGCTGGACGACTTCCTGCGGCTGCGGACCGGGCTTCCGCTCGACACCGACGGCCGCAAGGCCGCCGCGGGCGTGGTGAACGAAGCAGCGATCGAGCGTCTATTGCAGCATCCGTTTTTCGCCGCGCCGCCGCCGAAGTCGCTCGACCGCAACGATTTTCGCGGCTTCGTCGGCGATACGCTCGACGGCATCGGCGTCCAGGATGGCGCGGCGACGCTGACCGCGCTCACTGCCGCTACGGTGGCGCGCATCGTGCCGCATCTGCCCCGCGCGCCGGCAACCTGGATCGTCGCCGGCGGCGGTGCGCGCAATCCGACGCTGATGCGGATGCTCGCCGATCGTCTTGCGCCGGCGCATCTTGAACCCGCGCACGAGGCCGGCTGGTCGACCGATTCACTCGAGGCGCAGGCTTTCGCCTATCTCGCCGTCCGCAGCTTGCGCGGTCTGCCGATTACGTTTCCGGGAACGACCGGCGTGGCGCATCCGCTCACCGGTGGGGTGTTGGCGCAGCCGTGAATTAGGGCGTGGACTCATAAATCGAGGTTGGTTGCCGGTTGATCAATGTCTGCTTCTCTAATCGGCGGTTTGGGGTCAAGCACTTTCAGACTATCCACCACTACAGAGTCGATGTCGCTCACGGGCTCGTGCTTCTCTTCGGAATCGGCACCAAGGCCCTTCCATCAT
>Ga0182015_10001210_pt1 | contig 34940 bp, 29 predicted proteins | sample 712P3MmetaG_FD_120478 | JGI IMG/M metagenome (GOLD analysis project Ga0182015, IMG submission 120478) | Permafrost microbial communities from Stordalen Mire, Sweden - 712P3M metaG | ecosystem: Environmental > Terrestrial > Soil > Wetlands > Permafrost | place: Sweden: Stordalen | collected...
AACGACTCGCGGCAATCGAGGGAACGACACATGGGCAAGGTTACAGGCGGAGAGCTGGTCGTACGGACGTTGATGAAGGCGAACGTGAAGAATATCTTCGGGCTGCACGGGGCGCATCTGGAGGCGATTTTTCAATCGTGCCTGGATCATCACATTCCAATTACCGATACGCGCCATGAAGTGGCCGCCGGGCACGCAGCTGAAGGCTATGCGCGCGCGACGCGCACGCTGGGTGTCGCGATGGTGACTGCGGGGCCGGGCTTCACGAACGTGATCACCTCGATTGCGAATGCATATCTCGATCGCACGCCGGTGCTTTTCATCACCGGATCGAGCGGGCTGGGCGATGCGGAGACCAATACGCTGCAATCGGGGCTCGATCAGGTCGCGGTGGCAACGCCCATCACGAAGTGGGCGCATCGGATTACGGTGACGCAGCAGATTCCACGCCTGGTGGCGCAGGCGATTCGTATGGCAACGTCGGCACCGATGGGGCCAGTGCTGCTGGATATTCCCGCTGACGTACTGGGCGCGCAGATTGAGGAAGATTCGGCGCCGATTCCCGAGCGAGTGCTGGTGGATTCGCCCGCGGCGCCGCAAGCGCGCGCGATTGACGAAGCGATCCAGCTGCTGAAGAGCGCTGCGCGGCCGGTGATCATGGTGGGCGTCGGCGCATATTTTTCGGATGCCGGCGAAGAGTTGCAATCGTTCGCTGAGGCGACGGGAATTCCCGTCTTCTCGGATTTTCAGGCGCACGGATTGCTTGCGAGCAGTCACCCGCTCTACGGCGGCACGTATCACAAGATGGCGGATTTGTCCTCGGAGGGTCAGCGGTCCGATCTGGTGCTCGCGCTGGGAGTTCGCTTCGGGCTTTTCACGCTGGGCATGAGCGATCTGGTGGTTCCGCTCGCGGCGAAAATTATTCACGTGGAAACCGATCCGAAGGAAATCGGACGCTTGCGGCAGGTGGCTGTGGGGATTGTCGCCGACCCGCGCGAAACCTTGCGCGCGCTAAACGCACGGGCGAAATCGGAAAAATGGCCGGACCGCAGCCGCTGGCAACAGGCGGTGCGCAACGCCAAAGTGGAACGTTGCAAGCGCTTGCAAGCCGACCTGAATCGCGCGGCGCCGCCCATTCATCCGCTACAGGCGGTTTCTGCTATCGTGGACAATATCGCGGAGGATACGATCGTCATCGGCGACGGCGCGGAGGCGTACCACTGGATGAACGAGGTGATTCGCCAGAATCATCCCGGCAGCTATATTACGCACGGGTTTCTCGGTTCGGTTGGATTCGGGCTGGGCTTGTCGCTCGGCGCGCAGGTGGCGCATCCGAAGCGGCCGGTGCTGTTACTCGTGGGAGATGGCGCCATCGGGTTCACGATCGCTGAATTCGACACGATGGTGCGACACAAGCTGCCTATCGTGGCCGTGGTGATGAATAATCACAGCTGGGCGGCGTCGCAACATTTTCAGGAGATTGTTTCCGGCAAAGAGCGTTTGTCGGGCACCGAGCTTCGCGACGCGAATTATCACGAAGTGGCCGCGGCGTTCGGGTGCCACGCGCAGCGCGTGACGGAGATCAAGGATCTTGGTCCGGCGATCAAGGCCGCGTTCGCTAGCGGCAAGCCCGCGTGCATCAACGTGTCCATTGACGTGGTGCCGCTGCCGCCGGAATTGCACTTGCTGATGGCGAGGCATTAGGGCTCGTCCATAAAGATGCCCAGGGCTAAGGCCCAGCTAAGAGAGATCGGTTTGTCATGGGGCTTAAGCCACACGCTTGCACCGCTTAAACTGCACGGTTCGGCTGCTTGAGCGGCATGTTTCCATTGCTTAAGCCGCAGGCTTTCACGGAAAGGACAAGAACTTGAGTTCATCGATGCAAATGCGCAGGCTGGGAAAAGGCGGTCCAGAGGTTTCCGCGATCGGACTGGGCTGCATGGGCATGTCCGGAATGTACGGGCACGCGGATGAGAAGGAAAGCATCGCCACGATTCACGCCGCGCTCGATGCGGGGATCAATCTTTTCGACACCGGCGATTTCTACGGGATGGGGCACAACGAGCTGCTGCTGCAGAAAGCGCTGGCGGGGCAGCCGCGCGAGCGGTTTTTTATCTGCGTGAAATTCGGCGGAATGCGCGGCCCGAACGGGGCGTTCATCGGCATCGATACGCGGCCGGTGGCTGTGAAGAATTTTCTCGCATACACACTGAAACGGCTGGGTGTGGATTACGTAGATCTGTATCAGCCGGCGCGTGTGGATCCGTCGGTTCCGATTGAGGACACCGTCGGCGCGATTGCGGAGATGGTGAAGGCCGGATACGTACGATACGTTGGGCTATCCGAGGCGTCGTCAGCGACGATTCGGCGGGCGATTGCGGTGCATCCGATCGCGGCGCTACAGATTGAGTATTCGCTGGTTTCGCGCAGCATCGAGGCGGAAATTCTACCCACGGTACGCGAGCTCGGAATTGGCGTGACGGCTTATGGCGTGTATTCGCGCGGGCTGCTGACCGGAAGCGTGCCGACCGCCGAAAGCGCCGCGCGCGGTGATATCCGCGGACATTTTCCGAGATTTCAGGGTGAGAATCTGGCGAAAAATCAGGAAATGATTTTGAAGCTACAGGCGATTGCGCGGGAGAAGAGAGTGAGCGTGGCGCAATTGGCGCTCGGCTGGATTTTGACGAAAGGCCCGGAAATCATCCCGCTGGCCGGCGCGCGAACGCGGACGCAATTGAGCGAAGCTCTTGAGACGATGAAGCTATCTTTTTCCCCGAGCGAAATCATGGCGCTCCAGAGCGCGGTACCGGAAGGATCCGTGGCGGGCGACCGCTACGCCACGGAGCAAATGTTGGTTCTCGATAGTGAGCGCAAAGCCGGCGCGTCGAGCTCCGCGCGGTAGGGAACTTCAGGGACTGAAGCCCATCGGTTTTCGAGCGGCCAATGTCATAGCTAAAGCCACGACCCACAAACCTGCGGTCCCAGCGCTAAAGCCCTGAGGAGCAGAGAAAAGCCATCTTTTCGTGGGACTTCAGCCCCACGCTTCCACCCAAAGAACTTAGTGAATGGCGGCGGCCGGCGCGCTATTCGCGCTCGCGTCGGTCAGAAGTTTTACCGCATCGGGGCTGAGTTTCAGGGTGGTCGCTCCGAGCAAGTCCTTGAACTGGTCTATGCTGGTTGCGCTGGCGATCGGCGCGGTGACGCCGCGCGCCATCAGCCATGCGAGCGAAATCTGGGCGAGGGTGGCGCCGAGATCGGCCGAGACGGTATCGAGCGCTTTCAGGATGCGGAAGCCGCGCTCGTTCAGCATGCCTTTGACGCGATAACCTCGCGCCTTGCCTTCGACATCTTTTTCCGAGCGATACTTCCCGGTGAGGAAGCCGCTGGCGAGGCCGAAATACGGAATGACGCCGATATTTTCGCGCTGGCAGAGATCGGCGAGATCGCCTTCGTAGTCGAAGCGGTCGTAGAGGTTGTACCAGGGCTGCAGGCTTTCGTATCTCGGAAGTCCGTGGGCCGCGCTCACGCGCAGAGCTTCCGCAAGGCGGTCGGCCTTGAAGTTCGAGGCGCCGATCGCTCGCACTTTCCCCGCGCGAATCAGCCCGGCAAAGGTCTCCAGCGTTTCCTCCATCGGCGTTTTGTCGTCATCTCGATGCGCTTGATAGAGATCAATGTAGTCCGTTTGCAGACGCTTGAGCGAGCGCTCGACCGCTCTGGTGATGTAAGCCTTGGAGAGGCCCGTTTCGCCGGGAGCCATTTCCACGCCGAGCTTGGTCGCGATCAGAACTTTGTCGCGGTTGCCGCGCTTGGCGAGCCAGCCGCCGATGATCGTCTCGGATTCGCCGCCTACGTGTCCGGGAATCCATTTCGAATAGACATCCGCGGTGTCAATCAGATTGAGCCCCGAGGCAACGAAGGCGTCGAGCAACTTGAAGGATGTGGGCTCGTCCGCCGTCCATCCGAAGATGTTTCCGCCGAATACCAGCGGTCCAATTTCCAGGCTGGAATTTCCGAGTCTGCGCTTGATCACGTTGATGCTCCTGTGTCTTCCTGGTCGTGCTTCCTGGCTTCGCGCGCCGCGCAGGAATGTTAGTCGAGAGGCTGGCATCACCGCAACTGCCGTCGGTAGGGCGTTGGGCGCGTTTGCCCAAGTCGCGAACCTGCTCGTCAGCGAAGGGGAACGGGATGTAGCGAGCAGACGATGCTTTGGCGTTCGCTGCCGATCAAGCCCTCTTAGGAGTGGGCTTGGGCTTCAGTGTCTTGACGTATTCGTAGCTCAACTGCAAATATCGTTGCAGCTTTTTGGTATTTCTTAACAGGCTGTCCGGCACCGTCACGTATTCCTTCATTACCGCGCCGTACGCCTCAAACAGCGTCGTCTTATACTTCTTTAGAAACTCTTCTCTTTCATCTTTGGGGAGCCTGAGGGCTAGCGAACCAGATGAATTCAAGTACGAAAACATATGGCCATTCAGGGAGGTGTAAGGGTTCGCGGCCCCTTTGCGTTCGATCTTTGGATTGGTGCTGACGAGCTTGTCGTACAAGTCCAATTTATCGGCGGGGATATTGTTCTTTTTTGGTGAGCTCATCGCGTTTCCTCGCTATTCCATCGCGAATACCAATAGGGCGACGGACGACGATTGTACGCCCAACTCCTGATTAACGCGGTTAGGAGACAAGCGCATGCGGAACACGGTCGGGTTTTTCAAACTGACCCACTACCCACCTTTTGACTCCGCCGCGGCAAGCCCTTACACTCAGATATCGTGGGTTCCTTCTCACGCGGCTACGGGTACCGCTTCGATATCGGCGGATACTTTCCGCGCGCCATCAAGACGATCTGCCTGGTCTGCGTCGGCGTTTTTGTCCTGCAGGAACTTTCCGAACTGATCTTTGGCGCGGCCGGGAAAGATTTCTGGCTCACCTGGTTCGGATTGGTCCCCTACGCGGTGATTCACGGCATCCGGGTGTGGCAGCCGTTCACCTATCTATTTCTTCACGCGGGAATTCTTCATATTCTGCTGAACCTGCTTTATCTCGCCATGTTTGGCGCCGATCTAGAGCATGCATGGGGCGCGCGGAAGTTCTACACCTACTTCTTTCTGTGCGGAGTAGGAGCGGGCGTAATCAACGTCGTGGTGAAGTTGCTGATGGACCCGCACGGACTCGGGAGCGCGTTGATTCCGACGATTGGCGCGTCGGGAGCGATTTACGGGGTGCTGCTGGCGAACGCCGTGGTGCTGCCGGATCGCCGCGTATGGATGTTTCCGCTGCCCGTGACGGTCTCGATGCGGATTTTCGTGGTTGTCATGGGCGCGATCGAATTTTTCGGCACGATCGGGTCGTCCGGCGACAACGTGAGCCACATCTGCCACCTAGGTGGAATGCTCGTTGGATACATTTACCTGCGCCGGGGCTCGTTCCTCTATTCGCCCCGCAATTTTTTCTCGGATTGGAAGCGGCGCCGGATGCGCAAGAAATTCGAAGTGTACCAGCGCGACCACCGCGACAAGCCGCCCTCACGCCCTGACAATTGGCTGAATTGATCGCCGCTTAGGCCTCAAGCGTTAAATCCACTGCGCTTCGGCGTTCAATCGAAAAGAGATCCCTCGGTACGCTCGGAATGACAGAATTAAGATGAGGTGTACTCGGCACTCCACGTCACGAACGCACTCCTCGAACCCATCGCCCATTTCCTGATGATCCGGCACGGCATGGCCCGAGGCGAGCCGGATGCTGTGGCAATCGGCTTGATAGCGCCAAGCATGTTTGCCGGGCGCAGCATGCTGCGCCCCTACGAAGAGAATTCCTGAGGTAGTTCGCGGGTGCAGCACGCACGGGCAAGCCCGTGCGGCAAACAGCGGCGGTAGGCCGTCGCACTCCACATGGGGCTAAGGCTTGCGGCCGCGTCTCGAAACCAGGAGCCGTTTCGTTGGCGGCGCTATTTTGCTACGGCGAAATCGGTGACGATGCCGTAGAGGAATTCGACGCCTTTGCGAAAGGAATCGACGGGGATGCGTTCGTTGTCGGCGTGCATGCGGGCGACATCCTCGTCAGTAAGCGGGAAGGGCAAGAGCCCGTACGCCTGAACATTTCGCATGCGCAGCGGCCAGGAATCGGTGGTGAAGGTGGACATGTACGGCAGAACGGGCGCGCCGGGAAACGTCCTGCCGGCGGTATGGATGATCGAGGTGTACAAGTCCGAAGTGAGCGACGAGGATGGCGCGGATTCGCCCCCTGCTGTTTCGGTTTCGAAGCGCACCTGCGGATCGTTGACGAGTTGCTGCAATTTGGCGATCAGAGGATCGAGCTGATTTCCGGGAAGAAGGCGAATGTTCAGGACGCCGCGCGCCTCCGAGGGAATCACATTCTGGCGAATACCCGCCTGGAGCATGGTGGGAGAAATTGTGTCGCGCAGCATGGCGTTCCAGGTCGGGTTCGCGTCGGAAACCCATCGCGCGGCGTGATCGCCGCGATCGGGCGAGCCAAGGGCGCGAATCCATTTGCCGGTGTCCTCGTCTTCGGTGGCCGCCAGGCCGTCAAAAAACGCACGGGTGACGGAATTGAACTGCACGGGAGTTTCGTAGGCGGCGATTTTCGCAATTGCGGCGGCGAGGTGCGCGACGGGATTGTCCTTCCGCGGAATCGAGGCGTGGCCGGAGGTCCCGGTGGCGATCACGTCCACGTTCTGCATCACCTTTTCACTGGCTTGCACGCCGATGTACTGGGTTTTGCCGTTCTTCAGGACGACCTGGCCGCCTTCGTTGAGGGCGTAACCCGCGGCGATCTTGTCCCAGTGTTTTTCGACGGCGAATTTCATGCCCGCTGTACCGCCGGCCTCTTCGTCAGACTCGGTGAAAAAAATCACATCGCGATTCAATCGCACGCCGGAGCGCTTCAGGGCCACGAACACCGCCAGATTCGTGGCGAGCATGCCTTTGTCGTCAATCGCGCCACGGCCGTAGAGGTAGTTGCCCTGAATGACGGCGCCGAAGGGGTCTGTGGTCCATTTTGTCTTGTCCACTCCCACGACGTCGAGGTGGGCCATCAGCAGCAGGGCACGCGAGGGGTCGGGCATGGAGTTCGCGGAAAGGCGTGCAACGAGGAAACCGCGGCCGGGAGTGCTTTCGAATGTTTCCGAGTGGATGCCTTCCTGATCGAGGACGCCCGCCAGATACTTCGCGGCCACCAATTCATTTCCGGGAGGATTCGTGGTGTTGATGCGGATCAGGTTTTGCAGCCAGACGAGGGCTTCGCTTTCGATTTGAGAGATGTCCGCGCTCGAAGACGGTGGGGCCTGCGACGCGGTGGCCTGATTCGACGATGCCTGGCCCAAAACGCGCGCGGGCGGCTGCGCATGATTCTGCGCGTAAACGGGCGCTGCGGACGCCAGCGTCAGAAACAACCGGATCACAATTCGCAGAGTCGTCCGCGCCATCCTTTTCGCCTCCAGGAGAATCTGAAACTACATCGCGCAGTGGATACCATTGATATTATCATTGCGGCGGAAGGGAGCCGCGAGGCTCGGCGAGAGGGGTTTTCTGAATTGCAACGGACCATCCGCAGCGGGCCCTGGCGGCATCCAAGTCGAGTGAGGAAACTATGCGGATGAAATCGTGGTTTCGCGTCATCCTGATGGGCGGCCTGATCGCCGCGCTGGGCATTCCGTCCGAATCGTGGACGGCGCTCGCGCAGCAGGAAGGCCCGCAGTCACCAGCTCCGAACAGAGCGCCGGCCCAACCCGCTCCTCCAGCACCCGGGCAATCGCAGGGACAAACGCCGACCCCGGCGCCTCCGCCGCAGGTGGCGATCGCGGTGCAATCGAACATCGTCAACGTGGATGCAGTGGTGACCGATCAGGATGGAAACATCGTGACGGGCTTGAAAAAGGAAAACTTTCGCATCCTCGATGACGGCCAGCGGCAGCAGGTGGCGAATTTCGCGCCCACCGATGCGGTCATCACGATCGTGATGCTGATGGAGTTCAGCAAGCGATATGGCGGGTTCTTCGCGTACCAGGCGAAGAACTTGTCCTACTCATTCCTGGCTCAACTCAAACCGAAGGACTGGGTGGCGCTGAAAACTTTCGATCTGAAGACGACCCTGGTGGAGGACTTCACCCAGGACAAACAGGAAGTCGGGCAAGCCATTGCATCGCTGTATTTTCCCAGCTTCAGCGAAGCAAATCTATTTGACGCCGTGCTCGAAACGGTCGGCCAGCTTCGCGACGTGAAGGGCAAGAAGGCCATTCTGGTGCTGGCCACGGGGTTCGACACGTTCAGCAAGCACACGCTGGATGAAACGCTGCGGCGTCTGAAGGAAAACGATGTCACGATCTTCTGCGTGGGCGTGGCGGAGGATATCGATTTGTACTCGCGCGGCGGCGGGGGCGTCGGCTACTTGCAGGCCAAGAACCAGCTGAGCACGTTCGCCCGGATGAGCGGCGGCTACGCGTGGTTTCCTCGGTTCCAGGGCGAGATGCCCGGCATCTTCAACTCCGTTGCGCAAATGCTGCGCAGCCAGTACACCATGGCATTTTCGCCGTCCACTCCACAGGACGGGAGATACCACAAGCTCATCGTGCAAGTGGTGGACGATGACGGAAACCCGCTGGAACTTGCCGACAAAAAGGGCAAGAAGAAGAAAGCCGTGGTGATCGCCCGCGAAGGATACACCGCTCCGAACGCCCCGACCGGGGATTAGACTTTCAGCGAAGGGCCGTGCGCTTCACGAATGTGTCGAGCAGAAGACGCGCGAGGCGCGTCTGATCGTGCCGAACGACCTCCTCCTGCTGCGCGATATCGCCGGCGACATATTTCAGGTTCATGCTTTCGAGCTCCCCCAGCGACGGATCCACCGGCTCAGCGCCCTGCGCAGCATAGCGGCGCAGGATACGCGGCGATACAGGCGTGCGATTGATCACCACGAAATCGAACAGGCTGCGGCGGGTGTGCGCGTAAATCGCGCGGACATGGTCGGCGACCGAGTAGTGCTGGGTTTCGCCGGGCTGCGTCATCACGTTGGCGATGTAGACGCGCGTCGCGTGCGAGTTGGCAATGACCTCCGCCATCTGTTCCACCAGCAGGTTGGGCAAGATGCTCGTATAGAGCGAGCCGGGCCCGACGAGGATGAGGTCGGCTTCGCGAATGGCGGCCAGGACTTCGGGCAGGGGACGTGCGCGGCGCGGCACCAGCCGCACGCGCGCGATGCGTTTGCGGGAACGGGAAATATTCGTCTCGCCGGAAACCACTTTGCCGTTTTCCAACTCGGCTTGCAGCGTGACGTTCTGCGCCGTGGACGGAAAAATCCGCCCGCGAATCGCCAGCACCTGAGCGGACACTTGCACGGCCTTCGGAAAATCTCCGGTGACATTCGTCAGGGCGGTCAGAAACAGATTCCCGAAACTGTGGCCTGCGAGGCCGTACCCCGCGGGAAAGCGGTACTGAAAGAGATCTCCGAGCAGGTGTTCATTGCGGGAAAGAGCCACCATGCAATTGCGGATGTCGCCGGGAGGCAGAACGCGATATTCGCGGCGCAGACGGCCGGAGCTGCCGCCGTCGTCCGTGACGGTCACTACGGCGGTGAGGTCGGCTATCGGCTGGGTCGGCCGGCGTTTCCCGCGTTCCGCGATATGCTCCTTCAGGCCGCGCAGCACCGCGGATAGACCAGTGCCGCCGCCGAGCGCGACAACGCGGACTGACGGGGACCGGCGGTCTACAAATTTTTTCATGGAAGAGAACGGCGAATCAGCCGGCTGAACCGTCTCGCTCCGGGTAGAGCAGTTCGGTAAAGCGCGGATCTTCCTGCAGGAAAGCGAAATCCTCGTCATTGCGGGCGTGATAGCGGTTTTCCGGACGCAACTGGATGGCGACCTTGAGGTTTTGCATGGCCGAATCGGCTTCGCCGGTCAGGCAATCCAGCGCCGCCATGGCGTATACGATGTGGTCGGCCTTGGGAGCGGCCTTGCGGGCGCGATCCAGGTGCTCTCGCGCCTCGTCCCAGCGGCCCAGATTCATCAGCGTGACGCCCTGGGTGTAATGATCCTCCGCGGACTTGGCGGTGGGCGCCGGAAGCCGGGATATCCTCTGCTCGCAGATGCGCAGGTGAACCTTGGCGCGATCGCCGAGTTCTTTGCTGGGGCCTTCCAGGACGCGCTCGAGGACCTGCTGGGCGCGTTGAAATTTCTGCTGCTGGAAATGTTTGAGCGCTTCTTCGTAGAGCTTCAACTGCTGCTGCCTGGCGGGAGCTTCCGGATCAGGAGGCATTACTCTGGCCTTAGCCGAAGCTAATCCCTTTTTGCTCAATGATTTGCGGCCCCCGTTCGAAGAATCTTTGCTGCGAACCACGCGACGCGTCAAGTTTTCGCTCCGAGGCTAATCGAAGAAGCAACATAGCAGAATCGGAAAACCCCGTCAATGCAGCCATCAGCAGCGAAAATCCGCCGGATTAGATCTGAGAATAGGCCGCCGGAGTCAGAACCGCGTTGTCCACGTTGGAAACGAGATCCTCGAATGTGTATTTCGGCTGGCCGAACAGGACTTTTGTTTCCGGAGCCGACCGGAATGCGTCCCAGGCCTTGTCGCGTTCGGCGAGGTTGGCAAATCCAATCATGTAGGTCAGGTTCGGCATCCGCGCGCCGATGAGAGTGTCGCCGAAAAAGACGGGCCAGAAGCCAGCCTTGAGGAAAATGGGGATTTCGCCTTCGTTTACCTGCGCGACTTTCGCTTTGTGGTCCTGATCGGTGGAGCTCTCATACGTGCGGAGCTCGAATAGCCGGGGCGAACGCTGCGCCGTCGCGGCGGGGACGGTGAGCTTGGGCGCGCCGGCGAGCGCCACCATCAGCGAGCTTTCCAGGCGGACAAACGCGGGCGACTTCGCGGGAGCGTTCAGAAAATCCGAGGCTGCCTTCACATATTCGGCATCCTGGCTGAGGCGGGCGTCCGCCGTGACCAGCGTCTCGACCGAAGCGCCCGGCATGAGCACGTACATGGACGGACCTTCGAGGCCGATCGAAACGTTGAAGACGCCGACAGGAGAAATTCCCAGGCGATTCAGGCCCGGCACCAGGGCGCCGCGGAAATAGTCGTCGGCAAGCTTTCTCTGCGGCGTGAGCAAGTGGTAGCGACGCAGCTCGTAGTATTCGCGGCCGGCCTCGGCGCCCGCTTCCTGCGATGCTTGCGCGTATCCGAGCGGTGCGGCGGCCACGGCCGCGGATGCGAGCGACGTGGCCAAGAATTTTCGTCTGTCCATTGTGAATCTCCCTGTAAACGATGTCGCCGGCGCGCTCGCACAGTGCAGCCCGAAATGCAGGGCGGCCACATGCTGCGAGAAACGCCGCGCAGAGGAAGGCGCTTTCGCGCCATTCATTAATGTCGGAGCTGAAGCTCCGACCCCCTGCAAGCCATCCAGCCGAACTTCCGACTCGGAACGATTTCATCCCCGACGCAACAGGAACTTACAGCTCTTGCGGCGCGACATCGTCACACAGATTAGTTCGCGCGTCCATGGACTTCGCGGCGCGTTCGCGAGGCGCGCTGGAGCCGATCGGTTATTGAAGGCGGGGACGCAAATCGTCGGCGAATTTCTCGATGCGATTCAGCGGCACCAGGGAGATGCGCTGCTCCTCGAGCAGCCGCGCAATAAACTGGTGGCGAGGGTTTTCGCGCGCGGGCTCGACCTCGGTGATGGCTGTGAATTCCGAATTCGCCGCGCGCGCGCGGATGCACTCGGCGGTATAGGCGAGCACCTTCGCCTGCGAGGGGTCGCGGCCCAGCGCCACGGTATGGATGTAGCCGCGCGTTCCGTTGTAGCGGTAGGCGTAATCGAGATGCAGGGGATCGCCGGGCTGCGTAAATTCCTCGACGCGGACGCTGCGCTGGAATTTCGCCAGAATACGATGCCGCCGGAAAACGTCGTTGAGGCGAGCCCGAATCCAGGCGCGCGTGTTTTCGACGATTCCGCCGCGCGCCGACGGGGGAGACGCCACGTGATCGTGGAACAAGCGCTCGAGTTCGGTGTCAAAATCATCGGCCAGAAGACCGCGCTGGGGGCTCAGCTGCAATACGTTGGAAAGCGTCTGGTCGAGCTTCTCGAGGTAGGTCCTGACCTCGGGTTCGGGCGCACGCAGGCGCGCATCGAATTCGGAGGGCAGCGCGCGCAGCAGACCCTCGTCGGCGCCGGGATGGAGCCTGCGGACGCGCGCGATTTCCGAAGCATCTTCAATCAGGCGCATGGCGCGCCGCGTTCCGTCCACTTCCTCCAGCAGCACGCCCACGTTGACCCATTCATCGCGGACGAGATTGGGCGTATAGCGCAGGATGCGAAAGCGAAGCGTGTTTCCAGGTTCGTCAGGCATGTGTCACTTCCAGTTGAAAAAGGGTTGTGCCGATGATTTCCAAGCCGAAACGATCAGCTCGCGGACGAGCTTGCGCCGCCGCAGGAGCTGTTCGAGCATCCGTTCGAGGGCCTCTGTTTCGAAACCGTACCACTCGCCCGGAATTTCCTTGTAGACCTCGTCGAAAACCGCTTCCGTCATTTTCCCTTCGATGCGCGCGAGCCACGGCTCGAAGGCCTGCAAGCCGCGCGCTGATTCGTACACGCGATGGCGCGCGTAAAGCCCGCGCAGGGGAGCGTCGGGGAAATTCCATTCCACCGCGTTGAAACAAAATCCCTGGTCGATCATCCACGCCTGGTAGCGCGATTCGGCACGTGCGCGGAAGAACACCGCCTGGCGGCCGTTCGTGTTGCAGGTCCACTTGTCGAAGACGAGCATTCCGCAGAAGTCCGCCAGGTTAACGACCTCGCGGAGCTGCTCATCCGGCAGAAAGTCGTACACGACGGTATCGGCGGGCGATCCGGGATAGCGCGAGCCGAATTGCAGCCCCGCGCGGCACCGCGTCCGCCCGCGCCCGAGCTGGATCACCAGGTCGTCGGTATGCTCGATCAGATTTTCGCGCACCTCGACCACCGCCGCTGCCGGTGTGGGCAGTCCCATCCGCGCCGCCAGCCTTGTACCAAGCAATTCGTTCGCCAGTATCCGCGCGCCCTGCGGATTATTCTGGAATTTCACCACGTAGTATCCGCCGTCCTCGCAGCGCATCAGATGCGACTGCGCTCCCCCGCGCATTCTACGGACTTGCTGGACAGCCAGCGGCATCGAGCGCGTATGCTAGCGGCCCAAACAGGTGTACATCAAGAGAAACATTTCATATTGGGAAACATTGCAATCGGGATCTCGGGTAGAGCTGGGGCAACGTGCGGGGCGGACCGCATCCAAAAACCACAATGCGCGAGGCCGCGCGCGGTCACTCCACCACGCGGCCCCGCGAATCCGGTGTACCAAAAGCGGCGGTCGAGAAAGCGCTAGCGCTTCTTGCGTTTCTTGGGACGCGACTTTTTCGCGTGTCCTTTTTTCGCGCTCTTTTTCGGCTTGCCCTTGGCCTTTTTTTTCTTAGGGGCGGCCTTCTTCGGCTTCCCGGCCTTGCGCGCCGGCGCCGGCTTGCGGGGAGCAGGCGCGGCCGGGGCTCCCTCCTCTTCCGGTTCTTCGTCCACGACGATTTCTTCCACTTCCTCTACGATCTCCTGCGGCTGCTCCTGCCCCTCTTCTTCGTCATCGAAGGCGGGCAGTTCGTCGTCTTCCTCATCGTTCATTTTCGCGTGAAACATTCGATCCTCCGTGGGGTCGCGGCTTTGCCGGACGGCCTCACTCCTCGGCCCGCATATAATCGGAGTGCCGGAAGTTTGTCAAGGCGCAATGGATTTAAAAAACGGTGGGATCGCCGACGGTTCTATCTATCGGCACCGGGTTGGCTTGGCGAGAGGTGAGTAATCAGCGTATCTCACAGAAAAACAGCTACTTAGGGTTTCAAGGGATTGCTAGCGCTGGATGGTGAGAATGTCGCCGGCATGGAGAGGGCGGTCCGCCAGGAACGGATTTGACTGCTTGATAGCGGAAATCGAGGTCTGGTAATCGTGCGCGATTGAATAAAGCGTCTCGCCGGGCATGACCCTGTGTTCGAGGCTTTCGGGCCTTTCCGACTTTCCCGTGGACACATTCTCGAGGCCCTGACTTTCGTTTCGCGCGGACTTGGCTTTTGCGGGCGGAATCCCGGCCGTCTGGCTACCCGCATAGATTCGCAGCCGCGCGCCCCGCGAAACGTGGGCGCCCGAAATATGATTCCAGCGCTTGAGTTGGTCCACGGTCACATCGAAGCGGCCCGCAATTCCCTCAAGCGTGTCGCCGCGCTGCACGCGATAACTCACCAGCCGCACCACGGGCGGCTGCGCGGGCACGTTCAAAAGGAATCCCGAGGGCACGGTAGCGTGAGGTTCGAGGTGGTTCGCTGACTCGATCGCGGAAACGGTCACGCGGTAATGGCGCGCGATGTCGGAAAGCGTTTCGCCCTGCTCGGCGGGATGCAGGCGCCAGCTCGTCCACTTGTCCTGCGGGACCTGCTGGACGTTTTCTTCAAACGACTTTGCGGCGCCGGCCGGCAGCTTCAACTGAAATCCCGGATCGTTCGGCGTCACGTTGCGCAACAGCTGCGGGTTGAGCAGCCGCAGATCGTCGAGGTCCGCGCCCGAAGCGTCCGCCACCAGTTGCAGACTGATCGAGTGATCGAGTTTGACGGTTTCGAGCTGGGCCGGCTTCTCCGGATTTACCTGCACGCCATAATCGGCCGGGTCCTTGGCTACCAAAGCCATCGCAAGAATGATGGGCACATAGTTCTGCGTCTGCTTCGGCAGCGCCTTACGCTTCTGCAATTCCCAGAAATCGGCGTAACCGGTGCGCTCGATCGCCCGCTGGACATTCAGCGGACCCGAGTTGTAGGCGGCCATGACCAGATACCAGTCGCCGAACATGGCGTACAGATCGCGCATGTGGTGGGCCGCGGCGCGTGTCGCCTTTTCCGGATCGCTGCGATCGTCCACCCAGTAGGTGCGTTCGAGGTCGTATTCCTCGCCGCGGTAGGGCATAAACTGCCAGATGCCCCGCGCCCCGGCGCGCGAAACCGCCTGCGGCAGGAAGGCGCTTTCGGCCTGCGCCAGATAGATCAGGTCCTGCGGGACGCCTTCTTCTTTCAGGACACGCCGGATCATCACGTCATAGCGCCCGGCGCGATCCAGTCCGCGCGACACGATCGCCCGGCCGCGTGTGGTCGTAAAGAAACTCAGGTACTGCAGGACGGAATCGTTCACGGTGAGAGGCAAGTCATGGCGAACGCTGATCAGTTCTTTTTCGGCCTTGAGCGCCAGGCGCGGATCACCCGCCGGCAGCGTCAGGTCCGCAATCTCTTCAATGGGAGCAGGCTCGGCCGGAGTCTCCGATTCTTCCTGGTCGTTGCCGGCGTTCGATGCGTCCTGATCGCCGGGCTGGGTGGCCTCGCCGATTTCATCGGATAGCTTCGCGAGCTGGGGATCGAAGTCCGCCGGGAAGCCGCTCTTCAAAATCAGGTCCGCGGCGAGGTCAAAATCCGCCTGCGCCTTGTCCAGATGCGCGGCCTTAATTTCTCTTTGCCCGGCATCGTAGGCCGCCTGGACTTTGTCCACGAGGATATCGATCGCGGGCCGCTGTTCGGGCATCCATGCGGCCGCCACGGCGGCGTGCTGCGGCAGAGGAAGTGGCTGGTTGGCGTAAGCAGGCGTGGGCGCAGGCGTCGCGGCGGGTGGCCGGACCTGCACAGGCGTCTTCGCGGAATCGTTGCAGCCGGCCAGGAAGCAGGTACCAGCCGCCAGAACAACCAGGATTTTCGTCCGATGGTTCATCTTCGCCCTTGCCGATTCATGCTAACAAAAATATTACGAGGTACTTACGGCCGGGTCAATGGGACTTGGCCGCCCAAGGTTGACCGAAACAGGACACAGAGTACTAGTGGGATTTCAATCGCCGCAGCGACGCTTATACCACCGTGCGGGAGGGAATTGCCAGCGTTCCGGGATGCCTCGGGGCATCCCGTTGGCGTGGGCTAGGCGAGGGCCTGGCGGAGATCCTCGATGAGGTCCTCGGGGTCTTCGAGGCCGACGGATACACGCACCGTGCCCGGCTCGACGCTAGCGGCGCGCAGCTCCGCCGGCGACATGTTGTAGTGCGAGGTGTAGATCGGCAGAATCGCCAGGGATTCAACGCCGCCCAGACTGGCCGCCAGCAGGAACACGCGAATGCGATCGCCGAAGCGCCGCGCCCCGGCCAGGCCGCCCTTGTGGTCGAAGGCGAGCATGGCTCCGAATCCGCGCATCTGTCGCCTGGCCAGCTTATGGTCAGGGTGCGATGGCAACCCCGGGTAATGCACGCGGGCGACTTTCGGATGCTTCTCCAGAAACTTCGCGACGGCCATGGCCGTGCGGCACTGGCGCTCGACTCGAATTTCGAGCGTCTTCATTCCCCGGATCAACAGGAACGCGGCCTCGGGGTCCATCGAACCGCCGATCTGGATGATATTGGAGCGCACCTTATCCATCAGCACTTTGCTGCCCGCAGCGGCGCCCGCGATCACATCGGAGTGTCCCGCGAGGTATTTCGACGCGCTGTGGACCACGATGTTGAATCCCATCGAAAGGGGCTTCTGCAGCACGGGACTGGCGAAGGTGTTGTCCACGATCGAAACGAGACCCCATTCCTGGGCGAAGGCGGCAGCTTTTTTCAGGTCCACGAGCCGCAGCGTGGGATTCGTCGGAGTTTCGATGTAGAGCGACTTGGTGCGCGCGCTGGCCAGTTTTTCGATTCCGGCGAGATCGGATTCCACGAACCTCACACCGATTCCGAAACGCGGGAAGACGTCGCGCAGGAGGCGATAGCTGCCACCATAGAGCTGGCGCGAGGCGATCACTTCGTCGCCCGCATGCAGCACGGAAAGCAGAGCGGCCGAAACCGCCGCCGTTCCGGAGGCCGCCACAACCGCGGCTTCGGCTCCCTCAAGCGCCGCGATCTTCTGTTCGGCGATCGTAAGCGTGGGGTTCCCGTAGCGCGTGTAGATGTATGCGGCGCTTTTTCCCTCCGCCCACCGCTTCATCTCCTCGGTGCTCGAGAAAGTGAAGTTCGCCGTGCGCGCGATGGATGTTCCCACGGCCGCGCCGATGCGGAATTTTTCCTCGCCCGCGTGAATCGCGAGCGTTGCGTCGCCCCAGCGTTTTGCTTTCGAGGACTTTTTCATGATTCGGGAAGCTTGACGCAACTTGCCGCGGAATCGCAAGCGCCAATTTGGTCACGGGCTTCGCCTGGCGGAGACGGGGAAATCTTGACACCAGAGTTTCATTGGTACAAATGGAAATTGGAGCGAGAGGAGAGATTGCTCGCCGATCAGTTTGATCCGGCATTTGATGAGCACCGCGGCCACACGGGATTTTTGCTCCCGCGCTCATCGTAACTCCTTTGTCTCGGCAGGTTTGAAGCCCGGACGCGCTGGAGACGAGCCGCAATGGCTTCGCCTTCCGTTCTCTTGGCTTTGTGGAGGAACCTGATCTAATACGGGGAAGGAGCCGACAGCTTCTGTGCCAAAATATGAACAAGCCGTCCCAAGCCGTTTCGCGCTCCAGCCGCGCGCCGGAAAAGGGGAAAAGATGAGGAAATTCGGGAGTGTCCTGGTGTTGTGCGCGGCCACGGTGTGCCTATCAGGCTGCGCGTGGCGAAATTTGGGCCCTTGCTATGGCATCGGTTGCCCGACTTTTATGATGAGCAAGAGCGCGCCGCCCCCGAGCGGGACAGTTCAAAACGCCGCGCCCGCGAAATCGGGCCACAACGGGAATGCGCAGGCCGCAAACTCGACGCCCTCCAAGGCTCAAACGGAGTCCGGCCAGTAGTTTCGCTAATCGTCCGCCGATTCGCCGCGCCCGGCGGCTATGCCGAGGCCGCCGCCGCAGCTTCCTCTTCGCCCGCGTGGTGCGGCTTGTGCGCCGCGATCACTTTCTCCGCGATTTCCGCCGGCACGAAATCGTAGTGCGAGAACTCCATCGAGTAGCTTCCGCGCCCCTGCGTCATCGAAATCAGCTCGTTGGCGTAGCTGAGCATTTCCGAAAGCGGCACCAGCGCTTTGACGACCACACTGCCGGCTCGCGATTCGCTTCCGCTGATTTTTCCGCGGCGTCCGCTGAGATGACCCATCAAGTCTCCCGAGTATTGATCGGGAGCGTACACCTCCACGTGCATGATCGGCTCGAGCAGCGCCGGCTTGGCCTGCTTCATGGCTTCCTTGAACGCGAGCGAGCCCGCGATCTTGAAAGCCATGTCGCTGGAGTCCACGTCGTGGTATTTGCCGTCGTAGAGACTGGCGCGAAAGTCCACGACCGGAAACCCGGCGAGATATCCGCGCTCGGCGCAATCGCGGATACCTTTTTCGACTGACGGAATCCAGTTCTTGGGAATCGCGCCGCCGAAGACATCGTCCACGAACTCGACTCCCTTGCCGCGCGCCAGCGGCTCGAGCTTGATCCGGCATAGCCCGAACTGGCCATGGCCGCCCGTTTGCTTTTTGTGTTTGCCTTCGGCGTCCGCCTTCCCGCGAATCGTTTCGCGGTAGGGGACCTTGGGAGGTTTCAGAGTCATTTCCACGTGGTAGCGCTTTCGCAATTTTGCGACCACGACCTCGATATGCTGCTGCCCGGCGCCGGAGAGCAGGAATTCTTTCGTTTGCGGGTCGCGCCCGAAGCGCAGGGCGAGATCCTCCTCGAGAATTCTGTGGATGGCCACGCCGATGCGGTCTTCGTCGGCCCGCGTTTTCGGCTCGACCGCAAAAGTGATGGACGGTTCGGGAATGCGCGCCGGCGGATAAAAGATCGGAGCGCTCTTGTCACCGAGCGAGTCGCCGGTGGTTGTTTCTCTCAGCTTTGCAATCGCGCCCAGGTCTCCGGCATACAAATCGTTGACGGCCACGGCCGTCTTCCCTTGCATGACCTGCAGATGTTGAAAGCGCTCCTGCGTACCGCGATTGAAATTGTTGATCGTTGCGTCATTTTTCACCACGCCGGATAAAACTTTGAAAAACGTGATGCGCCCGGCAAAGGGGTCGGCGACGGTCTTGAAAGCGAACAGGGAAGCGGGCCCGGACGCAGCAATCGGGCGCTCGACGGCGTCTCCCTTGTGGTCCGGAGTGGCATGGCCCACTGCTTTTCCACGAAACGCGGGCGACGGGAAAATCTCGACGAGGAAGTTCAGAATCGCGTCGCTGCCGATATTGTGAAGGGCGGAGCTAAGCAGGACGGGAAAGATTTTCTTGTCGCGAACTTCTTCGTGCAGCCCCTTTTTCAAGTCCTCGACCGGAAGCGTACCCTTGTCGAAGAATTCCTGCATCAACTCGTCGTCGCCCTCGGCGACCATTTCGACCAGTCTCTCGTGCGCGTCCTTGGCCCGTTCGGCGAGCGCCGCGGGAATTTCCTGCACCGTGGCCTTGCCGTCGCCATCGGGCGTATAGATGAGCGCCTTCATTGTGACCAGGTCCACCACGCCACGAAAACCCTTTTCGGCGCCGATGGGAAGCTGAATGGGGACAACGCCGCGCCCGAACACTTGTTCGAGAGAGCCGAGCGCGCGGTCGAAGCTGGCGAGCTCGCGGTCCATCCAGTTCAGCAGGAACGCGCGCGGCTGATCGTATTCCGTCGCGTAATCCCAGACTTTTTCGGTGACCACCTGCACGCCCGCGGCCGCGTCCACCACGATCAGCGCGGCGTCAGCGGCGATCAGCGACGATTTCGTTTCATTGATGAAGGTCGAATAGCCCGGCGTGTCGAGCAGATTCACTTTTGTCTTTTCCGGCTGGCCCGGCGCCTGCCATTCGGCGTACGCGACGCCCGTATTGATCGAGATCTTTCGCGCGATTTCCTCTTCGTCCCAGTCGGTCGTGGTTGAGCCCTCGGCCACTTTGCCGAGCCGCGGCGTCATCCCCGCTGTGAAGAGCAACGACGACACGAGCTGGGTTTTCCCCGTGTCGCCGTGGCCGACAATGCCCACGTTGCGTATCCAATCGGTTGTGTACGATTTCATGGTTCACCTCGTTGGAAATAAAATTGGAAAATCGAAAATCGGGTTCGCGATCCGGCGGGCATTCTAAAGACGGGCTCCCGCCCAGGTGCGGGTGAGAACAGGCATTTCGTGTGGGGAACGTGCGGACGGCAAAAATCGTGCTGTAGGTTGGGATCAGCATCACGGACCCGCCCTCGGCGGCTGCGCGCGATGAACCCTGCTGAAAGCCGGGATGCTAGCACAGGCATCCGCATGCATTCAATCCCTCCAGTCACTTCTGGCCAACCGGACGCCCGGCAGACTGCGCCGATTCAAAACATGAATCGGAGCGCGCCGAAGTATGCATCGTGCTGGGGAGGAGTCGCTCCAATCTTCGTGCTATATTCTGGCGTTTCCGGCGCGGCCTCGCGTCCTCCGAGCGAGACGCAGGTCTCACGCAGCCACCATGATTGACGATCCTGTCCTGCTCAATGATTGGCACGCCGTGGCCTGGGCGTCCCAGATAAGGGACACTGAGCCCACTCCGATCCGCCTGCTCGAAAACGAACTTGTCCTCTGGCGAAATCGGGACGGCTTGCATGCGTGGCGCGACCTTTGCGTTCATCGCGGTTCGAGACTTTCCGCCGGACGCTTGACCAACAATTGCCTTGCGTGCCCATATCACGGCTGGGAATACGACTCGGCGGGCCGCTGCGTGCGCATTCCCGCCCATCCGGAGCAGCCGCCACCTGCGCGCGCACACGCTACCGTCTATGCGGTGAAGGAAAAATACGATCTCGTATGGGTCTGTCTCGGCAACCCAGCAAAGGACGTTCCCGTTTTCCCGGAATGGGACGATTCCTCGTTCGAGAAAATCATGGCCGGGCCGTATCTCTACCGCGCCCACGGCCCGCGAGTGATCGAAAATTTTCTGGACGTCACGCACTTTCCCTTCGTCCATGCGGGTTATCTGGGCGATCCCTCGGAGGCGCAGATCGGCGATTACGAAGTCGAGGAATTCGATGGCGGCATCATCGCCAAGGACATCCCCGTGTGGCAGCCCGACCCGGACGGCACCGGCCGGCCCGCGAAGGTCTTCTACACCTTTCACGTGCTGCGTCCACTCACCGCGGCCTTCACGAAAGTACACGGGGAGAATCGCTTTTCGATGTTTGCGTCCGTCACGCCGGTTGGCGAGCGCGAAAGCCTTGCGTGGCTTATCATCGCGCTCAATTACGCGCATGATGCACCGGCGGAGGAACTGCTGCGGTTCCAGGACATCGTCACACGGCAGGACATACCTGTTGTTGAGGCGCAGCGGCCCGAACTTCTACCTCTCGATTTGCAGGCGGAACTGCATCTGCGTTCCGATCGGACCGCCATCGCCTACCGCCAGTGGCTGAAAAAACTCGGTCTTCGGTACGGAACGGCCTGAGCGGACATGGCCCAGGAAATCGCAATCCCTCAAGGACACGCCCGCTGGTTCGTGCCGGGCGATTGGGACGGCTTCTTCGCTCTGTTTTTCAGCGGCTTCCCCGATCTGTTGCTGATCGCAGGGCTCGCTCCTCTATGCGGTTTTTCCGCCGGCATGGTCACGACGCGGATCCTGCCCGGCGTCGCGCTCTCCATTTTCGCAGGGAACATCTTTTACGCCTGGCAGGCGCACCGGCTGGCGGAGCGAACCGGCCGGACCGACGTGACCGCGATTCCGTTCGGCGTGAACGCTCCCACGATTTTCATTTACGTGGCCCTGATCATGCAGCCGGTGTACGAGCGCACGCACGATCCGAACCTCGCGTGGCAGGCCGGAGTCTTCGCGGCGTTTCTGAGCGGCGTCATCCAAACCGCCGGAGCGTTCTGCACGGATTGGCTCCGCCGGACCACGCCTCGCGCCGCTCTGCTAAGCCCTCTCGCGGGAACGGCGATGGCTTTTCTGTGCCTGGATTTCGTCTTGCGGGTGTTTCAAACGCCGGAACTCGGATTGCTGCCGGCCATCATCGTCCTGGCCATTTTTTCATCGCGGATTCGCCTGCCTTTTCGCATTCCGGGCGGCCTCGTCTGCCTGGTGGTGGGAGCTTCGCTGACGGCGCTCCTGAAGTGGGCGCATCTCTACCATTTGCCGATGTCGCAGGTGTCCATGGCGCCGGGAATTTATCTTCCGCGCCCGCTCAACCTGCTCGCATTTGTGATTCACGGCGAAGGATGGAAGTTTCTGTCCGTGATTCTTCCGATGAGCGTGCTCGACACAATCGTTTCGTTGCAGGTTTTGGAAAGCGTACAGGTAGCTGGAGACGACTACCCGACGCGGCCGTCGTTGCTCGTCAACGGGCTGGCCACGCTGGCCGCAGCGCTCTTCGGCAGCCCGTTTCCGACTGCGCTCTACTTCGGGCACATGGCGCACAAGGAACTCGGGGCACGTTCGGGCTATTCGATCTTAAGCGGCACGGCCACGATGCTGGTGTGCCTCACGGGTCTCGTGGTTCCGGTGCTTCGCGTGGTTCCGCTGGAGGTTGTCGCTATGATCGTGGTGTGGTTCGGGTTGGTGATGGTGGCGCAGGCCTTCACCGAGATTCCGAAATCGCACGCGATCGCCGTTGCTTTCGGATTGATCCCGATGCTCGCGTCGTGGGCGGTGGGATTGATTGACGTTGCGCTGCGCACGGCCGGGTCGAGTTTCCTGCAGAGCGCGCCCCTCTTCGGCGATCAGCTGTACGTCTACGGATTGATCGCGCTGAGCCAGGGCGCGCTGTTGGTTTCGATGATCTGGGCCGCGGTAATCGCCTACCTGCTGGACCGCCGCTTTCTTCACGCCGCTGCATGGCTGGTGGGAGCGGCGGCGCTCTCCTGCACCGGATTCATCCATGCGTTCCGGATTACAAGCCGCGGCGTCGAAACCGTGATCGGCTTTTTCACGGCACCCGCGTTCGCGCTCAGCTATCTGGCTGCGGCAATTTTCCTAGTCGGATTCCATTTTTATGCGGCGCGCCACACGGCCCTGGATCCACCCGCGGAAAGTTTATGAAGCCTCCGGCGGGCTCGCGAACAGCAATATGGCGCCCTTGCGCGACGCAGGCATCGGGGTAGAATACGTTCGCGCGCGAGGGCACTGGATACGGCGGGAAGCGTTCGCAGCGAAGGGGAGGCGGGCATGTCACCGGAACCAGCAGCGTTCTCGGCAGCCGGTTTCAGGATGCGAACCGACACGCGGGAAGATATGATCGTTATCTATTGCATCGGCCGGCTGACCAGCGAGCACACCGATACCCTGAAGAAGCATGTGAGGGAGCACATCCCCCGCACCAAGCGTGTCGTGCTGGATTTCAACGAGCTGGTGCGAATGGACAGCGCGGGACTCGGCGCGATCGTGGGCCTGTACGTTTCGGCGAAGAAGGAGAAGTGCGAACTCTTGCTCTTCAACTACAATAAATCCGTGAGAGATCTTCTGGGACTTACGAGCCTGCTATCCATGTTCGAAGACTGCGCGCGCACCGGCATGCGAATGCCGTAGGGCTCAACTTCTCCGCTCCTACCTCTTGGGGTTTCCGCAGGTGAAGTTGGCTGCGTCCATGATGTCTCCGCTTCCTTTGTAAATCGCGACCTGAGGATAAGCGCACGCTGGATGTGTTTTGTCCACCGCGCCTGCCGTCCGGTGAGCGTTGATGATTTTGTCCGGCGCGACATTGGTCTCGCGCCACTTCTGGACTACATCCATCGCGTCAAACGTGCCGTCGCTGCCGAATCCGAAGCCGGCGCACATTCCCATTCCCGGCACCATGAAGAGTCGGAAGAAATCCTGCGTTTTGCCCGGGCCGCCCATGGCAGCCTGTACGTTGTTGTAGTAATCGATCGCGCTTCGCGGCGGAATGATCGCCTCATCCCACGATTCGTAAAGGAGCAGTTTCCCGCCGTGATCCTTGAAAGGCTTCAAGTTCGGATCGTTCGAGTTCACCAGGGCGCCTGCCTTCGAATCAGCGGTGCGCGTGTCGCGATCCACATCGAACGTGCGGAAATCCCACTTGGGATCGTCGAACACGATGCTTTTGAAAAAGCCGGTGCTGATGCTCAGGGGCTCGGGACCAGCGGCCATCAAGCCCCAACCCATTTCGCTGCCGGGATCGAAGCCGGGATAAATCTGCGTTCCATCCGAAAATTTCGGTCCGGCGTAAATCAATTTTGCCGTTTCCACCTGCGGTCCAGTGAGGCAGGACGCGTTGTCGGTGTTGCCCGGGCATCGAATCGTCTCCGGATTGAAATGGCAGCGCGTGGGGTCTTCGATGACGCCATCGCGAACGCCGTCCAGCGTGTCGCAGGCGTCGAGCGCCGCGCGATGGATCACAGCATATTTACTCGGCGGGATGTAGCCGGGCGCTTTCACCCCGTCCTTGAGCGACACCCACGTGACGTACTCGGACACTGCTTGCAGGTGAGTGATGTTGTACGCCGGATCTCCGGCGGCGATTCCGTCGAAGTCGTCGGGATACTTCTGCGCCTCGGTGAGCGCTTGATTGCCACCCTCGTGGCAGCTACTCCAGAACGACAATTTTGCAGGCTTGCCGTAAAACGCCTGTAGCAGCTGCTTGGCAGTGATGGTAGTCACATGCACCGCGCGATATCCCCAGTCAGCGATTTTTTCCGGGTGACCGATGGCCCAAGCGTCGGGCGCCTCGCTGGTCGCGCCGACATCCGCGTGACCTGTGTCGGTGGAGGCTGTGGCGGAGCCGCGCGCAATTTCGCGAACCAGACCTCCGTAGCTGATCGAGCCGATGAATCCCGGATTCCCGATGCCGACGTATTTTCCATTCCAGTTCGCGGCGATGGGGAGCCACACCTCGAATGAAATGTGCGAATCAGTTGTCGGCGTCGCGAATCCGGCAACGCGGCAGAAGGGAACTGAAACTTTCAAGCCGGCGGGAGTGCCGAAACGTCCGGGAGTGCTGGGTACTTCGAAATCTGGCGGAGTGCTGATGGACGTCGCCGAGGTGATCGTGACGTCGGGTATCTTCAGCGACGCCAAACTCTCGCAGGATTGCTGCGCCGACGTGAGCTTGGGGGCGCAGAGAAGTGCGGCCAACAGAACTGCAAACGAAATTGCGTGCAAACATCGCTTCATTTGAATGTTCCCCCCGCGTCAAATTGCCGGCGCGCTTCGGATTATCCATTTCGGGCGCGGATTGTACACCGAATTTTCAAGCGTTGGGGCGCGCTTGCGCGGCTTGGGTAATCGCGTAGAATACGCTTCGCACTGGAATGGGAAAGGCACCCCGATGAAATTTGGCGGCATACATTTGATGGGGCTTCCGCGGCCCTGGACAAGCGAGTCCGAACGCACGCTGCTGAACAACGCGCTGGAGATAGCGGAACTCTCCGACCAGTGCGGGTTCGATTACGTTTGGGGGACGGAGCATCATTTTCTCGAGGAATACTCGCACGCGTCGGCTCCCGAAATTTTTCTGGCCGCCTGCAGCCAGCGGACGAAGAATATCCGGCTGGCGCATGGAATCATTCAGACTCCGCCGCAGATCAACCACCCCGCGCGCATTGCGGAGCGCATCGCCGTGCTCGACCTGATCAGCAACGGCCGGGTCGAATTCGGCATGGGATCCGGCGCGACGACCACCGAGCTCGGCGGATTCCTGGTGCCGCAGGAAGAGAAGAAGGCGATGCAGATCGAAGGGATGCGCGTCGCCGTGCGGATGCTGGTGGAGGATCCGTTCACGGGATTCGAGGGAAAGTATGTGAAGGTGCCGCCGCGCAACCTGGTGCCGAAACCTCTGCAAAAACCGCATCCGCCGCTTTGGATGGCGTGTTCCCGGCGCGAGTCAATCATCGACGCGGCGAGGCTGGGGCTGGGCGCGCTGACATTTGCATTTGTGAGCGCGGCGGAAGCGCGCCAGTGGGTGAAGGACTACTACGCCACGATCGAAAACGAGTGCGAGCCTCTCGGGTACGCCGTGAATCCGAATTTCGCCATCGCGACGCCGTTTCTCTGCGACAACGACCAGAAGCGGGCGGAGACGGCTGCCGTCGCAAACTACGGCTTCTTCGTGTACGCGATGGGGCACTACAGTTTTTTCGGCGAGCACCGTCCCGGCAAGACCGACATCTGGAAGGAGTACACAACGAATCCAAAGGAGCCTGTTTCACCTGAGTTTATCGCGCAGGCCTGCGTGGGCACGCCCGAAAAGCTTCGACAGACTTTGCGCGAGTATGAGGACGCGGGGATCGATCAGGTGATCGCCGTGCGGCAGGTGGGTCGCCTTTCGCTCGATCAGCAATGCGATTCGCTCCGGCTGTTCTCGCAAGAGGTGATGCCGGAATTCAAAGAACGCGATATGGCGAACGCGCCGGCTCGCGCCGACCGGCGCGCGCGAATTTCCGAAAAAGCGATGGCGCGCAAGCCGAAGATGCAGCAGTCGTGGGGCGACGCTGTGATTCCGTCAGCAGGGCGCCACTAGCAAGCGCCGATCGCGACTAGTGAGGATGAGAAGCAAGCCACGCGTTGGCTTGCTTGATTTGCGGCAGGTCGCTATCGGCGTGTCGCCACGCGGAAAGAAAATCGCGGTATGCGGCGGTTGCCTGAGGCACATCACCGGCCATAGCGTAGGACTGAGCGACGCCATAAAGAGCATGGCCGCTCTTTGGGCGCTCCTTCAAGGCTTCGTTGAAAGCGTCCCGGGCCTTCTCCCACTGCTTCGATTCGAGGTAGGCGTAGCCGATACTCTCTTGCTCCGGGCGAAAATACCGAGGCGGCTCCGAATAGCCGAGGTTCTTTTCTTTTTCCGCGGCCTGCTGCAGCAGCTTGATTCCTCCCGCGACGTCTCCCTGAGCGGCCTTCAGTCCGCCGCGAAGGTCGAGAGACATCGTTCCCAGCAGGTTTAGCACCTCCGACGGATCATCCCCCGGGTGATCTTCGGCTGTGTCCCCTTCCATCTTTTTCGGTTTCGTGGCTTCGAGCCTCCAAAGCGATGCATCCAGCGCGTTGGCTTCCCCGGATGCTTCAGGCAAATCGCCACGTTCGAGCGCCGCCATGCCTTTCGAATAAACATTCAGGCCGTCCGAATAGGCCTGTGCAGCCGCGCTGACCGAAGCAGCGTTCGTGCCAAAAGATATTGGATCCTGCGGAACGGCTTGCCAATCGCTGAAGCGGACGTGAACTCGCGCCACGCTGGCACCCGCCCAGGTGACAAATCGGGCGGAGCCCATTTCCTGAGGCATGGGCATGTCGCGCAACTTCTTGGCCCACTCGAGACCCTCCCGGTAGCGGCCGGCCTCCGCGCATGCCGCGATCAGGTATGCGAGGTCATGCGGGTAATTCCAATCCTCTTCGGGTTTGATCCCCTGCGCCGCCATGTATGCTTCGTCCACGCGCGCGGAATCCGAGAACGATTGCCGCGCCTTTTCATAGTCACCCACGCGCCAGTAGATGTGGCCCGGCATGTGAACCATGTGCCCAGAGTTGGGTGCCATGCTTCCGAGGATATCGGCGCTGTGAAGCGCGAGCTCGGGCCGCGAGCTGTCCTCCATGGCGTGTATCCAATAATGATTGGCAGCGGCGTTGTCCGGATGAGTAGCCAATAGATTGAGCAAGATTGACTGCGAGTAGAGTTCACCTTCGCGAGGGTGGCCTTCGCTGTCGTATCCGGACATTACCCCAAGAGCAAGCAGCGCCCGGGCATCGACGTCATCCGGGTACTGATCTATGAGGGCTTCCATCTCGTGCTGGTAGGCCGATTTCTCATCGGGTTTGTTCCCGCGGGCTTCATGTTCTGCAGCGCGGATATAAAAACGTTCATGGTCAGAAACCTTGTCCGCGAGTGCTTTTGCCTTTTCCAGCGCAGCCCGTCCATCGTCCATCAGAGGTCCGTGCATGTTTAGAGCCTCGAACTCGCCCCAATACGCCATCGCCGCGGAGGGATCCAGGCGGGCGGCTTCTTTGAACGCGCGGTAGGCCTCGAAGTCCCAGAAATCGTGGAGCAATCGCAGACCTTGATTGAAATAAGCCTGCGCTGCGTCGGAGCTGGTCGTGATTTTCAAGCTGGCGTTGCCGATGCCCTGCATGAGCGGAGGTGGGGGTAACTCGCGGTACATCGGTCCCATCGTGTGATCGTGGCGGCCCATCACTCCGTTCTGGGCCGAGGCATTCGTACAAAGCAGGGCTGCGAAGCCGAGGAAGAGAAGTGTCCGGGACATTTTTGGGCAGGCTGCTTTCACCAATCGAAAACGGGAACTGGCGATGGACGGCGCTGAAAATGGAGCCGGTCGATCCGCCCAGCGCAGCAGGGACGAACCGGCCGCAACAATACCATCTCACTTGCCATTCGGGAAAGCGCTACATCCTGCCTTCGTCGCCGGAAGGGCCGTACATCGAAGGAATCGGCACTTGATTCATCCGCAGGTAGACCGAAAGCTGGCCGCGATGATGGATTACATGGTTGAGAATCATTCCCCGCATGACTGCAATGCGCGGCATCGAGAAAAACGTCTTTCCCCCATTCAGCAGCGTCCACGTTTTCTGCAAGTCCTCATCACTTGCCTTTGAAATCGCGGCGCGGGTTGACGCGACGTTCTTGTCGAAGATTTCGAGCAACTGCTTGCGCGAAGTCATGACGGTTGGCTGCAAGGGCGTCGCTCCCGGCGGCGCGAAATCGAAAGAATCACCCTGAAATGTGACGGCGGCGAACCCGATCATCTCAGCAATGTGGCCGGCCAGGCGCCCCATGGCCATGGATGTGTCGTGCGGTTTCCATGTCGTTTTGTCTTCGGGGACGCGTTCCAGCGTCTTCCGCGTGGTCTCCATTTCGTGTTCGAATTCAGGTAGAAACGAATCGCGTATTGCCATATTACCTCCAATGGAATGGTGGGTATTGTCCGGGCGATCTTACCCCAACTGTGTGAACGGACGGTAGTCAGATGCCCAGCGGGCCGCCCTAGATGCGGCCGCGTCCCGCCGAGCGCGTCAGGAGGGGCGGTGGCTCGCGGGTTTCCGGCGCGCCGCCGCTCTTGACGGGCATGGGAACCGGTTGAGGGGCGCTATTGCGGGTCTGCTTCCAGGTGTGCAGGATCCGGTGAATCACGGTGATATTGGGGCCGATCGCCAGGAGCCAGAGCGCCACGTCAATGCGATTGGTCAGTGCGCCCAGAATCATCAATACCAGGCGCTCGGGGCGCTCCCAGAATCCGATCTCCGACGTGGGCACCAGCGATTCGGCGCGAGCTTTCGCGTAGCTCACCATCACCGACCCGGCCATGGCCGCGCCGGCGAGGACCGCGTAACGGAAGCGGTTCACCTGCGCGTAATAGACGAGCAAGCCGAGAAACAGGATCAAGTCCGCGTAACGGTCGAGAATGGAATCGAGAAAGCCTCCAAAGAGCGAAACGCGATTCTGGCGGCGCGCCACTGGCCCATCGAGCAGGTCGCACAGGCCAGCGAGAACCATCATTCCGCCCGCTGCCTTAAAACGTCCCTCGGCAAACAGCATGCCCGCCCACAGATTTCCGACCAGTGCGCACCAGGTGATGACGTTCGGGGGAATTCCCGTGGGAGCCAGAAGGGCAGCGAGACGGTCAACGGGCCAGGAGACGTACCGGCCGATGGCGCGGGTTAACATGAAGCCCGGATCACTTCACTATTCCTGGTCATAGATCGTCGTCAGCCGCATAACTTCGTATTCTTTTATGCCCGCAGGCGTCGTAACCGAGACTTCGTCGCCGACCTTTTTACCGAGCAGCGCGCGTCCGATCGGGGAGGTCGTCGAGATCAATCCCTTGGTCGCGTCGGCTTCTTCGACCGTCACCAGTTTGTACTCGATTTTGGTGGCCTTGGCAACGTCCCGCACGACAAGCGTCGAGCCGTAGGCTGCGCGGTCCCTCGGGAGATTATTCAAGTTGAGCATCGAGATATCGGCCATGCGCTGGTGGAGCTGGCCGAGCCGCGCAGAAACATACGCCTGACGCTCCTTGGCGTATTTATACTCGGCATTCTCGGAAAGATCGCCATGGGCGCGGGCGACCTTGATTTCCTTCGGAAGCTCGTCGTGCAGCTCGTGCTCGAGGAGGGCGATTTCGTCCTTGAGCTTCTTTTTGATTTTCTCGGTCAGATCGATCATTGGGCGCTTGGGGCATCCGAGAGGGCCCTGCCTGGGCGGCTCGCCGGGACTTGCTTGGCTACAGGAGGAGTATAGAGGATTTGCGCGGCGCGCCGCAAATCCTGGGTGGAAAATCGGGCCTCTGATATCGGCCACCTGGGCTGGTCCGGGTGCCCCTCGAGACCGCCCCGAAGGGGGCGCCCGCGACGATCACGCCGGTGAGGGGGTAGCCTTCACCGGCTGCAGGTTGGACTTATATGAGTCAGGCTCGATCCGGAACGAGATGCTCAGCCGATTCCAGCTGTTGATTGCGGCGATCGCCAGGGTCAGGTTCGCAAGCTCCTCCTCTTTGAAATGTTTTGCCACCCTTTCGTACACCTCGTCGGGAACGTGACTTTCGGCGACGAGCGTGACGGCTTCCGTCCATTCGAGCGCCGCACGTTCGCGTTCGGTGTAAAACGGGGCTTCCCGCCACGCGTTCAGGAGGTAAAGGCGCTGCTCGGATTCACCCAGGGCGCGGGCGTCCTTGCTGTGCATGTCCAGGCAGTAGGCGCATCCGTTGATCTGCGAGGCGCGCATTTTGACGAGTTCGAGCAATGGCCGTTCGAGGCCACAGGAAACCACGAAACCTTCGAGAGCCGCCATCGCTTGATAACCTTTTGGCGAAGCTTTGAACGGGTTCAGACGATGTTCCATTTTCACTCTCCTTTTTGAGGGCTGCTAAAATTATAGCGCTGCCGGACGGGAACGGATCAATCAGACACGCGCGAAGCCTTGGCGCCACGTTCCGCTGTACAATTGCGTAAAGCATTGGTGTCGGGAAGGGAATCCGGAGCGAGCCATTGAATATCGAACTCAACGAAGAACAGAAACTGCTGCGACGCAGCGTGCGCGAGTTTGCCGAGGCGGAGGTCAAGCCCGTCGCGAAAGAGCTCGACGAAACGGGCCGCTTTCCGCTCGAGATTCTGCGCAAGGCCGGAGAGCTGGGGCTGACCGGCGTTTGCATCCCTGAAAAATACGGTGGCGCCGGAATGGATCACATCTGCTACTCGATCGTGATCGAGGAAATCGCGCGCGCCTGCGCCTCGACCAGCGTCATCCTGTCTGTCCAGAACTCTCTCTTCTGCGCCACGATCGAGCATTACGGCACGGAGGATCAGAAGCAGAAATTCCTCGTACCGTTCGCGCGCGGCGAGAAAATCGGCTGCTACGCGCTCACCGAGCCGCAAGCCGGCTCCAACGCAGCCGCGCTCTCGACGAAAGCCGTCCGCAAGGGCGACCGGTACGTCATCAATGGGGCGAAGGCGTGGATCACGAACGGCGGCGTGGCCGACGCGGGAATCATCTACGTGAACACGCAGCCTGAGAAAGGCGAGAAGGGGATTACCGCGCTTCTCGTCGAGAAGGGCACGCCTGGATTCACCGTTGGCAAGGAAGAAAAGAAACTCGGCATTCACGCCACGGCCTGCACGGCGCTTTCCTTCGACGATTGCGAAGTCCCAGCGGCGAATCGGATCGGAGACGAGGGGCAAGGCTACAAGATCGCGCTGTCCATGCTCGACGGCGGACGCATCGGCATCGCCTCGCAAGCCACCGGGATCGCGCAGGGCGCGTTCGAGGCGGCGCTCGCCTACGCGCGAGAGCGGCAGGCTTTTGGCCATCCCATCGCGGAGTTTCAAGCGATCCAGTTCATGCTGGCGGACATGGCCACGGAAATCGACGCGGCGCGATTGCTCGTCCGTCGCGCGGCGTGGAAGCAAGATTCGGGCGCGCGCTTTTCCATGGAGGCGGCGACGGCGAAGCTTTTTGCCAGCGAGATGTCCACGCGCGTGGCGCACAAAGCGATCCAGATTCATGGCGGCAACGGTTACAGCCGCGAATATCCCGTGGAGCGCGCCTACCGCGACGCGCGCATCACCGAAATCTACGAAGGAACGAGCGAAATTCAGAGGCTGGTGATCGCTTCCTGGGTGCTGAAATCGATCGGGGCCTGAGCGCCCCGATTTGCGCGCGAGATCCCTTCATCACGAGCGGCGCAGAACCTGCCTGCACCTTACGATTCATCCCGCGAGTTATCCCGCGAGCCCCTCCGCGACTCCCCCTGCGGCACGATTTTAATCTCAGTGTATGCTGGCATCATGCTGGAGCTCGACGGCAGCCAGGAATTCGATCCCGCGCGCGAGGAAGAGTTCTTTGCGGCGGTGCCTGAACGCGCCGGCATCCTGCTGATCGAGATGCGCGAGCCACGCGCGCACCCGCATCTTGTGCGGACCGCGGATTTGCGGCGCGCAGCAGAACGGCTGCTGCGCCCTTCGGAACCCGGCTCGAAGCGGCTGAATCTGCGCGAGGTGGCCGCGCGGATCCGCTACCGGCTCACCGGCTCGAAATTCGAGCAGACTCTCGCGCTCTACCAGCAAGCCCGGGAGAACTTTCCCGATCGCTACCGCGACCTGCTGCGCCTACGTCCTCCCGCGCTGCTGAAAGTGAATCTGCGGAATGAATATCCGCGCTGTTACGTCACGCGGAGGCTCGGCGCCGACGGTGGTTTTTACTTCGGGCCGTTCGCGTCGCGGCGTTCCGCGGACGTTTTCTCCGAGGGTTTCCTCGATCTTTTCAAGATTCGGCGCTGCCAGATCAAGATTCGCCGCGATCCGACTTTTCCCGGCTGCATCTATTCGGAGATGAAAATGTGCCTCGCTCCGTGTTTCGCGGGATGCACCAAGCAGGAGTACGACGTGGAGGTCGGCCGCGTGCTGGAAACTCTCGATACGACCGGCGCCGCGCTGACCGCGAACTTCGAACGGGAAAGGGAAGCGGCGAGCGAGGCGCTCGATTTCGAACGCGCCGCGGCGCTGCACAAGCGCCTGGAAAAGGTGTCCGATGCGCTGCGAGGATTGCCGGAACTCGCGAGGCGAATCGAGGACCTCGACGCGGTGATTCTCCAGCGAGCGGTCCAGGAAAAGACCATCGCGGTTTTTCCGCTCCACGCCGGAATTCTCGGCGAGCCTTGCTTCCTCAATTTCACGGAGCTATCGAGCCAGCCGCGCCCGGTCGAGGCGATCTTGCGAGAAGGGCTTGAGCCACAGATCAATGCAGATAAACACAGACCAAACCCGGGCAAAGAATTCGAATCGGGCGCCCCCGACGCGGCGAATCGCGAAAGCAGACCAGCAGACTATCGAACTCGATACGGCCTGCGCACGGCGCCGCCGGAGCTGGCCGAACACCTGTCGCTTGTTACGCGCTGGTTTTACTCGAAGCCGCGCGAAGGTGAAATTCTGTTTCGTGAAGACGACTGGCCCTACCGCCGAATTCTGCGGGCATGCGGACGATTGCTCGCGCCGGACGCCCCGGCGTCCGGTGAAGCGCAAAATCCGAGCGCCTGAAGAAATCCGCGCGGCAATCGCAGGAAGCGCCGCGCGCGATTGCATCGTACAATTAACCAGGGATGGCAGAGCAACACACCGCGAGAACCACGGAGGCCGCGACGGCCCCAACGCGTTCGCGATTCCAGGACACGATCCGCTCGCTGAAGTACCGCAATTTTCAGCTTTTCTTCAGCGGCCAGCTGATCTCGCTTGTCGGAACCTGGATGCAGAATGTCGCGCAGGCGTGGCTCGTTTACCGGATGACGGGCTCGTCGCTTCTTCTCGGCGTCGTTTCGTTCGCCGGGCAGATTCCCGTGTTTCCGCTGGCGCCGCTGGCGGGAATGGTGGCGGATCGCCTGAATCGCCGCAAGGTCGTGATCGCCACGCAGACCGCCTCGATGATTCTGGCTCTGGTCCTGGCGTTTCTGACGCTCACGAACCGCGTGACCGTGTGGGAAGTGATCGTTCTCGCGGCCCTGATGGGAGTCGTGAACTCATTCGACATTCCCGCGCGCCAGTCGTTCCTGGTCGAGATGGTGGGCCGCGAGGATTTGATGAATGCGATCGCGCTCAATTCGTCCATGTTCAACGGCGCGCGGATCATCGGCCCCGCGATTGCCGGAATTCTTGTCGCGAGCATCGGCGAAGGCTGGTGCTTTTTCGCGAATGGCGTGAGCTACATCGCCGTGATTGTCGGCCTGCTCCTGATGCGCATTCCCCGCCGGCATGTGGAGCGGAGAGACGCGTCCGCCCTGGAACACATCGCGGAGGGATTCCGCTTCGTGCGCCGCACGGCGCCGATTCGGGCGTTGCTCTTGCTCCTGGGTCTGGTCAGCCTCGTGGCGATGCCCTACACGGTTCTCATGCCGATTTTTGCCGCGAAAGTTCTTCACGGCAATGCCCGCACGCTCGGAGTATTGGGAGCGGCCACTGGACTCGGCGCTCTGGGTGGCGCGCTGACGCTGGCCTCGCGCACGAAGGTTCACGACCTGGGACGCTGGGTGGCAATCGCTTGCGGAGCTTCGGGCGCGACGCTGATCGCCTTCGCGCTCTCGCGCTGGTACGTCCTTTCGGTGATCATGCTCGTGCCGGTCGGCTTCGCAATGATGACGCAGATGGGCGCGTCGAATACTCTGGTGCAGGCGATGGTGCCCGATCGGCTGCGCGGCCGGACGATGGCCGTGTATGCCATGATGTTCATGGGCATGGCGCCGCTTGGGGCTCTGCTTTCCGGGGCGGTCGCGGATCACATCGGCGCGCAGTGGACGGTCGCACTCGGCGGCGCACTCACCGTCGCGGGCGCAATCGCTTTTGCGCGGCACCTGCCGAAGATCCACGTCGAAGTGGGGGAACTGATCACCGCGCAGGGACTAGCCGCCGGCGATCCTGTCCAGCAAATGGCTGCGCGCATTGTCTCCTGAGTCTCCGGCCGTGGGCACTCGAGTTGTGGCGTTCTGATATACTTCGCCGGCTTTGGAATTTTCGCCACGAAGCGAGGCTCGATGTCTTCTGCCGCAAAATCTGACGAGAAGCGCCTACCCGGCTGCGCCACGGCGC
>Ga0182015_10001211_pt1 | contig 34939 bp, 33 predicted proteins | sample 712P3MmetaG_FD_120478 | JGI IMG/M metagenome (GOLD analysis project Ga0182015, IMG submission 120478) | Permafrost microbial communities from Stordalen Mire, Sweden - 712P3M metaG | ecosystem: Environmental > Terrestrial > Soil > Wetlands > Permafrost | place: Sweden: Stordalen | collected...
CGGTGTCGCATTCGGCCCGCGGCACGGGAGCCACGGTTCCCGGCCGCTTGCGGCCATGACTTGTCAACCCGCTGTCTCTGGGCCTAGGATGCTGTGGCAAGGGAGAGTTATACCGCAATGAATAAACACATTCGACTGCTAACGCTGGCGGCCGTTACGCTGGCGCTTTTCTCTTCTGTGGGCTGTAGCAAGCTGCGGGCCCGCGACCAACTCAACAAGGGCGTGACCTCCTACAAGAACGCCAAGTACGAAGAGGCCATCGACCATTTCCAACAGGCCGTTGCGTTGGACCCCAGTCTGATCAATGCCAAGATGTACTTGGCCACTGCTTTCGCTCAGCAATACATTCCCGGCGTCGAGGATCCCGATAACCTTAAAATGGCGGACCAGGCCATCGAGCAGTACAAGCGCGTGCTCGACATGAATGCGGCGCGCGAGCAGAAAGTAAACTCCGCGAAGGGAATCGCCTACCTGTACTTGAACATGAAGAAGTTCGACGACGCCAAGAAGTTTTACCGCATGGCCGCCGACATGGATCCCAACGATCCCGAGCCTTACTACTCGGTGGGCGTCATCGACTGGACCGCCTGTTACCAGCCTCGCATGGAAGAGCGCGCCAAACTGGGCCTCAAGCCGGACGAGAACCTGAACCCCAAGAACAAAGAGCAGAAAACGGCCTGCTCCGAATTGAAAGAGAAGAACGGGCCCTCGATCCAGGAGGGTATCGAGAGCCTCAACAAGGCCATCCAGCTCCGTCCCGACTACGATGATGCCATGGCCTACCTGAACCTGATGTACCGCGAGAAGGCCGATGTGGAATGCGACGACCTTGCGGCCCGGCAGGAAGATCTCAAGACTGCCGACCATTGGGTGGACCAGACTCTGATCACCAAGAAAGCCAAAGCCGAGAAGCAGCCCGGCACGCAAGGCATCACCATGGATCAGCCGAAATAAGGATCCGCCCAAATAAGGATCAGCCGAACTAGTACAGGGCGGCGACACAATCCAGCCCACAGCTTGCCCTGACGGTGCCGAAGGGACGCAAGCCGTGGGTTTTGCTTTTTAGCGCCTCGCGAGCCCCCGATGAGGGCGAAGAGGGAGCAGACGTACGGATTCCGGATGATAGTATGCCAAGAGATTATTGTTGATTTTCGATTGTTGATTGCGGAGCGCGTTTTCGTATGTCGAGTGTGGCCTGGTTAGAAGCATTGCCGCGCAACTGCGCCGCCGTCGCGAGTCACCGGTGGGCGGGATGCGTGTCCGTAATCGTGCCCGTCTTTAACGAGATCGCCCACGTCGATGAACTTCTTGAGGCCATCCATGCCTCGCCGGTCAAGAAAGAAATCATCATCGTGGACGATGGTTCGACCGACGGCACGCGCGAGAAACTCCGTGCCATGCGGCTTCGCAATCATCACGACGTCACCGTCGTCTTCCACGAAAAGAACTGCGGAAAGGGAGCCGCCATCCGCACGGCGCTCCCATACGCCCGCGGAGAATATGTCCTGATTCAAGATTCCGACCTCGAATACGACCCGCAGGATTATCCTGCGCTGCTGCGGCCACTGGAACAGCGCGAGGCGAACGTAGTCTATGGCGTGCGCCCAGACCGCCCCGAGCGCGGACTCCGGTTTTTCCTGGGGGCAAAGTTTCTGACCCGTCTCACCAATCTGCTCTACGGCGCGGGCATCCACGACCAAGCCACCTGTTACAAAGTCTTCCGGCGATCGCTGCTCGCACAAATTGATTTGGAATGCCAGCGCTTCGAGTTCTGTCCCGAAGTAACCGCCAAGCTCTGCCGCATGGGCGAGAAGATCGGGGAAGTTCCTATCTCCTACGCGCCGCGCTCGCCAGGCGAAGGCAAAAAGATTCGCCATTCGGATGGCTGGCTGGCAATTTGGACGCTGCTCCGCTACCGCTTCACCCGCCGCGCCCGCTGGACGAAATCAGCCCGCGAGACGACCGCTCCGTTTGCGGTGAGTTTTTCCCGCGTTCCGCCCGAGTGAAGCTGGTGTGACCCTGGAGGACGTGGTTTGTAGCCTCGCGGTTTGGATTCCGACCACCTGCACTCTCTTGTCGGCGCCATCCCGAGCGCATTCCGGGACCTCAAAGATCCTTCGCTCCGCCTGAAAAACGGCTACGCTCGGGCTGACGCCCAGGGGAACGGAGACCGCCGGCACTCAAATTGCGCCACCGCCAGGCGGCACGCAATACCCCGCGACCGCGAAATCTCCTGTAGAATCTTGGGTTCGCCGACGCAAAAGATGTTCAAGAAAATTCTCATAGCCAACCGAGGCGAGATCGCGGTGCGTGTGCTGCGCGCCTGCCACGAGATGGGGATTGCCGCGGTTGTGGTTTACTCTGACGTGGACCGTGCCGCGCTTCACGTGCGCAAAGCCGAGGAAGCCTATCCCATTGGCGCCGCCGCGGCCTCCGAATCCTATCTCAACGTTCGTAAGATTCTCGATGTGGCCGAGCACTCCGGCGCCGACGCCATTCATCCCGGTTACGGATTCCTCTCCGAGAACCCGAAGTTCGCGCAGGCCTGCGCCGATGCGGGAGTGAAGTTCATCGGCCCAACCGCCGCCGCCATGGAGGCCATGGGATCGAAGACACGCGCCCGCCAGGCCGTGGAGAAAGCCGGCGTTCCCTTCGTGCCCGGCACCTCGCGCGGCGTCGAGTCTCCCGAGCAAGCCGGGCAAGTGGCCGCCAGAATTGGTTATCCGGTGATGTTGAAAGCCGCCGCCGGTGGTGGTGGCAAAGGCATGAGGCTGGTCGAAGCTCCCGGCCAACTCAAATCTTCTCTGGAGGCAGCCCGCAGCGAGGCGGAACGCTCTTTCGGAGACAGCGAAGTTTACATCGAGAAGGCCATCGTCAATCCGCGGCACATCGAGATGCAGGTGCTTGCCGACGAGCACGGCAACACCGTCTACCTCGGCGAACGGGAATGCTCACTGCAGCGCCGCCATCAAAAGGTGCTCGAAGAAGCGCCGTCTCCTATCGTCGATCCCGATATGCGGCGCCGGATGGGCGAGGTAGCGGTCCGAGTCGCCGAAGCCGCACGCTACACCAACGCCGGCACGGTCGAGTTCCTGGTCGATCAAGAGAAGAATTTCTATTTCCTCGAAATGAACACGCGTTTGCAGGTGGAGCATCCCGTGACCGAACTGATCACCGGCCTTGACCTGGTCCACTTGCAGATTCGCATCGCAGCGGGGGAAAAGCTTCCCTTCACGCAAGACGACGTGCGCATCCGCGGACACGCGATCGAGTGCCGCATTTATGCGGAGGATCCCGACAACAATTACTTCCCCAGTCCGGGCAAGATCACTCTCTTGCTGGAGCCTTCGGGCCCGGGCATCCGCCGCGACAGTGGCATGTATGAGGGCTGGAACGTACCCCTGGACTACGATCCACTGCTGGCCAAATTGATCGGCTACGGCACGGACCGCGAGCAGGCGATCGCTCGGCTGACGCGCGCCCTCGACGAGTATTTCGTGGGCGGCATCAAGACGAACCTTTCGTTGTTTCGCCGCATCTTGCGCGATGCGGAGTTTCGCGCCGCCCAGCTCGATACCGGATTCCTCGACCGCATCTTGAAACGGCCGGAGGACAAGCGAGTCGATTCCAGGGCAGCGGAAGTAGCGGCCATTGCTGCCGGCATGTTTGCCGTGCTCGGCTCGATGACACCCGGGGAAAGCACCGGCGCGGCGGCTGGCAGCGGTTCTGGTCGCGCCGCTGACCGGGCTTCTTCCAACTGGAAGAGCACCGGTCGCCGCGAAGCTCTGCGTTCGGGTGGCCTGTGATTCGAGCAACTGGCGACTGGAGACTGGTTTTTCCTCATGCTCTACGACGTAACCATCGACGGCAAGAATTACAGGCTTGACCTCAATCGCGCCGACGGATGCTGGTCCTGCCGCCTCGATGGCCGCGACTTGGAGGTTGATGCCGTTCTCGCTCGCCCCGATGTAGTCTCGCTGCGCATCGGAAACATGGCGTACGAGGTTAAGTCGGAGCGGGTGGCGAACGAATGGCGTTTGTGGGTGGGGAGCACGGGCTTCGCCGCTGAGGTCCGCGATCCCCGCTCTTTGCGGGGCCGCGCGCGCGCCGGAGATGATCAAGGGCCCAAGAAGATCACCGCTCCGATGCCCGGCAAGGTCGTGCGCCTGCTGGTTCGCGAAGGAGACGAGGTAGAACCGGGCGCTGGCGTGGCGGTGGTTGAGGCGATGAAGATGCAGAACGAGATCAAGTCGCCAAAGCGGGGAACGATCGAGAAAATTCTAGTCCGTGAAGGTGCGACGGTGAACGCGGGCGATGTACTGGCGATTGTGGAGTAACTCCATCGATGCGCCGCCGCGCCTGGGAAACTGAAGCACGCTACTTCGTCAGCCCGTTACTATCCAGCACCTTCTTGGCGTAGTAGTTCTCCACCTTGGCGGAGTCGCGCAGCACTTCGTAGTAAGCTGCCTTCAGCAACTGTTCGCGCCGGTCATGGAGCTGCGAGCGGATGGCCTGTTGCACCCGCGGATCAGACAAATCGCGCTGCCCCGCAGGCTCTTTGGACACCAACTTCACAATGCGGAACCCCATCACCTGTTTGGTCGAAGGATTGGCCAGCGTGATGATTGGGCTGTACTGCCCCGGCTTCAGCTTCATCACCGTATCGTGTGTGCCGGGGTCGGTGTTGCGCAGCGAAGATTCGGGAACCGTTCCCAGGTCGCCGCCGTTGCCGGAAGTCTCCGGATCCTCTGAATAATTCATCGCCAGCGTCGCGAAGTCGTCGCCACTGTCCAGCCGGTTGGCAATCATCTGGATCTTCTTGCGAGCGTCGGCCTCGTTCTGCGCCTTGTTGTTCTGGTTGTGCACTTGCGGGTTCGGTGCAGGGGTGACGAAGATCTGCGCCAGGTGGTATTGCGGCTCGATGAGATTGAATTCGGATTTGTGCGCCGTGAAGTAGTCGACGATGTCCTGGTCGGTCACGTTGATCTTGGAAGATACTTCCTTGTTCATCACCTTATCCACGGTGATAGAGCGGCGGATGTCGCGCTTGAAATCTTCGAGGGTGATCTTTTTTTCCTTCAACCGCTGATCGAATTCCTCCTGCGTGTAAGGGGACTTGATCCCGTTGAGCTTGCGGTCTACTTCCTCCTCGGTGGCCAGCAGGCCGAGCTTCTCGGCGCGGCGCATTACCATTTCGTCGTCGATTAATTGGCGCAGAATGTTCAGGCGGAGAATCGTTGCTTGTTCCCCGGCGGGTGCCTGCTGAGCGCTGGCCACCGAATTGTCGTAGTACTTGTCGACATCGGAACGGAAGATTTTTCGGCCATCTACGGTGGCCATTACATCGCCGCTTACCTGTGATTTACAGCCCACGAGCGCCGTCAGCAGAACGGCGGCAGCCAGCACTGCCGCAAGCCGGGCAAAGTCCGCGTTTCTATTCAAACGAGTTTTCTCCCTCTTATCGATGGCGGGCGGAGCAATGTGCGACGGCTTCAACCACGACCTCCCCGCTTCGCCACGATCACTTGGAGGCCGGGGCCGCGGCCGCGGGGGGCACGTGCTCAGGCACGGGCAGGTTGGCATCTTTCAAGGCGCGATCGAGCGCCGCGCGCACCTGACTTATCGGCACCGCGCCGTCTACCTTTTCCCCGCTGATAAACATTGTGGGCGTGGCTTCCACCCCGAGCCCATCTGCCTCTTTCATGGATGCCTTCACCGCACTCTCGTCTTGCGCCTTGATGCAGGATTGCAATTTCCCGACGTCAAGATTGTGTTTCTGGCCCTGCAGCAAGGTGAGTCGGTCGAGCGCTTCCAGCCGCGCCGCAGGCGTTTTTTCGTTGCCCACCTCGTGCTGATTGGCATGAATGTAATCCGCGAAATCCCAATAGGCATCGCTGCTTTGCGCCCCCAGGCAATTGCCGTCCACGGCGGCGTGCATGGCCCAGGGGTGAATTTCGGCCAGCGGGTAATCCTTGTAAATGAACGTGACCCGGTCGCCGTACTCCTTGAGAATTTCAGGAAATAGCGTCTGGTGCATGCGGGAACAGAACGGGCACTCCAAATCGTCGAAATTCACCAACACAACCTTGGATGCCTTCGCTCCACGAGTAGGACGCCCGCTGACATCGATCTTGCTCATCGTTGCCGCAAACGGATCCTTGGTCAAGTCAAACTTGGTCAGCCGCATCAGGGAAGAACGGTCTTTGGAAACCAGGAAAGTGAGGTCCTGCTTCTTATCCCCGCCATCCACCGTCACCACAACCGAGTCGTAGTTGGGAAAGTCCGGACTGGGCGAAAGCGTCCCCACCGTAACGAGGATCTCGGGAGACATTTTGTAGTAGGAACGGACCTGGCGCTCGATTTTCCTGGTTAACTCGGGCGAAGCAGACTGGGCAACACAGCCCAAACAGACCACCAGCCAAAGCAGAAAAGAACGTCGAATTAGAGTCACTAAGAACCGCCTCAGCAGCACAGGTTGAATGTTGATTATCTCATAGCGCGGGGCAGGGCGTCGGTCATGTCCTCGCCGGGAACGGCTCAAGAATGGGAACTTTTCGCGAAGGGAAAGCGCCGGCCCTTCTTTGCCGGGCCCTTTTTCAACCCGTTCCGCGCATCAACTCCTCCGCCGACAGCAGAGCATTCATTGAGCCGGACCGGAAGCCCGCCAGATCGAGGGTTACAAACTTGAAGCCCAGCGCCTGGAAGATGCTCGTGAACTCGGCCGCCATGGCAAGATCAAGCGCCCGCGGCAACTCGTCACGCGCAATCTCAATGCGGACGATCTCCCCGTGGTGACGCACACGGAATTGCCGAAAACCCAGCGCGCGCAGACGGTCTTCACCCTTCTCCACCGCCTCGAGCGCCTGTCGCGTAACCGGCCGGCCATATTCGATGCGGGACGACAAGCACGCGGACGCGGGCTTGTCCCAGATGCGCAGGCGAGCGCTCCGCGCCAGCGCGCGAATTTCCTCTTTGGTGAGCGCGGCATCGAGCAGAGGCGCCACAATATGGTGTGCGCTGGCTGCCTTTTGGCCGGGACGAAAGTCGCCCTGGTCCTCCAAGTTAACGCCGTACGCGATGGCATCGAAGCCGCGCGCCACTCGCAGTTCTTCCATCAGCGTGAAGAGTTCATCTTTGCAGAAGAAGCAACGCTGCGCATCGTTGCGCACATACTCCGGGCGATCGAGTTCCGAGGTCGCGACCACCTCCAGCGGAATCGCCTGCTCCCGGGCAAAGGCAATGGCATCGGCAAGCTGGGTGCGCGCCAGGCTGGGCGAGTCGGCAATGATCGCCAGCATACGATCTCCCAGCGACTGATGGGCCGCCCAGGCCAAGTACGCGGAATCCACGCCACCGGAATAAGCGATGAGCACGCGTCCCAGTTTGCGCAGATGGGCTTCGAGCAGCGCCTGTTTTGCCTTGATATCGGTTCCAGCGTCTAACACGCACACTATGTTAACAGGCTCACAGACCTCTGGGTGGAACCACGGCTGTCCGGGATGGCGGCTAATACAGCCGCTCCTGCGGGCGCATGCTGCCGAAACCGCCGATGTTGGCCAGAGTGAAGGTGAAGCGGAACAGGTTTTCGGTGGGCACGTTGGCAACCGTGTAGCTGCGATATTCCATGGTCACGCCGCAGCAATCCCAGTTGTATGTGGTCTGTACGCTGACGAACTGCAACGACCTGTTGTCTGCGTCAAAGCCAAAACTGCCGGCGGCACTGAAACCGCGCTTGATGGATCGTCCATAACCCAGCGAGGCACGAAATTGATTGAAATGGGAAGTCTCAGCCGAACCCGAAGCCAAGCTTGCCTGCCCGGGGATCTGCAAGATGGCATCGCCGCCGCCGATGGTCACCTGACCGATGTGGTAGTTAGCCAGCAGGGTGCTGGCGTTGACGCGATCATTTTGGAAGTCGTAATCCAGATCCCACTCCGCGTCCGTGCGTGAGCTGGTCTCAACTCGCAACCGCGAAACCAGGGGCGAGAGATGGCGCGGCGCGCTGAGGAAGGCAATCCCGGTGAGGTCGGCGGTGGTGGTGAACACGTTGCGTTGGCCGGAAACCAGCGCCCCGCCGAAGGTTGGATCGAGAAAGTATTTCTGGTCTAGTTCCCAAGTCGCGACTTCGCGCACTTGCGGCCCGGCGGGGCATGGGACGTTTGCCAGCATTCTGGTGGTGGGATGCTGCCAGGGGATGATCGATTCCGGCGCGGGGCCGCCCACCGTAAGAGCCTTCATGATCACATCGCAATCCTGCGGCTTCTGTGAAGTTCGCTTGGCGTAGAGACGTGTCACAAAGCCATACTCAACCTCATGGGTATCGGTGAGGATGTCGCGCTCGTCAAACTTCAGAACATTTGCGAAGTTGTTCACGCCGGTCACGAAGCGGTACACCGCGTGCGGCTCAATGACGTGCTTCCACTTTCGCCCCAGGAATTCTTTGTCGAAGACGCGCTCCAGTGCGGGAGGCCGCAGTTCCACAGACGTCTCCAGGGCCTGGCGGTTGATGGGATCGCTGACCGCAAGTCCGGGATTGTCTCCCTTTTCTCCAACCAGCCGTTGTGTGTAATAGGTTTCATGCAACATCAGCTCGGGAAGAAAAGACCATCCTCGGAACAACAACGGCAAGGAAATCGCCGGGGTCACGTCGAATCGTCCGAGCAGATTCCCCGTGCGAAAAGGCGGCGTGCAAAACTCAAACAGGACCGAGGTCGAACACTGCTCGGGCTCGCTGCGTGACAAGCCTGTTCCCGATGCGTCAAACGACCAGTAAAGTGGAGTGTGCCCCAAGCGTTGGTCGACGCTCGCAGAATCAAGGCTGGGGGCATGCAAAATCGTGATCACCTGCCCCGGAGTCGTGCTCAGGAAGTTCTGGTAGCGCTCGAGAAATCCATTCACGCTGATCCCGTCCGCGGACTTCGAGAGAAAAGCCTGCGATTTCACTTCCGAATATACCGCCTGGCTGAATACCTCGTTGAAGGCAAGCCGGAAAAGAAACGAACTCAGATAGTCGATATTGGCCACGGCGCGGAAGCCATCGATCGTTCCGGCTGAGTTCAGACGCACATTCTCTCCGCCTTCCTTGAGCGGAGGCGTGCCGATACCCCGGTCAATCACGCCGAAATAGTTCAGGTCCAGGTAGGAATGTTCCGTGGGCATCGCGCGAAACTCTCCCCGCTGCGACCAGCCCCGCAGGGAGAAGTACTCGGCGCCCAGGGTGGCGTCCATCATGCGGCTGATGGCCCAATAGTAGGCGTCCCCCACGACGGTGCCCTTGGTCGAAGACCGGGCCACCGACGGCATCAGAAACCCGGACTGCCGCGACTCCTTATCCACCGGATGCGTTGCGAATGGAAAATAGAGAATAGGAATCCCGTGCAGCAGAAAATTGCTGCGGTAGATTTTGGCGTTGCCGCCCACGTCCACGCTCACCTTGAGCGCATCGAACTGCCACTTGGGATGAGGCAACTCGCAGGTGGTGATGGTGCCGTCATACACCAGGTAGTGTTCGGGACTGGTTTTATCGACAATCTTGCCCGTAAACGCGAATGGCGCGGTGGAAGTCAAGATCACCGCATTGCCGCGAAAGCGCAGCCCGGTCGTCCCGATCACATCATAGAAGCGTCCCGTTTCGAGGCCGAGATTGTAAGTGCCGTGCGACGCGCGGATGTGGTCGTCGTTGGGACCGCCGTCGAGCGCGAAATGTCCGGTCGCGGTCGCTTCCTTCGTGTCGGAGTTGTACGTGGCTTCGTCGGCTTTCAGTACATAAGTCTCGTAGTAGATTTCAACCGCTCCGTGCAGCTGGTAAACGGAGCCTTGCTCTTCCTGCTGAATCGCGCAAATGGTGTAGACATCCTCTCCCTTTTCCTTCTGCGCCGCGGCCGCCTGGGCACAGGGTGTCAGAGGAGTGGTCGCTGACTTTTCCGGCGCGCTGGCGTGCGGTGTCGCAGCCGGCTTCACAGGCGGCAACTGGCTGGTAACTAATGGCACGACGAGAAGAAGGTGACAAAGCACCGCAGCCGTGATAAGGAATCTCTTGCGAAGAGTCATCGGAACAAGATCGTCGGAACAAGTTCACCCGAAGCGCATGAAAGAGGCGCTCGGACGTTTCAATGGCAGCAGTCGTGGTGAACTTAGCACGGCTGAGCCTCGGGAGGCAAAGGCGCCCGAAGTCTTGGATTCCGGTACCGTCTTCATGGTTATCCGGCAGCTCTAGGTTTCGGCATTTTTGTAAGACTGGGATCCATGTCTTGTCCGCTTTGTGGTGACATCTGCCGCTGTTCTTCTGGCGCGTATTCCGCGGCTTCGCCGCGCTGGCTACCCGACTCCGACAAATGTCCAGACGCCGTAACGCCGCAGGTTGGGCTGGAAACGTCGGGAGCCGAGGCACCGAGCCTGCCTCCCTCCGCGGAAGCCCCCCCGCCCAACGACAGCAAAGACCCTCGGGCCGAAGATTCAACTCCCTGGCGTCAGGAAATCGCCGCCCGGCTGAATCGTTACCAATCTCGGCACAAGCCCCGCCCGCCCCGCTATCCGTCGCTCCGGCTGCCTTTCGACAATGAAGATTCCACTCGCGCCGCACGCGGCATTCCTGTCGAATCCCAGGCCTTTCCTCAGAGAATGGCCACCGCTTCGCACCAGGCTCTGGCCTTGGATGGATTCGCCGACAGCGCCGCTCATTCTGTCGAAATTCCAGCGTCCAGGCCGCCGGCCTTGCCCGACGGCCAATCCCCAGAGGAAACTGAGGCCCTCCCCTACGCCGCCGAATCGCCTCGAGCTACAGCCCCAACCACCGCAAAGATCATTGCGTTCCCGCGTTCCTGGACGCCTCCTCCAGCTCCGCTCGACGAGTTGGCCGAGCCCGTCTTTGACCGTGACCGTCCGCGCATCTTGGAAGCGCCCGAAGTTGTTCCCCCCCCTCCGGCTCTGGGCGGGATCACGATTGATCCTGCCCAGCAACCGGAAATCGAGAAACGTCCGGGCATCGACATCCCGCTCGAGAGTGCGCCCTTGGCCCGGCGCATTTTCTCCGCCGCCCTCGACGGTGTCATCATCGCCGCGGCCGGCACTCTGTTCAGCTTCATTTTCTGGAAGGTGAGTGCGATCCGTCCGCCGCGATTCCAGATCCTCGGGCTCGCCGCCGGGCTTTCCGGCCTGTTCTGGGCCTCCTACCAATACCTGCTCGTGGTTTACTCGGGCACTACGCCCGGATTGCGCCTAGCCCGGCTCGAATTGACCCGCTTCGATGGAAGCCGCACGAGCCGCCGACTGCGCCGCTGGCGCGTGCTCGCTTCATTTCTCTCGGCCCTATCTCTCGGCATGGGATACGTCTGGGTCTTCCTCGACGAAGACTCGCTTTGCTGGCACGATCGCATCACGCATACCTACCTCGCACCCAAGCGCTGAAAATGCTTCTGTGAGGACCGCCGCCCTCCCCTGTCCTGAGCGAACCCGGAGGGGCTCGTCGACCGGGCGCAGCCCGGAGGTTTGAGCCGGATACAGCGACATCGCACCCGGCGCGTTACCCCGCCAACAGCCTCTCGAGCGACGCCTTCAGTTCCCGATACCGAAACGGATACCCGCTCGAGATCAGCTTGCCAGGTTCTACCTTCTGGCCTGCGAGCAGCAGTTCTTCGCCCATCTCTCCGAAGACCGCCTTCGCGGCGAACGCCGGCACGGGAAAAATCGCCGGACGGGACAACACGACGGCCAGCGTTTTTGCAAATTCCGCATTCCTCACCGGCTTGGGAGCGACCATGTTCACCGCTCCCTGCAACAAGTCATTCTTCAAAATGTGGTGGATCGCGCCCACCATGTCCTGCACATCAATCCAACTCATCCACTGCTGCCCGTCTCCGGTTCGGCCGCCCAACCCCAGCTTGAACGGCAACAGCATCGCTCCCAGCGCTCCGCCCTTGGGGCTAAGCACAATTCCTGTCCGCAGGTGCACGGTCCGAATGTCGGCCTGCACCGCGGAGGTGGTCGCCTCCTCCCAGTCCTGGCACACCTGCGCCAGAAATCCCGCGCCCGGCGAGCTCTCCTCTCGCAACAATTCATCGCGCCGGTTGCCGTAGTATCCGATCGCCGACCCGCAAACAAAAACCTGCGGCTTCTCTTCCGCCTGCGCCAGAGCCGACGCCAGATTCATCGTCCCGGCCACGCGGCTGTCTCGAATCTTCGCCTTTTTGGCCGCGGTCCATCGTCCGAAAATGCTTTCGCCCGCCAAGTGAATCACGGCGTCAAATCCCGACACTGCCTCGGGCGCAATCGCCACCGCCGGATCCCACGCAATCTGCCCGTTGCCCGCAGCCGCGCCCCGCACCAGCCGCACCACGGAACATCCAATCGTTTTGAGAGAAGGAAGAAGAGCGGCCCCAATCGGCCCCGACACCCCGCTGACCAGGATTCTGGATTTCATGACCACAGAATGCAACTTTACCAACTGACGGAGCGTCCAACAAACTGCGGACGGATTTGAAACCTTCGTAACCACCGAAAAACGAGAAGGCCCGATAAGCTGTTTCCCGAAGGACTCGCCCTGGCAATCCGTTGGAATAGTTAGTGTAGTCTCTGTGCAGGGATTCTCCCATCGCAAGACGGTTACCACCCCATCTGACACGGGACGAACCGGTATTGATGTGAGCAGGACGAGAAGATACATACTTTATTCATGGCCTTCCGATTCAAGTCTGCACTCATACCTCTTGCCTTTGTCGGTCTGGGTTGGACGTGTCTCTGCTTAGGACAGACCCCCCCGGCCACCCCCAACCCAGCGCCCGGAAGCATCAGCGGAACGGTGGTTGATCAAAGCGGGGCCGTCGTCAGCGGAGCCCGGGTGACGCTTACTGGGGAGGCTCACTCCAGCCAAGAGGTACTATCCGGCGACAATGGGCAATTCTCGTTTGCCAATGTTGCTTCTGGCGCTTTCGAGCTCACCATCGCGTCGCCGGGCTTCGCCACGCAGACCTCCTCTGGAGTCCTGAGTTCAGGAGAGACTCGCATCGTCCCGCAGATCGCGCTGGCGGTGGCGGCCAACGTCACCGATGTGCAGGTTGCGCTCTCACGCACCGAAGTCGCACAAGAGCAGGTCAAGGATGAAGAGAAACAACGGGTGTTCGGCGTCTTTCCTAATTTTTACGTCACCTACGACCCTCACCCCGTTGCCCTCACCTCGAAGCAAAAATTCGAGCTGGCCTGGAAGACCACAATCGATCCAGTCACCTTCGCAATCGTTGGAGGCATTGCGGGAGTTCAGCAGGCGCAAAATACCTTCAGTGGATATGGACAGGGCGCATCGGGTTATGGAAAGCGCTTCGGCGCCGCCTACGCCGACTTAGTGTCAGGAACTTTTATTGGCAGCGCGATACTGCCTTCCCTGTTGAAGCAAGATCCCCGTTATTACTACAAGGGAAGCGGTAGCAAGCGATCGCGGATTCTGTACGCTATCGCGAATTCGGTGATTTGCAAGGGCGACAATGGACACTGGCAGCCAAATTACTCGAATGTCCTGGGAAACCTAGCCGCCGGCGGCATCTCGAACCTGTACTACCCGGCTCAAAACCGCAATGGAGTGGCATTAACCTTCGAAAATGCGGCAATCGGGATTGGTGCGACAGCCGCCGCCAACCTGGTTGAAGAATTTCTCATGCGGAAGTTGACAACGAACATTCCGAAGCACGACTAGGCGGCACAGAGTTACCGATTTTCCCGCGCCAGCGCAGCCGGGATGATGTAGTGCGGCACGAGTTGCGATTCCCAGGGAAAGAACTTGTCCCGCTCCGAGTAGTCTCCTCCTGTAATTCCCACCACCATATCGAGGTCGGGGAGAACCAGCACGTACTGCCCTCCATTGCCTGCCGCGTAGTAATCGCGAAACTCCCGTCCGTCGGCTTGCAGGCGACGCGTGTGCCAGGCGTAGGTGTATCCATGGTCTATGTGCCGTCGGAATGGCGGGTGGAAAACCCGAGTGCCGCTGGACCGAATCCTTCACCCAAACCTCGCTCAAGATACGGTTCCCATTCCACACTCCACCCGAAAGATAAAGCTGGCCGAGCTTCAGTTGATCGCGAGCACGCAGGTAAAGCCCTCCGCCCAGGTAAAACTCGCCGCTGGGCATTAGGTTCAGGTGGTAGGAAGTGATCTGCAACGGCCGGGCAAAATACTGTTGAAAGAATTCCGGCAGCCAAGAGCCCGTGGTGTTCTTGACGATCCCACCCAGCAGATTGATATCCGACGCGCAGTAAACCGCCCGTTCGCCGCCCGGGTCGCGGGCCATCGGCAAATCCATTGCGAACTTGTACCAGTCGCTCTGTATAGTCTGCATCTGCATGGAGTCTTCGCCACCGGCAGACGACGGATCGTGGTCATCACAAGCCAGGCCCGACGTCATGGTCATCAGATCCCGCACCGTGATGTGGTTCTTGCGTTCGTCCCAGTTCGCGAAATGTTTGTATTCCGGGAAGAACGAATATGCCGGCGAGTCCAGCGATATGTTCGCCCCTTGCTCGCGCGCCAGACCGACCAGCACAGGCCCGAAGGTCTTGCCGGCGGAGCGCATATCGTGCGGCCGCTCTTTGTTGAAGCCGTAAAAATACTCCTCGAAAACCAGCTTGCCGTGGCGGGCAATCAGCAGGCTCTGAATGTTGACCGGATTACTGAGCGAAGGCGGAGTCCTGAGGATTGTCTGGATCAACTCCGCAATCGGGCTCAGTTCCAAACCCACGTCCGCGAGCGATGCTGTCGCCCAGCCATCGTTCTCCGCAACCGGCGTCTGGTAAACATACGGTCCAGAGGGCGAAGGAATGCGGGGGTAAAAGCCAAGCGCAGTGCTCCGGTCCTGGCGCGCGAACTGCACCAGCGGATAAGAACCAAGGACAGGTAGGGAAAGAACGTCGGACTGCGAATCGTAGGTTCCACGCAACGTCACCTGACCCTTTTCGAGCAGGGTGACGGCGCCGTCCTGTAGCGCCACATCAAAAGTCTGGCCCCGAAAACGATTGGCTTCTGGATTCCGGAAAAATGCTTTCAGCGAGCCGTCGGGAGTCCGTTCAATAGAAATATAATAAGGAGGCTCGCTCGTCGAGTGGGACCACGTCGCCACGCCAAACCCCAGGTGCCAGTTCCGTCAGTTCCACTGGACTCGCGTAGGAGTAGCTGTAGAAGGCAACGCCCCCCAGTTGAATCCAGTGCCCAAAAATGCGCTTGCCGTTCGCGCCGAGATGAAGACGCCCACGAAACTTGCCAGCCTCCCCAGGCAGAGCAAAATGAATCTCGTCCTTCAGGTGCTCCACGGGTACGTCGTAGCCCGCGATGCGTGCCCGCCATTCGTTGCCGCGAGCATCGACTGTGAGCTCGCCGCGAACCGTCGGAGGAAACGACTGCTGACTGCCCCACAGCCCGAGCAAAGCCGCCACCAGTTGGTTGGCGGATGCTCGACCGGAAGGCTGAGTCTGGGATCGAGAACGCACGGGGGGACACAGGGATAGGGCTAACACGGCGACAAAGGCGCTTCCGCTCGTTCGCATGGGCGAGACCCTCCCCGCAATGCTGTGATCAGCACTCAGTAGGACGGTTGTTCGGCCGTTTCGTGAGCCGTATCCTAATCCGGTCGCCACCGCCGACGAAGTGCGCCGAGGTGCACAATCCTTTCGCGGTCTTTGTCCTTGCCCTTGCGAAAGGGTGGAAGCCGCACTCTCTGCCTCGGACAGACGAAACCCCGGAAGTCACCCCGGGGCTCGACCCTGGTATTGGCCATTCGGCGAACGATTTCCAGAGTAATCCGCCGGCGGCCCGCAACCATATAGGCGGCGAAATCAATCGAAAGCGACGTGCAAAGCGGGGTTTCGACAGGCGCCGTCCCCAACGACTCTCGGCGGCAACGAGCGCTTGGCCCGTCTTACAGCTCTCCCTAATCTGTGCAATTCGTTTCCCTTGGGAGTTAGAGATACATACGCTTTTGCATGCACAGATGTTTCAGTTGGAACATAACCGCGACATGTTCCGGTTGGAACGCTCAGCACGTTTCCGCCGCAGCACTCCCCGAAAGCTATAAGCGAGCCACGTCCCGGCTCGTTCCGGCTGCCCTCCCGCAGACGTGGCTCTCTCCGCAGGATATAATCCTACATGGCGAGCTTGCGCCAACAGATCGCGACCACCGCTCTCACGCTCACCAAGTTCCGCGAGCTGATGAAGCGGATCCAGGAAAACCGTCCTCAGGACGACCTGTCCATCGTCAAGAAGGCCTACGACTACTCCTTGAAAAACCACGAAGGCCAGACCCGCGCCTCGGGTGAGCCTTACCTGGTGCATCCGCTGGAAGTTGCGATGGTCCTCGCCGATATGAAGATGGACCCGGTCGCCATCGCCGCCGGGCTGCTCCACGACTCGGTCGAAGACACCTCGGTCACCATCGTTGACATTCGCAAGGAATTTGGCGAGCAGGTCGCGCACATCGTCGAGGGTGTTACCAAGATCAGCAAGATCGACTTCGCCACCCGCGAAGAGGCGCAGGCAGAGAACCTGCGCAAGATGATGCTCGCCATGATTGATGACATCCGCGTGGTGCTCATCAAGCTCGCCGACCGCCTCCACAACATGCGCACGCTCGAACACCTGCAGCCCGAACGCCAACACAAGATCGCCGAGGAGACGCTCGAGATCTACGCTCCCATCGCCCACCGCCTGGGTATGGGCAAGATTCGCGGCGAACTCGAGGATCTGGGCTTCCGCTTCCTCGATCCCGCGGGCTACGAGCAAGTGGAAAAAGCTGTCAATGCGCGCCGCAAACAGGGCGAAGCTTTTCTCGCGAAGATGCAGACGATCATCGACGACAAGCTGAAAGAGGCCGGCATCCAGGCCAAGGTGGAGAGCCGCATCAAGCGACTGTATTCGATCCACAAGAAGCTGCAGCGCCAGCGCATTGCCGTCGATCAGGTCTACGATCTGTTTGCCATGCGCATCATCACGCGCTCGCTGCAGGACTGCTACGCAGTGCTGGGCATCATTCACAACATCTGGCGTCCGGTGCCGGGACGCATCAAGGATTTCATCGCCATGCCGCGGCCCAACTTCTATCAGTCGCTGCACACCTCGGTCATCACAGAAGACGGAACGCCTTTCGAAATCCAGATTCGCACCGAAGAGATGCACAAGATGGCCGAGGAAGGCATCGCAGCGCACTGGAAATATAAAGACGGCCCGGTCTCGGCGCAGGACGAGCAGCGGCTTGCCTGGCTGCGGCAGGTGGTCGAGTGGCAGCGCGATGTCAGCGATCCCAATGAATTTCTCACGGCGCTGAAAGTCGATCTTTATCCCGAAGAGGTTTACACCTTCACGCCGAAAGGCAAAGTTGTTGTGCTTCCGCGCGACGCTACACCGATCGACTTCGCCTACACCATTCACACTGAAGTCGGACACACCTGCGTTGGAGCCAAGGTCAACGGCCGCATGGTGCCGCTGCGTCACAAGCTGCACTCGGGCGACATTGTCGAGATCATCACCCAGGCGGGCCACAAACCCAGCCGCGACTGGCTCGGGTTGGTGAAGTCCTCGCGCTCGCGCAACAAGATCAAGCATTGGCTCAATGTGCATCAGCGCGAGCGGGCCATTGAGATTGGCCGCAAGGTGATCGAGAAAGAAGCGCGCAAGTACCGCATCGCCCTGAAAGAGATTAAAGAGGAAGACCTGCAGAAGGTTGCCTCGGGTTATGGACTGGGCAAGGTTGACGATCTGATGTCCGGCATCGGCTACGGAAAATATTCCGCGCGGCAAGTGCTGGCGCGCCTATTACCGGCGGGCGCGACGCCTTCGATGGCGGGAGACATTGAAGCCGAGGGACTGAGTTCGAATCCGGGCGCGATCGCCAGCGTGGTGCGGCGCGTCTTTGGCGATCACAACGCCATCATGGTCAAGGGCCAGGAAGATATGCTGGTCTACCGCGCGCGCTGCTGCAATCCTATCCGCGGAGAAAGCATTGTGGGCTACATCACGCGCGGCAAGGGAGTGGCGGTGCACGCGGTGAACTGTCCTAACGTCACTAACCTGATGTACGAACCGGAACGCCGCATCGATGTGGAGTGGGCCCGCAACGAGAGCACGCCGACGGCTTACCCGGTCAAGCTTACGGTCTACTGCGACGACCGCTTTGGTATGCTCAAAAGCATTACCAGTGTTATAGGAGATGCTCAAAGTAACATACGCAACATTGGGGCGCATACCGCAAACAGCCAGGCCAGCGTGGAGATCGTGCTCGACATCTCCGACCTCAAACACCTGGAGCAGATCATGGCCGGGCTCCGGAAGATTCCCGGCGTGCACGAAGTGCAAAGATTACAGAAAATATAGGCGCAGCTTTCACACGGTGGCTTGCGCCAGCGAGCTCGCCGGAACGCTTCGGGTGAAGCGAATCTCGAATGTCGCGAGCGTCTGCCGTTTTTCCCCTTCCCCACACCGCCCCAACATCGAAACCGTCCCCTGGATCGGCTCCTACAGCGGTATATTCCCCATTTCGGCGGCTTTTGTCGCTTGGTTTCGAGCATCGTCAGCTTTCCTGTGTGTCTCCCCGGGGCGCACGAAGTTTGACTTTCTCCGCGTTCATCTGCGTTAATCAATCAGTGGCGGAGGGTTCATGCGCGAAGTTGTTTCTACGAAAGACGCTCCTCAAGCTATCGGGCCTTATTCGCAGGCCACCAAGGCGAACGGATTTGTATTCACATCCGGGCAGATCGCTATTGATCCTTCTACGCAACAAGTCATTACCGGCGATATAGCAGCGCAAACCGAGCGCGTGCTGCGCAATCTGTCGGAGATTCTGGAAGCTGCGGGAAGCGGGCTTGGGAAGGTTGTCCGCGCTACCGTCTTTCTCAAGGATATGGACGACTTTGCGGCCATGAACGCGGTTTACGGCAAGTATTTTGGTTCTTCGGCTCCGGCTCGCTCTACGGTGGAAGTGGCGCGCCTGCCCAAGGACGTGCTGGTGGAGATTGATGTGATCGCGCTGGCGTAGGGAAAGCCGCGAGTCGGAGGATGCGTCTTTGTCTTCCAAGCGGCGGGCGAGGACGCCCCCGCACAGCCGCCGAAACGGCGGCTCTACAGGAAACCTATATGCATCTCTCTGCTTCTTATGGCTAAGATGTTCTTGTAGGAGGAAAGCATGGCGAAGTATCTTGCGGCGATTGCCATCATTCTCGCGATGACAGCAGTGTTGGTCTTCGCGCAAAGCGCAACCGGAAAGTCCGCGGCGCCCAACGCCGACGCTCCCGCCAAGGTGACCGGCGACGGAGTGAAGACAGCCTCCGGCTTGCAATATTGGGATATCCGGGTCGGCAACGGCGAGGTGGCCAAGGAAGGCAGCCACGTGCGCGTGCACTATACGGGTTGGCTTACCACGGGCAAGAAGTTCGACAGTTCAGTCGACGCGGGGAAGCCTTTTGATTTCACGATTGGAGACGGCGAGGTCATCAAGGGATGGGAAGAAGGAGTTGCTGGAATGAGAGTTGGCGGCAAACGCGAGTTGCGGATTCCGCCTGGACTCGGTTATGGGGCAGACGGTTCTCCGCCCGATATCCCACCCAACGCGACCCTGATCTTCGACATAAAGTTGCTGGGTGTGCAGTAAGAGCTCAACCGCAGAGGGCACGGGGTAACCCAGGGTAACGGCAACGCCCTGAGAGTGTGTTTGCTGTGGCTGAGTTTCTACGCCTTGACTACCTTGCCGCTGCGAATGCAGGACGTGCATACGCGCATGCGCTTGGTGGTGGCACCCACGCGGGCGTGCACGGGGCGCAGATTCACGTTCCAGCGCCGCTTGGTGACGTTATGGGCGTGGCTGATGCGGTTTCCTGATAGCGGCTTCTTGCCGCAAATATCACACTGTTGTGCCATGACTGCGATAGATCCTTTCCGAGGCCTTAACCGAAACTACTATTCTACCGGATTCAGGCTGTTGTTGCAGACAATTCGCAGTAGCTGGCGGCAGCGCCTCAGTTTTAAATCCTCAGGATCGTTTCCCTGGCAAACGGCTGAAGAAAATCGCGGCTCAGGATAGCTAAGACAAAGAAGAGCGATCTATTGCCGCGATGAGAAGGCTTGCACCGATAGACAAAGCGCGAGAAGTCCTAGGCAAAGAAAAGTGGCGGCCAAAAACGAAAACGGTTTTCTCACGCTATCCCTCGTTTCTTGTAAGGTCCGCGCGGCTTAGGCGGGGGTTGAATCCATGCCATGAAAATTCAAACGAAGGCACTCCCTACCTGGCGGAGCTGACGGCGATCGTTAAGTCCTGATCGATCAGGTCAAATCTAGATCAGGTCAAATCGACAATCAAAACTCAACCATCTACAATCCGTTCATGGGCGGGCTCATCCAGCCAACTCGGCTTGGCGACGAACGAGATTCCAGCCGGCGGACGATCGCGATCGCGGTGGCGGTTGTAATGGTAATCGCCGTCATTCTGGCGCTGCTTCTTCGCAGCCAGCCCAAGAACACATCGGGACCGCCTGCCTACGCGGCGAACCTTAAGCTCTCCGATTTCAAAATGAGCGCTGCGGAAAACTTTGTCGGAGCCACCGTCAGCTACGTTGACGGAACCGTTACCAACTTGGGCGGCAAGACCGTCACCCACGTCATGGTCGAAGTAAGATTCAAAGACGACCTGGGGCAGCTCGCCCAGCGGGATGAGATCCCGATGCAGGTGCTGAAAACTACCGGTCCATATCCAGAGGCCGTCGACTTCGGCGTGTCACCGCTTGGACCGGGGCTGAGCACGACTTTTCGACTGACGTTTGAAAGCATCTCCACTCAGTGGAACCATCAGTATCCTGACATCCAGGTCACCGATGTTACGGCTAAATAGCGAACTCCTTTGTTCAGAGCAAGCACATGGTTGACAGATTGAATCCGCAGCCAGCTCTGGGGCAAGCAGACGAATGAGAATCAGACCTATCGAAATAGATTGAGATCGATTGCATCCGCCATGGCCTGATATCCCAAGTCATTGGGATGTAGACCGTCTTGAGAAGCGAAGCGCGGCAGCAGTCTACTGGGGTGATCCGGATCGCGCAGAACAGCATCGAAATCAATGACGCCGTCGAACTTGCCGCTGGTTCGAATCCACTTGTTAATTTCTTGACGCACTGCGTCTTTGGTTTCAGAATAATAGCCAGGAATCACCACACCCTCGCATGGAGTCATCGTGGCGCCGATCAGCTTGACACCGCGGGCGTGAGCGCGGGAGATGAGCTGTCGATAGGCCTGGATCACGTCCTCCGCGCTGAGCATATCTGCCGGATTGGCGAGATAGTTCCCGCCCAGCTTGGCTCCAGGAAAGCTGATGTCATTGATGCCTTCGAGCAGCACAATATGAGTTACGCCCGACACTGCGAGGGCGTCCCGATCGAAACGGGCCAAACCGTTGACGCCACCGAAGGCGTCGCCCAGCAGGCGGTTCACGATTATGCCCTCGTTGATTACCGCCGCCTTCGAGTCGCCTGGCACCTCACCTAGGCGACGGATGAGATCGCTTGGCCAGTTCCGGTCCGCATCCACGCTAGACTGGTCGCCATCGACGAGCGAATCTCCGAAGGCCACCACCAGACGCTGGGCCGGTTGCGCAGGAACGAGGACGGCGCTAAGCGCGATCGACGACAGAGTGGTCGCGCCCTCTATCGTTTTGGCCATAGTCTGGTCGCCGCGTTGCGAGACGACTGCTCGTTTGAGTGCGAGCAAATGGACCGTCGGGGTGGCAACCCGTTGTGGGAAGTAGAGGCTGACGCTGACTTCGGTTCCGGCTGAAACCGGAAAGGCCACTGGGTCGCTCAGGGCTGGTGCGCCTGCTGGGATTGTGATCGAATTACGGCCACCGAAGGTGACTCTTCGGATCGAATCTGGTTTTACGCTCGCGAAATCGTTCGGCGCTGCAATAGTCGCCGAGCCAATCAGGAGGGGTGTCGAACCATATTCGTTCGAGAGGCGGATCGAGATCTGCGCGCCTCCGACGGAGACCCGCACACGCTCCCGTACCGTCTGCCCTTCGATCTCGTCGAGCGGCTCGGCTGGGTTCGCGCTTCCAGCCTGTGGACTCGCCGCCCATGTGGCCACGAACGCCGTTTGCTGCGCCATCGCCCAGGACGACGCAAAAGCGAGAAAACAAGTCAGTACACTTTTCCGCAATTGCTTCATGCGTTTTCGTTCTCCTGAACTGAAATCAACCCTTATTGATCGAATCACGTGACCGAGCAGCTATTTCATGGACGAGTAATCGGTTGGAAGCATGTACGTCCTATCCACACCCTGTATCAACTTCTCTGACTGCTCGGATTTCACATATTCCTGGAACGCTGGATCGGTATGAAACGCGTGCCAATTCTTCTCTGCATCTTCTTGGCTGTCATGGGCTACGAGGTAGACGAAGGTATTCGCGAAAGCCGGGCTGTCCTGAGGTATCCAGTACCCGACGACATTCAGGCCGTGATCGGTTTGGAGCTTTGAAGCTGAGCGAAAGCGCTCCGCGAGGGCGGGCACCTTCCCAGGCACGGCATGATAAATGTCCAACTCGAAGACGCGCTTGCCTTCGGCCTTTACCTCTTGCAAGTGGGTCAAGTGGGAGCTGATGAGGATTCCAGCAGCAAACGAGACAAAAGCGGTACCGAGCATGGTCCATGCAGAGTTTTGCCGGCGAGTGAGTGGCAATAGAGCTTCCTTTTTTTGGAGTATTGTCATGGATTCAGTCTCCTTAGTTCGTTCAAGGATATTCTGTACTCCCGATCGTCTCTCAATGGCTCGCAACAATCGCCACAAAACTAGAACAGACGCCTATTGTCCGAACCGACGAACACTGAAAGAGATTGGCAAGCCGACCAGAACCATATGGACAAGAAGCCCCTGCACCAAGCCCCGGTATTGGTAAGGTCCAGTGGCATGTAAAGCTGAGAGCGGCAGCACGATAAGGCTCATGGTCAGTTCAACTGCGATGCCAAAGAATAATCCGCATACCAGTGCGTGCTGAGTCAGGAATCGCAGTCTGCGACTTGCTCCGTAATAAACGGCTGCGGCTGCGCAAGCGATCAGGAAGTGCAGGAAGATACCCAAGATATAGATGGCTGTGCCGCCATGAAAAGCTTGAGGCCCAAGGAGACCTGCAGCAACGGCGAGGGGAATTGTCGGGCCAAAAAGTATGCAGGCTTGGGCGAGGTCGAGCGTACCCGCAACCAGTCCGCCAACGGTGATTGCCAATAGAGCCTGCCTACTTCTCAATTGCATAGGCGTAAGTCCTCAACGACTTCGGCACCCTCTTCTTGGCTTGGTGAAGGCCGGCCAAAAACCGTCCCTCGTCTCGACTCGCAGTCTTGGAACTGCGATAGGTACAATTCATCCCCCATTACGCCGCAGACCGGGAGCGGTCGATCCGAATTGATTAGTCTGTAGACGAGACGTGCCGGAATCGATGATCTGCCAATCTGGTTTGCGACTGCAGCTTCCATTGGTACTGAGTCACCGACACGTCCGCAATCTCTGGTCAGCCAACGGCGATCGCCATGTGCATGAACGGTCTCGGAGTGCAGCGAGCGGCAAGCGTCGGAATCCTCCTGGCTGGAGCTCACCTTGAGGCCACTCCCACTACGCTAGGCATCAGTTTGAGAGCAGAGTCGGGCCGGCCCGAGTCTCGAATCTAATCTGTTCCACTTCAAGTCCGGTGCCTGGTGGATAATTGACTGCACCTCTTCGTGGTAGGAGCGCCACCCCGAAGTCTAGCGATGTTCGACAACCTCATTGAGTCCTGAGTTTTATGAACCGACCCTTGTCAATTCGACGATTTCTAACCGCATATCGAATCAGACTCTCGATCTCCGCCGCATTCGCCGTTCCGGCGGCGCTCTCCGTACTGCAGGTCTACATCCAATCGAAACTATTGCGGCAGGGGGTCAAATGGCAGGATCTCGTCTCCAATGGCGGCGAATGGTTACTCGTTGGCATCTTCACGCCGCTCATCTATCAGCTGGGAAGGCATTTTTCCTTCTCGCGTACGCGTCTGAGAGTCTGGTTTATCGTTCACTCAGCTGGCGCACTGGGATTGTGCGTGGGTCTAACGTCTCTGGTCTTCTGTCTGGGAAAGCTCCTGCATACCCTTCCACTTCAGGGCCCTCTACTTCGGGACTACTTCGTTTGGATGCTGGCCGGGTTGCCCTTCTCAGTATCCATCTACTTCGCCTTACTCGGATGCGTGCACGCCTACTCGTACTTCATCGAGGCTAGAAAGCGTGAAGCGGATACTGCGAGACTGGAAGCGCAGCTCTCGGACGCAAGGCTTGGCGCTTTACGAATGCAGCTGAACCCGCACTTTCTATTCAACAGCCTAAACGCACTTTCCGCTCTTGTGCGTGAGCAGGATACGCCGGCTGCATCTCGTATGCTTGAACTCATTGGCGACGTACTCCGCCAGGTGCTGCGGCCTGATCAACCACATGAAATTCCACTTTCCGAAGAAATGGCTTTCCTCGGCCAGTATCTCGCGATTGAACAGGTCCGCTTTTCCGATAGGCTTGAAGTGCGGTGGGATCTTCAAGAACGGGCGCTGAACGCCCTCGTTCCTAGTTTTATAATGCAGCCCATAGTGGAAAACGCAATCAAACACGGAGTGCTCAAAAACGCCGAAGCAGGCGTCATCGAAATCTCTGCAAGAGTTGTAGACGAATTCCTGGAGTTGAAAGTGCGCGATAACGGAGGAGGCGCTTCAACACCGCCGGGTAGAACCGGTGTCGGTCTGTCGAACACATCGGAACGATTGCGGACCCTTTATGGTAGCCGAGCTAAGCTCTCACTCAATGTGCAAACCATGGGTAGTACAGCGGCTACGATAATCATGCCCCTCCGCATGGGTGCGGAATGAATGCGCTTCGCGTCCTGGTGGTCGACGACGAACCTCTGGGGCGTCGAGCCATTCGACAGCTCTTGCTTTCGCAGACCGACGTCGAGGTTGTCGGAGAAGCTCGAAACGGTCGCGAGGCTGTCCGGCTTCTTCAGGAACTCAAGCCCGATTTGGTTTTTCTAGATGTCCAAATGCCTGAGATGGATGGCTTTGCCGTTCTACGAGCGATCGCACCGCAAAGCTTGCCATTGGTGATATTCATCACGGCATTCGACACCTTTGCTGTACGCGCCTTCGAGATCAACGCCCTCGACTATCTTGTAAAACCCCTTCACGAGACGAGATTCAGAGACGCGCTTGCCAGGGTACGCGAGAGGCTCCGCTCGAAGGAAGCGATTGAGCTATCAAGACGATTGTCGGAACTTCTTGCTGCCGAAAATCAGTCGATTGTAAAACAAATGGAGCCCGCCACTAAATTGCTCATCGGTACGGGTGGCGCGGGTTTATTGCTCGATACCTCAGAGATCGACTGGATATGCGCTGAAGACTACTACGCCGCGGTATACTCCGGAGGGCATAAACATCTTGTGCGCGAATCGCTGTCGTCGCTGGAAACGCGATTGGACAGCTCCCGGTTCCTGAGGGTCCATCGCAGGGTGATTGTTAATCTGGCACAGATTCATCAGGTGCTCACTGACTCGGAAGATGGATCATTCCTGACGCTGCGCGACGGAACAAAGGTGCCAATAAGCCGTCGGCTCCGTGCACGAGTTGCGAAAGCTCTGGATCAGTTTAGAGCATGAGCTGGTGCCTTATATGAGAAATTGATCTAAGACACCGCAAAGCGGCTCAGATGATCCCTAGAGCTCCTTTTTAGAATCAACAGGTTACTGCTTGGAATTCCTTGCTGTTCGATACAAGTCCCGCCAAAATACTCTCTCCTTGACCGACTAGCTGACCCACCCCACAACTTTACATGCTCTCGTCGCGCACGCGCTATTCGAATTGTTTGCGGAAGGCAGAGAGTTGCTGCTGGATTTCTGCGACTTGCATCTTTAGTTTCGCCACTTCGCTTTCTAGATTCGAGAGGCGGTCATCGGCGCGGGAAATGACGTGGTCCGGCGCACGCGCCACGTCCACATCGAATGCGGGAAGCGCATCTGCAGAGAAAAGCTGCAAGTAGCGCGATTCTTTGGTGCCGGGCTGGCGCGCGAGTATGGTGACCAGCGGCGGGTCCCGCTGGCTGAGGCGGTCGAGAGTGGAGATTACGTCGTCGAGGGCTTCGAAGCGATACATGCGTTCGGTGCGGCCGCGGAGCTCTCCCGGAGTTTGAGCACCGCGGAGGAGAAGCACGCAGAGGATGGCGATCTCGCGGCGATCGAAGTTGAAAACTTCCTGCAGGCGGTGTTCGTGTTTGGTTACACGGCTATCGGCGCCGCTGGCGGGACCAGCGAGACGTTTTTCCTGCAGAGTGGCGAGCGCGTGACTGACGGAATCTTCATCGAGGATCATCACGGGGTCACGATTGTTTTTTTGATTGCAGGCATTGATCAGGGCGTTCAGCGACAGGGGATAGTAATCGGGAGTGGTAATGTCTTTTTCGATCAGCGATCCGAGAACGCGCACTTCGATGTCAGTGAGGAGATCCACGAGAAGCGATTGTACTGCAGCGGGTGATGGGATGGACAAGGTATGCTGTCGCGCTGTACTTAAAAAGGGTTTCCGGGGGCCGCGGCTGGTCCTCAGTTCTTTTTACGGACGGTCGAAGATCTCCTTTGGCTCCTGCTGATCCGGCCGGGCGAACACTTTGAGTATCTCTTCGTGCATTGCCTAAACCGAACGCTCATCTCAATGCCCTGCCGGCTCTGTCGATATCCTCGGGCTCGGCCTTTGGCTGGGCGATTTTTCGATCAAAATTCGCCGTGGCTTAGTTAGTTGCGCATCTCGCCGCTTTGGTCGGTGGAACAGTGGAACAACCGTTCGGCAACGCCTGAGTCCCCACTTCCTCAACCGCTATAGCTTCGGTCAAGCCCTGACCGCCTTGCGTCCGGCCGATGCGAAAGAATTCGGGAGACGGCTCGCCTCATGGCCGCAGATGCTCAAAACACTAGTGTTTGAGCCGCAGTCCACTCATTAGTGCCCAGACGATGCTAAAAGGTGTGCCAGTCCACTCAAGAAGGAATCACGACACCTCTTAAATGCGGAACGACATATTGACTATCTACAATAGGGAGGTGTAGACAGTCATAGTATGGGTAAACCAAACGATCTCGTCCAGGGCACACTCGATCTGCTCATCCTGAAGACCCTCTCCCTTGAGCCGAAGCACGGATGGGCCATCGCAAAACGCATTCAACAAATTTCAGGCGAGGTGTTGCAAGTCCAACAGGGTTCCTTGTATCCGGCACTCCACAGGTTGGAACAGCAAGCCTTGATCAAGGCTCAATGGGCAGAGACTGAGACAGGACGACAGGCGAAATTCTATTCGCTTACGGCTGCAGGACGCGGACGCCTCCAAAAGGAACAAGCGCAATGGCACCGCTTGTCGGCGGCAATTGACCTTGTTGTTGAAGGCGCGTAGATGAAGATTCCGCGCTGGACAGAACGACTGCTCATCAAGCTGAGGACGCTCACCGACCGCACCCGTGCCACAAAGCGTCTCGAAGACGAACTTGAGTTTCACTTGGACCGGCAAACCACTGAAAACATAGTCAGCGGTATGTCTGGCAAGGAAGCTCGGGCGGCAGCCCTCCGTGCGTTCGGGAATGTCGCGCTGCTCAAGGAACAGGCCCAGGAAAGCTGGGGATGGTCCTGGTACGATCATCTTGCGCAGGATTTGCGTTACGCGGTCCGTCAACTTTGGAGGACACCAGGGTTCGCTCTAACAGTCGTTCTGACCCTGGCGCTCGGCATCGGCGCCAATCTCGCGATCTTTCAACTCCTGTACGGAGCATTGTTTGCATCGCTGCCTATCGCGCGCCCTAATCAGATCTATTCTCTCCGTGGGGTGAAATCTCCCTTCGACGCGCAATGGTTTTTCTCCTACCCAGCCTATAAAAACCTCAGGCGTGCAACTGCGAATGTCGCTCCGGTGATTGCCCGCTCGAGTATCTCAGAGGGGAGCTTCCAGCCAATAGACAGTTCCTCGGAACGAGCTAGCCTCCAGCTCGTCTCCGATAATTTCTTCGACGTTCTTGGCCTCTCACCAGCTGCCGGCAGGTTCTTCGTTGCAACCGACGATCAGTCCGCGCAGACGCAATGGCCCGCCGTTCTCCGTCATGGCTACTGGATGCGATCCTTCGGTGGCGATCCCTCGGTGATTGGGAAACAAGGTGTCATTAACGGGGTCTCTGTGGTCATCGTCGGAGTCGCTCCTGAGCGTTTCTTGGGCGTGGTAGCAGGGACCGCCCCGGATCTTTGGCTGCCTCTCGCAGCACAAGCCACTGGGCATTTCTCGTCCTGGTTTGATTCCTTGGGGCCGGGCAGCGGAGTGAACATTCGCGCATCGTATTTGAACCAACCAGGCATCTTCTGGCTCTGGCTCTTGGCCCGTGTCCCGGATGAGGCCAAATCATCAGGCGCTGTACGTTGGACGGAAGTCCTGCAGCCCGATTTTGCCGTGCTTGCGAATGCTTCCAAAGACGTCGGCGACCGGGATCAAATTCTGCGAAGCCGTGTCCAACTTGTCGCTGCGGCAACAGGCGAGGGCACGTTCAGAAAAGACTATGAACAACCTCTTGTTATCTTGATGGCCATGGCAGGACTTGTGCTCTTAGTTGGCTGCGTGAACCTTGCGAACCTGCAACTGGCGCGCCTGCTAAGCCGTCAGCGTGATCTCGCGGTGCGTAGCTCGCTCGGCGCCAGTCGATGGAGCCTGTTGCGCCAGCTCTTGGTCGAAAATCTTCTCCTCGCACATATCGGAGGGCTTCTCGCTTTGGTTATCAGTCAAGCTTCGAGCTCTCTGTTATTGCGCTGGGCCTCCACAAGTGAAGGCGCCATCGCCCTTGACCTGCATATGAGATGGGAGCTGTTCGCCTTTTACGCAGTTCTTCTCATTGCCGCTCTGACGGGCTTCAGTGTATTGCCGGCGCGGCTGATCTGCGGCGGCAACCTTACCGCTGCGATGAAGTCAAGAACGGGCTCATCCTTCCTTCAAGGAAGAAAGGCGCGCTCGTGGTCGAGCCTTCTGTTGGGCGGGCAGGTCAGTTTCTCCGTGCTGCTGCTAGGTATGGCCGGGCTGTTTGCGCAAACCCTCGTGAATCTCAGCCGCCGGGATGCAGGGCTAGATCGCGACCACGTAATTTCGGTTCATCTGGACTTCGCGCACGCTCTTCATGAGAAGGATACTCTGCCCGACCCGTATGGCCGTATCGTTGAAAGGCTTAAAGAACTTCCTACCGTCAGGGATGCAGCGATCTCGATGTGCTCCATTCCCGGATGCGTCTGGAACACTGCCATCCACGTCTTTGGCCACCCGGAAATCCCGGAGAAGCAGCTGCACGGAGAAGAGAACCATGTTGGTCCCGGGTACTTCCACACGTTAGGGATTCCGATTCTGCAAGGTCGGGACTTCAATGAACGAGACCTGCCAGCCTCGCAACCCGTTGCCATAGTCAACCGTGCTTTCGCCCGGAGGCTTTTTGGGAATGAGAGTCCCCTGGGACACCGCATCGGCTATGAGCCTGCGCCCGGCGACGCGGAATACATGATCGTCGGAGAAGTCGCGGATGCGCGCGTCGACGATCTGCGCTCGCCTCCGCCTGCCGTCGCCTACTTTTCTCTTACTCAACGGCCGGCGTGGGCAGGAACCATCGAGGTTCGCGGCAGCGGGAATCTTGACCCGCTCCACTCTGCAATCCGCCATAGCTTGCTATCGCTTGATCCGAATCTTCCGATTACCGAGATCGTTCCCATGGATGTCGAGTATGAAGGCAGCCTCTCTAGAGAGAAGCTCCTGGCACGGCTCACCGGCGTGTTTGGATTCTTGGCGGTAGGGCTCGCTGCCTTGGGATTCTACGGACTGCTTTCGTTTAACGTTGCACGCCGCACGTCAGAAATCGGCATCCGCATCGCCATGGGAGCGACGCGCGCCGAGGTCCACGCGCTCGTCCTGCGCCAGACGCTGGGGATTCTCGTCGCCGGGGTTATACCAGGAGTGATCCTTACGGAAGCGCTGGGCTTTAAGGTGAGAAACCTTCTTTACGGCACCGGAACAATCAGCTTACTGCCTCTCTCGTTTGCGATAGGCTTCCTAACGGTCGTAGGCATTCTCGCGGCCCTTCGTCCAGCGCGCCGCGCCGCCTTCATCGATCCGGTTCAGGCCCTGCGGACCGAATAGCTAACACTGAGTGAGCATTGCCCGCGATCCATTTTCGGATGTGGCTCTTCTCCCTGTTGGCTTTTTCTTTCTCATCTCTTTGTGAAACCGGATACCGCCTCGCGTTGCGTACCAAGGACACGGCCGTATGCTTGAAAGCGCTCAATTCGTTGGACATGGCTTTGTCATTCGATGACCAAGTTCATGTCCCTGCACCGAAATTGAGGAAGAACCTAAGTAAGGAAAAAAACGACACCCGCAATCCAACCGGCACCCTATCAATGGGCACTCCCGTCTTCCAATCTTCTAATCCTACGGCGTCAAGAAACTTTGTCTTGAGCCGCGATCATCTCGTCAAGGTCTTCCGTCCGTGTACATCTCATTAGCCGACCTATGGCCATGTTTTCAAGGACTGCGCGTCGGAATTAACCGCCAGCTTCGAGTACTCCGCCTTGGCTTGCTTTAGGATGGGGATGTTGGGGTCGGCGTCTTTCCAGAGGGTGAGGAAGTCCTGATAGGCGTCCCGAGCCTTGGCGGAATCGCGGCTCTGAGCGTAGGCGCGAGCTCGCCCGAGGCGAGCCAGGGCTCCCAGATGGAAATTTAAAACGATACCTGGATGATCAATGAATTTCTGGAATTCAGCCGCCGCTCTACTCTCATTACGGACCAGAAGATAGGCTTGGCCGCGGACATACGCTGGATAAAGTGTCAGTGGGGATGAATTGCCTAATTCAATTGCCGCCGCGGGTTCCAGGTCGTCGACGGCTTTCGATCCCTTCCCTTTTCGGAGATCCAGCGCGGCATGGATGACGGGGAGCCAATATTTTTGCACGAAAGTGTCCTGCGGATATTTCTTGTCCAGGTCCTCGCTCAGCTTCTGCGCCTGTTTCAGATCACCTATTCGGGCACTCACGAGGGCAGCCAAGACCTGCACGTCTTTGCCGTTACTAATCTTCTCGGCGCGCGCAAGGTAGGGCCAGGCCCGCAAAACAAAACCTCCCTCCGTTTCGCGAATCGAGGCTTCTGCCAGGCAACTGGCAGCTCCTTCCTTGTCTCCCTCATGTATCCTCAAGTCCACAGCCGCCCGAGAAAGATCCCGAGCCTTCTGGAAATGTCCGTAATAAGCTTCGGTTTTGGATCGCTCGTAGAGAAGTGACGACTGCGACCCGGACGCGTCAGAGGCCCGCTTGAGAACGCGTTGCATTTCGCCGTTGTCTCCTCCTACGAATGCCCGCCAGTAGCTTGCCCGGAGCAGGTATTCGGTTTGAAATTTTCGCCGATCCGCTTCCGCCAGAACCCCGCCGGCATCGTCGAAGTGTCCCAGTGCCAGCAAGCCCTGTGCAAGATCGAAAAAACCAGCTGCCCTCGTGGGGTCCAAGCGAATTGCCCGACGGAGCCCGTCGACCGCCTTGTCGTAACGCCCTAATTGGGAATACATAGGTGCCAGGTGGTAAAAAATCCCTGGCCTCTCCGGGTAGTTCTGCGCCCAGACTTCTAAGACCTGGGCTGCCTTTTCCATATCCCCGGTCACGTATTGGTGGTATCGCACTTCGATTGTGCGTTTTTCGGAATCCGTTACCCGCTCTTTGAGTTCGTAAGCCCGGGTCGTGTTCTTGCGGGCAAGGCCGTCCTCACCCAGGTTGTGATAGATCGTCGCTATCGCCCCATAAGCCATGGCGAAATTCGGATCCAGATCGAGGGCTCTCTGGAAAAGAGGGAGTGAAGCGCGGTCGCCTTGCTTATCCCATGTGGCGAGAGCCATGGTATAGGCGTTGAGAGCATCCAGCGAAGACGTGGTGGCCTGTTCAAGCGGTACATCAAACTTCTGCACCGTAGCCAGCGATTCGCCTAACTCAGTCCGCAACTTGGATGCCGCCTCGCCCAGCGCATCTAGCACTTTCTCCCTGGACGCCGCCGTTACCTGTTCCTCGGCCACGGTGTCCCCGCTCTGGCAGTTCACCGCCTTCAATCCCAGCACATATTCGCTGCCCAGACTGGCAATCAACCCAGCAAGGTAGGCTTTGCTGCCCGCCCGCTGGCATACCTCGCGGGCTACCTCGGGCGTGAGTTTCGTGCTGGCCGGACGCGTCATCAATTGCAAGGTCCTCGCGACTTGACTGTCGGGGAGCACATTCAGGAAAGGCGATTGCCGCAGGGAAATGCTGACCGCCGCCTTCAGCGTATCGTCGAACACTGCATCGCCCGTCCTATTGGCAAAATCCCCGAGAACGATGGTATCTTTCTCCGTAAGCTTGTGTGATCGCCGTTGCCGGAAATTGAAGACCATCATGATTATCGCGGCGAGCGCCAGCACCATCAGCACTGTCACCACCGTGCGCCACGGCATTCTTTTTGACGCCACGCGCCCGACGCCACCGTCAACCTGTCCACCGTCTTCGATGGCCTTCAAATCACCGAGCAGCTCCGCGACTGACTGGTAGCGCTCCTGGCGGTCCTTGCGTAGAGCCTTGGCGACAACGCGGGACAGCCCCTCAGGCACTTTAGGATTCAAGCGCGTTAGGCACTCCGGATCGCGATTGAGTATGGCGTCAAAAACCACGGCAACCGTGTTTCCATCAAAGGCACGCTGTCCACTAGCCATCTCGTAGAACACGGCACCCAGACTAAACAAATCCGTCCGCATATCGACTTCTTCACCCCTTGCCTGTTCCGGCGACATATAAGCAACGGAGCCTATGGCCATTCCCGGGGTCGTAAGTTGTTCCTCTGAGCTTCCCTCCAACAAACCGGAGCGGGCGGACCCAGCCGCCTTTGGGCCAGTGTGGGGCAGCTTAGCCAGCCCGAAGTCCAAAACTTTAACTTGGCCGCGCTGGGTAACGAAAATGTTGGCTGGCTTCAGGTCCCTATGAATGATGCCTTGGGCGTGAGCGGCATCCAGCGCGTCGGCAGTTTGCGTGGCCAACTGAAGCACGCGTTGATTTTCGATCGGCCCGGATTCGATGACGTGCTTCAGCGTCTGTCCATCAAGGTACTCCATGGCGATGAAGGACTGCCCAGCGTCCTCGCCGATATCGTAGATGGTGCAAATGTTGCGATGGTTGAGGGAGCTGGCGGCGCGAGCCTCGCGGCGGAATCTGACAATGGCAGTCGGGTCCGCGGCAAAGTCCTTCGGCAGGAACTTCAGCGCGACCAGACGTCCCAACCGGGTGTCGCGGGCCTTATAGACCACGCCCATTCCGCCGCCGCCCAATTTTTCCAGAATGCGATAGTGGGAGACGGTCTGGCCGACAATGGCACCACCTTCGCTGCGCAACTGATCTTGCTCAACAGCCATTAAGCGAGCGGCCATTTCCAAGGCGGGGACCTCGATAAAGCTCTCCGCTTCCTGGTCATAGGCAAGAAGCGATTCCAGATCCTGGCGGAGTTCCCGATCTGCGCCGCACACACCCTGCAAGAATGCGGCGCGTTCCGCTTTGGGATGTTCCAGAGCGGAGTGGTACAGCTGCTCCAGTCGGCGCGCTCGCTCCGCATCCATTTCGGGATCCATCTCAGCACCCATCGTCGGTCGCTCCGCTGGCTTCTCCGGGTGATTTCTCGCCCGTTTTTCTGGGCGTTTCTGCTCTCGTTTGTCCGCTCATGGCGCGCAACAACCAGGCTTTGGCAAACCGGCAAACCTCCAGTCGCGCTTCACTGTTTTTCGCGATATCGTCAGAGCTTCCGCCGTTTCGTGGACTTCGAGTCCGCCAAAAAATCGCGACTCCACCACTTGACCCTGCAGCGGATAGAGCACGGCCAACCGCGTCAAAGCTTTGCCGAGCGCCATAATGTCCCCATCCTTTTCAGGAGTGACGACCAGAGCTTCGTCCAGAGTAACCTGCACCGCGCCGCCCCCTCGCTTCTGATATCGCCGGGAACGGGCGAAATCCGTAAGGATGCGTCGCATCATGCCGGCGGAAATGGAAAAAAAAATGAGCCCGATCCTGCCAACTCACCGCGTGGATGTCCACCAGGCGCAGATAAACCTCGTTCACCACGCCCAGATCCCCATTGCCGAATTCAACACAATCGAATTCTATTACAACCTGCATGGCGGGGCCCCAGCTTTCCTATACGGCAACTCAGAGGAGACGAGCGTGCGCTCGGGCGGCGTCGACAGCGTCGACTTCTTCATCATGTCCACACACGGCGGCGTCAATGGGCCCTATGCAGCCTACGCCATGTGGGACGACGGTAGCCAGGCATACGCCACCAACATGCGGCTCGGCGATTCTGGTAGGCAAGTCAAGGCGCTGGCGACGTTTTCCTGCGACACCTTGAGGAGCGCCGACAACGAACTCGTTAATCGCTGGCAGTCTGCTTTCGCCGGCGGTGTGAAGATCGTTTCCGGTGGAAGCGAACTGCTTTACGACAGCAACACGGACACGATTGGGTACGACTTCGCCCTCCTGATGCAGGATGGCAACTCCATCGGCACCTCGTGGCTCAGCGCTGCCTACAACGACGATGACTCCAACAGCTCCGCAATCGCTAACACCGGCGAGTAACGCCAACAACTGCTGGAGCCGCCAGGGTGTCCTGATGAACGACCTCCTGAACGACCTCCTGAACGAGTCCGTTCTGCGTGACGGCCAGATCGGCTACTACTGCTGGACCTGGTGGAATGTAAGCGTCCGAGCAACCTTTCAATTACCCACAAATATCGCAACGGTGGGATAGGTTATTGCGAGAAAAGGTTCTGCCTCAAGGTGTGCACTTATTGGGAGAGGTAGTTCGATGATGAACTGCCCCCATGAGAAAACCAC
>Ga0182015_10001212_pt1 | contig 34930 bp, 29 predicted proteins | sample 712P3MmetaG_FD_120478 | JGI IMG/M metagenome (GOLD analysis project Ga0182015, IMG submission 120478) | Permafrost microbial communities from Stordalen Mire, Sweden - 712P3M metaG | ecosystem: Environmental > Terrestrial > Soil > Wetlands > Permafrost | place: Sweden: Stordalen | collected...
CTCCTGGATCATTTCACCCTTTCCACCCTCTACCCGCCCGTGCAAGGCACCGTGAGGATCAGCATCGGCGATCTCAACCTCGAACTCGGCACGCTTGGAGGAAAGAACAGTTCGATCAATTGGAACGGAATCAACGACCCCGGGGAAGCCGTCGGTATGTCCGAAACATCTGTTCCAGATCCGAATGGCGAAGATGTTTGCGGTTTCGGCACGCACCTTAACTGTAGTCCGTTTCTTTGGCAAAACGGCACCATGATCGCTCTCCCAACGGTCGGCGGGAATAACGGGCAGGCCAGCGCCATCAATAACAGCGGACAAGTCGCAGGATATGCGGAAAATGGTATCGCGGACTCCACCTGCCCGCAGGGCGTGGAGAATTTTATGGTTGATCTGCCGGTGATGTGGGACAAAGGCATAGCCATGGCTCTTCCTACGATCAATGGCGATCCAGACGGGGTCGCATTCGGCATCAATAATCGAGGCCAAGCCGTAGGCTACTCGGGAACCTGCACCGCAGCGAATTACGCCGTAGTGTGGGAAAACGGCACTGCCACCAAGCTTCGGGACCTCGGAGATCCGGGCGGCATCGCCTACGCCATTAACAGCCACAACCAAGTTGTGGGGCAAGCCGTTAACTCTGACGGCACAGCCTTGGCCGCTCTTTGGCAGAACAATACAGTCAAAGCCCTCGGCGCCCTTCTGCCGGGAGATGTTGCCTCCTTTGCCACCAGCATCAACAACCGGGGCCAGGTGGTGGGAAGCTCCTTTGACTCCGGATCCAACTGGTCCCACGGCCTCCTCTGGCAGAACGGCATGATGATCGACCTTAACACTGTATTTCCCGCAAGTTCCAACCTCTACGTAGTCTCGGCTAGCAACATCAATGAGAGCGGACAAATTGCGGGTATGGCGGTGGAGATGGCCGGGCCGCACGCGGGAACTATCGTCCACGCCTATCTGGCAACCCCGGTAGACGAAGACCTAGGCAAGTCGGTTGCAGACGTCGTACGTACGCATCCGGAAATCACTTTGCCCGCGGCGAATGTTGGCAAGCAGCTTTCGCCGAGGTCCGCACACTGCTCAATCCACGATAAAGGCATTTTCTGAGCTTCCGCACCATGCATTCCAGCCATGCTGCGCGAAGGCAGAAGATCTTGAGATTGTTGCAGAACACCTGGGTCACGCGAAATATTGCTGTGACCCAGAGTGTCTACCGCGAGAGCTACTAGGAAGAGCGAGTGCACGCGGCCACCCGAACTGAAACGTACCTTCTTGCCTGTAAGTAGATGGATTTGAAAAGATATGGTCGGGGAGAGAGGATTTGAACCTCCGACCCCCTGGTCCCGAACCAGGTGCTCTACCAGGCTGAGCCACTCCCCGACTGTGATCGCGGGCGGCATGAAGGAGGAGCATTCGCCCGCGGACTGCGGCTTTCTACCGAGACTAGATTATAGCATTACGCCATTTGCGAAATCGGCGCTGGAACAGCGCCGCACTCAGCGGCAGGGAGTTCGGTTTTGTATCAGTTCGCTTTCCAGAACAAGGTGAAGAATCTTTGGCAGATCGGCCCAAAATGCGGTATAAGCCGAGCGTTGATACCTTCAACGCTGTCCCTCGTGTGGCTTGCCGCAAACCCACGAGGCCGTTACCTGGCGGTTAGCCTCTGGCCATTGCAGAAGACCTGTAGCCGCAGATTCCGCGTTGCTTGTGTCACTCGAACCTGCGCGCAAGAAGTTCCACGGTTCATTCCCCGGGGAAATCAAGAAACGAAACAGGGCCCAAAATTCTATCCAATGAGGAGACGATTATGACTTGGTCCTATCCCAACGGTTTTTCAGTTTCCCAGGCCATCGCCTACGCCAACTTTTGTCAGCAGGCGTACTTTCAGTACTACGTTTTGGCCAATACTCCACCGGACTTCGGCTACCCAGCCTTCACCAAATTCATGCAACTTCCGCCCTCCGGCTATCGGTTGCTTTACAACCTCTGGTACAACGAAGGCGTTTTCGAGTGGGACCCTGTTTATTTTGGCTACGTGGCCTGTTCCCAGACCGATTCCACTCAGGTGGTAATCGCCATTCGTGGCACCGAGAACTCCGAAGAGTGGTATGACGACATTATGGATTCAATGCAGGTGAATTCGCCCATCCAAAACTCTCAGGGATTGGTCCATCAAGGATTCGCGATCATTTACAACGGACAAGCTGGCGCCGATGGCAAAGGCTTGCTGTACTACACTCCACCCAGTGGGCCGCTGGTTCCTCCCACCAGCGCTGACCAGCCCGTTCCGCTCTCCACAGTTCTCTCCGGCGCGAAATCGGTTGTCGTAACCGGCCACAGCCTGGGAGCTGCCCTGAGCGTTTTGTTAACCCTGGACATTGCCCTCAACATCAAATGCCCGGTAAGCTCCTACAACTTTGCGTCTCCCATGGTCGGAGACCCCATCTTCGCCAACTGTTTCAATCAACTCCTCGGCGAAACCACCCCGCCCATATCGGCCAACTACCGCGTCGCGAACGGCATGGATGTTGTCCCCAATCTGCCGTCGAATGTTTTCTACGCTCCTGGATCGCCGCAAGAGTGGAACTACATGCAAGTCAACGGATATTGCCCGGTTGACAGCGGCATACTGTCCGTACTCGCCGATGCCCATTCGCTCTCGAACTATGCGATAGGTCTAAACAATCTCAACGGCCCACCGCAAGCGGTGACTTCCAGCCAACGCGGAGCGGCAGGCCTAAGAAGCATCCCCAGGTGGCAGGATAAGAAGACAAAACCGTCTCAGCGCGCGGCGTAGAACCGGTCGCAGCCAGATGTGGACATAACCGCCAACCCCGACTTCGCTCCCACCCTTTTCGAGTCCTCGAAGGGTGGGAGTTTTTCATCTCGCCAGAATCTTCCGGTGGTGGCGAATCAGTGAAGATGCACGCAAGGCCGGAACTCCCGTCTCCGCCGTATTCCCGTGGAGCGCGCCTTTCGCGGTAGACTGAGGACGCACTAGACCGTTCACAATGCTGGTCCTCCGCGCAAGCCGCTTGTTCACGCCGCTGGAAGAAGTTCTCAATCCGCTTGTCTTCATCGAAGATGGCTTCATCTCCAAAGTTTCCTCGCTTAGCCAAGCAGAAATCCCGCAGAACGCCCAGGTGGTCGACCTTGCCGACGCCATCCTCGCGCCCGGTTTCGTCGATATTCACCTGCACGGCGGCGCAGGCCTCGATGTCATGCGGGCCGCACCCGCCGAATTGCCCCGTCTGAACACCTTCCTGACCACCCACGGCGTTACCGGCTATTTCCCCACCACCGTGGCGGCGCCGCTCGATCACACTTACCAGGCACTGGAACGCCTCGCCGACGCCATCGAAGCGGCTCCCGCTTCTCACTTCGGCAACGGCGACCCGCTGCAGGCTCGCCCCCTCGGCATTCATCTCGAAGGTCCGTTTCTCAGCCACAAACGCCCCGGCGTGCATCCCCCGGAATACCTCGTCGAACCCACGCTGCAGGTCTTCGAACGTCTCTGCCAAGCCGCGTGCGGGCACGTGCGCATGATGACCATTGCACCCGAACTTCCCGGAGCACTCGAAGTGATCGCGGAAGCCGCGCGGCGCAACGTTTGCGTAAGCATCGGCCACTCCGACGCCACCCTGGAAGCCGCCCGCGCCGCCGTACGGGCCGGTGCCCGCCACGCCACCCACACCTTCAACGCCATGCGGCCCCTCGATCACCGCGAGCCCGGCATCGTCGGCGAAGTGCTCACCAGCGGGCAACTCACTGCCGATATCATCGCCGATGGAATTCACGTCGCGCCCGAAGTGATTCAAATTTTCCTGCAGGCGAAGGGCATCGAACGCTCCGTCCTCATCACCGATGCCACCGCCGCCGCCGGCATGCCCGACGGCACCTACCAGCTCGGCCCCATACAAGTCGAGGTCAAGAACGGCCGCTGCACCAGGGATGGAAAACTCGCCGGCAGCGTCCTCACCATGGACCGCGCGGTTCGCAACGTGACGCAATTCGCCGGTTGGAGTCTGCTGCACGCCGTGCGCGCCGCGACCTTGAATCCCGCTCGGGCCGCCGGCCTCGCGCACCACGGACACCTCGCCCCTGGCGCCGAAGCAAACATTGTCGTCCTGAGCCCAGCCGGAGAACTGCGGAAGACTTTCGTTCGCGGACGCGGCTTTTGATGCCGCATCCAGCGCTACGCCCTGACGTGGCAAAATTGCCTGCACCCTCTCCGCATCTGACAAGAAAGACGTAGCAACTAAGCTACGTCTCTTACAAATGGATGAGGGGAAGTATTAGGCTGATCTAATTCGGCTTGCGGTCTTTCGCGTCGGCCAGGTGCCGCAATAGCACCGCTTCATCCGCCCGCGTCAGCTGATCGAGGAAGGAGGTGTCTATATTGCCATCTTCCACTGACTTCGACGCATTGGATTGGCGGAGCTTGTCACCCAGCTCCGGATCGTTGCTCATCACCTGGCTGTAGAACCACAGAAAGTGGCGCATCTGGTCGAGCACTTTGCACAGCACCTGGATGGCTTCCGTCTCCGGCAGCGCGCTCAACGCTTCCATCAATTCCGGGTCGCTGGGCGCTTGCATGGCCGCGCAGTTCAACTCCCTTTGAATCACCCGCAGATCTTCGGTAACTCGCATCATCCTCGTATGCAGGTCGTCCATCTGTGGATCGATTCCCATGGCCATTCTGTTGCTTGAACATCTCATCGGCAGCAGCAAGCGGGTAGATGTCCCACGATCATGCGCTTTGGTAATTCACGCAATTACTTTGGTCTCGCCAGTAACACGTCGCATTCGATCACGCTGAACTCCGCCACTGGCAAGCCTTTTCACGCCGCCGCACCCGGTGGGTCTCCGGCACGCCTCGTCGCCCGTGCCCGAGTCTCCGCCGCGACCAACAGTTCACTCCCCACGTGTTCCAAGGTCACCAACTACCATGTGGAGACAGCCGCTTCGGCTATCCAAGCCAGCGCGAAGCGCGGCGCCATCTTCCCACACGCAGCAATCTGGCAAGTCCCAATCCGTGAGAACAACACGTTAGAAACGGTCCAAGCCAGCGCGAAGCGCCCCGCCCCACCAGCCAGCCTGTCCAAGCATTGTCGCCTTTTGTGATACAAACGCACATTAATGGAAGCGCCGCCAAACCCGCCCCGCCACCATCTGATCCGCGCCATCGGCCGTTGGAGCCTGGTGGCGCTGGTGGTGAACTCCATCATCGGCAGCGGCGTCTTCGGACTGCCCTCCACCGTGGCCGCCCTCATCGGCAACTACAGCCCTTACGCCGTGCTCGCGGCGGGCGTCGGAATGAGCGTCATCATCGCCTGCTTCGCCGAAGTCGCTTCGCGCTTTCAGCAGGCCGGCGGTCCTTACCTCTACGCCCGCGTCGCCTTCGGTCGCCTCATGGGAATCCAAACCGCATGGATGCTCTGGCTCGGCCAAGTAGCCGCGCCCGCTGCCAACGCCAACCTGTTCGTGATTTATCTCGGCGAGTTCTTTCCGCATGCCAAAGATCCGCTGCCCCGGGCCATCATCCTCACCGTGCTGGTCGGCCTTCTTACTTTCATCAACATTCGCGGCGTACGCGCCGGTGCGCAAGTAAGTAATCTATTCACGGCGGCCAAACTTGTCCCGCTCTTTGCCGTGATCGTTTTAGGTCTATTCGTCCTTCAGCACCAGCACTGGACCATTGCGACCGCGCCTATCGCATCCTCCAGCACCAACCAATGGCTGAAAGCCATGCTGCTTCTGGTCTTCGCCTACGGCGGATTCGAAACTGCGCTCGCGCCCATGAGCGAAGCGAAAAATCCCCGCCGCGACGCTCCCTTCGCGCTTTTCACCGCTCTGCTGCTCTGCACCGTGATCTACGCGCTGATCCAGTGGGTCGTCGTCGGAGTCCTGCCCGACGCTGCCCACAGCCAACGCCCTCTAGCCGACGTGGCGCGCATTGCAGTTGGTCCCATAGGCGCCGCTCTGGTCGCCGTCGGTGCGCTCATCTCTTTTTACGGATACCTCAGCGCGAAAATTCTCGCCATGCCCCGCGTCCCCTTCGCCCTCGCCGAGCAAGGAGATTTCCCCAAGCCCTTCGCCGCCGTTCATCGAAAGTTTCACACTCCCTACGTCTCAATCCTCGTCTTCGCGACCATGGTCTGGGGACTAGCTCTAGTCGGCGACTTCAAATGGAACGTAACCCTCTCCGCCGTAGCCCGCCTCCTTTACTACGCCGTAGGCTGCGCCGCCATGCCCATCCTCCGCCGCCAACAACCGAAAGACGCAAACGCAATGTTCCACCTGCCCGCCGGAAATCTCCTGGCCGTATTGGGCGTGATCCTGTGTGTGATCCTCATAACGCGCGTAGATTTCGGCCAATCCCTGATCCTGGTCGCAACCATCGCGCTCGCCTTCTTGAACTGGGCCGTGGTAGCCCGCAGAAGTTCCGCCGGTCGATGACAGGGACGCTCCAGCTAGGGCAGTGGAGTTGCCGCGTGGAAAAACGACGACCGAGAAGGGCACGGCTTTAGCCGTGCCGCCACGAGCCAATAAAGACGCGGGCTTTAGCCCCTGAGGAGATTCGGCGGCTTCATAGCGGTCGCACGGGATCGACAAGGCTTTCTGCGTCACACTATGTCGGGTGCCCCATTTCTCGCGTTCTTTGCGAGAAGTGGGCAAGACGCGGCTGCTCTTAATTTTGCACCGAAGCTGACGGGGGCTCGCCGGGTGTGGCCGCCGACGGAGGTGCAAATTAGCCCGTCCAGCATGCCCATTCCGCCACTAAATTCAACGTGAGACAGTTAGGGCTAAAATCGTTGCGCGCCCCGGAGCCCTCTGATAGCATTCTGGAAGACTTCTTTCTGATGGACTTGCGCTGATTGATCGGATGTTGGACCGTTCTTTAAATTAATCATCGTTGAGTAATCATTGCGACTGCCTGCAGCACCCTTCCAGCGTCGCCAGAACTAGAGTCCGAAGCAACTTCCGAAGGAGAAAAAATCTTGGCCGCAGCCACAAAGAACCGCATTTTGTTTACCTCCGAATCCGTAACCGAAGGTCACCCCGATAAGATCGCTGACCAGATTTCCGACGCCATTCTCGACGCCTGCCTGGCCGAAGACTCCTCCAGCCGCGTGGCCTGCGAAACCCTGACCGCAACCGGTCTCGTGGTCATCGCCGGAGAAATCACCACCAAGGCCTACGTCGATTTCCAGAACGTAGTCCGCGGCACCGTCGGCGCCATCGGATACGACAATGCCGTCTACGGCTTCGACTGCAACACCTGCGCCGTAATCTCCAGCATCAACAAACAGTCCGGCGACATCGCCATGGGCGTAGATACCGGCGGCGCCGGCGACCAGGGAATGATGTTTGGATATGCTTGTGGGGAGAATGAGGATTTGATGCCGACGCCGATCTCGTTGGCGCACAAGCTGACGATGCGGCTCTCGCAGATGCGTAAGAATGGAACTCTTCCTTTCCTCCGTCCGGATGGAAAATCCCAGGTCACAGTTGAATACGATGCAAAGGGCAAAGTGCTGCGGGTGGATGCGGTGGTGATTTCCACGCAGCATGCGGAGACCGTGAGCAATGAGGAGTTGCGGGCGGGGATTTTGAAGCACGTAATTCAGGCGGTGCTTCCGGCCCACCTGCTCGACGAAGACACCAAGTACCACATCAATCCGACGGGACGGTTTGTGATTGGCGGGCCCATGGGAGATACGGGGCTGACCGGACGCAAAATTATTGTGGACACGTACGGCGGGATGGGGCGTCACGGTGGAGGAGCATTCAGCGGCAAGGATCCGACCAAGGTGGATCGCTCGGCGGCTTACATGGCGCGACACATTGCGAAAAACATTGTCGCAGCAAAGCTGGCAGACCGTTGCGAAGTGCAACTGGCGTATGCCATTGGCGTGGCCGAGCCGGTAAGCGTGCGGGTGGATACTTTTGGCACGGAGAAAGTGGATCCGGCGATTATTCCGGACCTGATTCGGGCGCACTTCAAGCTGACGCCGCGGGGGATCATCGAGTCTCTGGATTTGCGGCGGCCGATTTACAAGAAGACCGCAGCTTACGGTCACTTCGGACGCAACGATCCCGACTTCACCTGGGAATTAACTGATAAGGCGTCGAAGCTGGCTAGCGACGCGGGTGTGCGTGAGCCGGTGGCGCACGGCGTGCGGAAGTAAGCCCGTGGGGGCGGCATCAGCTGCTCCGTTTGTTTTTGGGGATGGCAGCGGGGACAGTGAAGGGTGCCTACTTCTTGGTGCAGCCTGCTGAAGGTCAGCCCTGACGTTAGTCCAAAGGCTTATTCCCTAAAGAGTATTCGAATATCATGAAAAGAGTATTCGGGGATACTGAGGTTGGTCCGGATTCGTGTATTCTTACAGGGTAGCGAGCGGCGAAACTTAGTCTTCTAAGTCTCTGTTAATCAACCGAACTGAACCAATACAACTTTCCTAGCATGAAGGCGCCACAGGAGGCGTATGTCAACAGCAGCGCAGATCAATTCCGACGTGAAGAGCCTGGAACTGGCCGAACTGGGCAAGAAGCGCATCGAGTGGGCGAACCAGTCCATGAAGGTGCTGCAGATTATCCGCAAAGAGTTCATCAAGAACCAGCCGCTGAAGGGGATGCGGATATCGGCCTGCCTGCACGTGACGGCGGAAACGGCGAACCTGGCGATCTGCCTGCGCGACGGCGGAGCGGACGTGGTGTTGTGCGCCTCGAATCCACTCTCCACGCAGGATGACGTTTCGGCGAGCCTGGTGCGCGATCAGGGCATTTCGGTCTTCGCCATCAAGGGTGAAGATAACGATACGTATTACAACCACATCCTGGCAGCGATCGATCACAAGCCGCACATCACGATGGACGATGGCGCGGACCTCGTGACCATTCTCCACACCAAGCGCACGGACGCTCTGGAAGGCGTGATTGGCGGAACGGAAGAGACGACGACGGGCGTGATCCGGCTGCGGGCGATGGCGAAGGAAGGCGTGCTCAAGTTTCCCATCGTGGCGGTGAACGACGCCGACACCAAGCATCTTTTCGACAATCGTTACGGCACCGGACAGTCGACGATTGACGGCATCGTCCGGGCGACGAACTTTTTGCTGGCTGGGTCGAAGTTTGTGGTTGCCGGCTACGGCTGGTGCGGCCGCGGGCTGGCCAGCCGGGCGCGCGGCAACGGTGCGGAAGTGATCATTACGGAAGTGGATCCGACCAAGGCGCTGGAAGCGGTGATGGACGGCTTCCGCGTGATGTCGATGGCGGAGGCGGCCAAGCTCGGCGATGTGTTCTGCACGGTCACGGGCAACAAGAGCGTGTTGACCAAGGAACATTTCGATTTGATGAAAGACGGAGCGATCATTTCGAACTCCGGGCACTTCAACGTGGAGATCGATATTACGGCGCTGGAGAAAATGTCGTCATCGAAGCGGACGACGCGGACTTTCGTGGATGAATACTCGTTGAAAGACGGGCGCAAGATCAATCTGCTGGGCGAGGGACGGCTGATTAATCTGGCGGCGGCGGAGGGGCATCCCGCGTCGGTGATGGATATGAGCTTTGCCGACCAGGCGCTTTCGGTGGAATACATGGTGAAGAATTTCAAGACGCTGGAGAAGAAGGTCTACAAGGTTCCGGAAGACCTGGACAAGCGCGTGGCCAAGCTGAAGCTGGAGTCGATGGGGATTAAGATCGATCGGCTGAGCCCGGAGCAGGAAGAGTATTTGGCGGGGTGGAGCGAGGGGACGTAGGGGGGCTTCGGGCTTCGGCAATTCGAAAATTAATAAACGGGGCGGCGCTAGCCGCTCCGTTTGCTTTTTCACTACGAGCGGTTTTGCGCAGGATGCCAGATGCGCAGCACTTCAACCGCATCTTCTCTTACTCGATAAGCCACAATATGAGGCAGCCGGCCGTGAAGTAATTCGCGAGTACCCGGTTCACGTCCCGGCCTTCCTCGATGCGGAAAATTCTTTAGAGAGCGAATTCCCTCCCGAATCTCAATGATTGTGGAACGCGCCAGACTGGGGTTGGTTTCTCTGAGGTAGTCGAAGATGTGTTGTAGATCGTCTGCTGCGGCGGAAGTCCAGCGGATACGCATTAAGGTTCAAGCATGCGGTCGATTCGTGCTTCCATTTCCCGCTCCTCTACGAATTGGCCGCGGTTCGCCTGCTCCAGACCTTTTCGCACCGAGGCGCGAAAGTGCTCGTCCTCTTGCAGCAGGCGCAGGGCCGCTTCTTTTACTATTCGTTCGGCGTCGGTGCCGGTGTGGCGGGCGATTTCCGAAAGCTGCGCTTCCTGTTCCGGAGTGAAATGGACTTCCATGGGTGAAGTCTAGCAAAGTAGGGGTTGATGTCAAAATGGTGCTTTTTGACTTTAGGCGGGGCGGCTTGCGCGGCCCCGTTTTGCTTTTGCAGCGATGAATCGGGAAGGGCACGACTTCCAGTCGTGCCGCCAGAAGCACCGTCGTTCCGGCGGCTTCAGCCTCTGAGGCTATTTATGGATCTCCAGAAGGTCCCCTAGTACCGCGTCCGCATACCCTTTGAACGTAAGAACCTGTCGACGTGTGCCGGAGACGTGTGTCACGAGGGACCCTTGATCGTACACTGAGCGGGCAAGCGACCCAACGCTTTCTTCAATCGCGGCAGCTGCGTTCTCAGCAGGTCTGCGACCAGTTTCGCCGACCCCTCGCGCCTTAAGAATGAACATCGTTTTCTGCTTCATGGAAGGCCGCTTTTGGTCTTTCTCAAGCTTCACGGTTTTAAGAACCTCTTCGTCCGGCGCTAGATGATCAAGAAGTTCCCGAAGCACCTCTCGCAACTCGGCTGCGGTTCCACGGAATGACGTACGCCCGCTGTCAGATAGATCTTGAAGGACCTGTTTGTAAGAGAGTGCGGAAGCTGGAAGTATCTGACCAAGTGTCTTCAGTATCGCTGCCTCCGTTGCGGTGGTTAGGGTTACTCCAAGCCCTCGGCTAGCGGCTTTGATCTCGATCCCTGTCTCCGCGTAGCTGCGAAAGTCAAATAATTCTTGAATGGTATGCAGATATGTCGACTTGCGGTTGGTGCTTGAGCTCAGTTCCAAAAGCCGCTGTACAATGCGATCGATGTACTGAACATAGTCCGCTTGAAGTGGCAATTGTTCAAGCGAAGGGCGGACCTCGCGGAAATAAAACTGGACTGCAGCCTTCGCTTCCTCCCGTAGAGAAGAGTCCACGTTCGTGACCCTTACTCGACGAAGGTGAGCCTTTAGGCGGCTGAGTTGTTCCCACCACCTAGTCCACGCGTCGATCGCTGGATGCGATGTACTCATGTGGCCCACAGGGGGTGCTACCGTTTCTTACGCGCCGTCTTTCTGGCAGACCGAATGGAGCGCTTCCCGCCGTCCGCTGAGCCTAGCCGGTGAACAACGAGGTTGTATCCGACTGGGTTAAGTTTGTAGTACCCAGCGTCAGAGCCCGCATCTAGGTATCCTGAGTTCTTCGCGTTGACGAGCGTTTGCCCAGCGTTGGCAGTTAGCTTAAATCCAGCGGTCTTGAAATATCGCTCGACATCGGTCTTATTGATCTCAGGCTTGCGCTCGGCAGCGGGTGCCAACTCCGAAACGTAGTAGGCGACAAGGGCCGCCATCTCGTTGGCGCTCTTCGGGGCCTTCTCCTCACGGAGACTACGAACGTCTTTGACAGCCCCCGACCCAGAATGTATCGGCGCGGCAATCTGGGGCAAAGAAGATGCATATTCGAGACTGTTATGTGAGGCAATATGACCGAATCTGAAGCGTCAACCTTGACGATCACTCCCAGAGAGCCAGGCAAGGACGATCGGGAGGTTACTGCTATCTTCGCGATCGTTTCCGCGCTAAAACCGCTAAAGGAAGATGAAGTGAGGAACGTCTTAGAGTATGTTCTGCGTCGCTTTGGCGCGGGGCCACTTCCAATTTACGCGGCCAGCCAAACACCACGCTCGGAACTGGTCGCAAGTCAAAATCGGACAGGTGGCCCCATCCTTCGCGCTCTTTGCGAAGGGTGGGATTCCACGGTGGCGCCCCGCTCGGGATTTTTCGGCGACCTCCGCATGGCGGGGTACCTCAGCGGCTGAAGCCGCGTTCCCTAACTGACGCTGATTGGCACGAGTGAACTCGTGCCCTTCCCGATCTTCTGCTTTACGCGGCGCTGAAAGCGCCGCTCTTCCACGGGATTGCGAGGGCCTGTCGCGCGGGTCTTGGGAAATTAAGATCAACGTCAAAGGCAGCGGACAGGAGTGTCCGCTCCACACGGGCGTTGCCTGTCCACTTTCGTAGACTTTACGTCCTTTCAATCGCATGGGAAAGTGGAGTAGGTTCCGAGAATTGCGCGGCCTTGGAGGCCGCGTTTTTTGTTGGGGCGCGATACGGGAATGGGTCTCAGGGAGAATTCCCTGATGCGGCAGCTGTGGGGGCTGGGAGTCCAGAGGTCCTTCGCTCCGCTCAGGATGACAAGAGTTTGTGGGGGAAAGGCTGGGAGTGCAGGGGTCCTTCGGCGCAAAAAGCGCGCCACAGGATGACAGGCCTGTTTTAGACGCGTAGTGAAGGGATCATATGGGGAAAAAACAAAATTCGGGGACGTACATCAAGAATTGCAAGAAGCGCGGGGAGTGGGTGGAGTTGGTGTTTGCGGTGCGGGCGATGCGGTTGGGGATGCATTTGGGGCGGCCTTGGGGCGAGTCGTCGGGGTACGACTTTACGGTGGATCAGGGTGAGCGGATTGTGCGGGTGCAGGTGAAGTCCACGACATTTAAGGAAGGGGCGGAAGGATATTCGTGCACGCTGAAAGACAGCAAAGGGCCGTATAAGAAGAACTCGTTTGATTTTGTGGCTGCTTATGTGATTCCGGAGGATGTATGGTTCATCCTTCCGGAGAAAAAAGTGCGGGGGATGTGGAGCGTCGGGCTGTATCCGAGGCTGGAGAGGTCGAAATATTACGGGTACAAGGAGGCTTGGCATTTGCTGCGCGGAGAGAAGCCGGGCTTGGTGGCGCGGATTGAGGCTTGCGCGGAGAATTTTCCAGCTGTGTGAATTTGCGCTGGTTGCCGGGGTCAAGCTTCGGACTGCTCCGGGGAGGACAGACTGGGGTTGATATGGCGGTGTATACATGGGATATACTTCGGTATATACTGTGTAGTACTCAGCGAAAGAGATCCACATGCCGACAGCGCAAATTGTGAAGTGGGGGAACAGCCTGGCAGTGCGAATTCCGAAGCCGGTGGCGGAAGAGGCGGGGGTGCGGGAGGGCGACCCCATCGTTATTGAAGCGGCGGCAGGAGAGATCAGCGTGCGCCGGAAGCAGCGAATCCCTACGCTGAAAGAGCTGGTGGCGCAGATCACCCCGGAGAATCGCTATGACGAAACGCCGATCGGGGCGGAGCGTGGAAAAGAGAGCGTGGAGTGGTGACGCGGCAGGCGTCACCCTATTTGCCCCAGGCGGGCGATATCGTGTGGCTCGATTTCGATCCGCAGATGGGGCGGAAGCAAGCCAAACGGCGTCCCGCGTTGGTGGTGACCGAGCGGAGCTATAACCGGGCGAGCGGGCTGGCGATCGTGTGTCCGCTCACCAGCCGGCGCAAGCCCTATCCGTTTGCATTGCCCGCGAGCATCGATAAAGTCGAGGGCGCGGTGCTTGTGGACCACATCAGAAGCATGGATTGGGCGGCGTGCAAGGCGGCGTTTCACTCCAAGGCTGATGCTGCGCTCTTGGCTAAGGTGCGTGCCTACCTGGGCGTTCTCCTGGGAATTCGCTGATCCGCGTAGCCAAGCCTTTGCATTCGCTTCGGCTTCGCTCGGCGCACGTGTCGCGTTAGCTCGTCACATCTGACCTTGCCACCCACAGCCCTGCTCGCCGATCATAGCCACGGGGGCACAGTACCATCCTGATTTCTTAAGCACAGAATTATCAAACTTCTTTGATCTCAAGATTTTGCCCGCAATTTGTTGCAGCTCTAAGATTATTTGCGATTTTCGTTGCAACATGATGATTCCAATCACGCGAGGATGGGCACGGTACACCCCGGCTTCGCTCAGGATGACAGCAAGGAGGGAGTACAGAATGCCGGTGGCGCGGCTGCGGGGGCTTTGTCGGCGGCGGGTATGATGTAGGTCAGTCTTCAGACGCTGGTTGCTTGGCTTCTGGAAAGGGAACGATGAAGATGAACAAGAAGCCGGCAAAGGCTGATGTGCCTTCCGGGGCGGGAACCATCTCGACTCGGACGGAGCAGAAGCAGGTCGAGGAACGCCTGGCGATTGGGGCGAATGTAGTTTACGAGACTATTCGACGCGAAGGGGAAGAGGAACTGCACCGGCCGGCCACGGCGCTGGCGTGGTCGGCGTTGGCGGCGGGACTTTCGATGGGCTTTTCGTTTATTGCGGAAGGTCTGCTGAGGGCGCACCTGCCCGACCAGCCGTGGCGGCCATTGATTGCGAGCGCGGGATACTGTGTGGGATTCCTCATCGTGATCCTGGGACGGCAGCAGCTCTTTACGGAGAATACTTTGACCGTGGTGCTGCCTCTGCTGGTGAGGAAGGATTTCTCCACATTGGTGAGGATGCTACGTTTGTGGGGCGTGGTATTGAGCGGGAACCTGGTGGGAACATTCCTGTTCGCTTTCTGCCTGGGGAAGGCCGGGATTTTCGACGCGCAGGTGCAACAAAGTTTGACGGAGATTGGCGTGGCGCACCTAGGGGCGGGTTTTGGGACGGTGCTGATGCGCGCGGTTTTCGCGGGCTGGCTGATCGCTTTGATGGTGTGGCTGCTTCCGGGCGCGGAGTCGGCGCGGGTGAGCATTATTATCATCTTGACCTACCTGGTGGGAATCAGCGGATTTAACCACATCATTGCAGGATCGACGACGATGTTCTTCCTGGTGGTTACAAAATCCATCTCGTGGGGAACGTATGTGACGCAATTCTTTCTGCCGACCTTGCTGGGCAATGTGATCGGGGGAATGTCTCTGGTGGCGGCGCTTGGGCATGCGCAGGTGGTGGGTGGGAAGGAACAGTAGAGGGGAATGCATCGCAGGGGCATGGATCCCCCTTCGGCCTCGCTTAGGATGACAGTGCAGATGACAGTGCAGCTTAAAGGCCGCGAAACATTAGTTCTTCCAGGGCCATGCGGCGGACCTGCCAGAAGTCGCGCTCTTCGGCATTTACATTCAGCCTGCACTTGCCTTCGTCATCGAAGGTGAGCGTCACGTCAAACATGGAACTGCCTAGGCCGTCCCGCACTGAAATTGCGTGCTCGGCGAGGCTGAATACGACTGATCTTTGAACATCCTTGGCTTTCAGAAGGACGGCAAAGCCGTCGTTACTCTCCGCCACGGAAAACTCATACGGGGAATTATCGGGGCGCAGGGCGTTGCGAGTCTTAACGTCCTCTTCCACTTGCAATCGGAGTGTCTTGAACACGTTTGGCAGAGAGCAGGAGGAACGCCCGGTGATCCAGTCGAACTTCGGCGCAGCTTTCTCAGCCGAATCGCTCACGGTCTTTTCGCTCACGGTCCTCCAGGTTTCCCGGGGTTCGAACCCAGGGTCGGCGTAGATAGAATGTTGGCTCCATTCAGAGAAACAGTAAAAATCTGAACTTCACTGCCTTATACCCTCCGCCGATCCTCTGACACTGTTCGTCTTCGATAGTCGAACCCGGATGATGCAATCCAGACAATCCAAGTCCTCCGGCCCATGACGGGCTACTTGGTTGCGCATTTGAGATGCTACAGCTCGCAGATTGGTATAGCTGTTCAAAAGCGCTCGGCAGGAAACAATTTTTCTTGGTGTCTCAGTGCTTCGCTGGTGATTTTGGCATCAGAATTCCGTGCCAGTCGAGACACAATTGGAAACGGCGTTGCCTGTCCGCTACCATCTCCGGACGCCTGCGGAACCTTATCCGGCGCCCATCAAGGAACCGCCGAGCCCTCCGGAGAATCCGGAAGCGCCGGTGCGCGAGCCGGACCCGGAGGAGCCGGAACAGATCTGATGGTGTGGATGTCGCCGCAGGAGTAGTCAAGGTCGGAGGTGCACCGGCAATACCGGACCACACCGCGCTTCGCTTGGCTGGACAGCCGAGGCGGCTGTCCCTACGTAAGCAGACCTACTAGCGCTCCGTCGTCCAGGTCTTCGATCCGCGCGGCGAGCCAGCAGTTGGGGGCGTGGTGTCCCTTCAGAAATAATTTTTGATAGTTGTCGGTGAGGGCTTCGGTAAACTCTCCGGTGGACTTGCTATGAGCCACGTTAAGCGTGATGGCTTCGACCGGCTTGCCGATGAGCGATTGCATAAAGGCGAGTTTTTTTTCGGCGGCGAGGTCGCGCAGGATGCGGTTGCGCTCGCGGGCGATTTGTACCGGGACTTGATTCGGCATGGCGGCGGCGGGGGTGCCGGGGCGCGCAGAGTAAGTGAAGACGTGCAGGTAGGTAAAGGGTAAATCTTCGATGAGGCGGCGGGTGGCTTCGAATTCGGTGTTGGTCTCGCCGGGGAATCCGGCCATGACATCGGCGCCGATGGCGGCGGTGGGCATGGCGGCGCGAATCTTTTCGATCTTCTCACGATAGTGCCAGGGACGATATTTGCGATGCATGCGGCGCAACACGGCGTCACTGCCGGATTGCAGAGGCACGTGCGCGTGTTTGGCGATGCGAGGGGACGCCGCGATGAGGGCGATGAGGTCGTCGCTCCAATCCATGGGCTCGACGCTGGAAATGCGGAGTTTTTCGAGCTGGGTTTCGGCGAGGATGGAACGGATGAGGGATTCGAAATTGGGCTTCGGGCTTCGGGCTTCGGGCATTGGGACGGCCGGCGCGGGCCTCGGATTTCGGATTTCGGCCGTAGGACTTAGGTTTCCGAGCGTTGGTTCGAGCCGACTGGCCTCTTGGATTGTGCCCGAAGCCCAAAGCCCGGAGCCTGCAGCTAGATCGCGGCCCCAGCGGCCGAGGTTGATGCCGCTGATCACGACTTCGCGGTAGCCTGCGGCTACCAGGGTGTTCACTTCGCGAACGATTTGCGGAAAAGGTAACGACCGGCTGTGGCCACGGACGCTGGGGATTACGCAGAAGGAGCAGCGGTTGTCGCAGCCGTCCTGCACTTTGAGGTTGGGGCGGGTGCGGGCATTTTGCGTAAGCTCGCCAACGGCTTCGAAGACGGGGGCGGCGAGCAGTTCGGTGTGGGCGAAGATGTCGGAGATAAAAATCCAGTTCTCAGTTCTCAGTTCCCGGTTCTCAGTAAGAGTGGAGAGAGGGAGGAAGCCTTGATGATTTCCCCGGCTGCCGACCTCAGCGGCTGAAGCCGCGATTAAATTGACGGGATCTATCGCAGCGCTGGAAGCGCTGCGCCACCCCAAATCCGAAAAAATGGGCAAGGCGATGTCGGCGAGTTGGTGTTTGTGGGAATTGCCGATCACGGCGTTGACGCCGGGGAGGGCGGCGATTTCCTGGGGAGCGCGCTGGGCATAGCAGCCGGTGACGACGATTTTTGCCAGGGGATTCTGGCGCTGCACGCGGCGGATGGCGGCGCGGGCATCCTGATCGGCGGAATTGGTGACCGTGCAGGTGTTCAGAATCACGAGGTCGGCTTGCGCGGCGGAGGCCCGGGCGAGGCCGCGAGTCTCGAACTGACGTTCGAGAGCGGCACCATCGGCCTGGGTGGCGCGGCATCCGAAATTTTCGACGTGGAAGGTAGGCACGGAGTCAATGGTAGCGCAAGTGCGCGGGTAATTGGCGGATATGAGAGCGGCAGTGGCCGGGCTGACGCCCGGCGGACAGCCAAGGGCGCCGTCCTCACATTGAGGCAGGTCGCGAATTGGTTCTGGCGCTGAAAGGGACAGACCACCGCTACTGCTGAAGACTACTGTGCCTTCAGCAACCCCGGAGCCCGCGACGTCCTCAGGCGGTGGCGGCGGTCTTCTTCTGCATGAAGCATTCGCGGCAGAAGATGGGACGGCCTTGGGTTGGGCGGAAGGGGACAGTGGTCTCCTTGCCACACTGGGAGCAAGTGGCACGAGTTTCGACGCGAGCGTAGTGGTGGGAGTCGCGTGGAGTAGGGGTGGTTAGAACGGCTACACGTTTAGACTTGCAGGTTTTACAGCGCTTGGGCTGATTTTTAAACTGTTTGTCGAAGAAAAACAGTTGCTCCCCGGCGGTAAAAACGAAGTCGGCGCCGCAGTCGATACAGATCAGTACCTTATCCTGAAATTCCATTGAGGATGGCTCCCTTTTGGGGAACGGCAGTTTGGCAAGGAAACGAGCCATACGCGCGATTATTGCGTCGCCAAAAACGCGACGCTTCGCGCGGCCCGCCCAAATCCTTCGCTGCCCAAAGGGCGCAGACCAGGATGACAAACCGCTACTCCCTTGTGCCTATGGCTGCGCCTGCCACTCGCAGGGAAGGCGGTGGCGCAGAGCAAACACAGGATGTGTACATCCCCCTCAAAACTGCCCCTGGACTCGGCCCGCCACGCACCTGGAACGGAACGTGGATACAAACTATCTGGCTTACATGCCGATTGAATGATGAGTATTGAATGATCCCTAATGCAGCTCTATATGGTGGGGGCCAACAGAGCAGGGCCGCCCCGGGAAGGGACGACCCTTTACTGCTTCAGTCCTGCTCCTTCGGTCTTACTTCTTCCAGTCTTACTTGCTCAAACCCTGGCTTGTTCAATCCTGCTCCTTGCGAACCTTCTTGCGAGCGCGCTTGCGAGCGAGAGCGGCCTTGACGCGTTTCTTTTCACCGGGCTTCAAGTAAAAGGAGTGGCGCTTGACCTCCTTGATAATGTCTTCCTGTTGCACTTTGCGCTTGAAGCGGCGCAACGCGTTCTCAAGGGATTCACCCTCCTGCAGTCGAATTTCCGCCAAACAGACACACCCCCAAACCCGTCCGGTAGGACCGGGTATTAAGTTACTAGGACCGGATAGTTATTGCAAGGATTGGAGGGGGAAGTCAAGTGGGGATGGGTGAAAAAAGTTGCGCGGGGGGAATGTCGATCACGAAGGCGCTTGACCGGGGTGGACAAGCTAATTCAGCTTGAGGCGAAGGGCTTGAGCAAGCTTCCTCTGGTGCTGGTCGAAGGTGTAGAGGTAATCTGCGTCCAGTTCCAGCGCCGCCGCTACGTGCAATAAGTCCGCAGTGCGAGTGCCAAGTTTGGCGGTTGTTTGCCGCGACAATTGGCTTGCTCGCTCGAGGGACGAATCCGAGAGACCCCGCAGATGGAAGACGCCCTGGTGTAGATCCTTCTCGAACTCGATTATTGAAGATTGGGCCTGGACCGCTGAAACTTCTTTGCGAAAAATTCGCAACCCCATCGCGTTGATGACTTCCAGTTCCCCGAAAGTCGTCAGGAAACAGTCGGCTGAGGAAGCTTGCATGGTGTGCGCGGCGGCTGCGGAGTTAGCATCCGGGCTGTACAGTGACACAATGAAACTGGGGTCGGCGTACGCCTTCAATACCGGCTCCGGTCAGAAGACAACAGTTCAGCTGCGGTGACGGCCAGAACCTTGTCGCCATATATGGTGCGCAGACGCGCCAAGAAGTCGGGGAGTTCCTTCGCGGTTTGCGGTCGTTCGGGGACCAAGCGCGCGATGACCCGGCGGCGCTTGGTAATTTGGACCTCTTCGCCCTGGTGAAGAAGACGTTCAATCTTCTTGAATCCGTAGCGCAGGTCGCGGACTGAGGCTTTCTTCATGTGATACATTTTAGCATCACAAAGAGGATTTTGCGAGTCTTGTAATTCGGTGTCTTTCTTCTAGCGCCCCGAAAGATTGTAGGGTGGGTGAGCTGTGGGTGCAATTGGGAGTGGAGCACGCGGCGGGAGCAGCGGAGCTTCGCTCCGCCGGACAGCCGAGGGTGGCCCCACCTGGTTCTCGGAAGTCTTAGACAGTGAGTCGCCCGGGCCGATATAAGACCTTCAGAAGATGAATTTCAGGCCCAGTTGGATTTGGCGGGGGGCGAAGGCGGCGTTGGGCTTCAGGAAGCTTTGTTGCGGTTGCTGGTAGTAGGCGGGGTAGGGAGTTCCGTTGACGTAGACGGTGTATGGGGTGAAGGTGGTGGCTTCGACGGTGAGGCCGCTGGAGGTGATTTCAACGCGCTGGTTGTCGCGATTGAAGAGGTTGAAGGAATCGGCGGTGAATTCCAGGCGGTAGCCGTGAGAGACGTGGATTTTCCGGACCAGGCGGAGGTCGGTGGAGGCGTAGTCGGGTCCGGTGAAGCCGTTGCGGCTGTAGCCGGGGAGACGGTCGTTGTCGTAGTTGCCGTCCTGGTTGGGATCGCCGTCGACGGTGGCGTTGACGGGGCGGCCGCTGCCAGCGGTGACGATGCTGGAGATTTTCCAGTCGTTGAAGAGGTGGCCGAGGAGTGGATGTTCGCGGTGGAAGGGACGAGGCTCGACGGAGAATGCGCCGACGAAGCGGTTGCGCTGGTCGGTGACGCTGGGGCCGCGCTCGGCGTTGGGCTGGTAGGAATTCTGCACGGTGGCGGGCGAGCCGGCGACGAGGGCATCCTGGCCATCGTCGATGGCGTGGGCGTAGGTGTAGGCGAGGCGGAGATAAGTGCCGCGGGCCATGCGGCGGTTGATGGAGAGAGTTGCGCCGTTGTAGACGCTGGAGGCGGCGCTTTGAAATTCGTCGATGGAACCGAGCTGGGCGATGGGGCGTCCGAGAGGATTGATGCAGGGAGGGAAGGGACAGGTCAGCGATTGGGTGAACTGCCAGGTAGCGAAGGAATCGACGGTGTAGTATCCGCCCTGGAAGATGGAGCCGGTGGAATCGAAGAGGGGATAGTTGACGGCGACGGGTTGCGGGAGATTGACATCGAGGGCGCGGATGAGATGTTCTCCGTGGACGTAGAGATAGGAGACGGCGACGGTGGTGTGGTCGGCGACTTCCCGCTCGAGAGTAAGACTGGTTTGCTGGACGCGCGGGGTGACGAAGTTGGGTGCGAAGGCGGAAACATCGTTGGTGACGCCTTCGGTGAATCCGGCGGGCAGGTTGCACGAAGCGGTGGTGGTGACCGGGCAGATTACCAGCGGATTGGGATAAACGGGAAAAAGCTGATGGTCGTAATAGTTGGTGTTGTTGAGAAAGAGCTGAGCATCGGTGATGCCGTTTTCGGTGGCGATGGCGGAGTTGTAGATCTGGGGAATGCGCACGTAGAAAAGTCCATAGCCGGCGCGGATGACGAAGGGATGGGTCTTGCCGATGGAATATGCGAGTCCGGCGCGCGGGCCGAAGTTGTGAGGGTTGAAGGGAACTTTGCCGGAGGGCGGAAATAGAGGATTGGAGAGTAGTCCGGCGGTGGTGAAGGTTTGAAGATCCCAGCGGACGCCGAGGTTGACAGCTAAGTGATCTGTGACGCGGATGGTGTCTTGGGCGAAGGCGGCGTAATCGTTGCTGTTTGGATTGGAACTGGAGGAGCCGAAATTCTGCAGATAGTAGTGCGGGACTGCGTGAGCGTAGGCGCGGAGCGGGGTGAGCGGAAGTCCGGCTTCCTGGGGTTCAAAAGTGAACGGATTAACCTTGATGGGATCGAAGACATATTCGCCGCTCTGCTGGCTGGGGAAATAATCGTAGAGCCAGGTGATGAGGGAATCGCCGCCGAACTTGAAAGAATGGCGGCTGGTATCGAGACTGAGGGTTTCGGCGAGTTGGGCGCGGTGTTCACGTGTGGCGCGGGGGAGCAGGTCGGAGCGTCCGATGCCGTCGATGATGTCGGTAACCTTGATGAGCGTGTCGGTGGTGTTGGTGAAGGACTGGCGCAGATCGCGGGAGAACTGAGCGCGGAGATGGCTGATGAGACGCGGTGTGAGGCTTGAGGTGAGCGAGACCGAGCCAGTTTCCGTGGAAACAGTTTCTTCGCCGTTGTCGGAAATGGAATCGTAGGTGACGGGGCTGGCGGGATCGAGGAAGACGTTGTTCGATCCCCAGTAGCGGGAAGAGTTGAAGCGGATGGCGAGCTGATTGCGCGGGGAGAGATTGATATCGAGCTTGGCGTAGGAGGCGTTGCCGATTTGCGCGGCGGGATAAGAGCCGGCGAGGGAGGTGAGTTGAGCGGCGGCGGCGAAGACGAGAGCCTGGTCGCTGGCTTCGTAGTCGCCGGGAGTGAAGGGCCCGGTTCCGGCTTGAGGGATGACTTGCATGGAGCCGTCGAGGAATTCGACGACGTCGGGAACGTGGAAGTAGTGCTGATCGAAGCCGGCGAAGAAGAAGATTTTGTTTTTCTTGAGGGGACCGCCAAGGGTGGCTCCGCCTTGCTGCTGGCTGCTGTGAGGTTTGAAGGTCATAAAGGGAGTAGCGGCGCCGCCGAAGCCGCTGTCGCGGATGTAATAGAGGCCGGTGCCATGCCAGTGATTGGAGCCGGACTTGGTGATGACGTTGACTACGGCGCCGCCGGCGCGTCCTTGCTCAGCACCGTAGGAATTGGAGGAGACGCGGAACTCCTGCACGACTTCGTTGGAGAATTGGTAGGGAGCGCGATAGAGGCCGCGGGCCTGGGCAAAGAAAGCGTTGTTGAAGTCGCCGCCATCGACGAGGAAGCTGTTCTGGAATCCGCGGAGACCGCCGAAGGAGAGATCGCCGTTGGTGGCGGAGGTGAGGCTACGGGGATCTTGCGTGACGCCGGGCGATAGCAGCATGAGATCGGAGAAGCGACGGCCGTTGAGGGGAAGATCGGCGATGGCGCGTTCGTCGATGAACGTGGAGACGGCACTGGTCTTTGTGTCGACGAGTTGAGGGCCGCTGGAAACCGTGATGCTTTCCTGAGGTCCAGCGACGGTGAGATGGAATTCGAGTTCGGCGGCGGCGCCGACGTCGACGTGGAGCGGGGGAGTGACTTGCGGCGACATGCCTTGGGCGACGGCGCGGGCCGAGTAGTCGCCGGGAGGCAAGAGGTCGATAGAGAAGCGGCCTTCGGCGTCAGACATGGTGGAGTAACGCGCGCCGGTGGCGGAGTTGACGGCGACGATGGAGGCTTGGGCGATGTGAGCTCCGGCGGGATCAAAGACGGTGCCGTGAATGGCGCCGGTGGCGGCGTCCTGGGTGAAGGCGAGCACGGTTAGAAATAAAGATAAAGCGAAGATGTGAACGGTAGTGACGAGGAGCGAGGCGCGCGGCATGGAGTCCCACCTTTGATTGGGATGAGGCTCGGAGAGTTGAGTTGCGCGCGGGCTGCCGGAAGCGAGCGAGCTGGGAAACCAGATTCTTTTGTAGCATGAGGGGGAGGGTTGCGGCGGTGACGGGGCGGGGTTCTTTTGGGACGAGTGCAGGAGTGGGAATGCAGCGGGAGTTTAGGGCCCATGCGTTGTTTGCAGCATGCCTGAACGGTCTTCGGAAAAAGTAGCGCTGGACAAAAAAGTGCGACCACGGGGGCTGAAGCCCGCATTGATGGTGAAAGCTTGACGCGGCGCTGAAGCGCCGCTCTTCCACGTCACTGTCCGTATTTCTTAGTTACTATCCGTATTTCCTCAGTTTTTCGGCGGCCGAGGGCATGTCCTGATACGAATCGTACTTGCGCCGCAGGCGGCTGAGTAAGGGCGCACCGGAGTGCGCCCTTGCCGGGGTTTGCTTAGTTGACGGTGACGCTTACGGGCGCGGATTGGCTCAGAGAGCCGGACGTGCCGGTCACCATGACGGTGACCTGCTGAGCTGAGGGTGTTGGTGTTTTGGTTGAAGTGGCGCTACTGCCGCCGCATCCCAGAGCGAACAGTGAGATGAAGAGCAGCAAGCCCAGCAGGCTCATCCACCGAACGCCTTTGCGGGTAAGCGGTTTCCGTTTGCGAGTTGTGAAAAGCGTTCCGAAAAGTCCCAGACCGGGCAGCAGCAAGGCCATGCCGTGGACGCTGTAGCCGCCCCCGCCCGACGGCGGCGTCGATGCAGCGGTGATGGTCAGGGTGGAGGAAGAAGTGCCGCCAGCCGAGATCGTCGCGGGACTGAACGAACACGTCAGACCGGCGGGCGCGGAGCAGGTAAGCGCGATCTGACTGTTGAATCCTCCGACCGCGGAGGCGCTGACCGTGAGAGTAGCCGAAGCTCCTGAGCTGACGGTGGTGCTGGGAGCCGAGAGACTTAGAGAGAATCCCGGGGCGGTGACCGCCGCCGCAGGGATAAGGCTGGCGAACACGCTGGTGGCGCTGCCTCCGGCCGGGAAATTGGGTTGAATGCCGCTGCCAGCGGTGAAATAAAGAGTGCCTGGATCACCGGTGCCCCCTGCGCCGAACACCATATCCCACATGCCGGGATTCACCAGCACGTTGCTTGAAGAGTCGGTAACCTGGCCGATGAATTTTCCGGTGGTGTCGAAGGCGCTAATGGTGCCATCGCCAAAATTTGATACGAGAATGTCGTTGGCGAAGGTTCCGAAGCTGGCCGGAGCCGCCACCACGCCCCAAGGCGCGTTGAGGTTGTTGGCGGCGCCCGCGGCGACGAAGACGCTCACGAAGTTGCCGTTGCTGTCGAAGATATCCACCTGTCCCGCGCCGGCGCCGGGCATGGCATCGTGCTTGGGAGTGTCCTGCATGGCATAGGCGACGTAGACCTGGCTGCCGATGACGTGAATGCCGTGAGGAGCTAAACCTGCGGGCAAGTTGGGATCGGTGAAGGAACCGGCCAATGACGTGGGGGCGAAGTTGGAATCGTAGACATCGACTTTGCCGGTGTTGAAGTTTGCCGCCAACAGATTCGTGCCGAGCAATGCGAGACCTTTGTAGACTGCACCGCTCTTGGAGTTGTCGAAGACGATTGTGGCTGTGGTACCGCCGTTCCAGCTGATGATGAGTCCGTCTTCGCTGTCAAAAATGAACTGCCCGCCTCCGAAGTAGGTGGCGTTGGCGTTGGCTATGGTTCCGGTAGGGCAACCGGGGCTGCAGTTACCGTTGGGATTGCTAGCGGCCACGGGGATGGTCACGATCAGGGAATCTGCGGTACCTTGTGCGCTGTAGAGTGTGGAGGTGCCGGTGTTATTGTTGGCGATCCAGAAATCGTCTCCGCCAATAAACGAGATACCCCAGGGGTTGGAAAGGTTAGGGTCGGTGGTGGTAGCTACGCCGGCCACATTGGAGACCAGATTGGTCTGGGAGTAGCCCTGGGCCCATAAGCCGGAGGGAATTACCAATGTGATGAGCAGCCCGAATAACAAATTTATCTTTTTCAAGTTGTCCTCCTTATTTAGCTATTGCGAATTACCCGGGGCCGGCTTTGAACGTTTGCATTGATTTCGATGTTTTAGCCCGCTTAGGCATTGCAACCTGCTGACAATCTGGAGACTAGCTTTGCGCGTGAGAGTGGGTGTCACGACATTGTCCGAGGCTTGTAAAAAGTTATGCTGGGGTGGGGAAGGGGTTTAGAAAGAGTCGGGTAAGGCGATGTGAGTTTTCTTGACGGCGCGGAGAGATGCCGCAGAGACATACCTCAGCGGCTAAAGCCGGTCTGCTGGGAGTGCCTGAATCGCAGCGCTGAAAGCGCTGCACCACCCAAAGGCCAAAACCCAAAAGCTTAAGGGCTAGGAGTCGGTGGGGAAGGCGATTTTGGGGACTGGGATTAGCGACGAAATCCTTGTGGCTACTAAGATGCCTTCGTAACTCAGACTGTTCCGATCCGGGAACTGCGACACTGATGTTTTGCTTTTGGGTGGCGCAGCGCTTGCAGCGCTGCGGTAAGGTGGAGTTAAAGATACGGCTTTAGCCGCTGAGGTACTTATGGCAGCGCCTCCCAGAGGAAACACCGGATATAGCGTGTATTTCATCACTGCTTCCACCTTTCAGCGGAGCCTGCTATTTTGCAAGGAACCCATGGCGCGGCTGTTCGTGGAAGTCCTGTTCCATTACCGGGACAAGAAGAATTATCTTCTGCACGAATTTGTTCTGATGCCGGACCATTTTCATCTGCTGATTTCACCTGTTCTCAGCCTGGAAAGATCGCTGCAACTGATCAAGGGAGGGTTCTCCTACCGGGCAAAAAGGGAAGTAGGACATTCGGGAGAAATCTGGCAGCTGAGCTACTATGATCGCCGCGTGAGAGACATTGAAGACTACGACAATTTCAAGTATTACATGCGCCGGAATCCGGTGAAGCGTGGCCTGGCTGGGAGCCCAGAGGAGTATCCCTACAGTTCAGCTCACCCGGGTTTTGTGTTGGATGATGTCCCGCTGCGGCTGAAGCCGGTCTTCCTGACTGCGTGATGCTTGTGCCTTTGGGTGGCGCAGGCCTTCTAGGCCTGCGATAAAGTTGTGCGGAAGGAATGGGCTTTAGCCCCTGAGGTACCTCGGCGGCTAAAGCCGTTCATCTTGGCTGCCTGAATCGCAGCGCTGAAAGCGCTGCGCCACCCAAAGGCCAAAACCTTCCAAGAAGCCAAAGCTTCCGCGCCACCCGCGTGCCAAAGCTTTCCGGGCCACCCGCGGCCAAAGCTTCCGGACGAAACTCAGCCTTTGTCTTTTATTGCGATGCCGAGTTCCCGCAACTGAGCTGCGCTGACCGGGGTCGGGGCGTCGACCATCAAGTCTACGGCGCGGGCGGTTTTGGGGAAGGGGATGACTTCGCGCAGGCTTTCGGCTCCGGCGAGAATCATGACGATGCGGTCGAGGCCGAGGGCGATACCACCGTGGGGGGGCGTGCCATACTCGAGGGCTTCGAGAAAGAATCCGAAGCGGGCGCGGGCTTCTTCTTCGGTCATGCCGAGGGCGCGGAAAATTCTGCTTTGCACATCCTGGCGGTGAATACGAATGGATCCGGAGCCCAACTCGGTGCCATTGAGCACCACATCATAGGCCAGCGCGCGCACCGCACTCAGCGGTGACTGCGGATCGTTCAAAGACTCGACGCCGGTCTCGAGCTTGGGCATGTCTTCCTCGTGGGGCGAGGTGAAGGGATGGTGCGCGGCGTTCCAGCGTTTGTCGGCGTCGTCCCACTCGAACATGGGAAAATTCGTGACCCAGAGAAAACGAAAATCTTTGGCGTCGTCGCCGGTCTTGTTGAAAATACCGTGGCGGTCCGCATACTTCTGGGCGAGAGACAGACGCAGCAGGCCGGCTGAGGCATAGATCGCGAGTTCCTGCGGAGTCACTTTGCGGTTCGTGGGTGCCGCGGCCGGCAGGCCTGTTTGTGCCGAAATTGTCTGCGTAGAACCAGCTTGCGTCGAACCCCCAACCAGCACAATCAGATCGCTGTCCTCCATAGCGGTCTTCTTGGCAATCGCCGCGGTAGCTTCGGGGAACTTGTTGGCGATACGTTTGAAGTCTTCGAAAATCTTTGCTCCACCTTTGGGGTGGAACATGGGCTTGATGTCATCGCGCTCTTTGCGCGAGAGTTCACCGACCTTGGGTGTGCGGATTGCGATCAGCGGCAAATTTGAGTTGATGGCGAGCTCCTGCAAATTCTCCGGCGTAAAGCATTCGCGCACATCGGTGAACGCGGGCAGGCGCAGGTCGGGCTTGTCGATGCCATAAAGGCGGATCGCTTCGTCGTAATCCATGCGGGGGAATGGCGCCTTGATCTCGACTCCGGCGGCGTGGAATGCCGCGTTGAGAAAGCCTTCGACCACTTCCCAGACGCGTTCGGGCTGGGGATACGACATCTCCAAATCGATCTGGGTGAATTCCGGCTGGCGGTCGGCGCGCAAGTCTTCGTCACGGAAACAGCGCACGATCTGGAAATATTTATCGAAGCCGGAGATCATCAGGATCTGCTTGAACAGCTGCGGCGACTGCGGCAGAGCGTAGAACGTTCCGGGCTGCACGCGGCTGGGAACGAGATAGTCGCGCGCGCCTTCGGGCGTGGAGCGGGTCATGAACGGGGTTTCAATCTCGAAAAATCCCTGCGCCGAAAGATAGTCGCGGATGGCCTTGGCGACCTTGTGCCGCAGTTCGATGTTGAACTGCATGACCTCGCGCCGCAGATCGATATAGCGATACTTTAGCCGGGTCTCTTCATTGGTGAGCGCCGTGTCGGAAGGCAGGAAAGGCGGCAGCTTCGACTCATTAAGAATGCGCAGTTCATCGGCCACCAGTTCGACTTCGCCGGTCGCAATGTTTTTATTCACGGTGCTGGTGTCGCGCAGCTTGACCGTGCCGGTTACGGCAATGACATACTCGTTGCGCAGAGCTTCTGTTTTCTCGTGAATCGCCGCGTCGCGCTGGGCGTTGATTACCACCTGGGTCACGCCGGTGCGGTCGCGCAGGTCGACAAAAATAAGACTGCCCAGATCGCGCCGCTTATTGACCCAACCCATGAGTACGGCTTTTTTGCCTGCGTCGGCGGGGCGCAGAGTGCCGCACATATGAGTGCGTCGAAGATCGCCTAAAAAGTCGAGCAAAGTGTGTCCTTATAGAAGGAAATGCGGCAGAGTGCCGAATCAGGGATTATAAATGGTGGCGGAGATGAGTAGGGACGCGCGTCTTACCTCGGCGGCTAAAGTCGGCATTGGAAGTGGGCAGTCATCGCAGCACTGAAGTGCTGCGCCACCCGAAATCAACGGCAACATCAAGTTTTCCGCAAAGCTGGGAAGACGTGTCCTTTCAAAACACAATTTAAAACAGGGCCTACTTCTTGGTTGCTTTGCCGTCCATTACGTTCGACCACTTGGTTCCATCTTGTGACATATCGAACATGAAGTTGTAGGAGGTCGCCGAGGTCATCTTGATGGTGAATCGGCCTTTCATGGTCATGTTTCCCATCTTCTCCTCGTTGGTCCATGTCCAGGTATCGCCCTCGATCGTGCCCCGGGAGTCGTCGAACTCGCCGAAGCTGTTGAACTCGCGATAGGTGTAGGCTTTGTCGTCGGTGGAATATCCCATGACGGACAGGCCCACGCCATTGCCCATGGAACTCTTGTAGTCGGAGTGGCAGACCAAATAATAGCCGCCGTCCATCCATTCGCACTTTTCGGTTTCCGCCATCGAACCGCCGGGGCCCATCATTCCCGGCTTCATGTTGCCGTCGAGTGTCCAGGAACCCACGAACACGTCCAGCTTCTTAAGTTCCGGCGCCGGCTTCGGAGGCTGCGTTTGTGCCGCCGCCGCGGACGCCAATACGACACAGGCCGCCAAGATCATTCCAACTTTTTTCATGTGCGTCTCCTCGGATGTATTCGACGGGGCGCAGCGAAGGATGAATCGCTCTCACGCCCCAGCATGCGGATTCTAGCTGCGGCCTGGCAGCGCGTCAACGCGTGCGATCCTACCAGTCGCCCCAATGCGCCGCTGTCGCCTGATGAAATTTCAGTTTCCACTGATCTCCCTGCTTCACCCAGACCGAGCTGAAGTGCTGGTAGCGCGGCGGAGGGCCCTGGTCTTCCTCAGGCGCTTTGCGGACAATGGCATCGTAGGTTACAACCGCGGCGGCCTCGTTGAGGGCGACCACTTTGATATCGTAGGGTGTCAACTGCAGCAACTCCGAACCGGCCAGGTCATCTGCCGCTTCCGGCGGCTGAAGCAGTTTTCCATCCACCTCAACCAGGGAGAAATCGTCGCTCAAGGTTCGCTTGAAGAATGCGCTGTCGTCTTTCTTCTGCGCCTCGATCAGACTTTTCTCGGTGGCGATGAGGGTCTGCTCCAGCGGACTAAGAGTCTTGGCGGGCGCGGGAGCCTGCGCGATAGCAGGAACGACGCTAGCCCACAAACAAACTGCGGAAATCAGGCCCGCCAACTTCATGAGATATCCCTCCATAACGAATCGCCACAGACAATATTACCCGGAAACTCCCGGAAGCCCATCGACGCTGAGGCGGTTCTTCTGCTCACGGTAAGCTTTCAATCCTTCCGGGCCACGGTGGCGGGCCCAGGCGTGGAGCTGTTCGCGCTCGCCTTCATATTTGAAAAGAGGAACACCGTATCCACAAGAGTCGGTGACGCGGGTGAGTTCGACAACAATGATCGAACGTGCGTTCTCGTGATTGGGGAAGTAGTCGGTGAGCGTGGCAAATTCCGCGTCGTTCGGCTCGACTACGCGGCCGTGACCGTAGAGACGGAAAATGTTCGGCGGTCCCTGGAAGGCACAGAACATGAGAACAATTCTTCCGTTCTCTTTCAGGTGAGCAATCGATTCGACGCCGCTGCCGTTGAAATCCAGGTAGGCGACGGTAGTCGGATCGAGAATGCGAAATGTGTCTAATCCCTTCGGTGAGAGATTGACGTGGCCGTTAGGATCGAGCGGGGCCGAGGCGACAAAAAATATACGCTGAGCTTCGATGAATCGCACGGCAGCATCGTCGAGCATGGAGCGAGTTTTACCCATAGCTACTCCTGAATTTTCCGGGCCAACTCTGCGCGTGGAACGGAAATCTGTTCGCCGGTGATCAGATTTTTCAGCGCGAAGGCTTCGGCTTTTACTTCGTTCTCGCCGACGATCAGAATGTATTTTGCTCCCGCCTTGGCCGCTATCTCAAACGATTTCTTTAGCCGGAAGGTGTCATCTCCCAGGTCCACCACCAGATCGTGACGTCGCAACTCTCGCGCCAGGCGCGCGGCTTCGACGTTCATCCCGGCGCCCAGCGGCGCAACATATAGGTCCGGTTGGCGCAGCGCGCCCCCGGCGAAGGCCGATTCCTGTAACGACATCACCAGCCGGTCTTCGCCGATGGCAAAGCCGATTCCCGGAGCTGCCGGACCACCGAGAGCCTCGGAAAGTCCGTCATAGCGGCCGCCGCCGAGGATCGCGTTCTGTGCGCCGAGAGCTCCGTGGGTGAACTCAAACGCCGTGCGCGTGTAGTAATCGAGGCCGCGAACCAGGCGGTCGTTTATTTGAAACTCGACCCCGACAGCTCGCAGAATTTGTTGGACAGCGTCGAAGTGTTTTCGGCTGTCCTCGTCGAGGAACTGGCTGATGCGTGGAAGCTTCTCAATGATGGGCTGATCTTCGGGATGTTTGCAATCAAGGACGCGCAGGGGATTAGTGACGGCGCGGCGCTGGCAGTCGCCGCACATCTGATCTTTTACCGGATCGAGAGCGATGCGTAGGGCCTCATTGAATTTTGCGCGCTCAGCCGATGAACCGACGGAGTTAAGTTCGAGGGTCCAGTTTTTGATGCCCAGACGATCCAGTAGCGTGGCCAGCATCTCCAGCACTTCGGCATCGCGCGCAGGAGATTCGCTGCCGGCTGAAGCCGGGCCAATGATTTCAGCATCGATTTGATAGAACTGCCGGTAACGGCCCTTCTGCGGGCGCTCGCGCCGGAACATCGGGCCGATGCAGTAGAGCTTGTTCAGACCGCGTGTTTCTAGATTGTGTTCGATGTAGGCGCGGACGATGCCGGCTGTGGCCTCGGGGCGAAGGGTGAGAGATTGCGGTGGTAGGTCGATTGAAACAATCTCAGTTTTTACGGTCATACCTCCAACCTGAAGGCCAACATCCTTCATCTCTGGATCTGCTATTACAAGTCGGAGTTCGTCGAATTGCAAAACCTTGGTTTCATTGAGCCGGACAGCCCGCTCCAACTCTTCGATCACCTCCTCGGAGGTGCGATATCCAAAGACGATGTAGGCGCGCTCTTGTCGAAGATGCGCTATCGGGACAGGTGTCTCTCGCCTCGCAATATCGGGATCAAACTCACCGAAGGATTTCACGCCGGGAAACCGCGCTGTCATCCATTTCTTGTAAACGGCGAAGTCGGCGGCCCTCGTGCCGTCCTCCCACGTATACATCTCCTTCGAGACGATGTCGGTCTCTTCTCCCACGCCCCGGGCAAACAATTCGGTCGACTCGAAGATCGGAGTGCGAATTTCCTGGAAGTTGTAGGCGCGGAAAACATCGCGTACTGTCGATTCGACAAAGTTCCACAGCGCCGTCTCCGGCGGCAGCAGGTCTCGGGTTCCTCGAACGGCTTTGATCATTTCGTTCTCAATCCCCGTCAGGTCCCGGAGGGACCTCCGATACTAGCCCACCACTTCAGTGGCGGTAAGCGATGGTTCCAACCTCGTGCCGTAGGCACGACTGAATACCCCCAATCGCTCACCATCGATTTCAGCCGTCCCTAACGGGACGGGAAGCGGCTCGGTCCCGCCTCCCGGCGTTGAAACGCCGGGCTATTCTCACGCGTCCCTTTGGGACGCTCAGGATGACAGCTTTACTCCCCGCTCCCGCAAATATTCTTCCGTATATCCCAGATAATTCCGCGCGTAGCGCATGATCGTCTCGTCCTCGCCTGTTTCCAGCTTGCGGCGGAACTTTCCGGGCGAGCCCATCCAAAGCGCTCCGGGCTCGACCACCGTGCGCTCGGGAATCAGCGTGCCGGCCGCGATGATCGAACCTGCACCGATTTTCGCGCCATTCAGAATGATTGAGCCCATGCCGATCAGGCATCGATCTTCGATAACGCAGCCGTGCAACGTTACGGAATGCCCTACGGTGACATACTCGCCCAGCGTCACACCGTATTGATTCTTCATCCCGTGCAAAACACTGCAGTCCTGCACGTTCGAATGCGCGCCGATGCGGATGGCGTACACGTCGCCGCGCAACACTGCATTCATCCACACCGAGGCGTGTTCCCCGAGCACTACGTCGCCGATGATCTGCGCCGACTCGTCCACGTAACAACTCGCAGGGATCGTAGGCCGCATGCCTTTGAAGGATCGAATCATTGATCGCCCCGATTGGTCCTCAGGAGACAAGAATAAATAGTACCAGCAGGTGGGCTTCGGCTATCGGGCTTCGGCGCAACCCGCGCAACCATGCTGCACCGGCAGAAGGCGATTTGGCTGAAGCCCGATGGTCGAAGCCTGAAGCCTGGCTCAGCCTTCGGTGCTTCCGCATCTTTGCCTTCCGCGCTGCCATCTGCGAAACTGGGCCTGTCCCCGACAATCTCTGAAAGCTGAGAACCGGGAACATCTTTATGGGGCGCATTCACGTACTTTCCGAGCAGGTTGCCAACAAGATCGCCGCCGGCGAGGTGGTGGAGCGGCCTGCCTCGGTGGTGAAGGAGTTGCTGGAGAACGCGCTGGACGCGGGGGCGACGCGGATCAAGATCAGCGTGGAGGCGGGCGGAAAGAAGCTGATTCAGATCACGGACAACGGATGCGGCATGGTGCGCGACGATGCCATGCTGGCGTTTGAGCGACATGCGACCTCGAAGATTAAAGATGCCGAAGACCTGCTGAGCGTGGCTACGCTCGGATTTCGCGGGGAGGCGCTGCCCTCGATTGCGTCAGTGTCGAGGCTGCGGCTGGAGACTTGCGCAGGAGCATCGGATAGATCAATCTCAGGGACGGTCGAATCCCCACCCAAGTCAAAGGACGGCTTGAGTGGGGCACCCTCGGGGACCGTGATTGAGATCAATGGCGGCAAGATGGCGCGCGTCGAAGAAGCCGGGTTGCCCGAGGGAACGTCGATTACGGTGCGGGATTTGTTCTTTAATACTCCGGCGCGGAAAAAGTTTTTGAAGGCGGAGTCGACCGAGCTGTCGCACATCGCGTCGCTGGTGACGCACTACGCGCTGGCGCATCCGGAGAAGCATTTCGAATTGCATTCGGCCACCAATGCCATGCTGGTGGCGCCGCCGGTGGCCGGGTATAGCGAGCGCGTCTACCAGGTATTCGGCAAGGAAACGCTCGACCAGTTGATTGCGGTTGCCGCGGTGCAGCCGCTGGAGCGCGTGGGGCTGCCGCAACCTCCGCCGTGGCGGAGGCAGGAAGTGGAGGAGGACGACGAAAGCGGGCGGGGCGCCCGCTCCACGCCGGGCGAGATGCGGCTTCACGGGTTTGTTTCGAAGCCGGAGATCCAGAAGCTGAATCGCAATTCGATTTTTGTGTTCGTCAACGGACGGCTGATTCGTGACCGGCTGGTGCAGCACGGATTGACGGAGGCTTATCGCAACATTATTCCGCCGACGGTGTATCCGGTGGTGCTGCTGTTTTTGGAATTGCCGCCGGGCGAGGTGGATGTGAACGTGCACCCCTCGAAGACGGAGGTGCGCTTTCGGCAATCGACGGTGATGCACGATTTTGTGCGCGACACGGTGCGTGCGGCGCTGATGAAAGCGCGTCCGGCGCCGCAGTTCACCACGCAGATTCACGCTCACGCTACCGCCAGCTCGGGGCTGACGCCGGGTGCGAGAGAATGGGAGCTGCCTTCCGACCTCGGGTCAGCGTCGGGAGCGCCGGGGCGCGCATTTTGTGAGCCTGCGGGCGGGGCCGGGTTCGCGCTGCAGGCACCGGTGGCCGCACCGGTTTCCGCGCGCTTTCAGTTCGAGGGCGGGATTGCGGTAGAGGCGAATGCCGCGATTCCAGTCGCGCGGGGACTCGAAAGTCGCTTCGTCGATGCGATAGCAGAGACAATTCCGGACAATGGCTGCGCACCCGCGCTGGATGTTTCGGAAAACGCGAGCGGGGAAGACTCGACGCTGGCCGCGCTTTCGTCGCTCCGGCCGCTGGGACAAATTCGCAATTCGTTTATTCTGGCGGTGAATGAAGATGGGTTATGGATTGTCGACCAGCATGTGGCGCACGAGCGCGTGTTGTTTGAACGCATACTGAAGCAGCGTGCGGCGCGGAAGGTGGAGAGCCAGCGGCTGCTGATGCCGATCGTGCTGGAGCTGTCTCCAGCGCAGCAGGCGGTGTTTGCGGAGATTGCGGACGAACTGCAGCACAACGGCTTCGAGGCCGAGCCTTTCGGGGCGCGGAGTGTCGCGGTGAAAGTTGCGCCGGCGGGAGTGGATGCGGCGGCGGTTGAGCGCATGCTCCACGAACTGCTCGACCAGATCTCGCGGGAGGAGCAGTCGCTCAACCTGGAGAAGATTCGCGGGCGCATTGCCGCGTCTATTGCGTGCCATGCGGCAATCAAGGTGAACATGCCGCTGGAGCAAAATAAAATGGAGTGGCTGCTCGCCGAACTGGCGAAAACGGACCACCCGATGTCTTGCCCGCACGGCAGGCCGGTGGTCCTGCGGTATTCTGTAAAGGATATTCAGAAGGCGTTTAAGAGAATCTGA
>Ga0182015_10001213_pt1 | contig 34903 bp, 31 predicted proteins | sample 712P3MmetaG_FD_120478 | JGI IMG/M metagenome (GOLD analysis project Ga0182015, IMG submission 120478) | Permafrost microbial communities from Stordalen Mire, Sweden - 712P3M metaG | ecosystem: Environmental > Terrestrial > Soil > Wetlands > Permafrost | place: Sweden: Stordalen | collected...
TCGGCTGTTTCTACGTTATATCTCCTGAACGAATGACAGGATCATTTGGTCTTAAGCCGCCTGCACCCGATGCTGACACTCGTGCCTGGCTACGCCTTAAAGGAATTCGGGACATCGTATCTGGATTGGTCGTGCTGACTTTGATGGTGACCACGGACACGCGGACAGTAGGCATAGCTCTACTCGTTTTTGCCATCACCCCTCTTGGCGACATGTCAAACGTTCTGGGGTCGGACGGGTCAAAGTCGACAGCGTTCTCAGTTCATGGGGTAACCTGCGCGGTGATGCTTGTTGTCGGCCTCTTCTTGATCCATGTCATTTGAGGGGGCCAGTAAAGTTCTTAACCCAAGTCTATTCAGTCGGAGATGATAATGAGAACTTTCGAACTTCGCGTGTACAAACTGCGCACCAAAGAGGCGCTCGATTTTTACATGAATCAGATTTATCCCCGTCATCTCAGCAGCTTTCCACTCTTCGGGATTGAGGCCCACGGCTTCTGGACCGCCAGGGAAGATGCCGAGCCACGGCTCTTCGTGCTGGCCTCCTATGCGGCGGGCGAAGAACCCCGCGAGGTCGCTCGGCGGTATATGCAAAGCGAAGAATTCGCTGAGGACATCAGGAGCTTTGATCTATCGGACATCGTTGGCGTTGAAACGACAATCCTGATACCGTCAACAAGCTCCCCTCTTAAATGAGGTAAGTCAACCGCAGGTGATGTTCTTGGGGAAAACATCATGGAAGTCCTCAGTGTCGTTGCAATTATGGTCGCTGGTTTGATGGTTGGAAGTGAACTGGCCATCGCCGCGTTTGTTCATCCAACGCTCGATAAACTTCCGGATGATGTTCATCTGCCAGTCGCAAGTGCCCTCGCTCGTGTGACGGGGAAAGTCATGCCGTTTTGGTACATTCTTGTATTTTTGCTTACTTTAGCCGAGGCTGTAATCCAATGGCAACAATCTGGCCGCTTACCGATCTGGATCGCTACATCGGCCGTTTTGTGGATGTTGGCGATTTTATATTCGGTCACCGCCCTCGTGCCGATCAACAACCATATTAAGTCCAATCCGCCTCCCGATTGGAAGATGTACCGACGTAAATGGGATCTGCTTCACCGCTGGCGTGTTGCACTCCTCACGATAGCTTTCGCGTTTCTAATTGTGGGATTCATTAGCTAAGGCGCTTACGGGTAAGATTCGTTTGCAGGATCAAACCGAAACCGTGAGGAGGAAATCACATGCCAGAGATAACATCCAAGATTGCTGCACTTCCTGCCGACGATCTCAGCCGCGCCTCGGCACTTTCCCAGGTGGATAGGCTCGGTCTGAGGAGACAGAAATGAAGTACGAAGGCATGACGGCTTTGATTACGGGCGCTTCGGTCGGTTTGGGTGAGGCCTTCGCAAGGCAATTGGCTCAGCAGGGCGCCAACCTTGTCCTCGTGGCTCGTTCCGAGGACAAGCTAAACCGGCTCGCGGAAACGGTGCGGGGGCAGAACGGGGTGCAAGTCACCGTCCTACCTGCAGACCTTTCGTCGGCGGAAGCGGTTGTTAGTCTGATTGCCGAGGTCAAGAGCCGCAATCTTCGGATCGACATCCTGGTCAACAATGCCGGACTCGGCGTGTTTGAGAATTTTCTCGATACATCGTTTGCGAAGCAGGTAGAGCAGGTCGATGTGAATGTACGCGCTCTGGTATCGCTGACGTATGCCTTCATTCCGGATATGGTTGCCGCGCACCGTGGCGGAGTCATTAACCTCGCGTCGACGGCGGCGTTCCAGCCGCTCGCCGGTGCAACCATCTACGCCGCTTCCAAGGCGTTCGTCTTGTTCTTCAGCGAAGGGCTCGCCCTGGAACTGGAAGAGGCGGGCGTAAAGGTTACTGCAGCCTGTCCCGGACCGGTAGCAACTCAGTTTTTCGCCAAGATGAATCCTAAGCTACAGGCAAAACATATGGACCAACCCGGACCCGTCGTCAGTGAGATCTTGCGTGGATTCGAGCGGGGCAAGAGGGTGGTGTACCCCGGCAAACTAGCGAACCGCATCAGCACCTGGGGGGCCAGGTTCATGCCCCGGAATATGATCCTCCGCCTTGCGGTGGGGGCGACGAAGAAACTAAACCAGAACTAGCGTAATGTAGAGGGTCTATGACGCAGGCGATAAGTGTGATTAGCAAAATGAAAGTAAACACTATAGCGGCGGGCGCCCTCGCAGTTGGGGCAGTCGCTTTTGGGGCGATGGCAATCGGCGCACTCGCGGTGGGTGCCATGACAGTGAGGCGCTTGAGAGTCTTGGAAGCCCGCATCGAAAAGCTATCAATCGGCACCCTGACGGTGGATCATTTGGACGTGCGGTCGCAGTAGATCCTCCCGGACCTACTCTCGACTTCATGCGCGTTCGACCGGATTCGGACCGCGTTGCCATTTCCTGTGGAATGATGTCCTCCCGTTTCCGGATTACTAGTTGGATGCTCTGAAGCTGGGGCGGATATGCAAGTCCCCCTCTGGGCACCAAAGTACATCACTGCAAAACATTAGCTATTCGGCTTAATGAGACGGGTCTCCCCGGAAGTCTGAGGGGGTTGAGAGCTCTTAAATCGCAGCGAACTCTGAGTTCAGATTGACGCTGGGATCGCGGAATATCTGCGGCGATGAATTAGCAGCTGATAATTGATGGCCGCTCGCTTAGGGTTTGGAGGTTGCGGGGCTGGGGGTTTGGGATGGCTCGCGGGTGTCTGGTGATGGGGTCTGCGGTTTGTTTGTGTCTGGCAGGTAGATGACGGAGTCCTTGTCTTGAAAGGCGGGGCGGTAGTTTTGCTGAATGGCGAGCAGAATGGGTCGGACGCATTGGGGAGTGGCTGCGCAGCCGGGGAGCTGGCTCTCGACATTGCTCAAGAGCTGAACCGCGGAATAGTCGCGATTCTGGAGATGCTGGACCATCACGTTGGCATCGAGCTTGCCGAGTGCGATCCAACGCGGCGCGTTGAAGGCGTCGTAAAGATAAGGCTTGCCGGCGGAGTAGCAGCGTAGAGGGCTCATGCAGAGTGCCGGGCCGGGTTGCTGACGAAGGAAGGCGACCTCGGCTGCATAGCGGTCTTCGGCGGCGCGGCTGGACTGCATGGCGCGGCGGATGCTTCGAATGCCCCAGCCGATGTCCTGCTTCATGGGAATGGCGAGGGAAAGGAAAAAGATGGCGCAGACGGCAGCCGCGGGCAGAGCTTTGAGGGGGGCTTTGAACGGGGCGTTGAGCGGGCCGAGGGGCAGGGTGGGGAACTCAGCCCAGAAGATGCCGAGGAGCAGGACAATCGCGATGAGGGAGCCGAAGACGGCATTGATCCATACGCCGTTGCCACCGCTGAAGGCTACGTCGAGCGGCAACGCGATGAGGAGCAGGAGCGCAAGCACACGCTGAGAGGGATGCTTGAAGCTGCGAAACGCCATGAACAGGGCGGCTGCCACAGACAGCAGAATTGGTTTGAGAACAAGCCAAGGAACATAATGGGCTCTGAAATAGGAATAGGAGCGTGGGGCCAGCAGGTTGGAGACGTAGGCCGGTCCGTCGATCCAGGTTGTGAGGAGGACCGACGCCGCCGCGAGCAAAAGGCCGACGACGGCGAAGCGCACGGCTTTGCGCGGCGCGGTGAAGAGCAGATCGAGAAGCACCGCCAAAGGGAATTCGATGAGATTGTGTTTGACGTTGCCGCCCAGCACAAACAGTAGCGCGGTGAGGTCAAGCGCCCAACCCTTTCGGTTGCTTTTGACATACGCATAGAGGCCCGCCAGATAGAAGACCTGAGCAAGCATCTGTGGATCGTCCATGCCCACATAGCTGCGGGCATCGGCGCAAAAGATAGCCACCAGAAACAATCCGGAGAGCCATGCAGCGTATCGGGACCGACCGGTTTGGAAGACGATGAGCCCGACAAGTAATCCGCTGAGGCAGAGGCTCGCCAGCGAAAGCATTCGCGCCGTGAAGAGGTAATCCCCGGTCAACTTTTCGAGCGCAGCCGACAGATGGAATGAGAGGGCAGGATAGTTGACGGGTGTCCAATCCGGGGTTCCTGGATAGAGTGGGAGGTGCTCAGTGACTTTTTGGGAGTTGGCGACATTCCAGCCTTCGTTGAGGGTGAGCTCCCTCATGCGGAAGGCATCGGTCACCGGCACCACCGCTGTCCAGGCGAGGATGACAAGGCAAAACGCGAGCAGGAACAACGATGCGGGGTTGATGCCTTTGCTGCGGATCCAGTCGACCATAGATTCTCAGCGATTATAGAGCGATTGCAGGCTAAAAGGCGGCGCATGAGCTCACAGCCTGGAGATCGTTGGCGCTCAAGGGGTCGGTCAGTCGTAATTACGAATATCTAAAACCAACGCCGCCGCTGCCGCGAGATCGCCCACATGGCTACCAGAGCCAGCATCGCTCCGATCAGCAGCCAGGTAAAGTCGCGGCTGTTGAAATCCTGCAAGAAACGGAGTTCGCGCCAGGTCATCAGCGCAAGACCGTTGGCAATTGCGAAATACATCTCTCTCCTCTGTGAACTGTTTTCAATGCGCGTTGAAGGCTCATGGGCGGTGAATCCCGCTCGACCGGCAATCTGCCAACGGCGAGTCACCCCGGCCGCAAAGCTCCTCTATTAGAAGACCCCCAGGAGGTAGCACACGACGACAATCACGAGGATGGTACCAAGCCCTATCCCTGCTCCTCCGCGGTAGCCCCACCGGCTGTAGCCGTAGTATCCGCCACCTCCGCCGAACAAGAGCAATAGAACAATAATCAGGATGATGATCATCTTCAGATTCCTTTCGATGCGTGTTGTATTTCCCTTGTTAAGTCACCGATCGATTAAGACCACTTGTCTCAACTCCGACGAAATCGTCAAGCAGACCGCGCATTGCCTGATTTGCATTTGAAGTCTCAATCACCATCTCGCGCGCAGGCCATTGCAGCGCGGGTCTTCCGTTCGAATCCCGACGCCATTGCAACGGTGGTCTTCGATTTCAATCACTGTTCCAAGATTGAGGCTCTTGCACCGCAGGTCCTCCATTTCAACCAGCGCGCCGTCAAGCAGTCTCTGACACCGCGAGTCGTCCATCCCGATGGCTGCGATTCTGCACCGATGTTCATCCATCCCGGTGACCTCGTCTCTTAGCGGATTGTGGCAAGCGATCAAACCCTCCGCGAAGTGAGATCAGCATGATCCGGTGTGTGGCACGAGGGCTGCTCAAAAGCGCACACTTCGATCTGGTTTTGATTCGGGTCCCAGCTCTGAGCAAAGTTGACCAGCCAATGAGTCGCTGCAGCATCACACTCTTTGATAGTTTGCTGCCGCCTCGGGGTTGCCTCCCTGGCTGTTTCGAACCTGCAAAGGAAAGGAGAATGCGATGTACCATTTGACCGATGCGCAATTACTGGTTTGCGTTCTTGCCCTCCTCCTGGTTGCCGTTCTCGCCGTCAGAGCAATCCTTGGCGATCGCGAGGAAAAGTCCGCGCCCATCCGCAACTACTTCGGCTCTGGGTATCAGCGCGAATTGCTCCGTCACAGCGAATTAAGCGAAAGCGACGACTGGCGGGCCGAACGGGAATCCCGCTTCACACCTTTCCGACTCCGCGATCAGAAAGCCTTCCGCTCGCAGCCACAAGCCAGCGGAAGAGACCCGCGGGATCGAGAAGCAGACTGAAATGGTTTTCCTAAACGAACAGCCGGATTGGTTCTCTCGTGCAAGTTTTCAGCCGGTTACGCTCCGCGCAGCTCTCCACTGGCGTCGCCCCGCAAATCTTCGTTCGCAGGACGAGCAATAGTGGGCATTCATTGTGGGGCTTGCCGCCCATGATGGAATGCATAGGCCCTCCCCCGGCCCGTCAATCATCAACCTCAAGTCGTCGCGGAAACCTCCGCACAGGAGAATGCAATGGATTATCAGTTCATGGGATATACCTTTACGGAAACGCAGATTCTGGTTGCGGCGTTTGTGCTCGTAATTCTTATCGTGATCGCGATTGCCGCGTATGTTGAAAAGCGGAAAACAAGAACCGCGGCCTTGCGCGGCCGCTTTGGCTCAGAGTATGCGCGGGCCGTTGACAGCCACGGCTCGGCGCGCGAGGCCGAAGCCAAGCTTGCTGAGCGGGAGACACGGGTGAAAACGCTGCAGATCAGGGAACTCGGAATCACCGAGCGCGAGCGGTTTGTTACCGAATGGCGCACCGTGGAAGGCCGCTTCCTCGATCACCCCAGGTTGGCCGTCAGCGAAGCCGACGATCTGATCAATGCACTGCTTGAGGCCCGCGGCTATCCACAGGCCGGCTTTGAGCAGCGCGCTGCGGATGTCTCGGTGCACTATCCGGGCGTTATGAAGGACTACCGTCATGCGCACTCGATCGCGTTCCGTCTGGGCCAGGTCGAGGCCAGCACAGAAGAGCAGCGCACCGCGATGATCGAATACCGGGCCATGTTCGATGCCCTTTTGCAGACCAAAACGCCTATCGAGGTTAGACCTGCCGCATAGTTGGATGCTTGCGGCGCAAAGGGGTCTAGGCAGGCCCTGGAGGATCGCAAAATGGGAACACTTACAAACGCAGTTGTTGGCACCCGCAGATCAGGATTGTTCATGCTGGTCCAGCTGGGCTCATTCGTGCTGGCCACCGGCGTGGGGTTCGCCGCCAACTCAAATACCGAGACGATTCAGGCCACCTACGCTGAAGCGGGTAACACCGTAAGCGTCACACTGGTGGTTTACAACTACTCGACTCCCGCGGACCTGCAGGTTTTGTCCCAGGCATTTCAGGAGGGTAAGGATCAAGGATTGGCGGACGCGCTTTCAAAGACCAAGGCAGTCGGGCAATGCTCGATTGCCGGGGCCCTCAGCTATGACGTCGCCTTCATTCAGATGGTTCCGACCCGAACCGGGCGGAGGATCATTTTTATCACCAACCGCCCGCATCGGCTGAATGATGCAGACCCGCCTGCGCCGTCGAAAATTTTCGACCTGGCGGTTGGCCAATTCGACCTGAACGATGCGGACCCAGCCAAAAGCACGGGATTTCTGTTTCCGGCAAGCAAGCTGGTTATCGATCAGCAGGGAGAGTTTCACTACGATCTGGCTGGAAGCCCCTGGGCGCTCGAGAATGTTCTCGATTCGCAAGGGACGCCGGCGTAAGTCCGGGACAGGGGATTGGGCCGAGATCAATGTAGACCTACGCAGCCTTGTTCGCCAGGTGAGCTTCCAGGACCTCAAGAAACTTGGCGAGCCAGGCAGGGTGAGCTGTCCAGGCGGGGCCGGTGACGAGGTTGCCATCCACCACAGCGTCGAAGAAATCGACTGGGACGAAGGTTCCTCCGGCGAGTTCGACTTCCGGAGCACAGGCGGGGTAGGCGTTCAGCTTTCGGCCTTTGACGACTCCTGCGGCGGCCAACAACTGAGGACCGTGGCAAAGCGCGGCGATGGGCTTGCCGGTGCGATCAAAATGCCGAACGATGTCGAGGACTCGAGCATTCAGCCGGAGGTACTCCGGGGCTCGTCCACCGGGAATTACCAGAGCGTCGTAGGCGGCAGGGTCGATGTCGTCGAAGGTTGCATTGAGCGTGAAGTTGTGGCCGCGCTTCTCGGTATAGGTTTGATCCCCTTCAAAATCATGGATTGCGGTGCGAATCTGCTCGCCCTTCTTCTTGCCCGGGCAAACCGCATCGACGGAATGGCCGACCATCTGCAGGGCCTGGAAGGGCACCATGATCTCGTAGTCTTCAACGAAATCACCAGCCAACAGCAAAAGCTTCGCGGATTTCATCGCGTTCTCCCTGGGAGAGATTCTCCCACGACGGCTTGATTCCTGGAACAGGGCTGCGTTTCCGCAGGTTCTTAATTCACTACAAATAGATCGAAAGGGCCTGAAGAGGCTACGCCGGTCGATGCCTAAGTTATGGCATTTCAATAATCTGCGCTCTTTTTAGAAGAATTCAGGAGAATTGAGATTCAACTCGTGGACATTCCGATTTTCCGCGGCTAGGTTGGGGACACTTGATTGAAGCGCCCTCCCCCCAAGCAGGGCCGAGCAAGCGTTCAGACGGATCAAGGCTGAACGTCGGCCCTCAAAAAAAATCGTGGGCGGCGCAATGAGGTCTGTCACAAATTGAAAGTTCGAGCCACATAGACTGCGGTGCCCTGTTCTTGCTGCGAAATTGCCGTGGGGATCGCCCCAATCTTCGGAACCAATTCAAGGAGCTTCAGATGAACCGCAACGCGTGGATGTTCACCGCACTTCTCCTCGTTTCTCTGGCCACTCTTCCTCTCATGGCACAGGAGCAATTCGGGCCCCCTGCGTCAGGGAACACGTCTGCGATATTGTTTGCGCCGGCGACGCTGAAGCTTGTGGCGGGGTTGAACGGAGCCGGTTATGGTGGTGACGGTGGACCGGCGAACTCAGCAACCTCCATGCTTAGCTATCCGGTTGGCATTGCATACGACTCGAACGGCAACCTTTTTATTGCCGACCAAAGCAATCATGTTGTTCGCCGCATCGATCATGGAACCGGGGACATCAGCACGTTTGCCGGGCAGCAAGCTAATCCTGGTTTCTCGATTGGCGGCGGAGTGGCGACGAATGCGCAGATGCAAGGACCTTCGGGGCTTGTGGTGGACACGAACAACAATGTGTACGTTGCCGACAGAGTCAACAATGTGGTTTTCAAGATCACTGCTGCAGGCGTGATCTCGATCTTCGCGGGGAGCGGGAATTCGGGCTATGGCGGCGATGGCGGATCGGCAACAGCGCCTGCGGCGGAGTTCAATAACATCTGGGCTCTGGGGATTGACGCCAACAACAACATCTACATTGCCGATACGGGCAACAACCTGATTCGCAAGGTGACTCAGGCGGGGAATCTTTCGACGTTTGCGGGCGACGTTGCCGATGTGAGCGGTTGCAGCGCGAATGAGTACTCGACCGCCGCTCCTCCTTACACAGCGTTGCAGGCGCACCTTTGTTTCCCTCAGGGTGTCGCGTTTGACCCACTCGGCAACGCCTACATCACAGATACGAAGAACGACATTATTCGCAAGGTGGATAACACCGGAAACCTGACTCTCTTTGCCGGAACCTTCAGGACTCCCGGGTTTTCAGGAGATGGAGGGCCAGCTACGAGCGCATGGTTCAACCTGCCGGCCGGGCTCTACATCGATCCGGCAGGCCGCGTTTACATCTCCGACTTCTTTAACAACCGAATACGTGTTGTGGACACACTGGGAAATATCAACACGGTGTTCGGCGATGGGTTTGGCAGTTTGAACGCAGGCAGCATTGGTGAACCGGACACGGAGGCGGTGAATGTAACCTCCGGGCCGGCCAACGGCATCTACGACTTTGTTCTGGACCAGGACGGCAACATCATCGCGACCGACAGCTCAAGCAATGCTGTCACGTCCGCCGGCACAACCGGGCAGTACGATTTCGCGGACCAATTTGTTTTTGACCCGAGCCCAGTGAAGGATGTGACCGTCGAGAACCCCAGCGGCGTTCCGCTTGACTTTCTGGGCACACCAACGCTTACAGGGCCTTATTCTCTGGCCACGGGCGCATCGGCAGGGACCTGCAACTTCTCCGGGACGCTGCCGGCGGGAGAAACCTGCACGATTGGCATCCTATTTACGCCTATCGTGGACGACGCCAAAAACCCGGGCAGCCTGACGCTGACAACCAACGCCAACAGCTCGCCCTCGACGATCAGCCTTTTCGGAATGAGCTACGGCACGGGGATCACGTCGGCCAGCCTCACCGGTCCGGGGCCGTCGTTCACGGCCACCGTGGGACAGACGAGCGCACCGCAGCAGGCGACGTTAAAGAATACGGGTCAGACTGCGATCACCATCACTTCGACCTCCTTTACCGGCATCGATCCGACTGAATTCGCAATCAGCAGCACCACGTGCCCAACCAGCCCGGCGACGCTGGCTTCGGGGGCCTCGTGCGTATTCAACCTCACGTTTACGCCGGTAAACACAACGGTCGCAGGCGCGGCATTCAACGTGACGATTGCCAACTATGGACAGATAGGCGTGTCACTCGACGGCGTGGGGACTCCAGCGGGACCTGCGGCGGCGACTCCGGTGATTTCGCCAGCCAGCGGCACTTACAACGCTCCTGTGGCCGTGCAGATCACGGATTCGTCGGCGAATTCGACAATTTACTACACGACCACTGGATCGGCTCCAGTGGTAGGTACTTCGCCGACATATTCCAGTGTCGTCACGGTGACGCAAAGCGGCACTGAGGTGCAGGCTATTGCCACGGCCACGGGCGATTCGACGAGCAACGCAGCAACGCCAACAACATATACGGTGCAGCCGTTTATCGTTTTCAATCCAGCGATGGTCGGCATTTCTGCCGGCTCGGCTCAGCAATTGACAGCCCAATTCTCATTCCAGGGGATTGTTGCGCCCACTGCCAGCCTGCACTATGGGCATGACTACTCGATGGGTACATTTAACTGCACCCCCAATGGAACCATTGAAGTCTGCTCTGTGGCGATCACGTTCATTCCCACCTTGCCCGGAGCGCGGAAGGACGCACTGTTCCTGATGAACGGGGGCACGCGCGTGGCGACTGTTCTGCTCGATGGAACCGGGCAGGCACCATTTGCGCTGATCCAGCCGGGAGTTGTGACGCAGGCGATCAATACGCATGGGAACGGCCTGTTCAACTCAGTCGTGGACGAAAACGGCACGGTTTATGCACTCAGCAGCAGCACAAACGCCATTCTGGTGATGACCAAAGCTGGAGTGGTGAGCAATCTGCCAGTGACCGGTCTGAGCTCTCCGCGCACGATCAGTATTGACGGCGCCGGCGTTCTTTATATTCATGGGTCAACGGATGACGCCGCCATGATGACCTATGACACAGTGCAGGGTGTCCAAGGCTCGGTGGCGCTGCCTGGCACGCACTTCTGGCTAGACACATCCGTTGGCAACTCAGGAAATCTCTATGCGCTTGCGGGCGAGACGGGAGTCTTGTACACCATCAAGCCGGACGGCACCAGCACCAATGCGACCCTGAGCCCGGCCGATCCTGGAGCTGACGCCATGGCCGTTGACGGCGCAGAGGATGTTTTTGTCGGGGGACTAAGCACGAGCGAGATTACTCCGAGCGGGACTCAGACAGGGTTTAGCGCCGTCGATGCCCAAAATGCAGTGATTGTCGATGCGGCCAACTCAATCTACGCTGCCCCCTACAGCGGATTCTTCGGCATCGTGGAGCTTCCGGCATCGAGCTATAACGGCGCGCCGATTGCCGATCTTGACTCCACCGTTCAGCTGGTTCTTGGGGCATCCATGAGGTCAGACGGTGCCTTGTTTGTGGGAAATGGGAATGGTCTCGACCAAGTGGACCGTTCGCAGGGAGCAATCAACTTCGGCACGCAGATAGCTGGAACTGCCAGCACTGCGCAGACTGTGAGCCTCTACAACGGCGGCAATGAGAACCTGACGCTGACTAATTTTGTGCTGGCGGGCGGGGCTTCAGGGTTTGCTCTTCAGGCAGCCAGCAGCAACACTTGCACCGTTGGAATGACCATTGCTCCGGGCGCACTGTGCAATGTTGCCGTGACGTTGACGGCACCGAGCGCAGGCACATTCTCAGGCACGGTTACTTTCACGAGCAACACACTGAATACTGCGAGCACGAACCAGGTGGTAACTCTCTCTGGTTCTGTCAACGGCATCAATGTTACTGCGGCCCCGAATCCGCTGAACTTCGCAAACCAGCTTGAGGGAACCTCGAGCGCTGCGCAGACCATAACGCTGACGAACAACGGAGTTTCCGCCGGCGCTACGATCAGCACGCCGTTGCCAACTGCCAGCGGATACGTCCTTGGGATAGGGACCTGCAACGCTCTGATTCCGGCCGCCGGAGGAACCTGCCAGCTTACCGTGACATTCGATCCGACGGCCGCACAGGCCTACGACGATGTGGTCAGTCTGACCGCAATCAGCGCCGGCGCGGGCCCGAACCAGACGGTCAACTTCAACGTGAACGGCACGGGCCTGGCACCATCGGCTCCGGTTGCCTCGCTTTCGCCGGTCACGCTGCCTTTCGGAAATGCGACGACGGGGACGACAAGCACACCGATGTCGACGACTCTTTCGAACACAGGGAACGCCGCGCTGAACATCACGGGAGTAACGATTGTTGGAGCCAACCCGTCGGACTTTGCTGTGATAACGGCAGCGGGCTCCTGCGGCTCGACGCTGGCGGCGGGTAGCAACTGCCTGATCTGGGTTGAGTTTATCCCGCAATCTGTAGCGGGCTTTACGGCGACTCTGCAGGTTGCGGACGACGCGACGGGTTCGCCACAAACTGCAACGCTGAGCGGGACGGGAACTGCGGTTCCTGCTCCGGCTGCCGCGCTGTCACCGGGCTCGTTGCCTTTCGGAAATGCGACCTCGGGGACGACAAGCACACCGATGTCGGCGACGCTTTCGAACACAGGAAACGCGACTCTGAACATCACTGGCGTTTCGATTGTGGGAGCGAATCCATCGGACTTCGCTGTGATAACAGCGGCGGGCTCCTGCGGCTCGACGCTGGTAGCCGGTAGCAGCTGCCTGATCTGGGTGGAATTCATTCCACAATCCGCATCGAGCTTTACTGCGACTTTGCAGGTTGCGGACAACGCAGCCGGATCGCCGCAAACTGCAACGCTGAGCGGGACGGGAACAGCAGTGCCGGCCCCGGTGGCTGGGCTGACTCCGGCTACGGTGCCGTTTGGAAGCCTGACCGCGGGAACAACAAGTGCGCCGATGTCGCTGATGCTTTCCAACACCGGCAACGCGACACTGAACATCACAGGGATCGCAATTGCAGGAGCCAATCCGGCTGACTTCGCCGTTGCAACAGGAGCGAACGCATGCGGAACGACGCTGGCAGCGGGAGCCAACTGCTCGATATACGTGACGTTTACCCCAGCGGCTGCAAGCAGCTTTGCAGCGACGCTGCAGGTGACGGATAACGCTGCTGGTTCGCCGCAAGCTTCAGCATTGACCGGTACGGGAGTGGCTCCGCCAGCGCCCGCAGCAACATTCGCGCCCAACCCGGTTGCCTTTGCAAGCGAGACGATTGGAGCGACGAGCGCGGCAACAACGGTGACTTTGACGAACAGCGGCAACGCAACGTTGACGATTACCGGGATTTCGATTGCTGGAACCAACCCAACCGACTTTGCGACGACAACGGGTAGCAACACCTGCGGAAGCTCTGTTGCGGCTGGCGCTTCCTGCAACATCTACGTGACGTTTACCCCCGCTGGAGCGGCGAGCTACTCGGCGACGTTGTCGGTTGCGGATAACGCGGCGGCCTCACCGCAGACAGTTGCTCTCACGGGAAGCGGTCTAAATCCGGCGGACTTTGGTGTGAATGCGACACCTGCATCGCAGACCGTGGCGCCCGGCGGGTCGACAACCTTTGCTGTGACGGTTGACTCGACCGGCGGGACGTTCAGCAATGCAGTGGGGTTGGCCGTGAGCGGATTGCCCGCGGGGGCAACGGGGAGCTTCTCGCCCTCGAGCGTGACACCTGGGTCGGAGAGTGCAGCATCCACGCTGACCGTGCAGGCAGGCACGGGCACACAACAAACCGCCAGCAACTCAGCGTGGCCGCTTGCGGCGCCTGCTCTGGCGGCAATCGGACTGTTCTTCGTTCCGGGCAAGCGACGTCGGCGGTGGATTACGCTCGGCGTGCTTTTTCTGGCGTCGTTGGGCACGTTGACGGCGTTGAGTGGTTGCGGCGGCGGGTTCAGCTTTACCAAGCCCGCGCAAACCTACACGCTGACCATTACCGGCACCAGCGGCAACGATACACATTCAACCACCGTGCAGCTCACGGTTCAGTAAAAGGAGACCCTCGATGCGATCAAGGATCAAGACGACCTTAGCTCTACTCATGGTTATCCCCATCGCCGGAGTCTCCGTGCGTTCTGCTCGAGCACAGGCTGCACCTGCGGTGAATGGTGCACCGACGGCCCAATCGGGGGGCGACAGCAAGTCGCTCCCGTTTGAGATTGAGGGTGGCTACACATATCTGCGGGCGAATGAGCCGCCGGGCTCGTGCAACTGCTTCAACATGCAAGGCGGCAACGGCACGTTTGCCTGGACGATGAAAGACAGCGGCTTTGCATTGGTTGGGGATGTCGCTGCGACTCATGCTGGCACAATCGCAAGCACGGGCTACAACCTGACCGTCGTTGCCATCACTGGTGGCCTGCGCTATCGGCCTCCGGTGAAGAGGATCGAACCCTTTGGGCAGGCGTTGTTCGGTATTGCGCATGCGTCTGGTACGGGAGCACAGTCTCCGAATCCCGAAGCGGGGAATGCAGGGGCGGCTTTTGCGCTGAATTTGGGCGGCGGAGTCGACCTTGCTGTGAGCAGGCGATTCTCCATCCGTGCCTTTGAGGCGGATTACCTGCTGACGACCTTCGACAACGGATCGAACAACCGGCAGAACAACCTGCGCATCAGTGTTGGCGCGGTGATTCACTTCTAAGGTGTTTGGGGGCGCTCGCTAGCCAGTGGGCGTTCCTCAATCTACATTTGGTCTCATGATGCTGCTTCCATTGAGCGGGATGCTTCCCGCCGATTGATCTTCGGTGGGGGAAGTATCCGGCTCTTTCTGTTTGCATTCGGACCACTGTTGCGTGAGGTTGCGCCCCTCACGATCCGATGGGCGAATTCAGGTGGACGACGGAAAACCTGGCAGTGTAGGTTTGGAGAGTCATTTTTTCCTGACTTTTGAGGACTGTCCATGCGCCGGAGAGATTTTGTTCGCTCATTGATTGCCGCAGTTTTTGCCTCGCGAGGATTGGCCGCGCAGGAGGCTGCAAAGCCGCAGCTTCCGATAGCAGCGCCCGTGCCGTGGACAATGGGGCTGAACCCGAAGACACCCATTCCCCACACCGCGGTTGCCGACGGAATCGCCGAGGCAAAGCTGAGCTTTTTTACCGCGCCCCAGATGGGGTCGCTGAAGCGGCTTTGCGAGCTGTTGGTACCTCCCATGGACGGCAAGCCAGGTGCGGTGGATGCGGAGACTCCGCAGTTTCTCGACATGTTGATTGGCCAATCTCCAGAGCCGCGAAAGAAAATGTACTCGGGTGGGCTTGACTGGCTTGAAGGGGAGTCGCAGAAGAAATACAAGCTGCCCTTTTCAAAGCTCGATGACGATCGGGCGAGCGCATTACTCAAGCCGTGGTTGCGGACGTGGATGAGCGACCATCCACCCGTAGAGCCTCACGCTGATTTCATCAATATGGCTCACGATGAGATACGCGAGGCTACATTCAATTCGGAAGCATGGGCGGATTCTGAGTCAACTGGCTCAAGGGAGAGAGCTCCGACCGGCATTTATTGGTCGCCGGTCGACCCTGAGGCGCACGCGATGAACTCGAATGCAAAGCCTCATGTGCAGGCTGCCAAAGGCGCGGCGCGGATGCCGGTCTATCCGCGATAGCATCGGGCGAATCCAGTCAGGTCGGCTGCGCCCCAAAGAAATCAAAATCTCCACAAAGAAAAAAGGTCCGGAATCTAACAGCGATGAAAAGCGAAGTGTTTGATGTATTGATTGTCGGGTCAGGTCACGCAGGCGGCATGGCGGCGAAGATTTTGACAGAGAAGGGCATTCGCTGCTTGATGTTGAATGCCGGACCGGTGGCCGACGTTAGCCGAGACACGACGCGGAAGCCGGCGTATGAGTTGCCGTACCGCGGGTTCAAGCCTCCGGGCCGACTGGAACACGTCTTTCAGTCGAACGAGTTCAATGCCAACGTGTGGGTGGACGAGCAGGAGGTTCCATATACCTTCGATCCCGCACATCCCTACAACTGGGTTCGTGTGCGGCTGTTTGGCGGACGGTCGCTGTTCTGGTCGCGCCAATCGTTCCGGCTGAGCGATTACGAATTTAAGGCGAGGTCGCGTGACGGGTTTGGAGAGGACTGGCCCATTAGCCATGCGGATCTCGCACCATTCTATTCGCGGGTTGAAGAGATATTTCAAGTGGCTGGCGCACTCGACGGTCCGCCGCAGATGCCGGATGGGAACTTCGTGCTCGACAGCGATCCGTGGACTCCATCGATGCAGCGCTTTATTGCGGCGGCGACGCCTCGAGGGATTTCGGTTTGCAAGCAGCGACGTGCGATGGGCCGCGACGGTCTGGCCAGCTCAGTGAACCTGCTGTTGCCGGATGCGGAGAAAACCGGGAAGCTGACCTCGATTGCAAACGCGGTTGTTCGCAAGCTGACGGTTGATAAGAATTCTGGGCTGCCTGACGGGTGCCTCTTTATCGATCGCCATACCATGCAGGAGTTGAGCGTGAAGGCGCGCGTGGTGGTGCTGGCTGCTGGCACGCTTGAGAGCACGCGCCTGCTGTTGAACTCAGGTCTGGCGAATTCGAGCGGTGTGATGGGGCACTACCTGATGGATCAGATTTATGGCGCGGGCCTGGTCTGTTCTGTACCGGAGGCACGGGGAGGAAGAGGGAATGGAATCATGGGCGGCGCTGCAATTGTTCCGCGGTTCCGCAATATCACGGCAAAGTCCGACAAGTTTCTGCGCGGCTACGCATTCAACGTGACGAGCAGTACTGGAGGGGTTGGGGCGCGAAATTTTGCGGCATTCGGCGCGGAGTTGCAGCAGAAGCTGGACGAGTATCATGGCAGCGCGTTCTATATGTCGATCATGGGCGAAGTGATTGGCCGCAAGGAAAACCACGTCCGCATCAATGCTGCGAAGGTGGATGCGTGGGGCATTCCGGTGCTTCATGTGGAGACCAGGTACACAGACAATGAATACAACATGGCGAAGGACGCCGTGGATGTTGCGACGGAGGTGGTTGAGTCTGCGGGTTTTGAGGTGCTATCAAAGAACCCCGTGCCCAATCCTCCCGGGTACAGCATCCACGAAGTTGGAACATGCCGCATGGGCGATGATCCGAAGACGAGCGTGCTGAACAAATGGAGCCAGAGCCACGATCACAAGAACCTGTTTGTCGTGGACGGGGCGGCCTTCACAAGCGCGGGATGGCAGAACCCGACTATGACTATCCTGTCTCTCTCGATGCGCGCTTCAGAGCATCTTGCGGAAGAGATGGGGAAGCTGAACGTCTAGACAACCTCTAAAGCAATCAGCTTCAGGCAACCGGCGGCACATTGTCTCCAGCATGGCAAATCAATATGGAGGCTCCGGCTTGCTTTGCCTTGCCGGCACGACGGTACCGGGCGAATGAAAGGTCTGGAATGATCAGGTAGGGTTGGGGGGTACCTTCATGCCAGCCTTACGCGCTTCTGACAATCCGATTGCGATAGCCTGCTTTCTGCTGGTGACCGTTTGGCCGCTGCTACTTTTCAGCTTGCCTTGATTCATGGCCTTCAATTCGGTTTTCACTCTATTGCTGGCTGCTTCGCTGTACTTCCGCGGTTTTCTCTTCGTTGCCATTGAGCTTCCTCCATTTCAGTCGGATGGCGTAACAGAATGCAATGGTTGCATCCAGGCACGCGATCAGAGGCCCGAATTCACAATAAAAGATGCGCGCTCAATTGGGGCACGAGCCAAGGTCTTCTTCCGAGGAGCGAGAGTCGAGATTCAAATCTATCAGTTTCATTTTCCTTCCAAAGTTGTGAGAGACTTCCTCCATAGCGCCCTGAGCCGGAAGTACATTCCGCGCGCATGGCATGGCTCCGGTGTTGGCAACCTGACGAGAAGGTGGAGCTTATGGACAATCCCGAGGTCTTCAGTTCACGAATCGGCATTATCGGTGGCGGAGCGAGTGGGGCGGTGCTCGCGGCCTGTCTGCTACGGCGAGTCGGCCCAGACACCGAGATTGTTCTGATTGAAAAGAGAAAAGAGATTGGTCGAGGCCTCGCCTTTTCGACGTGGGATCCCAATCACCTTCTCAACGTTCGATCGGGCAACATGAGTGCCTATGCCGACCAGCCTGATCACTTCTATGAGTGGCTGCGGATTCATGGGCCTCGGCACGGGATTGGCTGTCCGACCCGATTCTGTTTTGTCCCACGGGGTGTCTATGGCGAGTACCTGGGCGGGTTGCTGCAGGATGTCCCCAATTCCCGACAACTGAGGATCATCCAGGATGAATGCGTCAAAGTCGATTCAGCCGCCAACGGAGTCTCACTTGCGTTGGTTTCTGGAGACAACTTGCTGGTGGATTACTGCGTTCTGGCGACTGGCAATGAACTGCGGCCTCCTTTGCTTACGGAGCGCGGAGAGAACCCCTGGGCGGCGGGCGTTCTCGATGGAATCGAAAACGATGCCACGGTGCTTATGATCGGCACCGGCCTCACGATGGTGGATGCAGTGCTCTCTCTTTATCGTCGAGGCCATCGTGGGCAAATCATTGCAGTTTCACGCCGAGGTCTGCTGTCGCAGACGCATCAGATGGTGAAGGCCCGCAAGCTTGACCGTGCCGATATTCCTTTTGGCGCGCCTATCTCGACGTTGACCCACTGGGTGCGGCGAATGGCCCGTGCTGCAACGAGTGAAGGCGAAGATTGGCGCAGCACGATCGATTCCCTGCGACCGTACACGCAGGAATTGTGGAAGCGGATGACGCTCGATCAGCGAAGCCGATTCCTGCGGCATGCTCGTCCCTGGTGGAATGTCTGCCGGCATCGGATGGCGCCGCAGATTGCGGATTTGATCAGGAATCTAATTGCCGAGGGGAGGCTGCGGATTGTGGCTGCGCACATTGTGGATGCAAATCGCGAAGGGGCAAAGATAACGGCAACACTTTTTCTGCGCGGTGAGCATAAGACTGAAACCATCACAGTCGCTTCGATTCTTGAGTGTACCGGCCTGCCCGACGATCCACGTTACTCTGCCAACCCAGCAATTGCGTCGCTCTATGCCGGGGGCCTGATTCGTTCGGGTCCGCTGGGGATCGGGCTTGATCTGGACGATCATTGTGCGGTGATTGACGCAGAAGGCACAGTGGCGGCGCGGTTGTTTGCGATCGGGCCTTTGACTCGCGGTGTGTTTTGGGAGAGCATTGCGCTGCCCGATATCCGTAATCAGTGCGCAAGCCTGGCTGCACTGCTGGCAGGCCGACTGAGCACGGCAGGGCAAGAGTTGCCTCTGGCAAAATGAGCCGATGTATGGCGGTTCGCCACAGTGAAGCCTGCCGAATTAGCCGTCGCTGCCGGGAACAATTTGTCCGGCAGTGTTGGGCGGCAATGGTGGTCTTCCGGGTTTCGACGCTGCTTTGACACGCCTCTTAGCGAGAAGGCACTGACCCGGTCAAAACTCGCTCAGAGCTCGCGACAATTGCCGAGGCCGCGCAATTACCGATGACATTCATGGCTGTTCTTCCCATATCCATCAGGGCGTCGATTCCCAGAATAAGCATGATGGGAGCGAAGGGAATGTGGATTGCGCTGGCTGTGGCCATGAGCACAACCAGCACGGCACGCGGCACTCCGGCTACACCTTTGCTGGCCAACATCAGCGTGGCGAGCATGGCAATCTGCTGACCGACGCTGAGGTGTATTCCCCCGGCCTGAGCGACGAAGACAGCGGCCATGGAGAGATAGACGGCCGAACCGGTCAGGTTAAAGCTGTATCCGGCAGGGATTACAAACGAAACGATCCATTGAGGGACGCCGAACTCGAGCATGCGCTCCATGGCCAAGGGCAGGGCTGCCTCAGACGTGGTGGTGGCAAAGCCGATGGCCGCCGGCTCCGCAATTGCGGCGATGAACTTCCTAACTGGAATGCGGAAGATCAAAAGGCTGGGAAGCAGGACGAGCAGGGCGAATGCGACCAGGGCTGCATAGCAGGTGAGTGCCAGTTTCGCCAGCGGAAGCAGCATCGCCGAGCCCAGGCTTCCAACGGTGAAGGCGAGAGCCGCACCGGCGGCAACGGGCGCAAAGTACATGACGATGCGCGTGATCTGAAACATGGTGTCTGCAAGCGACTGCAGAACGGAGACGAGCGGAGACCGTTTGGTCTCCGGAAGCATGGCCAGCCCCACTCCAAAGAGCAACGAAAAGATGGCAACCTGCAGGATCTGATTCTGGGCCACGGCCTGGGCAATGTTCTCAGGAAATATGTTCACCAGCACCTGCTGCCAAGTCTGAACGGTCTGTGCGGCTGGAGCCGATTCAGTGCTGGCCGGAAGCGTGACGCCCCACCCTGCGCCGGAGAGATTCGCAGCCACAAGGCCGATGATGAGGCCCAAGGTTGTGACCACTTCAAAATAGATGATTGCCTTGAGCGCGACCCGGCCGATGCTGCGCAGTTGGCTGTGCGCGGCAATGCCCGTGGTGATGGTGGCGAAGATGAGCGGCGCCACGATCATTCGAATCAGGCGCAGAAACAGGTCGGCTAGAAAGCGTGTTTGCGCGGCAACGTGAGGTAAGTCGAGGCCGAGTTCGACACCAGCAAGCATCGCCAGGAAAGTGAAGGCGAGCAGCGACGGACGGCGGAGTGTGGCGAGAGCGATCAGCAAAATGCCGGCGCAACGAAGTCCCACTGCGAGAGGGGCAGAGCCCAGCAGTGCTGCAGCAGCACCTGCAATCCACAACACGGCGCCTGCTAGTGCGAGCGCCGCGATGTATCTTGCTTTCCCGGTCGATGGAGTTGTATTTGGGTCGGGCATGGTCTTAATCGTCAGCGAGAGACTTCACCCATTATGCAGACTGGTACATGCGGGCAGCCAGAGAAGAGCGTGTTTTGTCGAGCTCATTTGACTCAGAGTGAGCATCAGGCTTGTCGCAGCTCAGTCATAGGCCGCTCCAGGTGCATTGCCTCCGCAATTACGTCAGCATACTTTAATCCCGCGCCAGTGTTGAACAGAATCACGCGGTCGGACGGCTTGAGAAAGCCTGTGGCGAGCAACTTGTCGTATGCGGCGGTCACGGAAGCGCCTTCCGGAGAGAGCAAAATTCCCTCGTTTCTTGCCCAGTCCAGGATGGAAGCGAGAATCTCCTCATCGGTCACAGAGAGCGCGATTCCTTCGGACGCGCGAAGGATCTCGAGAATGATGTAGTCCCCATATGGCTTTGGCACGCGGAGACCCGAGGCAAAGGTGGCAGCGTTTTGCCACATCTGGCTCGCCTTTGCGCCGGAATCATAGGCGCGGGCGACAGGAGCGCAGCCGGCTGCCTGCACAGCGATCATGCGCGGCCGCTTGCCGGGCTTCACCCATCCGAGTTGCTCCAGTTCTTCGAATGCTTTCCACATGCCAATGAGGCCCACACCTCCGCCGGTCGGATAAAAGACAGCGTCGGGATATTCCCAACCCAACTGCTCCACCAGTTCGTAGCCCATGGTCTTTTTGCCTTCGACGCGGAACGGCTCTTTGAGCGTGGAGATGTCGAACCAGCCCTCCTCTGTCTTTCGCTCGGAGACGATCCGGGCACAGTCGGAGATCAATCCATCTACGAGCGTTATCTTCGCGCCGTAGGCTGCGGCTTCAAGGTAATTCGCGAAAGGCACATCGCGGGGCATGAAGATGTGCGCTTCGATTCCCGCGGCAGCGGCATAAGCGGCCAGAGCCCCAGCGGCGTTTCCGGCGGATGGCACAGCAAGCTTTCGCAAGCCGTAGTGCTGCGCCATAGTCACTGCCAGAGCCAGGCCGCGTGCTTTGAATGTGCCGGTGGGATTGGTTCCTTCTTCCTTAACGAATGCGTTGGGATAGCGTTTGCTTTGGAGCACCGGTGACCAGCCTTCACCGAGAGTGACAGGTTGAACATCGGGCAACACAGATCGATAGCGCCACATGCCCGCTCCCGCTGGAGGCGTGTCTCTGGCAATAACCTCTTGCGGAGATGTGCCCTTCAAATGCGACAGATCATACCGGACATAGAGTGAACCGGCGGGCAGATCGGGACACTGGGTGCAGACAGTTTGCGGCGTGTCGGCTGAGACGTGCGCGTGGCAACGGGAACATTCAAGGTAGGCAATCGCGGGCATTACGGTCCTTTTGGGCTGTGGCTCAGACTTCGATGATGGGAGCGGTGCATGGCGTGGTTCAAGCCGATCTATGGCATGCGTTGATCCTAAATCCCAGGGATGCCGATCGCGTGCGAACAAAGTTTACGACATGATTCGAAAAGCCTCGCGATTCGCATTGCGCGAACCGCGAGGCTGGACTGAGGCTACTGAGCCGCATCGGGCTTCAGGTACTTGTTGAGAAAAGCCAGCTCACGCTCATACGTATTCTGCCGATGTTCGCGTTGCTGGAAGCCATGTTCCTCATGTGGAACCTTCGGAGGGATCGAATGGACATTCATAAGAATGCCCGACTTGGCTTTCGCAGTTGAGAGGAGTTGTCCGGATTCGTTGTTGAACGGGGGCCACGCGGCGGTATTTACGGCCCGTGCGCCACCCGGGTCATTCTTCGCTAAGTAGATATCAATTGCAGCGCCGGCTGCGTTGCCCGTCTTCTGGTCGAACGGCAGCACCTTGAGCTTGCCGGAGAAAATCTCCCGAGATCGCGCGGTATATGAGATGCGTGTTCCATCGGGCGACCACTGCGGACGTGGATCGAAGCGATCGGAAGAGACTGCAGAAAGTCATTCCTGTATTCTTTTCGGAAAAGAGCGCGTGTTGAGATCTGTAGCGCTGGCTTACGGAACAAGAGTTTACTGAACCAAGAGGATGGGCGCGCGCCAGTAGCTGGTTTTCTGATTGGAAGGGTCAAGCACGGTGACCTGGCAATCGTAGCTTCCGGGCGGAAGGCGATCAAGTGCGACGTTGAAACTGAGCGGAGTTATGCCGAGGCGACTTGCTGGATTGGGCTCGACGGCTGCGGGCGGAGTCTCGAGGACTTTCTGGCCGGCAAGGTAGAGGCTGACGAAGGCGAAAAGCGGTTGCGGCGGTGTTGCAGTGGGCTTTGGGTCAGTTACAGCAGGCGGCGACTTATAGGCCTGCAGGTAGACGAACATGGGGCGAGTGATGTTGAAGACTCGCGTCACGCTGGGAATGATCTTCTTTCCATCCTGCGCGAGCGGGTTGACGCTGTCTTCCTTCTGCCGGTCTTTGGCCTTGGCTGCGTCGAAGAGCGTGTCCTTTAGTTCAACGCGCTGACTGCTGAGCACCACGGAACTGATTGCAACGCGCTTATCTTCTTTGTTGAGGTTAGGAATGGTGAAGGTGGTCTCATAGGTTCCGATGCGGCCCGTTTCGTCGTCGCGGGCCAGGAACTTGATCCGGTACTTACCGGGCAAGAGGGTGAAGCCGGTGTCGTACTCGATGGGCCGATGGGCGAGTTCGGCGGCTGTTGCGTCAGAGAGCTTGATGTTTACACTGTCGCGGACATTGCTCACAGTCATTCCACCGCTGAGATCCTTGATCTCGCCAACGAAATCGATGAGTGTGTGCTCCGCTCCGCCACGCTTAGCCAGCGCCAGCTCGCGGCCGGGAATTTTGACGATGATGGGAATGAAGTACTCGGCGCGATTGAGTTGGAAGTGATCGATCTCCATGGCGATGGAAAGCTCGGTGATGGGGTCCTCAAGCATGAGCGCGTCTTCAAGCTGGCGCTCCTTGTCGACAGTAGTGAAGTGGCTGAACTCCTTGTCGGCATAGTAGCCCTGTCGATAATCCAGCTTGGCATCCTGATTCTGATTGAGCATGATCTTGACACGACGGAAGTGGCCGTTCTTGGCGGGGTTTGTAGCGTAGTAACCGAGCAGGTAATAGTCGGAGATGGCGTCCTGGGCCAGCACCAGGCCGTGGTCGAGGTCGTTTGTGTCGAAGAGTGCTTTGCCGCCCGTGTCTCCGGCAAGTGCATAGAGTGTGTCCTGCGACTGCTGGAAGTTGCTGGTGTTGGCCGCGGCGGCGGCGCCGGTGTAGATGGCGGAGTTGCCCGGCGAGGCCTGCGTTGCATCGCCAAGCGGCGCCTGCGCCACCAAGCCACGCGCGTCGATAGGCCAGAAGCTGACGCCGGCCTTGATGGCGGAGTCGACGGTCGCGTGAAGTTGAGCCTGATTGTCATCTCCGTTTAGCCGGAGGCCGCTGGCGAAGTAGACGAGCGACTTTTTCTCGTTCAACTGACCGAGCATTTTTGCCGCAGTCTCAAGCGCCGACAGCTGACGATCGGTATTGAAGACATTGAACTCGCTATCGTCCTGACCGAAGGCCGCACCTGTGTCCGCGCTGCTGGAGTCCTCGGTGGTTTCGTTCTCGCCCTGGGCCTCGCCAACGACGAGGGTCTCGAGAATGCTGAGGATCTTGTTGCGGTCGTCGGTGAAGTCCTGGAGGATATCGACCGAGGCGCCCTGGTAACGGAGGATCGATACGAGGTCGACGGACGTCATCTGCGTACGGACAAATTGCTTGGCGGCTGAGAGAGCACGGAGCTGGTCGGCTGGGCGCATTGCCGACATGTCAAAGTACAGCGCGAGCAGACGGCGGTTTTTGTAGCGCTCGTTGTCTTCGGTTTCGGGTGCGATTGCGGTGCGCGACAGATGCTTGTAGATCTTGATGTCTTCAGTTCCGGGCTTGATGACAGGCAGGGGCTTGGACTGTTCAACGAGGTTCTGGCGCTCGCAGATGCGAATTGTCTGGGGCACGCCATCTTCGGTAAGGGTGAAGTCTTTGGCAGTGAGCCCGGGGATGGTCTTTCCATCCTTGTCCTTGACCACGACTGCTTCCACCACCAATTGAACTTTGAGCGAGATGGTGAAGCCCTGCGATCCGTCGGCCGGCTTGTTTTGGCCGACCTGCTGCGCACCTGCAAGAGAGACGGCAAGAGCAACGAGGATGGATGCGATGATGCGCATGGCTAGAACCTCAGCCTTATTGTGGTCTGGAGGCTGCGCATTTGGCTTGCGGAGGCGGGAAGGCCAAACTGCGCGCTGTTGACGGTGGTGATCCAGTTGCTGAAGACGGGGTGATTGAGGGGGTTGGTTGCATCGATGCGCGCGGTCAGGTTGAACTTTGTACTGGGCCGGAAGGTGCGCTCAAGCGAGCTGTCGAGGTTGAACTGTCCAGGGCCGAGGATGGAATCGCGGCCCGCATTGCCCCACTGGCCCAAGGCGGGCGCGGTATAAGCTGTGGAGTTGAGATGAGGCCCGTTTTTCGTGGCCCCGTTGCTGGTGGCGTAAATCGACGAGCCAGTGAGGCTGGGCCGAATGGTGCCCGTGAATCCAGTGCCGGGAACCGCAGCGAGATAGGTTGGCGTCTCTGGCAATCCGGATCCGACGTTAATTTGCGTAACTACCGTCCACTCCTTGAGGAGCCTGCCGCGCCAGCCAGACATCAAGGTTCCGCCGCTTACGCCCTGTCCCGTGGTGTACTGCGCCTGGAGGTTAAGCAGGTTGCGCTGGTCGAAGGTGGAGAGCGAGCGCTCGGCGCGCAGGTTGAGCCAGTTTTGCGCGACGGCGAGAGAAGGCGATGCGGCCTGTGCCTGGTCGCTCGCAGCCTGGCCCTGCGAGGCGGCAGCAACGTGACCCTGGCCACCCAGTGCGGCGTCGTTATCCATCGATTTCGAATACGTGTAAAGCAGGGAAGCAGTAAACCCGTTTTTGAGCCTGCGCCGCAGTTGGAACTGTCCGGACTGGCGCGTGGAGTTGCCGCCCGAAGCTCGATACTCGAAGTCGAGCGGACAGGCGGGGCAGGGAGTTACTGCGCCGATTGGATAAGTGTTAGGTAAAAGCTCCTGCACGCCATGTGTTCCCTTGACGCCGAGATAAGTCGCGGTCATCTGGAGGGCGAAGGGAAGGTCGCGCTGCACAATGAGATTCCAGGTCTGGGCATATCCGACACGAAAGTTGGGGTTGACCGCGTAGTTATCTTCGTCGCCGGAGCCACAGGGCGCAAATCCGATGGCGAGCGTAAGCGGACAGGCCGCGCTGTTTTGGATGTTGAGACTTGTGGAGAGGGGAGCCTGCTGCGCAAGCTGCAACGCGGGCGCGAGATATACGGATGTGTCGTGATAGATGCCGTAGCCGGCTCGCACTACAACGGTGGATGCAGGAATAGGGCGCCAGGAGATGCCGATGCGCGGCTCTATGCCCAGAGGGTCGGGGCGGATGAGCGAGCTGGGATAGTGAGCTCCTGTGAGGGGGCCGACAGGATCGCTGCCCAGGACGGGGGCGGCAGCGGCGAATCCAGGCGTGAGATCGAGATTGACGAGCCGTCCATGAAGCTCAGTGATCGGCGCGCCATATTCCCAGCGCACGCCGACGTTGATGGTGAGGATCGACAGAATCCGCCAGTCGTCGGTGGCGTAGGCATCGTAGACATGTTGGCGAAAGTATTTGTCTGCGTTGCCAAATGCGATGCTGCTGGTATCGGGCACGCCGATGAGAAAATCGGCAAGGTCAGAACCGGTGCTGTTTGCACCTGCGGTTGCGACGCCCGTGAAGGTAAACGCACCGCGGGGATTCTGCTGAAAGAAGTCGTTGTACTGCTGATCGCGAAAATCCACACCCGCTGTTACGTTATGCTTCCCGCGATAAATGCCTGTCGATCCAGAGAAGGCGTCAGTGCGGTTGCGGTCAAAGCTGCTGTCGGCATCGCTGAGGCTGGCAATGCCGCTGGAAAATCCAAGAGCGGGCGGACCCCAGTTGGCAGGGTCCTGATCGTTGCCGGAGATGCCGGCGGCACCCGAGACATTGTCGCGATTCTCAAAGTCTGGCTTCACCAGCGTTCTCAGCCGGCTGAACTTATAGCTTGCAAACAAGAAAACTTGCGGCTTGAGCCGATGTGTCCAGTTGATGTTCGAATTGATGCCCAGCGTATCGGTGGCGTCGACAAAGTCGAATAGGCTTACATTCGCGGCGCGCGTGCTTTGGAGGTTGAAGCCGCCGTTGAGCGAGTCTCTGCGGCCAAGAGTTTTGTCGAGGCGCAGTTGGACGACGTCTTGATGATTGCTGTTCAGCACCGGGACCTGGAAGTTATAGCCAGTTGCGCCGGAGAGATTTGGCAGCGGGTAGAGCGCAAGCAGCGCCTGCGCCTGTGAGCTTACGGGGACAACGCCTCCCTGGAACGGGAGCCCGGTGGCCGGATTGTAGATGGTGAGGGGTTGTCCCGACGGATTCAGCAATCCGGAAAGATCTCCCGCGCGCTCAGCTTCGGTGGGCACCAGGCCGGGCTCGGTGGCTGCATTGTGGTCGCGCGTCCATTGGTATGCGGCAAAGAAGTTTGGCCCGCGCGGCATGATGTGCGGGATTTTGATCGGGCCTCCCACGGTGACAATCGCCGTGACGCGATCGTAGAGGGCCTTGGGCGCTTCGAAACCGGTGAGCGAATAGGGCCGCGCATCGAGAGCGGAGTTGTTGAGGATAGCAGCAAATCCGCCGGTGTAGAGGCTCTTGCTGTTCGGCCTGCGATTGCCGAATGCGCGATCGAGCGAGTATTGGCTGGTGGCCGCGTTGTTGACGCTGCCGTTGACCAGGAAGCCGTCATTTGACTGTTCGCTCTGCTCGTCGGGAGGCTTGGGAATCTCGGCCGGGGCTGCAGCAGCGCCTTCCGGCTTCTTGGCGTCTGCCGGTGCGTTTGCGGCCGGGGCCAATATTGGCGGAGCCTGCGTGAGTTTGCTGCGTGCCATGAGCTGATCTATCGGGAGCAGCGTGAGCTCCCACTTGGCGGGAACCATATTCGGAGCGACCGTCACCTGCGCATCAAGCTTCGCGAAGCACTGCATCTCGATCTCGATCTTCCACGGGCCGTTGGCGAGATCGTCGAAGGTGTAGACGCCGTCGGCGTCGGAGACAACGCTGATCTTTTTCGAGCCCTGCGTAGCAGTGACGTTGGCTCCAGGAACGGGAAATCCGCCAAACGTGATCTGACCGCGATACTCAGAGGCCGAGGCGAGGCTCGAGGCGCAGAGCAGCATCAGCGCGCACAAGATCGAGATGTAGACCCAGCGCAGCCGCGCCATTTGTTCACTCCAACGTGGCATTAGTTCTCCGAAGGTCGCTCGATGTGATCGACGACGATCATTTCAACGGGCTTCTTCTTCACTTCGAGCTTCAATCCAAGCTGCTCCTGAAGGGCCGCGAACAAAGAAACGGCTGGACCGTCGGACGGGAGCGGAGCGTTTTCGGGTGTCCACTCGAGCGTGAAGTCATAAATGCCATTTAAGCCCGTTTCGTCACTTATAGGATATTGAAGACCTTGATTGGATAGCAGTTTGACGAGAGTTAGGATTGAGGCGCCCTGCACGGCTATCTTGCCAGGCCCCATTATTACTGCACCAGCACCGATTGCAGAGCCGTCAAACCCCTTCAGTCCGTTTGAGTATTTGTCGGTCGGATTTGCCGTGTGAAGTTTGGGGCCATTCCTGGCGATAACTAAGGAGTAAGCCAGGTACTCTCTCGAATCAGGATGAGCCTTGAAATTAAAGCGGCTGACAAGCAATGCTTGAAAGGCTACCTTTCGCGTTAGCGAGTTGAGTGATTTCCACTTCAGCACATCGTCATCATCAACTTTTGCCTGAATTGCGTATTGATCGGTTTTTGCCCAAGTGGGCAAGCCAACGATTCGGTCAGGTTCGACCGCAAACGCCTGTTGGACAAGGAACTCCGCCGGCACACCGGTAAATACAACTCCATCGTCAGAGAACCTGACGGTGATCATGTGGTTCTCGTTCTTATCTGGCTTGATCGATGCGACAGAAAACTTTGGAAGATTACTCGAAATCCCTTCGATCGTTGAAGTCGTGCCCTCGGCTCCGGCGGTCGACTGTGCGGGCAGGATAGATGCGGGCAGGAGCATCGCCGCCGAGAGAGCAGTGAAGGATCGTGTTGCCCAGGACGAGCTGATTTGGGACATGGACGCTCTCCGCACCGTCGTGATTTTTCTCGGCATCCCCGGCTGGCACCTTAGTACTGGCGACGCGACCCGACTCTGACTCAAGTTTCTGTTGAGGATACATCAGAAAGACGCGGATACGGATTGTTTGGCTCGCCGGCTGCAAAGCGTTTTTCGCTTGCGGCGTGCGGCAGTTGTGCTAGTTCTCCGAAGGTTGGTCGATGTGATCGATTACCAAAACCTGAACGGGACCTTTTCGCGATTCAAGCTTCAACCCTAACTGCTCCTGGATGGCTGTAAAGATCGATGGTCCAGGTGAGTCGAGGGCGGCTGAACTGACATCTGTCCCCCCGAGCTTGGGAGCTGCGCCATCGTCGGGCGCCCACTGGAGAGTGAGGTCGTAGCGGCCCTGGATGCCAGTTTGATCGACGACCGGTCGGCCCAGGTTGTTGGCCAGTTGCTCGGCGAGCAGTGCAACGCTATTTTCACCACCCTGGATTCGGATTCTTCCATTCCCGCCGTCAATCTTGGTGCCGTTGGCCTTTGAATCTAGAAACTTGGGGCCGTTTTTCGCGACTACTAGCGCATACATTGGAAGTTCTCTCGACTCAGGATGGACTGTGAGTTGGAAACGGTCTGCCAGCAATGCCTGAAGCATGAGCCGCTTCTGCGCCTTGCCCTGATCTGAACTCAGGGCTCGCATTTGATCGTCGATAGAGCTGTCCGCCTTTGCGTCGATATCGAATTTCGTTGTACTGATCCAGGCGGGGCCACCCAGGATTCGGCTCTCGGGAATTCCAAAGGCAAACAGAATCAGCATCTTCATTGGCACGTTGATTGCTGTGAATCGTGAATCATTGGGCGAGCTGATGATGTGGGAGCGCGCCGTGTGATCCGATTGGTTTTCCCGGATCGCTGCGACGTCAAATTCCGGCGGATTTGTAGTCCGGACTTTAGACTCCTGAGTATCTGCCGGCTGGGTTAGGCTCGGCTGGCTGTTTCTGCCCAGAGCCCAGCTAGCTCCGTGCGGTGCAAGGTGGGCCGCAGAGCCGTTCGCGAAGAGCCAAAGCATGCCGATTGAGCTTAGTTCTGCAGCGGCGCGGACCATCATCTCGAAACGCAGGCCTCCCAACTCAATCCGATCGGCTTAAGGAACAGACTCCGCCATCAATCGATTCGCTCAAGATCAGTTCGCTGATGGCTTTTCGGCGTGGTCGATCACGATGACGTCGACGGGAACCTTTGCCGGCCCCATCTTCAGTCCCAGTTGCTCACTAATCGCGGTATATAGTTGCGGCGGAGCGGTGGGATCGTCCTTTGGCGGGGGAACCACTGAACCTACACCCCGAAACGCCGCGAATTGCGACTCGTCGGGCGTCCACTTCAACTGGAAATCGTAGCGGTCAGTCAGCCCAGTTTGATCCACCACCGGGCGGTCCATCACGCCATTCTGCATCCATTGGGCGAAGTCGGTCATGTTCTGGTTTCTAACCGTAAGATCGCCGAGTGCCCTAAAGAAAAACGCTGGAGGATCGTTTGGGCCGGACGCGGTCTTGGTCATCTTCGGTCCGCCGGTTGCCACGCTGATTGTGTAGACCGGGAGTTCCCGCGTTTCGTGATGAAACTTCAGTGCGAACCGCTCCTCAAGCAGCTTTTGGGCCATGGTCGCCATTTGCTTCATGCTTGGCCTTCCCTCTGCGTCTGGCTTGGCTTCGATGTCAAAGAGATCGGTGCCAAACCAGGCTGGCGCATCGACAATCTGCTTGGGGTGGCGTCCATAGGCGAAGGCAATCAGATCGTTCAGGTCGGTATTGAACGTCACGAAATGGCCCGCCCTGAAACCAAAACCCTTGCCTTGCGCGCCCGGCTTGCTGGGCTTTATGGTCGCAACTTCGAAACTGGGGTTGGCATCCGCGGCCATTGGGGGAACGGGCGGCGGAGGTGTGGGGATGGACCATTCCGTCTCCGGCGTAGCGCGCGCCAGCGGCAAGGGAAGCGGATTGGGTCCCTGCGTCCACGTGCCCACAATCGTCTTTCCGTCCGAGCTCAGCTTGCCCTCATACTTGCCGCTGATCAGGTTCAGCGTCAGCGTGATGGAGGAACCGTCAACTGCAACTTTGTCGATGGGAAGCGGCTGGCCTCCTTGATCGATGCTGTAGAAGACCGCCTTGTAGCCGCCCCCGTCCGCCTTGCCGATCTTGGTGACGATGCGCAGATCCTGGCCGGCGTGCAGCGTTCCCTGCCAGGTGCCTTCGAATCCCTCTGCTGCAGTTGGCGCTGCCGCTTGTGCGGGCGCCGCTGCGGCCTGTGGCGTTGCAGGTGCCGGAGTCTGCGCGCTGACGGAGCTTGTATTCATCAACCCGAGCAGGATCGGAGCTAGTCCCGCAAATCCAAGCGCAAGGCTCAACAGAGTTGTTCGAGTTCCTTGAGCATTCTTAGCAAAGTATTCCGGCATCATGCAGACATTCCTTATCCTCCGTCGGCGTCTGCAATTTTCGCGACGCGAACCGGCCCTGATTGAACTTCCTGTTGAGGATACATCCGTGAGACGCAGATACGGTCCATTTGGCTCCCTGGTTCCTTTTCTTTCCGGCCGCCAATCCGTGCGCCGCTGCACTTGCCCGCAGCAATGCATTCAGTGCAGGCCGCGACACGGTCGAGGCAGCGCAAAGCAAGAGCGCACAGCCAAGTGTCAGGTAAAGCGCAACTTGAAACTTCACCTCGGGAACAGGCCTCAAGGCTCGATTGAATGAGCTATACCTCAAGGGACTCGTGGGTCGCTCGATTCGCTCAAGACTCAATTCGCCGAAGGCTTCTCCACGTGGTCGATGACCATAACATCGGCAGGAGCTTTGGTGGCATCCAGCTTAAGGCCGATCTGCTCCTGGATGGCGGTGTAGAGATTTGGCGGCGCGTCTGCGCTGTCTGTGGGTGGTGGAACCGTGACACCCATGCCCTTGAACTGCGATTCATCAGGCGTCCAGTTGAGAGTGAAGTCCCATCTGCCGGTGAGTCCGGTCTGGTCAAGCACCGGGCGGTCGAGGACGGCGCTTTGCATCAGGCCTGTGAAGTCGGTCATGAGCGCATTGCGCACATTCAGCTTGCCCAATCCCCCCTGGAAGAAGAGGCCCGGAAGGCCGTTGGGCGCGCTGTCGTCCTTCGTCATCTTTTCCCCAGTTTTAGAGACGCTCAGCACGTAGACGGAAAGCTCCTTTTTGTCTTTGTGAAACGTGAGCTTGAATCGGTCGGCCAGCAACTTCTGGATCATGATCTTCCACTGTTTCCCGTTGGGCGCGCCTTCGCCGTCGGGTTTGCCGTCAATGTCGAACCGGTCGGTGCCAGCCCAGTCGGCAAGCCCGATCACCTGTTTTTCCTGCACGTCAAACGCAAACGAGATGATCTGCGTAAGGGGTTGGTTGATGATATGGAATTGATTTCCGTAGACGACGAACGCTTTTCGCTGATCGTCCGGCTTGCTCGGCTTGATGGTGGCAACCTCAAAGCTGGGGTCGGCGTTAGCCGCCATGGGAGGGATTGGAGGCGGCGGCTTGGGGATTGACCACTCCGTCTCGGGTGTGGCGCGGGCGAGCGGCAACGGGAGCGGATTGGGTCCTTGCGTCCAGGTGCCCGTAATCGTATTTCCGTCTCCACTCAGCTTGCCCTCATACTTGCCTCCGATTACTTTCAGCGTCAGTGTGATCGACGAACCATCGACTGCAACTTTGTCGACGGGTAGCGGCTGGCCACCCTGGTCGATGCTGTAGAAATCCGCCTTGTAACCGCCGGGATCCGCCTTGCTGATCTTGGTCACGATGCGCAGGTCCTGGCCCACGTGCAGCGTGCCCTGCCAGGTGCCTTCAAAGCCCTTCGCCCCAGTTGGCGATGCCGCTTGCGCGGGCGCAACTGCAGCCTGCGATGTTGCGGCTGCCGGAGTTTGCGCGCTGAGAGGGCTTGTATTCATCAACCCGATCAGGATCGGCGTCAACCCTGCAAACCCGAGCGCCAGGCTGAGAAGAATTGTTTGTGTTCCAAGGGGTTTGCGGGCAGAGTATTTCGACATCATGTGGCCAATCCTTGTCCCCGGTCGCTGTGTCAAAATCTTTGCGACGCGATCCGGCGCTGCTTCAACATCCTGTTGAGGATACATCGATAAGACAAAGAAACGGCTCGTTCGGCTCGCCGGTTCCCGCACTTTTCTTGCCTACCTTTTTTGGGATTCGGTTGAACAGCGGCGGATCACTCCAGCTAATTGAGGCTCACGGCTGGTGGGATTCCGGGCTTGTCACCGGCAAGTCGGAGGTAGGTTCAACAAGGGTTTTTCTCAATTCGAGACAATCGCTGGTGCTTCTCCGCAACGAGCCCGTGGCCGGCACTTACGCCATGACTGGCTAACTCTATATTGGGATCCCCGTTGACAGGCCTTCGCCAACGGGGCGGGATGCCGACGGAATGCGCACAGCCCAGGCTGCGCCAACCGCGGTCTGCCCATCGGTCCCATCGTCCTTCCTTCCCAGACGCATTCCAAAATACTCTGGTAAGCGGAATTCTTCTGGAAGGCCTGCTTCACAGTCCTGGCGGTGTGGGCGTTCGAGGTTCTGCATGATGGGGATTTAAGGGTTCTGTTGCCTGCGATCGGCCGCAGGAATTCGACGATCTTTGTAAAGTATGAATTTGAATATGGCGGTTGTTTGAGTAAGGAGCGAACCCATCGCACTTGAGGCTGCAGCAGGACCATGTGCGAGCGAAAAGCGAGCATCAGCTGGATGCAATGATGGCGGAGAGAGTGGGATTCGAACCCACGTTAGAGTTGCCCCTAAACACGCTTTCCAAGCGTGCGCCTTCAGCCACTCGGCCATCTCTCCGGAGAGTACCCTGCAGCGTGCGGAGGGCACGTTGCCTCACAAGAGTTTAGCAGAGTTGGAGCGTTGAGAGGGGGTTGGGTATGGAGTTGAGACGGGTTGGGAATGACGTTGAGACGGGCATCGGCGGGGGCGCTTTCCGGTCGCTTTTGGCGGAATTGGTAAAGTTGGGGGTGACCGGTGGCCAGGCATTTTTCATCAATGGGCTGATTGCGAAGCTCATCATTTTTCATTTTCTAGTCTAATTGTCCGGTCGATCAATTCTCATCGTCTGGTTGATGGAATCTTATTTTCTGGCTGATTGAATCTCATTTTCTGGTTGATTGATGGGCGGATCAATTTGTGGTGGGAGCGGATGGTGGATCGGTTCACTCATGCTCACAATTGGGCTCATGAATGATGGTGGGTGCGGTTGGGGGTTGCGCGCACCAAGGATCCAAACTGGGCTCGTGAATGATGTGGAGTTCGCACATGAAGGCTCCGCATTGGGCGCATGAATGAAATCGTTTACAAAGCGGGGCCGGGTCATTTATAGTTCGGCGTTGCCGAATGCGAGCCGAAGTCCCCGTTTCAGCGAGGGTCGGTCTAGAGCGTCGGCAAGATTTGCTCCAGAATTCTGAGAAAGGCTACTCCCATGTCCGACATTTCGCGCAGACGTTTGCTTCGTACTGGAATCGTTCTTTCGGCATCATCGGTGCTCGCACGGAGAGCGTGGGGTGGGATGCTGCCCGGCTACCAGGACACGGCGGTGGAAGCACCACGCGAGAAGCTGCTCTTCGATTTTGGCTGGAAGTTTCAGTTCGGCCATGGGTCGGACCCGGCGCGCGATCTCGGATTTGGAAAGGGGCAGGGAGACTTTGCAAAGACCGGAGACTTTGAGTTTTCGAAAGCGAAATTCGACGACTCGAAATGGCGCGCTCTGAATCTGCCGCATGACTGGGCGGTGGAACTGCCGTTTGTGCGCGACGATGAGCTGAATTCGCATGGATTCAAACCCCTCGGACGGCGTTATCCGGAGACTAGCGTGGGCTGGTATCGGCGGGAGTTCGAAGTTCCTGCGACCGACCTGGGCCGGCGGATCAATGTGGATTTCGACGGGGCGTTTCGCGATGTGCTGGTGTTTGTGAACGGGTGCTTCATCGGGCGGAATAACAACGGATACGCGCCGTTCAGTTTCGACATTACGGACTTTGTGGCTTACGGGGCGAAGAACTACATTGTGGCGCGGGTGGATGCGAGCTTCGGCGATGGATGGTTTTACGAGGGCGCAGGCATTTATCGTCATGTGTGGTTGAGCAAGACCGA
>Ga0182015_10001214_pt1 | contig 34899 bp, 27 predicted proteins | sample 712P3MmetaG_FD_120478 | JGI IMG/M metagenome (GOLD analysis project Ga0182015, IMG submission 120478) | Permafrost microbial communities from Stordalen Mire, Sweden - 712P3M metaG | ecosystem: Environmental > Terrestrial > Soil > Wetlands > Permafrost | place: Sweden: Stordalen | collected...
GAACGGCGCCTTCGTCGCCGACGAGGTCCTGGCCAAGCACGATGAGAAATACATGCCACCGGAAGTCGCGGCCTCGCTGAAGCACAAGGCCGAGGCCGGAGCCGCCGACGCAGCGGGGACGCCGCCGCCCAATGCGGCCGGCGTTGCGGGCGACAAAGTCGGATCGAGCCGCGCGCTCTCGGCCGGGGCGCTCAACGCCGGGCCGACCGGGTAGACCTCGAGGAGACATCATGGCAGCGGAGCTCGGCGTATTCGCCCTCATACTCGCCTTCGTCCTGAGCCTCGCTCAGGCATTCTTCGGGTTGGCCGGTGCTTATCGCGCCAACAGCGATTGGATGGGGGTGGCGCGCCCTGCGGTGACGGGCCAGTTCGTCTTCGTTGCGGTCGCATTCGCCTGTCTCGTGTATTGCTTCGTGACCGACGATTTCTCCGTGCTGTACGTGGCGCGCAATTCCAATACGCATCTGCCACTCTTCTATCGCGTGGCCGCGCTCTGGGGAGCGCACGAGGGATCGCTTCTCTTGTGGATCTCGATTCTGTCCATCTGGAGCGTGGCGGTTGCTGCGTTCAGCCGGCAGCTGCCGATCAGCTTCTCGAGCCGGGTGCTCGGGATCATGGGGCTCATCAGCGCAGGCTTCATGTTATTCACCTTATGGACCTCGAATCCCTTCCAACGGCTGATTCCAGCGGCCCGTGACGGCGCCGATTTGAATCCCGTCCTGCAGGATTTCGCGCTGGCGATCCATCCGCCCATGCTCTACACCGGCTATGTGGGGTTCTCGGTGGCATTCGCATTCGCATGCGCCGCCATGCTCGAAGGCCGCCTCGATCAAGCTTGGGCAAAGTGGACACGTCCCTGGACGATTTTCGCGTGGACGTTTCAGACCATCGGCATCGCGCTCGGCAGCTGGTGGGCCTACTACGAGCTCGGCTGGGGCGGCTGGTGGTTCTGGGATCCGGTGGAGAACGCCTCCTTCATGCCGTGGCTCGTGGGCACGGCCTTGATACACTCCCTGAGCGTCACGGAGAAGCGCGGCATCTTCAAGAGCTGGACGCTGCTGCTCGCGATCTTTGCGTTCTCGCTGAGCCTCGTGGGCACCTTCCTGGTGCGGTCGGGCGTGCTGGTTTCCGTTCATTCGTTCGCCACCGACCCGGAGCGCGGCCTCTACATCCTCGCGTTCCTGGTCGTGACCATCGGGGGTTCGCTCTCACTCTACGCGTGGCGCGCGCCGAAGCTGTACGTCCCCGGGGGCTTCGAGCCCTTCTCCCGAGAGTTCTTTTTACTGGTCAACAACGTGATTTTGGTGAGCGTCGCCGGACTCGTGCTGTGGGGAACTTTGTCGCCGCTGGTCTATGAGCTCCTTAATCTCGGCAAGATCTCCGTCGGCCCCCCGGTCTTCGCGGTCATGTTCCTGGTGCCGATGATCCCGCTCATGGTGTTTCTCGCCATCGGCATGCATTCGGCCTGGCGCCGCGGAAGACTCGCCGCATCGGCAAAACCCTTGTGGTGGCTGCTCGGCGCGGCCGTGGCGCTCTCCATCCTGGTCCAAGGCGTGGGATTCGGCACTTTTCACTGGGTCGGCTTGGTCGGCATGCTGTTCGGGTTTTGGATCATCCTCTCGGCGCTGATCGAGCCCGTGCAGCGCTGGCGCCGCGGCCAGAAGCTGAACGCCGGTCTGCTCGGCATGGTGGTTGCCCACGTCGGCGTGGGGGTATTTGCGATCGGTGCCAGCGGCGTGGAAAGCTACAAGATCGAGAAGGACGTTGCGTTGAAACCGGGCATGACCTACTCGATCGCGGGTTACGATTTCCGTTTCGTCGGCGCCGCCGACGTTCGCGGTCCCAACTACGATGCGGTGCGGGCCGAGGTCGATGTCACCCGAGGCGGAAAACTCGTGACAGTGCTCGAGCCGGAGAAGCGCCACTTCTGGGTGCAGGGAACCGACAATAGTCAGGCGGCGATTTCCGTGGGCTGGGCGCGCGATTTATTCGTGGCGATGGGCAATCCGCTGGGCGCGGATGCCTGGAGCATGCGCATTCAATATAAACCCCTAGTCCGCTACATCTGGCTGGGGGCGGTGATCATGGCGATTGGCGGCGTGATCGCAGCCACCGACCGGCGTTACCGCGTGCGCGTCGAGAAACGGTCGGCGGATGCGGTGGCGGCGCCACCGGCGCCGGAGCCGAGCCTCGGGCCGGCCTGATGTGGAAGTTCGTCATCCCGGTGGCGGCATTCGTCGCGCTCGCCGTGCTGTTTGCCGTCGGGCTCAATCCCCATCGCGACATTCACGCGTTGCCCTCGCCGCTGATCGGGAAGGCGGCCCCGAAGTTCGATCTGACGGATGTGATGGATCCTTCTCGTCGCGTCGACACCGCGGCGCTGAAAGGACAGGTATACGTACTCAACGTCTGGGGCACCTGGTGCGTCGCCTGCCGCGAGGAGCACGATGAGTTGTTGGCCATCGCGCAGCAGCATGTGGTGCCGCTCATCGGGCTCGATTACATGGACCAGCGTGACAAGGCGAGACAATGGCTCACGCAGCTCGGTAACCCGTACCAGTCCGTCGGCTTCGACACGGACGGTCGTACGGCGATCGATTGGGGTGTGTATGGCGCGCCCGAGACATTCCTGGTCGATGGCCAGGGCCGCGTCATCTTCAAGTTCATCTCGCCCATGACCGCCGAGGTCTGGCAAAACGAGTTCGTGCCGCGGATCGCCGCGGCCCGGCGGAGCGGAGCCTGATGCGCTTCCTGAGGCCAACGCTCAAGCTCGCGGCGCTTTTGCTGTCGTCGGTCTTGAGCTTCCCGGTGCTGGCGGCCGGTTCCGTGGATGTCTACGGCGAGCTCGAGAATCCCGCGCTGCAAGCGCGATACGAACACATCACCGAAGATCTTCGCTGTCTCGTCTGTCAGAACGAATCGATCGCCGATTCCAACGTGGAACTCGCCGCCGATCTTCGCCGGCAAGTCCGCGAGATGCTGATCGCGGGCAAGAGCGACGACGCGATATTCAAATTCATGACGGACCGCTACGGCGAGTTCGTGCGCTTCAATCCGCCCCTGACGCCCAAAACCTGGCTGATTTGGGGCGCGCCTTTCATCATGGTGGCCGTGGGGGCCGTCATCATCATCCGAGTCGCGCGTCAGCGTGCGCGCCTGCCGTTGGACGATGAGCCCGCGTCGGAAACCTAGGTAAGCCATGGCCACCTTTCTCGTCATCGCAGTATTCATGGCTGCGATCGCCGCGACGGCCGGTTCATGGCCGCTGCTGCGCAACAGCCGGAGCCGCCTCGCCGGGGCCGCAGCTTTCGTCCTGATCATGGCCGCGGCCGCCGGGCTCTATCCGCTCTGGTCGACCTGGAATTGGCGTGAGGCGGCGGCCGCCACCGCCCCGGCGGCGAGTCCGCAGGTGCTCGCCATGGTGACCGAGCTCGAACGCAAGATGGAGAAGGCGCCCGATGACATCAAAGGCTGGCTCCTCCTGGGACGCTCCTATATCGCATTGGAACGCGCGGAAGATGCCGTGACAGCCTACGAGCACGCACACCGCCTCGACGCGGATAACGTCGAGGCAATGTTGGGTTTGGGCGAGGCGTTGAGCTTGCGCGCAGGAGGCAACATCACTCCCTCGGCCGGAGAGTTGTTCGAGCGCGCAGTGAGCCTGGAGCCGGAAAATCCGAAGGCATTGCTTTACAGCGGATTCGGCGCCGCCACCCGCGGCGATCGGGCTACCGCGCGAACGCGCTGGTTGGCTTTGAAGGCCATGCACCCACCTCCGGAAATCGACGCCATGTTGGACCAAAGAATCGCCGAGCTCGGCACGGCCGACCTTGCTGCGCCTGGTGGCGCTGCGCCGGGCATGACGGGGGCTGCGCCGGCGATGGTGGGGGCTGCGCCGGGGACACCGGGGGCTGCGCCGGCGGGCGGTCCGCCCGCGGAAGCGACCGTCAATCTTTCCATTGCACCCGCGCTCAAGGCGCGCCTCAATGGCGATACGCCACTCTTCGTCTTTGCGCGTGAGCCGGGCGCACAGGGTCCGCCGCTTGCCGCCAAACGCCTCACCAGCGCCGCGATCGGAACACAAATTCATCTCTCGGCGGCGGATTCCATGGTCCCCGGCCGGGTCCTCACGGCAGGGCGCAAGGTCTCGATCACGGCGAGAATCTCCTTCAGCGGGCAACCGCTGCCGGCCGCGGGCGATTTATACGGCGAACTTACCTATGATGTCGGCCACGATGGCGCGCGGGATCTGGTCATCGACCGGATCGCACAATAGGTAGGTTTTTCGTTCATGACAGTTGCAAAGAGTTTGCTGGCAGGCCGAATCGTCGAAGACAGTCTCTTTCCCTACCCGCGCTTGCGCGAGAAGGATCGCGAGGTCTTGGGGATGATGCTCGAGGCCATCGATCAGTTCCTAGCCTCCCATGACGAGGAATTCAAAACCTGGGACCGGGAGGCGGCGCAGCCGGCAGAGTTCGTGCAGGGATTGCGGGATCTCGGGCTCTTCGGTCTCATCATCCCGGAGGAGGATGGCGGGATCGGTCTGTCCAATGCCGGCTATGCGCGGGTCTTGAGCCAGAGCAGCATGCACGACAGCTCGGTATCGCTCACCATCGGCGCGCACAGCTCCATCGGCATGAAGGGGATCCTGTTGTTCGGCACCCCGGAGCAGCGCGCGCGATATTTGCCGAAACTCGCGAGCGGCGAAATGATCGCCGCGTTTTGTCTGACGGAGTCGGGCGCTGGATCGGATGCCGCATCGATCCGCACCAAAGCGGAGAGGGGCGCGGACGGCGTCTGGACGCTGAACGGCGAGAAGATCTGGATCACGAACGGGGGGATCGCGGACGTCTACACCGTGTTCGCCCGGACCTCCGAAGGCGGCGGCAAGATCACCGCCTTCGTCGTCGAGGCAGCGTGGCCGGGCGTGAGCCACGGAAAACACGAAGACAAGATGGGGATCCGTGCCTCCTCGACCACCACGGTGAGCTTCACCGACGTGAAGGTGCCGCCGGAGAACGTGCTGGATTCCGAAGGTAAGGGCTTCAAGGTCGCGATGGCGATCCTGAACAACGGCCGCACCGGGTTGGGCGGCGGCGCCGTAGGGGGCATGAAGACACTGATCGGACTCGCGGTTCAACAATCCCAAGCCCGCAACCAGTTCGGCGAGCCCATCGCCAACTACGGGCTCATCCGGGAAAAAATCGCCCAAATGACGGTCGAATGCTTCGCAGCAGAAAGCGTGGTTTGGATGGTCGCGCATTTCATCGACTCAGGCGTGGACGACTACTCCGTGGAGGCGGCGATCAGCAAGGTCTACGCGAGCGAAGCCATCCAGCGAGCGGCCTACGAGGCGCTGCAGATCGCGGCGGGCACCGGCTTCATGAAGGATGCCCCCTATGAGCAGATCACGCGCGATTGCCGCATCCTCTCCATCTTCGAGGGAACCAACGAGGTGCTCCGGCTGTATATCGCGTTGTCGGGGCTCAAGGATCTGGGCAAGTCGTTCGGCGAGCTGAAGGCGGCCGTCGACGGCATCTTCAATCATCCGATCAAGGGCTTTGGGGTGCTGGCGGACTATGCGGAAAAGCGTCTCACGCACGCCACTGGAGTGGGGCGGGACAAGTTGCTCGGCAAGATACCGGCGCCATTGCGCGAAGCGGCGACTACCTTCGAGAAATACACGGTCGAGCTCGCCAAGGCAGCCGATTTTCTACTGAGAAAATACGGCAAGAGCATTGCCGGGCGGCAGCACATGCTCAAGCGTGTGGCGGATATGACCATTGATTTGTTCGTGGGTCTTTGCGTATTGTCGCGCGCGACGACGCTCGCCGAAGAGGGCGGCGACGGGGGTCGGCAGGCGGTCACGATCGCTCACGCTTTTGCGCGTCAGGCGAAACGCCGGCTGGCGAACAACGTGCGGCGCATCGAGCGCAATGAGGACGAGGAGATGGACCGGTTGGCGGGGTTCATCCTGGATAAGGGAAAATATCCGTGGGATATAGTTAAATGAGCGTTTTCGCCGATGAGCGGCTCGGCCGGGACGATTCCTGGCTTACGCCGCGGCGACTCATTTGGGCGCTCGTCGGCATCGCCGGCGTGGTTGCCGTGCTGCTGGCGTTTCGCATCACACAGACCGTCGAGTCCAAGCGGGCGGTCACGAACAAAGGGGCAATCCCGTCGGTTACGGTCACCGAGGCGGGGCGGAGCGCCCTGCCCACGACCGTCAGCATCATCGGCACCATCGGCGCGCGGTTCGACACCCCTATCGGTGTCGAAGGCGACGGCGGCCGGGTCTCGGCGATCTACGCCGAAGCCGGGGACCACGTGAAGCGGGGGCAAGCGCTGGCTCGTCTCGATACCTCGGTGCTCGAGCCTCAGGTCGCCAACTTGCAGGCATCGCTCGAGCTCGCGCGGGCCGAGTCGGAACTGGCTGCCGCGGAGTACCATCGTGCGCAGGCAGTGGGTGCTGCCGGCGCCCTGTCGGCCGAGGAAACCGAGAAGCGGCGGTCGAGTTCGGTGACGGCGGCGGCCAAGGTAAAGGTGGCGGCTGCCCAGCTGGCAGAGGCCCAGGCCAAGCTCGCGCGGGCACAGGTGCGGGCTCCCGCCGATGGCACGCTACTGACGCGCACCGTCGAGGTCGGGCAGACCGTCGCGCCCGGCGCCACGCTGTTCCGGCTGGCGGAAGGTAACGAAGTGGAGTTGCGCGGCGAAGTCGCCGAGCAGGATCTTTCGCTGCTCAAGGTCGGTCAGGAGGTAAACGTTTCACTCGCCGGTGCTTTGAAGATCTACCCGGGCCGCGTGCGCCTCTTGGGGGCGGTCATCGATCCGCAAACTCGCCTGGGCGTCGTGCGGGTGGCGCTGACCCCGGATCCGAATCTGCGTCCGGGAGCCTTCGCCCGCGCCGAGGTCACGGTGAGCAATGCGGAGCGAATCGTACTCCCGCAGACCGCCGTGCTTACGGACGACAAGGGCAGCTATGTGCTCGTGGTCGACCCGCAAAACAAGGTTGAACGTCGCCCGGTCAAGGTCTCGGGAATGGTCGCCGGCGGGGTGACCATTGCGGGCGGCATCGGTGACAAGGACCGCGTGGTCGCCACCGCCGGCGCGTTTCTTCAGGTGGGAGAGACCGTCAGGCCGGTCGCAGAGGCCGAGGGCGTTCCACAGGGCGCAGGCACTGCACAGGGCGCGGGGAGTTCGTGAAGAACATCTCCGCCTGGGCGATCCGTCACCCGGTCACGCCGATCGTCCTGTTCGTCGTGTTGTTCTTCCTGGGCATGGTCGCATTCCTGCGCTTGCCCATCGATCTCAGTCCGGACATCGCCTATCCGCTGGTCAACGTATCGATCAGCCAACCGGGTGCTTCTCCCACCGAAATGGAGACGCAGATCGCTCAGAAGGTGGAAGGGTCGATCGCCAGCATCGGCAACGTGCGCAACATCACCACCTACATCATCGAAGGCTCGGTCAATATCTTCCTGGAGTTTCAGATCGGAACGCCGATCGATCGAGCGGTGACGGATGTGCGCGATGCGGTGGCCAAGGTGCGGGCCGATCTGCCGCTCGGGATCATGGAACCGTTGGTCCAGCGCCAAGACGTGGACGGGGACGCGATTTCCTATTACGCGGTCACCACCACCGGGAATACTCCGGAGCAGTTGAGCTGGTTCATCGACAACACCGTCACCAAGGCCTTGTTGGGTGTTCCAGGAGTAGCGCAGATTTCGCGCAGCGGCGGGGTAAGCCGGGAGATCCGGGTCGACCTCGATCCCGCCCGCCTGCAGGCTCTGGGGCTGACCGCAGTGGAGGTCAATGATCAGCTGCGGGCGCTGAACGTGGATGCGGGCGGCGGACGCGCGCAAGTGGGCGGCGGGGAGCAGGCGATTCGCGTGCTCGGCGGCGCCAAGACCGCGGAGGACCTGGGCGATACTCAGATCATCGCGGGTGGCGGCCGATCGGTCCGTCTTCGCGAGATCGCGAACGTGCACGATGGCATCGCCGAGGTTCGCTCCATCGCGAGGCTCAACGGGCGCCCCGCGACCGCCTTCGGCGTGTTCAAGGCCAAGGGCGCCTCGGATGTCAGCGTCTCCAAGGCCGTAGAGGCCGAGCTCGCCAAGATTCAGCGCGAGAATCCGTCGATCCAAGTGACGCTCATTTCCACCACGGTCGACCACACGCTCAGAACTTATCACTCTTCCTTGGACGCGCTCATCGAAGGATCGATTCTGGCGGTCGCCGTGGTGTGGCTGTTCCTGCGCAGCTGGCGGGCCACGCTGATATCCGCGCTGGCGATTCCGCTCTCGGCGGTGCCCACGTTCGCCTTCATGCAGTGGATGAACTTCTCGCTCAACCAGATTACCCTGCTCGCGCTGTCGCTGGTGGCCGGAGTGCTGGTGGACGATGCCATCGTCGAGATCGAGAATATCGTTCGACACATGCGCATGGGCAAGAGCGGCTTTCAAGCGTCTCTCGATGCGGCGGACGAGATCGGTTTGGCGGTGGTCGCGACCTCGTTCACCATCATCGCCGTGTTCCTGCCCGTGAGCTTCATGGGCGGGATCACCGGGCAATACTTCCGCCAGTTCGGATTGACGGTTGCCGTGGCCGTGTTCATCTCACTGTTGGTGGCGCGGCTCATCACGCCGGTGCTGGCCGCGTATTCGCTCAAGAGCGACTCCGTCGCCATACACAACGTCGACGGGCCCCTCATGACCATGTACATGAAGGCATTGCGCTGGGTCGCCCCGAACCGCTGGAAGACGATTCTCGCCGGATTCGTCTTCATCATTGCCGCGTTGGCCGCGTTCGTCTGGCTCATTCCCGCTACTTTTTTGCCGCCCGAAGACTTCGGCAACGCGCAGCTCGCCATCGAGCTGCCTCCTGGCGGAACGCTCGAGGATACGGCGCGAGTCTCCGCCGATGCAGCGGCAGTGCTCAGGAAATCGCCACTGGTGACCGACCTGGTCGAGTTCGTCGGCTCGAGCGAGGGGGAGATACGCAACGCCGCCATCTATGCCAGCCTCGTGCCGCGCAGCCAGCGCAGCATGAGCCAAAAGCAATGGGAGCAGAGCATGATGCCACTGCTTAGCCAAGTCCCCGACGGGCACCTCAATTTTTCCGACGGTGGCAACGGCACCGACATCCAGCTGTATTTGACCGGCGATGATCCGCCCCTGGTCGAAAGAACCGCGCATCAGCTCATCGCCGAGATGAGTGGGCTCAATGAAATTCGCGATGCCCGGATCCGCGGCGACCTGCCGCGGCCCGAGATCCTGGTGCATCCGCGGCTCGACCTTGCCGCGCAGCTCGGTGTCAGCGTGCAGAGCATCAGCCAGACCATCCGAATCGCGACGCTCGGCGATCTGCCGCAGAACGCGGCCAAGTTTTCACTCTCGGATCGCCAGATCCCCATCCGGGTGAGTCTGGTCGACAGCGCGCGGCGCGATCTGACCACGCTCGAGAATCTTCCCGTGCCCACCGCTGCGGCCGGCGCGGTGCCCCTGAAAACGGTCGCCGACCTGAGCTTCGGCCAGGGCCCCTCGGCAGTCAGGCGCTACAATCAGACCCGGCGTGCCTTCATCGAGGCGAATTTAAGTCCCGGAGTGGAGCTCAGCACGGCGACCAAGAAGATCTACGCGCTACCCACCCTCAAGAATCTTCCCCATGGGGTGAACCTGGTGAAGACCGGCAATACCGCATATTTCCAGGAGATGATTCAGAATTTCGCGCTTGCAATGGCCGCGGGCGTGCTCATGGTACTTGCCGTGCTGGTCTTGCTGTTCGCTCGAGTATTCCAGCCGATCACCATTCTGTGCGCGTTGCCGCTATCTCTGTTCGGCGCAGCGCTGGCCCTCGTGCTCACGAACAAACCGTTCTCCATCTCGGTGGTCATCGGCTTGCTGATGCTGATGGGCATCGTCGGCAAAAACTCGATCTTGCTGGTGGACTTCGCCATCGAGGAGATGCGCGCCGGCAAACCGCGCCTCACAGCGATTCTCGAGGCGGGCCACAAGCGCGCCCGTCCCATTGTGATGACGACCGTCGCCATGATTGCCGGCATGTTGCCGGTGGCGCTCGGTTGGGGCGGAGACAGCGACTTCCGTTCGCCGATGGCCACTGCGGTAATCGGCGGATTGGCGGCCTCGACGCTGTTGACGCTGGTGGTGGTGCCCGCGGTGTTCACGGTCTTCGACGACATCGAGCGCTGGATGGCGCCGCGCGCTAGCAAGCTCCTCGCGCAACCGGAGCTCCGTGAACGCGATCTGGCTCATGACGGTGTGCGCACCGTCCAACGGTGATCATGCGGCGATGAGCTCTCGGGTCATCCGAAGCTGGGTCACTCCGACCGCTCGATCAATCCCTGCAGCGTTTCGAGGAGTTCCGTGGCGATGGCGAGCTTCGTGGGGTCGATTGCCACGAGAAGTTCCTTACGCACGGCGGCCGCCTCGGCCTTGACGGTTTCGACCAGGCGCGTCCCCGCATCTGTGAGCACTACCCGGTTGATGCGTCGATCGCTTTGGCAAGGCTGGCGAACGACCAAACCCGCCTTCGCCAACCGGTCTACCATGGCGACCATCGTCGCGCCTTCGACGCCGAGGCGCTCGGCGAGTTCGGATTGGGATAGGGGCGTATGCGCCTTGGAGGTGACGACGATGGTCATCCAGCTGGCCTGACTCACGCCCATGCACTTTAGGCGTCGATCGATGGCCTGGCGCCAGGTTCGGGCCGTCCCGTGCAGGGCGTCAGAGAAGCGCTCTTCCAGGTCAGACATGGCGAGATACCCTAATCGTTAGGTATCTAACAAATATATCATGAGCGGGGGGCGAAGAAACTCCGATAAGCGGAACCTAACTCGATTCTTCCGTTCATAATGGCTTATGAGGAGCGCATTGCTCGGGACGCTTGCGTTGGTGCCGATGAGAAGGTTCGGCGACCCCGTGTTGCCGCGACGCTCGATTCTCGACGGCCAACCGCTCCAGATGGATGATCCGGCGATCTACGCCATCACCGATTTCAAGCGCGATTACCCCATGACGGTCGATGCCGAGCGGCAAATCGACGATGCGCTGAGCGACATGATTCGGCTCAGCGTCAGAGCGCTCCTGGTGGCGAAGGAACAGCGGTTGGTTGGCCTGATCACTTCCTATGACATCCAGGGCGAGCGGCCGATGCAGTTCCTGCAGTCGTCGAATTACAGCCGCCACCAAGACATCCGGGTGATGCATGTCATGACGCCGTGGGATGAGCTGGTGGCGCTGGATTGGGAACAGCTGGAAGCGGCACGCGCCGGCGATTTGTTGATGCTCTTCGAGCAATCCAATCTTACGCATCTGCTCGTGGTGGATCGCAAGACCTCCAATTCCACCGTGCGTGCGCTCGTCTCGCGCGCCCGGCTGCTCCGTCAACTCGGCGAAAGGGCGTCAGCTCTTAAGCCAGGCCACCGTCGCGATGCCGGCGAAGGTCATGAGCAGCGAGCCCACCAGGTGCGTCCCAATCGCCACTAGCGCTGCGCCGTTTCGGCCCGATTGCATCAATAGGACTACCTCGGCGGCAAACGTCGAGAACGTCGTAAGGCCGCCGCAGAATCCCGTGGTGATGAACAGCCTCCACTCGGGCGCGAATGCCGGATAGTGCAGAAAGAAGGCGAGCGCCACGCCGATCACATAACAGCCGATGAGATTGGCCGCGAGCGTTCCGGGCGGGACGGTCGGAAAATACCGGTTCAATAGCATCGCCAGCACCCAGCGCAACAGGCAGCCGAGCATTCCGCCGACCGCGACGGCGACGAGAGAGCGCCACCACATCATGCCGCGGGCTCCGAGGCGGAGGAGGGCGCCGCGCGAACGAGGAAATAGACCGGCGCCCCGATCGCAAGGAGCAAGGCGCCCCATTCAACCGCTTCGGCGCCCGCGCCGACCATGGCCCACAGGGAGTACACGGTCGCCAGAAGTCCCACGGCCGCGATGGCGGCCATTCGCGAACGACGCCCGGTCATGTGCCCCGTCCATTGCAATCTCAACAGGGCGAGAGAGCAGAGCGCGTAGAGCACCAGGCAGGCAGTGGTCGACAATAGGATCATGAACGTGAACACTTTCACCATCGACTTCTGGTAGTTCATGAGAATGAGTACACTGACGAGAGCGCTGGAGAAAACCAACGAAAAGGTCGGGGTGAAACGCGGCGACTCCTGCGCGAATACACGGGGGAAGACGCCGTTCTTGGCCATGACGTGAGGAAGCTCCGCCTGCAGTAAGATCCATCCGTTGAGCGCGCCGAAGCCCGAGATCGCCGCGAATACGGCGACCAACTTGCCGGCCGTATCGCCCCAATATCGAGCCGCCAGATCGACGAACGGCGCGTTCGAGGCGGCGAGGGTCGCCGGAGGCACCAGCAGCAGCACCGCCGTGCAGGCGATCATGCACAGCATCGCGGTTGCCACCGCGCCGACCAGGGTGGCGGGGGGAATGGTTCGGCTGGGATCACGCACTCTGCCGGCGGGAATCGTGGCCGATTCGAGGCCGAGGAGCGCCCAGAGCGTCAGCGTGGCCGCAGCCGTGGTGCCGCTGGCGGATAAAGGAATACCCGCCGCTGCAGCGACCGTCGAGGGGCGCACCACGAAGAAGGCCAGCGCCGAGATCGCGAGCAGAGGCAGTACCTTGAGGATCGTCGTCACGCTTTGAACCCAACCCGATGCCCTGATTCCGAGCCAGTTCACGACGGTGAGCGCCCAGAGAAAAGCGAGCGTCACCGCGGCCGACGCGCCCGGCACCCTCGCGATCCACGGCATCAAGGGACTCAGATAACTCACCGCACCGGTGGCGATCGCCGCATTGCCGACCCAGATCGATATCCAATAGCCCCAGGCAACGATGAATGCCGTGAACGGCCCGAAAGCGAGCTTCACGTAAGCGTAGGGCCCTCCCGCGCGGGGGAACGCGCGACTCAACTCGGCGAAGACGATCGCAAGAAGGATGGCACCGCAGGCGGTGAAGCCCCAAGCGAGCACGCTGTTGAGGCCAAATGGGGCGAGCGCGGAGGGGAGCAGGAAAACACCGGAGCCGATGACGTTGCCGACCACTAGCGCGACGCACATCCAGAAGCCGAGGAGAGGGGGACGGTCAAGGGCAGCATGAGAGCGCATCGGCGCCCTTTATATCAAAACTGTTAGATCCGCGCGCCCAGAGCGGCTTTTTAGACCCATGCGGGCGCTTCCGTGCTCGTGCCACGGTATCCTGGAGATAGCAGATTTAAAGGTACGCCGTTTTAAGTGCTCTGCGTGTGCAGCGTGAGTGCGGCGCGCAACACTTCGCGGATTAATTCCGCTCCCACCAAGCAGACACACGCGATCGACCGGTTGGGGTCCGTTAAGCGCCCAATAGGGCTCATTTCACTTCAAGCGCATCAACAAGACCGACCTGTACTTCGGATCAATCAATTGCTGATTTTCCTGATTGATATAATTGAATAGCCCAAACCAGGAAAAAAATGAACAACCACGCATATGTCGAATTCGGACCTCACTGAATCAATACTGATGTCGTCCAGTCATTACCGCATAACGTCCGCTGCTCCCCCCACGCATCGTGCATCAATGTCCCGCCTCGCCGGGGCGCTTGCGCTTGCCTGCGGAATGCTGCTCATGTCCCCGATCAGAGTCGACGCCGCGGAGGACGTACATTCCTACGGTATCGCGCATCGAATCGAGTCGAAGCCGTACCTCAACATGCCGTCGGCGCCGAGCGGCGACATGCCGAAGCTTCTGTCGCAAACCGGCGCGTTCAGGGACGTGCGCAACCTGGTGCCGGTGGATTCACTCGTTCCGTATGATCTGGTGGTCCCGTTCTGGTCCGACGGCGCTCGGAAGATTCGCTATGTGGCGGTTCCGAAGGGGAGGATCAAGTTCGCCCCGACCGGTGAGTGGACGTTCCCCGCCGGCACGGTGTTCGTCAAGACTTTCGAGCTCCCCTCCGATGCACGCGACCCCGCCATCAAGCGGCGCCTGGAGACGCGATTGCTCATGATAGGGGCCGACTCGCTTGTATACGGAGTGGTCTACAAGTGGCGGCCGGATCTCTCCGATGCGGATCTGTTGCCGGATGGCCGATCGGAAAAGATCCTCATGCACGGCGCCGGCGGTCAAGTGCGTGAACAGACGTGGTACTACCCGAGCCGCAAGGATTGCATCACCTGTCATACTCCCCGCGCCGGCGGCGTGCTCGGCGTGAAAACGCGGCAGATGAATCACGACTTTGCGTATCCATCGGGAGTGGCCGACAACGAGCTGCGCGTCTGGAATCATCTCGGCCTCTTCAAGCCGACGCTGCGCGAGGAAGCGATACGCGGCTTCGACCGGCTCGCCGCGCCGACGGATACGTCGCGAAGTATCGAGGACCGTGCGCGGTCTTATCTGGATGCGAATTGCTCTCAGTGTCACCGGCCGGGCGGTACGGTGGCTAATTTCGACGCACGCTACGGTACGCCGCTCGGCGAGCAGGGCCTGATCGACGGGCCGGTGCTGATCGATCAAGGCATCGATCGTCCGCGCGTCATCTCGCCGCACGACACCTGGCGATCGATCGCGTTCATGCGCGTGGACACGGTGGGAGACATCCGGATGCCGCCGATCGATCGGGAGACCATCGACGAAAGCGGTGTGGCGCTGCTGCGGGAATGGATCGACAGTTTGCCGGGCCGCCCGGTGCTGGCTCCCCCCGAGATTCAACCCGCGGGCGGCACCTTCGGCAAGCCGGTGCTAGTCACGCTGACCGACCCCGAGCCGGGCGCGGATATACGCTATACGGTGGATGGCAGCGCCCCGGGATCCAAGGATCAGAAGTACGACAAGCCTTTCATGTTGTCGGGGCCCGCCGTCCTGCGCACCCGGGCCTTCAAGGACGGTTTCACCAAGAGCATCTCATCCCAAGAGGTGTTCGTGGTCAATCATTAGAGATCGGGGCTAGGCGGGAGGTTGGACCTAGGCGAGAGATTCGGGCTAGGCGCCGGGGACCACCGTCACGCTCCAGGGGCTTTTGCCCGCCTTCACGCGCTTGATTTCCTGGTTCGTCTTCAGGTCCACCACCGAGACATCGTCGGAGGGCCCATTCGCGGTGAACAGGTATTTGCCGTCGGGCGAGATGGCAATTCCCCACGGCCGCGTACCCACCTTGATGGACTCGCGCACTGCATAGCTGTGAGCATCGATCACCGATACGGTCCCGCCCCGGCCGTTGCTCACGTAGACCGAATGCGCGTCAGGCGACAAACGCACACTCATGGGCCGGGAGCCCGCAGGCAGTGTGATGACCTTGATCGTCTTGAAGCTATTGGAATCCACGACGTTGAGCTCGCCCGTGGATTCCGACGGAACGAATGCCACGCCGGCGCTGGGCAGGAACGCGACCGTGCGCGGGCGCGGATCGACCTTGAAATGACCGACCACCGAGTAGCTCAAGGTGTCGACGACATAGACGTCGCCGGCGCTTTCGCAGGTGACGTAGAACTGTTTTCCGTCCGGCGTGGTCGCGACGCCTTCCGGTTCCTGACCTACAGGAATGATGTGCTCGACCTTGGAAGCGGCGATGTTGACGACGCTGGCCGACTTGGTGTCCTCGTTGGATACGTATAACTGGGTTCCATCCTTGCTGAGCGCGAACTCCTCCGGATCCGATCCTGCAAAGATCTTTCCCTTGAGCCGCTTGTGCGCGACATCGATGATGCCGATTCCATCGGCAGTCTTGTCTGACTGGTTCTCGTTGTCATCGTCATCGCCGCCGCGCTTGAAGATCGGGTTGCCATGGGCATCCAATTGCGGAGGGATTGCGATCGGAGTGCCGCTCAGCGCCACGTAGACGGATTTCCCGTCCGGGCTCGCGTGAATTCCACGTGGCCGCTTGCCGACCGGAATGGTGTTCACCACCGACAGGTCATTCCCGTCGATGACCGTGACCTCGTTCGAGCGCTCGTCGGATACGTAGATTTGGTAGGACGGCCCCGCCGCAGCCGCGCCGGCGACGGTGGCCAGCGAGCCGGCCAGGGTCCATGAGGCGGCTGCGAAAGCGGTCGTGATGGCCGTGCCGGAGGTGGGGGAATCGGTCGTAGGCATGCTGGTCTCTCCGATGCGCATGAATTGCCCGAAGAAGCCTGCCGGTTCAACCGGTCAATTGCAAGAGTGCAACTCCGGCGGGCTGCGCGACAGATTCCAGGTCCGCCCGGGATATAATCCCGACCGGACGGAGTACGAAATCAGCCGCCGAGCGGGGAGTCGAATCATGAAGAAAGCGCACATCAAAACCGATCTGCCCGGACCCAAGGCGCGCGAGCTCCTCGCACGCGACGCGCTGGTAGTCTCGCCGTCCTACCCGCGCGATTATCCGTTCGTGATGTCGCATGGCAGAGGAGCTGAAATCTGGGATGTCGACGGCAACCGTTTCCTGGATTTCGCGGCGGGTATCGCCGTTTGCAGCACCGGCCACAGCCATCCCGCGGTGGTGAAAGCCATCAAGGATGCCGCCGAGCGTTTCATCCACATCTCTTCCGATTATTGGCACGAAGGTCAGGTGAGGCTCGCGGAGCGCTTGCAGGAACTCGCGCCCATGAAGGAGCCGGTGATGAGCTTCTTCGCACAATCGGGTACCGAGAGCGTCGAGGCTGCGCTCAAGCTGGCCCGCTACGTCACGGGCCGCGGCCGGTTTCTGGGCTTTCTCGGCGGCTTTCACGGCCGCACGATGGGTTCGCTGTCGTTCACCTCGAGCAAGTACACCCAGCAGAAGGGATTCTTTCCCACCATGCCGGGGGTCACCCACGTTCCGTATCCGAACAATTACCGGCCTCTGTTCGCCGGCGCGGACCAGGGGCAGGCGGTGCTCGCCTACATCGAGGAAACGCTGTTCGTTCACAACGTGCCTGCGGGAGAAGTCGCGGCCGTGCTGATCGAGCCGATACAGGGGGAAGGCGGCTATCTCGTGCCCCCCGACGGGTTTCTGGCTGGGCTGCGTGCGCTCTGCGATCGGCACGGCATATTGCTGATCTTCGACGAAGTGCAATCGGGTATCGGCCGTACGGGCAAGATGTTCGCCTCGCAGCATTTCGGCGTCCAGCCGGACATCATGACGCTCGCCAAGGGCTTGGGATCAGGAATGCCCATCGGAATGGTCGTCGCGAAGCGCTCCATCATGCAAAAGTGGACGCGCGGCGCCCACGGAAACACCTTCGGCGGCAATCCCATATGCTGCGCGGCGGCGCTCGCGACCCTCGAAATCGTCGAGAAGGAGCTGTGCACGAACGCCGCCAAGGTTGGCGACTATTTCATGGGCAAGCTGCGTACGCTGGCGAAGAAGCATTCAACCATCGGAGAGATACGCGGCAAGGGACTCATGATCGGCATGGAGCTCGTCATCGACCGGGCGAGCAAAACTCCGGCCAAGAAACTATGCGATGCATTGATCACCCGCGCCTTTCACAACGGGTTGATCCTCCTGTCGTGTGGCCAGAGCACAGTGCGCTTCATGCCGCCGCTCATGATCGGCGAGGCCGACGTGGACGAGGCGGTGGAACTCTTGGACCGCACGCTCGATGAGGTCGTCGCGGATGAGCGTCCGCCCCTCAATCGAGGGGTCGCTCACGGTTGAGGCGGTTGTATTTCGCCAGCACGGCGCGCAGCGCATCGTGCGGGAGTGCGATGACCTTATGATCGTCGATGCCGACCATGTCGTGCGCCGCCACCAGGGCGTTGACGATGGCCTCCTCCGTGGCTTCCACGGTCGCCCGGAAAACGGGATCGAGTGAATCGTTGGGAAGCATCTTCAAATCCACCACGCGCCCCTCCGCGGCCGCGCCGGAGTTGGCGGTCGAGAAGGCGATGAATATGTCCCCTGACTCATTGCCCGAAATGCTGCCGTTGCGGCCGAGGCCCAGAGTCACCCGTCGAGCCAGCCGCTTCAACTGATGCGCGAGAAGCGGCGCGTCCGTGGCGACGACGACAATGATCGACCCCAGTTCGGCGATGTCGGAGGGGACGAACGCGTAGGGCTCGGGCGCCGGGATCTCGCGGCCGACGTTGATGCCGGCAATGCGCAGATTGTCGCGAGTCCCGTAATTGCATTGGACCAGTACGCCGACGGTGTAGCCGCCGTCCTTGTCATCGAGCTTGCGGGACGCGGTGCCGATGCCGCCTTTGTAGCCGTTGCAGATCATGCCGGTGCCGCCGCCCACGCTGCCTTCCTCGACTCGCCCGCCGTGAGCGGAATCGAGCGCGTGGAATACGTGTTCGGGTTTGACGTGAAAGCCGTTGACGTCGTTCAGCCATCCATCCCAGGTCTCGCCCACCACCGGAAGAGACCACCAGTAGCCGCTGGAGTCGGCATTTCCCCGCGCGACCCGCCAGCGGATGACGGCGTCGCGGACCACGCCCACGCTGTGAGTGTTGGTGATCATCACGGGCCCTTCGAGAAAGCCGGATTCCTCGACCCAGGTGGTGCCCGTCATTTCGCCGTTGCCGTTCTGGGCGAACCACCCCGCAAAAACTGGATTCGACAGTGAATCGAGTCCGCGAGGCAGCACGGCCGTAACCCCGGTGCGCACGGGGCCTTCGCCGACCTTCAATTTGCCGGAGCCCGAAATCAGCGTGGTGTGTCCCACGAGGACCCCGGTCACGTCGGTGATGGCGTCGTTAGGCCCGGGAGTGCCGTCGAACGGAATGCCGAGATCACGTGCCCGCGGGACCGGGACCGGGGCGGGCGCGGGTACCGCGGCAGTCGCGGCGGCCCGGCACGGCGATGCGGCGAAGGTTGCGGCGACGGTGGTCGCGAAACCTGCGGCCAACGTCGAGGCGAGGGCAATGGTGGCGGCGGCGGTGTGGGCGGCGCTGGTCCTGAGCATACTTCTCTCGCGGCTCCCGAAGTAGCTGCGATGTTACACTCAACCGGATGACGTGCACTCGATTCAACGTGGCGCGCCTCGCGGCGATCGGATTGATCATTGCCATGGTTGCCGCCGGGCCTGCCGCACCGGCTGCGGAAGAAAAGCGCCTCTACATCTATAATTGGACCGATTTCATCGGTCCGGACACCATCTCGAAATTCGAGAAGCTCACGGGCATCAAAGTGGTGTACGACGTGTACGACGCCGAGGAAACCATGGAAGCAAGGCTGCTCGCCGGCGGCTCGGGTTACGACGTCGTGAGCGCCTCGACGGACTTCTTCAGCCGCGAGATCAAGGCGGGAGTCTATGAGCCCTTGGACAAGTCGAGGCTCCCGAACTGGAAGAATCTCGATCCGCGCGTTCTCGCCATCCAGTCGGCCTACGACCCGGGGAACGCTCATGCGGTGCCTTATCTTCATTCCATGAATGGGTTCGCCTACAACGTCGACATGGTCAAGGCGCGCATGCCGAACGCGCCGGTCGACAGTCTCGACATGCTGTTCAAGCCCGAGGTGGTGTCCAAGTTTGCGGATTGCGGCGTGACGTTTCTGGACTCTGCGGAGGACACCATCCAGCTCGCGCTCAAGTATCTCGGGCTGGATCCCAACACGACCAAGCGCGAGGATTTCAAGGCCGCCGAGGATCTTCTACTCAAGGTGCGGCCCTATGTGCGCTCCTTCGACTCTTCCGAATACCTCAACGGCCTCGCCAACCGGGAGGTGTGCCTGGCCATGTCCTGGTCGAGCGACTATGCACTGTCGCACGCGCGGGCGAAGGCCGTAGGCGTGAACGTCAATCTGGCGTTCACGGTACCGAAAGAGGGTGCGAACGAGACCTTCTCCTCGCTCCTCATCCCGAACGGCGCTCCGCACCCCGATGCCGCGTATCAATTCATCAACTTCATCCTGCGCCCGGACATCATTGCCGAGATCACCAACGCGATCTATTATGGGAATGACAATATCGCATCGCGGCCCTTGGTGGATTCGCGCATCTTGGGCGACGAGACGATCTATCCCACCCCCGAGATCGAGGCCAGGCTGTACCTATCCGCCGAGGTGGGCGCGGCGACCGAGCGAATCCGCACGCGCACCTGGACGCGGATCAAGACTGCCGAGTAAACCATTGCATGCATCGACGAGGACTCCCAATGGCCGCCAGCGCAAACGCATCGCACATGAATCGAATCGTCGGGTTCACCGAGATGGAACACGGCACCCGCGAGGACTACGAGCTGCTCGAGATCTACGAACGCGACTACGTGCGCGGGCTGCCGGAGCGGGTATTGGCGTCGCTCAAACAGCTGTCCGGCTCGCTGGGCGGCTACCCGGTGACGCGTTTGGAGCATTCACTGCAGGCCGCGACGCGCGCGAGAAAGGACGGTGCGGACGATGAGCTCATCGTCGCGGCGCTCATTCACGACGTGGGGGACGAGCTCGCGCCGTTCAATCATTCCGAGATCGCCGCAGGCATCATCCGGCCTTACGTCCGGCCGCAGGTCGCGTGGATCGTCGAACAGCATGGACTGTTCCAAAGTTATTACTATGCGCACCACATGGGTGGCGATCGGCTCGGGCGCGAACGCCTACGGGACCATCGCTGGTACCAGGCGTGCAAGGATTTCTGCGCGAACTGGGATCAGAATTCCTTCGACCCCAAATATCCGTGGGAGCCGCTCGAATCGTTTGCGCCCCTGGTGAGTAAAATTTTCACGCGCAAGGCCTGGGACCCGGCCTACGTGGCGGTGGAATAGCTCAGGCCGATCGATCGGAGGCCGCTCAGCGCTCGGCCATCTGCGCATCCATGAGCCGCTGACGCTCGTTCCGGCGCATCAAATAGCCGGCGATCAACACGCACACGCCTACCAGGCAGATGACGAGGCTCGCGAGCGCGTTCACGTCGGGGCTCACGCCGAGCTTCACCTTGGAGAAGATCACCATGGGCAACGTGCTGGCGCCCGGCCCGGACACGAAGCTCGAAATGACGAGGTCGTCGAGCGAGAGCGTGAAGGACAGGAGCCAGCTCGATGCCAGCGCGGGTGCGATGATGGGCAGGGTCGTATCGATGAAGGCACGCACCGGACCCGAGCCCAAATCCATCGCGGCCTCCTCCAGCGATTGGTCGGCGCTTTGCAGCCGCGATTGCACCGTGACCGTCACGTAGGCCGTGCAAAAAGCAATGTGCGCGATGGCAATGGTGGTGAATCCCCGATGCGGCCAGCCGACCACGTGCAGCATGGAGATGAACAGCAAGAGTTGCGTGATGCCGGTGATGATCTCGGGCATCACCAGCGGCGCGTTCACCATGCCCGTGAGCAGGAGCCGGCCGCGAAAAATCTTGAATCTCACCAGCGAGATCGCCGCCAGCGTGCCCAAAATCACCGCGCCCGTCGACACGACGACCCCTATCTCGAGCGACAGCCAGGCCGCATCGAGAATCTGGTCGTTGTGCAGAAGCTGGGTATACCAGGTCGTGGAAAATCCGCCCCATACGCTGACCAGCGAGGATGCATTGAAGGAATAGCCGATCAGCACGAGGATCGGGATGTACAAAATCGCGATGCCGATGCAAAGAATCGAGATCAGGAGCGGGGAGGGGCGGTCCTGCACGTCAGGCCTGGAGCTGTTTCGTACTGTAGTGTTGATAAAGGGCTATCGGGCCCACGAGCAGGATGAGGAAGGCGACCGCCACGGCGGATGCTACGGGCCAATCCCGATTGCCGAAGAATTCATCCCAGAGAACGCGTCCGATCATCAGATTGTCGGGCCCACCGAGCAGTGTCGGGATCACGAACTCCCCGACCGCGGGAATGAATACGAGCATGGAGCCGGCAATGATTCCGGGCATCGACAATGGCAGCGTTACGTCGAGAAACGTGCGCCACGGCGGGCTGCCCAAATCCGCCGCGGCCTCGAGCAGGGAGTGATCGAGCTTCTCGAGCGTCGCAAACACGGGCAGAACCATGAACGGCAGGTACGAATAGATGATGCCGAGATAGACCGCGAGCGTCGTGTGCATGAGCTGCAGTGGCTTGTGAATGACGCCCAGCCAGAGGAGCGCCGCATTCAAGAGGCCGGTCTCGCGAATGATGCCCTCGAGGGCATACACGCGCAGCAGAAACGACGTCCAAAACGGTAAAATGATGATCAGCAAGAGGATGCTTTGGGTGGCCTTGGAGGTTCTGGCAATGGCGTAGGCCATGGGGTACCCGAGGGCCAGGCACACCAGGGTCGAGAAGAAAGCCGTCCTGATGGAATAGATGTACGAGATGCCGTAGATCTCGTCGGTGAACAGATATTTGAAGTTTCCGAGGCTCAACGTCAAATGGATGTGCCAGTCCGGGCCGATGGTTAGAATGTCGGTGAACGGGGGCACCCGCACGGCGGTATCCGCGAAGCTGATCTTCAAGGCGAATGCAAAGGGAATGAGAAAGAACACCAGAAGGTACAGCATGGGCGGGCCGATGATCAGCCACTTCCCATACCTCGTCAGCCGGTTTGCGGCGCCGCTCATGCCGGCTCATCCTCAGGCGTGAGCCCGCGCAGGAAAAAAACCGAGGGGCCGGCGCGGAAGCCGCGGGCTCGCTCGGCCCACAATCGGCAGCGGCAGCGCTTGATCGATGCCTGCATATCGGCGTTGCACATTTATGGTCCGTCGCGAACCACCGTGGAGAAAGTGGTGGCCATCGCGAAAATGTCTCCCGGTATCGTCCGTTTCTACTTCGACTCCAAGGCCGCGATGCTGGTCGCGTCCCTTCAGTTCCTGTCCAATGAGTTCGAGGACCAGCTGCTCGTGCCCGTCTCCAAACTCAGATCCAACCCGGTCGCGGCACTCGAGCTGATGGTGGATCTTTACTTGGACCCGGAAATCGCCAGCCCCCGCAAGGTCTCCGTCTGGTACGCATTCTGGGGCGAAGCCAGCTCGCGGCAGGAATACTACGACATTTGCGGACAGAAGGACGAGGGCTTTGCGGTGCTGGTGCGCGAGCTCATCGGCCGTTTGATCGAGGACACCGGCCGGTCTCAGCTCGACCCCGACGGAATAGCGCTCGGGCTGATCGGTGTGTTGGAAATACTGTGGCAGGATTTTGCTTTCCGCTCTGAAGAGGACATCGACCGGCCGGCGGCCAAGCGCCGCTGCATGGCTTACCTCAAGTCGGTTTTCCCCGGGCAATTTCCCGCCGCGCCGTCCCCTGGAAGCGCCGGCGGCGACGCCTCGATTCCCGGCCGATTGGGCGGCTGGGTGTACGTCAGCGAGCGTGCGTGGTCGCTCGAGCGAGCATGGTTGTTCCGGGCCGCCTGGCAGGTCGTCGCGCACGAATCCGAGCTTCCTCGAGCCGGAGATTTCGTGGCGGCAGACTTGGGTGTCGAACGGGTTCTGCTGACCCGGGATGCATTCGGTGCCGTCCAGGCCTTGCGCAACAGTTGCCCGCAGGTGCCCCACGCGCTGGTGAACGCACCCCGCGGCCGTCTCGAGGGCGGAATCGAGTGCGCGACTCACGGCCTGAGATTTGCTTCCGATGGCAGATGCCTGGCAGGCGGCGGCGCCGACCTTGTTCCGCTGGAGGTGAGGTTCGCGGATGGATTCTACTGGGTCAGATCTGCCGTGGCCGAGGCGGGGGAGCGCGGCTCTGTTCGCTCGAGCGGCGGCGTCCGGCTGAGCGACGGCATCCCGAAAGATGCGCAAGTGCTGCATACGCTCCCCGATCTTCCCGTGCGCGCGAATTGGAAACTGGTCGCCGAGCGATGGCTCGAGACGCTCGATCTCGAATCGACGGCCACGCTCGCGGCGGCCGACATCCACGCGGCGGCTTCGCCGATCGATGCACGGTCGGACTGGACGGCCTCGCGGTACCGGCATCTGGCAGGATCGGCCGCCGGCGATCCCTGGCTGCTGCGCTTCGCCGCGCCCAATCAACTGATCGAACGCAGGCCCGACGGCCTCTCCGTGCTGCAGCTCATCGCGACCGGCCCGGCAGGCTGCCGAGTGCGACGCATCCATGTCTCGCGGGCCGGCGTGACGCCCGGCGCACTGCAATACCTCGCCGGACGGCTCAATCCGTGGTGCCGGCATGAGTCGCTCGCGATTGCGGAATCCGCGCAGCAGGGTGTCGCCGAATTCGGCTACCGGACGGCGGCGGGTAGCTCATCGCTGGCGGTCGCCTGGTTCCGCAGGTATCTCACCGCGCGCATTCCTGCACTCGCCGGCGAACGCCCGCCGAACGAATCGCGGTAATGCACTATAATCGCCCACCCCCGTGGACCCTTCTGGAGAATCACCCATGACCCTGGCTTCCTTGAGCACCAGCGACTGGCAGGCGCGTGCGTCCCGTGTCCGCTATGAAACACGCCACTTCATCGATGGCAAGTTCGTCGATTCGATCAAGAAAGGACGCTTCACGGTGATCAACCCGGCCACCGGCGCACCCTTGTGCGAAGTGAGCGCCGGAAGCCACGAGGACATCGATGCCGCAGTGGCCTCGGGCAAGAAGGCGTTTTACTCGCGGGTATGGAGCCGCAAGGCACCCCGCGACCGGATGGCCGTGCTCACCGCGTTCGCGCAGCTCATCGAAAAGAATGCCGAGCGCTTCGCGCTGCTGGACACGCTGTGCATGGGCAAGCCCATCACCGACATGGTCAGCATCGACGTGCCGGCCGCCGCGAAGAATTTCACTTATTTCGGCGAGCTCATCGACAAGATCGACGGACAAGTCACCGCCACCGCGCAGGATGCCTTCCATTACATCGTACGCGAACCGCTCGGCGTCGTCGGCAGCATCGTGCCGTGGAACTATCCGCTGCTCATGGCGGCCTGGAAAGTGGCTCCCGCGCTTGCGGCCGGAAACTCCGTGGTGCTGAAGCCTGCCGAGCAATCGCCCTTGTCGGGTCTGCTGATGGCGGAATTGTTCATCGAAGCCGGCGGGCCGCCGGGGGTTTTCAACGTGGTGAACGGCCTCGGGGAACACGCGGGTGCGGCACTCGCTCTGCATATGGACGTGGCCAAGATTGGCTTCACGGGCTCGACGGAGATCGGCAAGCAGATGTTGATCTACGCCGGTCAATCGAACATGAAGCGCGTGAGTTTGGAATGCGGCGGCAAGACGCCGCAGATTTTCCTGTCGGATCTGCCGGATATGGACGCTGCGGTGACCTACGCCATCAACGGCATCTACGGCAACATGGGCGAGGTATGCAACGCGGGCTCGCGTCTGCTCCTCGATCGCCCGATCGCCAAGGAATTCCTTGCGCGCTTCATCGAAAAGGGCAGGAGCGCATACAAGGCGGGTGATCCGTTGAATCCGGCCACTAACTTGGGGCCGTTGGTCACCGCCTCGCATCGCGCACGCGTGATCGGCTATATCGAGAAGGGCAAGAAGGAGGGCGCGAAGCTGGAATTCGGCGGCGATGCGCCGGACCTCGCCGGCTCCTACGTGAATCCCACGCTGTTCACGGGCGTGAATAATCGCATGACCATCGCCCAGGAGGAGATCTTCGGGCCCGTGGCCTCGGCCATCGAGGTGAACGGCATCAAGGAAGCGCTCAGCATCGCGAATGATTCCATCTACGGGCTCGCCGCTTCGGTGTGGACGCGGGACCTGAACGTGGCGCTCAAGACGGTGCGCGATCTCGAGGCCGGCGTGATCTGGGTAAATTGCTTCGATCACGGCGACATGACGCAGCCCTTCGGCGGCTACAAGCAATCCGGCCAGGGCCGGGACAAGTGCGTCGAGAGTCTGATCTCCTACACCCAGACCAAGTCCGCGTGGATCAATCTGGGCGAGTAGCGGTGCCCACCCGCTGAAGCTGCCTCAGAGCGTCTTCAGCGGGTGATCCCCAAACTGCTTGGGCGCAGTCGGAAGCCGAAATTCCGGAATCCTCTCCCGCAGCAGGTTGTGGAACTCGAACATGTAGCCTTCGAGCCCCGATAAGGGTCCCGGCTGGTAGCTGCTCGAGGCAAGCCCCCGCTGAACGCGCTGGCATAGCCATTTGTCCTCGTTGTTGACCTGCGTGTTGATGCGATTGCTGAGGTAGCGGGCGGCGCGCAGTTCCGCATTCGCATCCGGCAGGCCGAACGTCGCCCCGCGCACGATGCACTTGCCGGGACCACCCGGGAGCAGCTGGAAAAAATCCATTTGATCGGGGAACACATCGATCCCCAAGTTCGGCAGCGCGCTGTAGAAGCGCCAGCATCGGCGCAGCTTCTCAGGCAGATGCTGGGCCGCCCGGCCGATGATCGACTGATACAGGCGTTCCGACCACCGGGAAGAGGGCTGTTCGCGCATCCAGCTCAGGCCGCGCGCCACTCCCGGCACCGAGGACTGGTCCTCGTAATCCGGAGTGAACATCCGGTAGAGGCCTGGATGCCCGATCGGCACATGGTAGGACTCGAGATAATTGTCCATCGCGATTTTCCAATCGACGGCCCACACATCGGTGGTGATCGGCGCGAGCGGCACCATCTCCTCGAAACGGTACGGCGCGAGCTCTTCGGCGAGCTTGCCCCAGGTTTTTGCGACCGGCGGCGGATCACCCGCAAGGCAGACGAACACGAATCCGAGCGCTGTGTCGACGCGCACCGGACGCAGGCCGTGGTCGCTGCGATCAAGCCCCGGAAAGCTATCGCGCATCGGCACCCCGATGAGGCTGCCGTCGTGCCGGTAGCTCCAGCCGTGGTAGGGACAGGTGATCGTCGCGGCGCAGCTTCCCGGTCCATCGACGAGGCGTGCCCCGCGATGCCGGCATACGTTGTGGAACGCCTTGATGGACCCTTCCCGGTCACGCATCACGAAAACGCTCTCGGGCCCGAGATCCAACGTGTGGAAATCACCGGGGTTGGGAATATTGTTGAGGTGACAGACGATCTGCCAGCTCGGCAACAGCACGCGCTCGATTTCCAAGCGCATCAAATCCGGGTGGCTGTAGACCCATGCCGGGAGTGCGTGGCGAGGCACGGGAGGCGCGTCGGCGTCGAGTTTCGCGGCGGACTCACGGTTCATCGGGATTCTCCGTCACGACTATATGATCGTTTAATTTAAGCCTGCAGGAAACAAATGGCAAGCGGCAGCGCAACACGAAAGGCGCTTGCAAGATGCATATTTTACCCGCGCGCGGTCCCAAAAATACAACCCTCTCGATACCGGTGCATTTATTTATATACTCATATAAACTTCGCCGACATCAATGCGCGCGGACGGACCGCGAACGCAGCGTTTGAGTCAACGATCGGAGGACGTAATGGCCAGAAAGCTGACCAACAGCAACGCACAATTCCAGCGCGCGGTGAAGCGCCTGCCGCTTGGCGTCGCCTCGAACTTTCGATACTGGGGCGAGGAGCGCACCATTTACGTGAAGCGCGGCAAGGGTGCGCGCATCGTGGATATCGACGACAACGTGTACGTCGATTATCGCATGGGCTATGGGCCGGCGATTCTAGGCTATGCGGATGAGCGCGTGGATGCCGCCGCGCGCGAGGGCATGGAGGTGGGCGGCGTTTTCGCGCTGGCCACCGAGCGCGAGCTAAAAGTCGCCGAGCGCATTTCGAAGATGGTGCCGGCCGCGGAGCTGGTGAGATTCTCGAATTCCGGGACCGAGGCGGTGATGGCGGGCCTCCGGCTCGCGCGTGCGTTCACCGGCAAGGACGACTACGTCATCCTCGAGGGCGGCTATCACGGATTGTTCGACGCCGCCATGTGGTTCACGCCGATGGACAAGTGGTCGCAGGTGGGCGATCCCGAGATCAAGCCATACAGCGAGGGCGTGCCGGTCAGTACCAAGAGCTTTGCGCATTTCGTACAGGCGAACGACGCCAATCAGCTGGAGGACGTGTTCAAGAGGCACGGCGCACGGATCGCCTGCCTGCTGATCGAGCCCATCATGGGAAATTGCCTCGGGATCGCGGCGGAGCCCGAGTATCTAAGGGCAGCGCGCGAGCTTTGCGACAAGCACGGCGTTGTACTGTTGATCGATGAGGTCAAAACCGGTTTTCGCGTGGCCCGCGGCGGGGTTCAGGAGCTTTACGGCATCCACGCAGATCTTTGCACGTTCGCCAAGGCGCTCGGCAACGGCTACCCGATCTCCGTGCTGGCGGGCAGAGAACACATCATGCGCAAGATCGGACGCGGGGTCGCGCACGGCGGAACCTACACCGCGCATTCGGTATCGCTCGCGGCCGCGGAGCGCACGCTGCAGATTCTCGACGAAACCGACGCGCTCGATCGGATCGCAGACTATGGCACGAAGCTGCGCGCGGGCATGCGGTCCATACTGTCGGCCCGCGGCATCGCGCATAGCTTCGTCGGCCACCCCTCCATGAGCGGCCTGTATTTCGCGCACGAGCCGCCGCGCAACTATCGCGCCTGGAAGAGCAGCGATTACTCGTTCTACGATGCGATGGCTCAGGTGTTGCATGACGAAGGCGTGCTATGTGAGCCGGACTCGCGCGAACCCTGGTTCGTGTCGGCGGCGCACGATGCGTCCTGTCTCGCGGACACGCTGAGGGCATTCGAGATCGCCGTGGACGCCACGCTGAAGTCGGGCGGCGCCGGCCACAAAGTGCTGGCCTGAGACGGCGATCCAAGGTGGCAACGAGGGAGAATCTCGACGCGATCGTCGTCGGAGCCGGCCATAACGGCCTGGTGGCGGCTTGCTTGCTGGCGCGCGCCGGCCTCAAGGTTCAGGTGCTGGAGCGTAATCCCTACATCGGCGGAGCGGCCGTGAGCCGCCGGCTGTACAAGGACTTCACGTACTCGAACTGCTCGTACGTCTGCAGCTTGCTGCGGCCGGAGATCATGCGAACGCTCGATCTGCCGAAGCACGGGCTGCAGGTGATTCCCTACGAGGGCGGCTGCACCATGATGCAAGGGGGCGGGCACCTGGCGGTGTACGACAATCACGACGCGTTGCGGCGAGAGATCTCGCGTCATTCCAGGCGCGACGCGGAAGCGTACGACCGCTACGCGCGCGACGTGATGCGTCAATGCAAGTTCATCAAGCCGCTGTTGCTCCGCGAGCCGCCCGATCCCACCTCGTTCAAGCTTCGCGATTTCAAGGAGCTGCTCTATCTCGGCCAGCGCTTCCACGGCCTCGGCGAGGAGCGCATGTACGATACCCTGCGCTTCTGGACCATGAGCGCCGCTGATTTTCTCGACGAGTACTTCGAGAGCGAGATCGTCAAAGCGCACTTCGCCGGCAGCTCGATTATCGGGACGGCGCTCGGTCCGCGTTCGCCCGGCACCGCCTACGTATTGCTTCACCACTACATGGGCGACATCGACGATACGGTCGGGGCCTGGGGATTCGCGCGCGGCGGCATGGGGGCCATCAGCAATGCGCTCGGCAAATCGCTCGAGGCGAGCGGCGGGGCGATTCGGCGCGATGCGCCGGTGGCGAAGGTGCTGGTCAAGGGCGGACGAGCGACGGGGGTGGCGCTCGAGAACGGAGACGAGATTCACGCGCCGCTGGTGCTCTCGAATCTGGACGTGCGCCGCACGTTCCTCAAGATCGTGGATGCCGCGGATCTGCCCGCGGATTTCGTTCACAGGGTCAAGCATTTCAAGATCCGCGGCTCCTCCGGCAAGCTCAATATCGCTTTGGACGGTCTGCCGCGCTTCCCTGCGATCCCGCAAGGCTCGCCGTGCACACGCGGGGACATGCACGTGACAGATACTCTGGAGATGATGGAGCGCGCTTACGATGACTGGAAAGAGGGGCGGTGGTCGCGCGCACCCTACATCGACATGCTGATTCCCTCTCAAATCGACCCAACCATGGCGCCCGATGGAAAACACTACATGTCGGTGTTCGTCCAGTATTGCCCGTATGAGCTCGCGGATGGCGAGTGGACTGCCGACAAGCGGCAGCGCTTCGGCGACACCGTCATCGACGCCATCGCCCGGCAGAGCCCGAACTTCAAGGATCTCATCCTGCACGCAGAGATTCGCACTCCTTGGGACATCGAGAACGAAGTGGGCCTCACCGAGGGAAATATATTCCAGGGCGAGCTGACCATGGATCAGCTGCTGTTCAATCGGCCGGTCCCGGGCTTTGCCCAATACCGCTCTCCGGTGCGCGGTCTCTATCTGTGCGGCTCGAGCACCCATCCGGGGGGAGGCGTGATGGGTGCCCCCGGCGCCAACGCGGCGCGCGCGGTTCTCAAGGACATGGGAAGGCGATCGGAGCTATGACAGAGCCGGTCGCATCCACCCGCTACGACTGCATCGTCATCGGCGCCGGGCACAACGGTCTCTGCTGCGCGGCCACTCTCGCGCGCGCCGGACGGTCGGTGCTGGTGGTCGAGGCACAATCCCAGGTCGGCGGCGCCGCGGTAACGCGCGAATTCGCACCCGGTTTCAAGGTGTCCGCCTGCGCACACCTCGTCCATCTCATGCCGGCCGATGTGATGCGGGATCTCGACCTCGCCGCGCACGGGCTCGATTGGGCCGGACAGGCCCTGACGACCACGGCGCTGTCGGGCGAGAGCTCGCCGATGACCGTGGCGGAGGGCGGCGTGGGCTCCGACAACGATGCTTACGCGAGCTACTCCGCACAGATGAGCCGCTTCGCGCGGGCTCTTGCGCCGCTTCTCTCCAAGGTTCCCCCCCGCCTCGGAACCACCGATTGGAACGACCTCTCGGCGCTCGCCGGTCTCGCGTGGCGGATCCGCAGGCTCGGACGCCGCGACATGCGCGAGCTTCTGCGTATCGGCGGCATGAATGTGCACGACCTCTTGGAGGAGCATTTCAGCGGCAACACGCTTCAGGGCGCGCTGGCTTTCGACGCCATCCTTGGAACCAATTTCGGGCCACGCTCCCCGGGAACCGTGTTGACGCTTCTGTACCGCCTTGCGGCGGAGGCTGCGAGCGGCACACGCGGCCTGGCGCAGCCACGGGGAGGGGTCGGCGCCGTGAGCGATGCGCTCGCCAAGGCAGCCGTCGCCGCCGGAGTCCATATACGCCCGGGCTCGCCGGTCAAACGCATTCTTGTGGAGTCGGACCGAGCCGCCGGCGTCGAGCTCGAGTCCGGCGAACGCATCGCAGCGGCAGCCGTAGTGTCGAACGCCGATCCCAAAACCACTTTTCTAGAGCTTCTCGGCGCCGCTCATCTCGACACCGGATTCGTGCGTCGGATCCGTCATTTGCGGGCTCGGGGCCTCGCCGCAAAGCTGCATCTCGCTCTCGACCGCGTACCCGCCTTCAGCGGCGTGGCGGACTCCGGACTTCGGGGGCGGCTGCTGATCGCTCCCTCGCTGCAATATCTGGAGAGGGCGTACAACCACTCGAAGTACGGCGAATACTCGCCGGCACCGGCCATGGAGATCACGGTTCCGACGATGAACGATCCGGATCTCGCGCCGGCCGGCAAACACGTGTTGTCCGCCATCGTTCAGTACGTGCCTTATGCGCTCAAGGACGGGTGGGGCAACGAGCGGGATCGCTTCATGGATCTTTGCATCGGGGTGTTGGAAAGGCACGCTCCCGGTCTCGGCGCGAGCATCGTCGGCGCGGAATTGCTGACGCCGGTCGATATCGAGCACGAATTCCGGATCAGCGGCGGACACTGGCACCACGGCGAGCTCGCTTTCGACCAGTTTTTCATGGTGAGGCCGGTTCCGGGCGCTACTCAGCATCGCACACCATTGCCGGGCCTTTTTCTGTGCGGTGCGGGTTGTCATCCGGGCGGCGGCGTCATGGGGACGGCCGGTCGCAACGCCGCGCGCCAGGTCCTGGAGGCTGCATGACATGAGCGATTTGAGCCCCGCGCCGCATTTCATCAAACCGCTGCTCGAGACCCCGTTTCATGGGCGCGCCCGCGCGTTGAGCCAAGTCGACAGTTTCATTCCGTGGGCGGGCTACACCACCGTCGATGTGTTCACCACGGTCGAGCAGGAGTATTTCGCAATCCGAAACGCGGCCACGCTCTACGATCTCACGCCCATGGTGAAGTATCGGATCAGAGGGCCCGGGGCGCTGCCGTACCTCAATCGTCTGGTGACGCGGGATATCGCCAAGCTCGAGCCGAACCGGGTGGCATACTGCGTCTGGTGCAACGATGCGGGGCACGTGCTCGACGACGGGACGGTGTTCCGATTGGGCGAGGACGACTATCGTCTTTGCACGGCGGAGCGGCAAATCGACTGGCTCCTGGATTCGGCCGTCGGATTCGATGTCGAGGTGAGCGAGATCACCGCCGAGATCGCGGCGCTGGCGTTGCAGGGACCGACCTCGTATGCGGTATTGCGAACGGCCGGGCTGACGGGTGTGGAGCGGTTGAGGCCCTTCGATGTCGGTCATTTTTCGCTCGGGTCTTCGCCGCTGACAGTATCGCGTACGGGCTTCACCGGCGATTTGGGGTACGAGCTCTGGATGGATCCCAGCGCAGCGGAGGAAGTCTGGGACGCGCTGATGGTGGCCGGCCGCTCGCGCGGCATCCGCGCCATCGGATCTCAGGCCCTCAACATCGCGCGCTTGGAGGCGGGGTTCTTGAGCCCGCACCTGGATTTTGTATCCGCGGAGCAAACCGTCCGCACCGGGCGGGACCGTTCACCGATCGAATTGGGCCTTTCCTGGCTTCTCGATTTCGACAAGGGGCACTTCAATGGCCGGCGCGCGCTGCTCGCCGAGCGGACGCGGGGCCCGCGGCGCCGGTTGGCGGCGCTCGACATTGCGGGCAATAAACCGGCGCACAACGCACTGCTGTACACGGAGGCGGACGGCAAGCGGGAGATCGGCAGCGTCACCTCAGCCGCGTGGTCGCCCACTTGCAAGCGCAACATAGCGCTTGCTATGGTCGATGCGCCGTACTTCAAAACGGGCACGGGCCTCTGGGCGGAGATCTATTTGAACCGGGAACTGGTCTGGGAACGCCGGATGTCGCGAGCCGTGGTGGTGCAGCGTCCTTTCTTTGCGCCCGAACGCCGGCGCGCGACGCCTCCCGGCGAATTCTGACGTGCCGGGCTGCGGACCGTAGCCATGTTGTCGCCCCAGAAATCCATCACCGACCGTCCCTGGCTCGATCCCGGCGCCAAGCCGCAAATCGTGATCGAGGGCGTCGGCAAGACCTTCGGCTCCTTTACGGCGGTCGACGGCGTCAACCTGCGCATCTACAAAGGCGAGATGTTCGCGCTGGTCGGCGGCTCCGGATGCGGTAAGACGACGCTCCTGCGGATGTTGGCGGGCTTCACGACGCCGACTCAGGGACGTGTCCTCATCGAGGATGCGGACATGACCCGCGTGCCGCCCTATGAGCGGCCCGTGAACATGATGTTCCAGTCCTACGCGTTGTTTCCGCACATGACCGTGGAGCAGAACGTGGGCTACGGCCTCAAACGGCTCGGGCTCGCGGACAGCGAACGCCTCAAACGCATCCGGGAGGCGCTCGACATGGTGCAGCTTGGCCCCCTGTCGAAACGCAAGCCCCATCAGCTCTCGGGGGGCCAGCGGCAACGCGTCGCGCTCGCCCGGTCGCTCATCCGCCGGCCGAAGGTGCTGCTGCTCGACGAGCCGCTGAGCGCGCTCGACAAAAAGCTTCGCGAACAGACGCAATTCGAGCTGATGAGCATCCAGTACGAAGTGGGCATCACGTTCGTCTTCGTCACGCACGATCAGGACGAGGCGATGGCACTTTCGACCCGGATCGCCGTCATGAACCGCGGCCAGGTAGTCCAGGTCGGCACACCGTCCGAAATCTACGAGTTCCCTCAGAACCGGTTCGTAGCCGACTTCATCGGCACCACGAACTTGTTCGAGGGCACGGTGGCGGGCGAGGGCGGCATGCCCGGTCACGTCGTGGTCTGCAGCGCCGAAGCGGGCTGCGATCTCATCGTCGACGACCCGGGCCGATTCGGCAACGGCCAGCGGGTGTGGGTGTCGCTACGGCCCGAGAAGATCCGGCTCAGCAAGGTGCCGCTCCCGGGCGCCGCAGCGAACCAGATCAAGGGGACGGTTTGGGAGCTCGGCTATCTCGGCAATCGCTCCACCTATCGCATCAAGACGGAGACCGGAAAGATGATCACAGTGTTCGCGCAGAACGACCGGCGCACCTCGGAATGGACGATCGATTGGAGCGATGAGGTTTACTTGAGCTGGACGGCGAATTGCGCCGTGGTATTGCATCAATGACACGGCGGGGACTCCGTTCGGCGGCGGGGCGATTCTGCATGCCGGCCTTGATCTGTCTCGGTGGCCTCGCCATGGCTGCCGGCGCTGCCATGGCCGCCGGCGCTGCCCGGGCCGCCGATGCCGCCGCAAAGACCCGTAACGTCGTACTGATCGTCAGCGACGGCTTGCGATGGCAGGAGGTGTTCACGGGAGCCGAAGAGGATTTGCTGAACGACCAGGCGGGAGGGAGCTGGCTGTCCGATGCGGAGCTGCGCAAGCGCTACTGGCGCGCGACACCGGCGGAGCGCCGCGAGGCCCTGTTCCCGTTCTTGTGGGGAACCGTGGCGAAGCGCGGCCAGATCATCGGAAACCAAAACTTGGGCAGCATCGCCCGCGTATCGAACGGCAAGGCGTTCTCCTATCCAGGCTACAACGAGATGAGCACCGGATTTCCGAACGATGCCATCGACAGCAACGAATTCGGCCCGAACCCGACGCCGAGCGTGTTCGAATGGCTGAACGGACTCGAGGAGTTTCGCGGCAGGGTCGCCATCTACGGAACGTGGAGCGTGTTCGAGAACATCTTCAATAAGCGCCGCAGCGGCCTCATCATCCAGGCCGGCTGGAATCCGCCGCCCGGAAAAAGCCCGCCGACTCCCCGCGACGCGTTGATGCGGCGCCTCTATGCGACGACTACGCCGCTGGACGAGGAGGACGTGGACAATTCCTTTCTTCAGGTCGCGCTCCTCGACTATGTCACCTTAGCGAAGCCGCGGGTGTTGTTCGTCGGCTACGGAGAAACCGACAATTGGGCCCATCAGGGACGGTACGATCTGGTGCTCGACAGCGCCCATCGAACGGATGCCTTCATCAAGGAGCTCTGGGAC
>Ga0182015_10001215_pt1 | contig 34860 bp, 37 predicted proteins | sample 712P3MmetaG_FD_120478 | JGI IMG/M metagenome (GOLD analysis project Ga0182015, IMG submission 120478) | Permafrost microbial communities from Stordalen Mire, Sweden - 712P3M metaG | ecosystem: Environmental > Terrestrial > Soil > Wetlands > Permafrost | place: Sweden: Stordalen | collected...
CTTTTCGTGCATTGGCAGCGAGGATTGATTGGAGCGTTTGCTTGATGGGAGCGGTGTGAGTTGAGAGGCTCACGCACCGTTCTGAGAGAGGCTGGGGGTGAAATCCCCCGGCCTACTCGCCATGATCAGGGCACCATATTGCAAGAGACACCGCCGCCAGTGGCGACTTCGATTTCAAACACGTATTCATGGGCCAACGCGCCTGACGGCTGGTTCGGGCCGATCACGTTTTACATTACGGGTACTGGCGACGTTTCGATCGGGAATGCTACAACTTCCCCAATCAATACCCACCTTGCCAACGGGACCTTTGCGCTTTCGCCGGGCCAGACGGCGACTTTGGCCGCGGCCGCGGCGACCTTTCTCGCCGTTGGAACGTAAAGACGGTCTCTACCATCAAAAGATGGCCGCGGAAATATACACCTATTTCCGCGGCCCCCGAATCTCACGTGGCTATTGGGGGCTTCGCCCTGCGCACTTTTAGCAGACTGTTAATCGCCGTGTTTCGAGCGTGGCACTTCTTGTGCTTGTTGCCCAAGTCGCAGGGCCATGGGGGGCCCAGAGATCATCCCGGACCGGACGTTTGGAGGCCCTTGTGTAATATCCCCGGGCGAATCCGACCGTGTCTATGAGGCACTGAGTGGCCCTCAATCTAGAGTCATGCTTGCAGCGCGCCTAAGGGCCGAGCGCCGTCACCGGAATCTTTGTAGCGGCTCAGTAGAGCAGATACTGCTTCCTCAGCTCGTTAAAGCGGGCGACGTCGCCGCTCCACATCGCGAGGATCTCCTCGGCGCTGCGCCCTTTTCGCAGTGCGACGCGAATCGAATCGGTTCCCCAGTCCCGATCGATTTCGTCGACGTGCGCGAGATCGAGCGCGCGCGGAAAGAGGTTGCGCACCGCGACGAGGATTTCGACGGCGGTGCGAACGGCAAGAAATCGTCGCGGGGCAAAGACCATGAGCTCGACGCCGGTTAGCTCGCGATCGTGCCAGAAACCCGCCAGCGGCGACCACGCCGTTGGGCGAAACCAGACGCCGGGAAGGCCGCGCTCGTTCAGGTAGTTCGCTAGTCGCGTTCCGTCAATGCCGAGCGTGCCGGCTAAGAAGAACGGCTTCGTCCAGCCGCTGCCGTTGTTGATGCCGAGGCTATCGATCAATCCAGTGCCGGGATACACGACGGTCGTCTGCCAGTCCGGAATGTTCGGCGAGGTTTGCACCCATTGCAATCCGGTGTCGGGCCAGATCATCGAGTGGCGCCAGCCGCTCATGCGCACGACCTTCAGCCGGGCGCCGATCCCGAAGTGGTCGTTGAAGAGCGTCGCGAGCTCGCCGACGGTCATGCCGTGACGCATCGCGATCGGATAGAGGCCGATGAACGATTCGTAGGCGGGCTCCAAGATCGGTCCCTCGACGGTGCCGCCGATCGGGTTAGGGCGATCGAAGACCCAGAACTCTTTGCCGAAGTCCTTGGCGCCTTGCATGGCGTACGCCATCGTCGAGATGTACGTATAGGCGCGCGAGCCGACGTCTTGGATGTCGAAGGCGAGCACGTCGACGCCGTCGAGCATCGCCGCCGACGGATGCCGCGATGCGCCGTACAGGCTGTAGACCGGCAGACGCGTCTGCGGGTCCACGTACGATGCGACCGACGCGCCGGCGTTGCGGTCGCCGCGAAACCCGTGCTCGGGCGCATAGATCGCGCGGATGCGAATGGATCCGTGACGTTGGATCGCGTCGACAATAGATTCCAGCCGCGACGTGACGCCGCTTTGATTGGTAATGATGCCGATCGTGCGGCCGTAAAGTTCGCGCCAGGTTTCGCGCAGGAAGACGTCGTCGCCCAGCTCGATGTGCGCCGGCGGTACCGGTTCCGCGGCGAGCCGGCCGCTGCCAGCGAACGCGAGCGCCGCCGCCGTACCGGCGACGAAGCGGCTACGACGCAAAGGCCGGCTCCGCCGTGCGGTGCAAGATGCCGGCGTCGTGGGCGCGCGCAAAGAGCGCGTGCACGGCCTCGCGACCGATCTGCCCGAGGTCGTCAGTGAACTCGTTGACGTAGAGCCCGATGTGCGCGCGCATCACCTCGTCGCTCATCTCGACGGCATGCTCGCGGACGTAGGGCATCACCGCGGCCTCGTGGTCCCGCGCATGCTCGAGGCTGCGGCGAATCGTCGCGTTGAGTTCGCGGGCTTGGGCGTCGTCGACGTCGTTGCGGACGAGGATCGCGCCGAGCGGCACCGGCAGAAGCGTCATCGTTTCCCACCACTCGCCGAGATCGGCGATCGCGATGAGGCCGGCATCTCGGTAAGTGAAACGGGATTCGTGAATGATGAGGCCGGCGTCGACGTCGCCGTTGGCCACCGCGTCGACGATGCGGTCGAAGCGCAGCTGCACGGTCTTCGGGCGCGATCCCAGCGCCAGCTGCAGCAGCATGAACGCCGTCGTACGTTCGCCCGGAATGGCAATGCGCTTGCGAGCGAAATCGCTAAAGAGCGGCGCCGAGGCCTCCGGGCGCGCGACGAGCAGCGGGCCGCAGCCGCGCCCCAACGCGCCGCCCGAGGGCAGAATCCGATAACGATCCATCAGGTAGGGAATCGCGCCGTAGCTCACCTTCGTGAGCTCATAGATTCCCTTTGTAGCGGCATCGTTGAGCTCTTCGATGTCGGCGAGGTGTGCGTCGACCTGCGGTGCGCCGTCGAGCAGACTGTTGGTAAGCGCCGCGAAGATGTACGTATCGTTGGGGCAGGGCGAGTACGCGAGAGTGAAGGCGGTCATCGCGAATCTTTTCGAGGTGGCGCGATAATCTGCTCCCCGGCGCCAACGAGCAGCGGTAGAACGGATTCCGACGCCGCTCGGCTACTCAACAAGCGCTGCGTCGAAGAGCGCGTTAGCGACTCGCTTGAGACCAACGATGCCGCCGCCGAAATCCCAACCGCTGCGTTCGCGCGAGCCGCAGCGGTTGGAGATTCCGCGAATTTCGATTGCGGGAACTCGCGCCCGCTGGGCGGCGCGCAGCGCGGCGAAGCCCTCCATCGTTTCGACCTGCGCGCCGAGCGCGGCGAGGCGTTGCGCCGTCGCTTCGGTAGACGTGACGCGCGCTACGGTTATGCCGCGCAGCGCCGGGAATCCGGCCGTGGCCAGGTGCGCCACGAGCGTGGGGTCGGACTGCGCGCGATCGGCGACGCGTTCGCCGCGCGGAAGCGCAATCGTCGCGCCGTCCTCGAGCGCGAGTTCCATCGTATCTTCGGCGACGATGACCCCGTCGCCGATGTTTGCGGCGTCGTCGAATGCGCCGGCGAGCCCGGCGTTCACGACGAGCCGGTATTCGCGGCGCGCGAGCGCATCGCTAACAGCGGCGGCGGCTTCGACGGGTCCGACGCCCATTACCAGCATCTCGACACCTTCGCGCGGCTGCCAAAACGCGAGCTCCGCCTGCACGGCACAGGCCAGCAGGATCATGGCACCCCGATGTACTTGTGCGTCTGCAGCGAGAGGCGAAAGCGCTGCGGGTGCGCTTTGGCGTACTCGAGCGCGAGCGCGACGTTGGCCGGACGATTGCCTTCGGGCTGCAGCAAGATCGTTCTTTGCGAGGTGAAGAGTGGGAGGTGTTCCTCGGGAATACGCTCGTCGACGATGAGCTTGGCTTCGTTTGCGCGCGCCGCCATGCGCGGATCGACGCGCTCTTTGGGCGAGACGCAGAGCCAGACGTCCCTCGGTAGTTCCGTGAAGATCGTGCCGTTCGATTCGATGTGCACGCGGCGCCCGTCGGCCCGCAGCGCCGCGATGAGCGCCGGCGTCTCCGCTTGCGCGAGCGGCTCGCCGCCGGTCAACACGACCATCGGGCAATCGACGCCGATCTCGCCCACGCGAGCAACGATCTCGTCAACGCTCGCGAACTCTTTAACGGAGTAATCCGTATCGCAGAAATCGCAGGCGAGGTTGCAGCCGGCGAGACGCACGAAGACGGCCGGCGTTCCGGTCCACATGCCCTCACCTTGAATGCTGTAAAAAATCTCAGCGAGTTGGAGCATTGGTTTGAGGCGTCGTGCTTCGTCCTTCGACTCGCTTCGCTCGCTCAGGATGACATTTCTTTCTTGCGGAGCACGGCGCAGGCTGAAGGCGTTTCCCAGAGGACGAGCTCTTCGAGGCCTTCGAGATGCGGGCTGAGGTGCTTCCAGATCCAAAGCAGGATGTTTTCGGCCGTCGGATTCTCGATGAGGTCGTTGAGCGTTTGGTGATCGATCCGGTCGATGACGCGCTCGCGCGCGATGCGGTCGATCGTATCGAAATCCTCGACCATGCCGGTCGCGGGGCCCCGCGTCTGCAACGGCCCGACGATCACCACTTCGAGCCGGTACGAATGGCCGTGCATCCGCGCACACTTTCCGGGGTGATGCGGAAGCGCGTGGGCCGCTTCAAAGCGGAAGTGCTTACGAAGTTCCGCTTACAGCTCTCCTTGCGGTCCCATGCGCTCGAGACGGCGCTTGAGCTCGGCGAGGAAGCCGCTGGCGACGTAACCATCGACCACTCTGTGGTCGAGGGAGAGGCAGGCATTCATCATGCGGCGGATCGCGATCGAATCGTCGTCGCGCACGACGAGTTTCTTGACGACCGCCTCCATCGTCACGATGCCGGCCTGTCCGGCATTGATGATCGGCGCGGAGGCATACGATCCGTTGGCCCCGTTGTTGTTCACGGTGAACGTACCGCCGGCGAGATCGTCCACCCCGAGCTTGTTCTTGCGTGCCTTTTCGATGAGCTCGCCGCCCTTGATCGCGAGGCCCTTGATCGAAAGCTTGTCGGCGCCGCGAATGACGGGCACGACGAGGTTGGTCGCCAGTCCGATCGCAATGCCGATGTTCACGTCCTCGTTGACGTAGATGCTCGCCGGCGTCGAGCCGCTCTGCGCCACGAAGCGCGCGTTCATGAGCGGGAATGCGGCCAGCGCTTCGACGACCGCGCGAATGAAGAAGGGCAGCAGCGTGAGTTTGTACCCGGTCTCGCGCTCGAAACGATCCTTCTCGCGGGTCCGCCAGGCCCAAACCTCGGTCACGTCGACCTCGACCATCGACCAGGCGTGCGGCGCGGTGTGGACGCTCTCGACCATGCGCTCGGCGATGATTCGCCGCGCTTGGGTGAGCTGCACCGTCGTTCCCGGAAGTGGTTGGGCGTAGGTCGAGGTGCGTGAAGATCCCGGCGCCACCGTCTGGGGCGCAACCGGAGCGGCCGGCCCGCCCCTACGCGAAGCGGCGAGCACGTCGCCGGCGGTGACGCGGCCGTTGGAACCGCTCCCGCGCAGCGTGCGGATGTCGACGCGGTGTTCGCGCGCCAACCGGCGCACGGCAGGTGACGCACCACGCAGCGCGCTCTCGTAATCCTCGCTTTCGGCGGCGCTCGATGCGGGCGCGCCATTGCTCGAGGGTGCTTTTTGCGGCTTCTCTTCGACCGTCGCTGCGGCAGGCGCGGCAGAAGCGGCCGGCGCAGCGGCTACCGCGGCTCCCACCTCGTCGATCACCGCGATCGGCGTTCCGGTCGCGACGGTCTCGCCTTCCTTGACGAGCAGCTCGCGGATCGTTCCGGTTACCGGCGACGGAACGCCGGCGTTCACCTTATCGGTGGAAACTTCGACGAAGTCTTCGTACTTATCGACCGAGTCGCCGACGCTCTTGAGCCATTGCGCGACCGTCCCTTCGGTCACGGTTTCGCCGAGCTGCGGCATCGTGATGGTCGTGGCCATTAAAACTGCACCATCTCGCGCATCGTGTCGGCCATCTCCTCGGGCGACGACAGGTACTCTTCCTCCAGCGGCAGGGCATAGCCCATTGCGGGAACGTCGGGGGCGGCGAGCCGCCGGATCGGCGCGTCGAGGTGGAAGAGCGCCTCCTCGGCGACCATCGCGCTGATCTCCGCGCCGATGCCGCCGAACTTGTTGTCTTCGTGAATGACCAACAGTTTACGCGTCTTCTCGACGCTGTTCAAAATCGCAGTCTTGTCCATCGGGCGGATCGAGCGTAGATCGATCACTTCCACCGACAGACCCTCGCTCTCCAGGCGCTGCGCGGCGTCGAGCGCCCAGTGTAAATAGAGCCCGTACGACACGACGCTGAGCTGAGTGCCCTCTTTGCGCACCCTGGCTTTGCCGAGGGGAATGGTGTAGTGACCGTCGGGCACCTCGCCTTTGATCAAGCGATACGTTTTCTTGTGCTCGAGGAAGAGCACCGGATCGGGATCGTCGATCGCCGCGTTGAGCAGCCCTTTGACGTCGTCGGGGAACGCCGGCGCGACGATCTTGAGGCCGGGCACGTGATAGAAGAGCGCTTCGATGCAGACCGAATGCGAGAGCGCGCCGCGAACGCCGCCGCCGTAGGGCGTGCGAATGACGAGCGGACACGTGTACTCGCCGTTGGAGCGGTAACGCGTCTTGGCCGCCTCGCCGACGATTTGGTTGTACGACGGATAGATGAAGTCGGCGAACTGGATCTCGGCGATCGGGCGCAGGCCCTCCATCGCCATGCCGATCGCAATGCCGACGATCGAGGCTTCGGCAATCGGTGTGTCGATAACCCGGCGCTCGCCGAACTCGCCAATGAAATCCTTGGTGATGAGGAACACGTTGCCGCGCGCGCCGACGTCTTCGCCGAGGATCACGGTGCGCTCGTCGTTCTTCATTGCTTCGTAAAGCGTAGCGCGCACCGCCTCAACGTTGTTCATCACCGTCGAGCTGGTGCTGCTTACGACTGCCACGGTTCCCATGCTCCTTCGTAGATGTTTTTGTAAAGATCGGCGGGCTGCGGATAGGGCATCGCTTCGGCCGCATCGGTGGCCTCGTTGGTTTCGCGCAAGACGTCCTTACGCATGGCGGTGACCGCTTCGGGCGTCAGCACGCCGTGCTCGAGCAACACCGCTTCGAAGGCGGGCACCGGATCGTCTTTGCGCCGCTCCATGACGATCTCGCGGGTACGATACGTCAGGTCGTTGTCGTCGGTCGAGTGCGCGAGATAGCGATAGCACGTTCCTTCGACCAGCGTCGGGCCGTCGCCGGCGCGCGCGCGGTCCATCGCTTCTTTGACTGCGTCGTAGGTTTGGATCGGATTGAAGCCGTTGAAGCGCCGGCCCGGCATGCCGTAGCCGGCGGCTCGCTTCCATATCTCCGGCTGCGCCATTTGTTTGTCCAGCGGCGTTGAGATCGCCCACTCGTTGTTCTCCACGAGCATCACGAACGGCAGCTTGTGGATGGCCGCAAAGTTCATCGACTCGTGCCACTCGCCTTCGCTGGTCGTGCCGTCACCGCAGGTCGCCAAAACAGCGCGTCCGGTTTCGCCGCGATACTTGATCGCGTACGCGGCGCCGACCGCGTGCGGAAGGTGCGCGGCGAGAATCGACGAGAACGACATGAGGCCCGCCGCCTTCGAGGAGTAGTGATTCGGAAACTGGCGGCCCCCGTTGTGGTCTTCGGCGCGCGCGAAAATGGAGAGCATGATCTCGTAGGGCGAGAGCCCGATGCCCAGACAGAGTCCCAGGTCGCGATAGTAGGGAGCGAGGATGTCGCTGCCGCGGTTGAAGGCCATCGCGGCGCCGGCTTGGAGGGCTTCGTGCCCCTCGCTGCCCAGCGCAAAGGGGACCTTGCCCTGGCGGTTGAGCTGAAATCCGCGGTTGTCGAGCTGGCGCTGCAGGAGCATGTTGCGGAAAATTGCGCGCAGCTGCTCGTCGCTCAATCCGTGGCGCTCGAAAGTTGTCGTCTGCATGTCGGTCGTGGCCATCGTTCTTCCCGTCGCGCTGTTCGTCATACGACCCACGGTTGCCAGCTTTCGGCGTAGACCTTGTCGACGAGGTCGGCGGCGGCGGGGTAGGCCATCGCTTCTGCCCGGTCCGTGGCGTCGTTGGCCTCTTCGAGCACGGCCGTCTTTAACGCTGCCGCCCTCGCCTCGTCGAGAATGCCGCGCTCGAGCAGCAAGCGCTCGAAGCACGGTACGGGGTCGTCCTTGCGCCGCGCGAGGACCGCGTCGCGCGAGCGATAGGCGCGGTCGTCGTCGTCGGTGGTGTGCGCGAGAAAGCGATAGCACTTCGCTTCGACCAGCGTCGGGCCGCCGCCCGAGCGCGCGCGGGTCAGTGCCTCGCGCACGGCGGCATAACAGGCGAGGGGATCCATTCCGTCGACGCACACGCCCGGAATCCCGTACCCTTCCGCGCGTTTATGGACGTCGGGTTGCGCCATCTGCTTTGCCAGCGGCGTCGAGATCGCCCATTCGTTGTTCTCGCAAAGGAAGACGACGGGGAGCTTGTGCACGGCGGCAAAGTTGACGGCCTCATGCCATTCCCCTTCGCTCGTCGCGCCGTCGCCGAAGGTCGTCAAGACGGCGCGTCCGCTCTCCCCGCGGTACTGCAGCGCGTAGGCGGTGCCCACGGCGTGCGGCACCTGCGCGGCGATCACCGAGCTGATGGTTTGCAGGCCGAGACGCCGGCTCGCGTAGTGGTGGGGAAACTGGCGCCCCGCCGAATGATCGGCGGCCCGAGCGAAGAGCGAGAGCAGTACCTCATAGGGCGTGACGCCGATGCCCAGCGCCAGACCCAGGTCGCGATAGTAGGGCACGAGGATATCCTTGCCGCGCTCGAAGGCCATCGCGGCCCCCGCCTGCACCCCCTCGTGGCCCTCGCTGGCCGAGGCAAACGGAATCTTCCCCTGGCGATTGAGTTGAAATCCCCGGTTCTCGAGCGTGCGCTGCATGAGCATATTGCGAAACATCGCGACGAGCTGCTCGTTTGTGAGGCCGTCGGCCGTCGTAGCCACGGCGTTGTAGTCGTTTGCCCCACAACGAAATCCTGCGGCCCGGCAGTGCTCGGCGTGGCGCGGATTGAAGGGTGTAGCCGCGGTGCTGCTCCTATTTGGTCGACCGGCAAACGCCGCCGAAGAGTATTCGCCGGTAGGGCTTTCCGCGCCGCAAGTGTTCGCGCTCAACCGGCATGCAACCGGAGAACTGCAGCAAGGCGCCTACCACACCGTCACGCAGACAACGTCGGACCGCGGCGAGGTTTGGACCGCGGAGTCGTACTTGGATGCCGGCAACTATCGCACGACGGTGCGGGTGGGCGATTTCGTGTGGGCAGGCGGGAGGTACGACGGGCGCGCGTGGAGCCGTGACCCGAACGGCTTTATGAGGCGATCGACGAATTTCTTCTTTCAAACCGATCCCTTTGCGACATCGCTGCGGGCGCCCCAGAATCCGGCCAGCGGCGTAAAGGTGGTTGGCGAAACGACATCCCCGCCGTTGCAGATCGTCATCGAGATCACTCCCAGCAAAGGATTGTTGGAGCGGCGCTACTACGACGCCGGCACGTATCTGCTTTCGAAAGTGCAGATGATCGATTTCGACGGGCACCGACAGGCGTGGCTCTACGACAGCTACCGTAAGTTCTCCGGACTCAACGTGCCGCAACTCGTACGGTACGAGCGGGACGGGAGTGCCGTGACTGGTCAGACCCAGCTCGTGACCTACGATCGAGTCACGGCGGGCATGCCCAGCCTCGCGGTGCCGCCGTCCAGGCCGCTCTTCGACATGGGCGCGGCGGACGAGGTCACCATTCCGGCGCAGTTCACCCCGGCGGGAATTATCGTTCCCGTCGTCATCGGTGGCCGTACGCTCGATTTTCTTCTCGACTCCGGGTCGTCGGAAATGCTGCTCGACCCAGGCGTGGCCCAAAGCTTGGGCATGCAGACGATTGGGGCGACGCAGCCGAGCTTCGCCGGCGATTTCACGCTGGCAAACACCCACGCGCCGTCGATAGGCGTCGGTGTACTCTCCGCCGCCAACGTCGCTTTCTCCACGGCGCATTTCGAGGAGGATCTTCCGGGACGGCGCGTCGTTGGATTACTCGGAACCGATTTCATCGCCAGCGGCCTGCTGGAGGTGAGCTTTGAGACGCAGCGCTTGACCGTGCTGCGGTCGCTGCCCGCCGACCTGGCGGCACGAGGATGGTCGCCGCTGCCGCTGCGCCTCGACGAGAACGTCCCCATGGTTAAGGTGACGTTCAGTGGAATCGATGGCTACTTCGTCGCCGATCAATCGATGCTGTTTCCACATTACTTCGCGCGATTTCCCAACCGCGTACCGCGCGGCACGCCGGGCTGGGGGGAGCTGGTCGGAATAGGCAACAGGCCCTTCGGAGTGAAATCTATTACGATGCGTGATATGGTGTTGGGCGATTGGGTTTTCGCAGAGGCCCAGGTCGTCGTTCCGTCCGTCCAGTATGCCCAAGACCGGGGTTACGACGGGCTCATCGGGCGAAACACGCTCGCGAACTTCGACTTGATTTTCGATTACGCCGACTCGCAGCTATGGTTCAAACCGATTGATTTCAAATAGAGGGATCGCCGTCGCGATCGGCGCCCTAGCATTAACGCTCCTAACGGCACTTGCGCCCGCCGCTTCGCCGCCGGCCGGAGGCGCCGCAACCGAGGCGCCCCCATGGAAGCACGATAACCCGTTCTGCCAGGTCATCGCGATCATGGCTGCGACGTCCGACGGCTCCGGCTATGGACTGGCGATTTACGCCGCGAAGGGCGCGGCGGTCGATGCGCATGTTACGCTCATTTCCGACACCGATGCGTACGACGCGCACGTGGCGAGCGCCGTTCTCTCTGGGCCGCCCGAGGATCGCACCTCCGGCACGATGCTCGTAAAGCTGCCGGCGCCGGGTGCGATCAAATACTACTACGTCGACTCCTACACCATCGACGGAGGTGACGTACAGAGCTGTCCGTCGTACCCGAACAAGCTGGGCGAGCCGATTCCCGCCGCACCGGAAGGCGTCCCCGCACTCGCGGCTCAACACCTCCAGTCGCTCGACGTATCGAAATGTAAGGAGCTGTACCGGATGCCTGGGTTGGGCGGGCAGCTCACGAGCATCGTCGGCAGTTACGGCAACAAGCAGTTGACCGTCGAAACACGCGTCTACATCGACTCGAACGGTCGGGCTGTCCGAGAATCGATCGTCCAGTCCAGCGGCGTGGAAGGTGTCGATCAGTTTGCGATAGGCGCGATTCAGGAGCATCGCTTCTCGGCGGCAGAGTTGCTTTGCACGCCGGTCGTCAGTGAGATGTTGATCGACTTGAAGTACGATCCGTGACGACCGCAGAGATCACGGCCTATCGGCGACACTTTCACGCACACCCGGAGCTCTCGCTGGTCGAGTTTAAAACGGCAGCCTTCATCGAACGCGAGCTGCGCGGCGCCGGCTACGAGCGCATCCGCAGCGGCGTTGGCGGAACGGGAATCCTGGCGACGCTCGAAGGCGGCCGGCCCGGTCCGGTAACGCTGCTGCGGGCCGACATGGATGCGCTCCCCATCGAGGAGCAAAACGACGTTTCCTATCGCTCGCAAAATGCCGGCGTCATGCACGCCTGCGGTCACGACGGCCACATCGCGATCCTTCTGGCGGCGGCGCGCGAGTTGCAACGGCGTCGCGACGAAGTGTGCGGCACGATCGTGTTCTGCTTTCAGCCCGGCGAAGAGGGCCACGCCGGCAACAAGCTCATGATCGAGGATGGTGCGCTGGAAAACCCGCACGTCGACCGGACCTTTGCCCTGCATCTCTATAGCGGTCTGGACGTCGGAAAGGTCGGCATCCGCGACGGTGCGTTCTTCGCCTCGTCGGATCGCTTCGACATCGAGCTGACCGGGCGCGGCGGTCACGGAGCGATGCCGCACGACGCCGTCGATCCGATCGTCGGCGCCGCGCAGCTGGTCACGCTGCTGCAGACCATTGTCAGCCGCGAGATCGCGGCCAGCCAGCCCGCGGTCGTGACGGTGGGCTCGCTGCACGCCGGCACGACGTTCAACGTTATTCCGGATCGCGCCACCCTGCAAGGGAGCGTCCGGGCATTCGACGCGGGCGTGCGGGCCGAGCTTCCGGTTCGTATCGAGCGCCTCGTCGCCAAACTCTGCGAAGCGATGCGGCTGAGCTACGGCTTCGATTACCGTTTCATCTACCCGCCGACGGTGAACGACCGCGCGACCAACGATGTCGTGCGAGCGGTCGCGCGCGAGGTCGTCGGCGCGCAAAACGTCGTCGACCCGCACGAGATCGTCACGTGGTCCGAAGACATGTCGTTCATGCAGGAGCTGCGTCCGGGCGCGTACTTCCTCGTTGGCGTGCGGGGGCCCGAGCGCGGCATCGAGCCGCAGCACAGCGCGCGCTTCGATATCGACGAGCGGGCGCTGGAGGTCGGCTTTGCGATGATGGTGGCCTTAGCGCTTCATCCCAAGTCGTAGTGGCTTTCGCTGATCGTTAATGCCCAGCGGACGGCGCGGGACGAGCGGTCGAGCTCGCGCAACGAGTCCGCGATGTAGCGAAAGCGGCTATCTGTGGCGCGCCGCCGGCGCCGCTCGCGTTCCATGCGCACGACGTATCCCAGCGCTGCGTCGAGCTGCGCTTCGATCCGCGACCACTGCTCGCGTACCGCATCCACCGTCGACCTCACGCAGCAGGTCACCGGCGGCGGCGCCGGTTTGGCGGGATGATGCAGTGCGTACTCCAGACGCGCCAGCGTGTAGTGAGCCTGCGCCTGGGCGTAGGAATCGAGCAGTTGCGCGAGCCGGTCGTCCATCGGCATGACGAGTTCTTCCGACGGCGAAGCTGCGCCTTGTGGTGAGTTCGGACGTCCGTAGGTATGTGATCGTCGGCAATGGCTTTGCCGGAACGACGGCGGCCGAGCAGCTGCGCAAGCACGATCCGGCTTGCGACATTGTGCTGTTCGGAGACGAGCCGTACACACTCTACAACCGCATCTCGTTGCCGCCCATGTTGCGCCGGCAGATCCCGGAAGAGAAGGTGATGATTCGCAACCGGGCCTGGCACGAGGAGCACCGCATCGAGCTGCACTTGGAGACGCGCGTGGAGCGTATCGATGCGCAAGAACGCGCCGTCGAGGCCGCGGGAAAGACCTACCCGTACGACGCCCTCCTCCTGGCTACCGGCGGACGGCCCAACCCGAGCGGCAAACCGGGCGCCGAGGGGGCCGCGAACCTCTTTCCGTTCCAGTACCTCGACGATACCCGCGCGATATCGCAGCAGATCGACGAAAGCCGCGTAGGGGTGGCCATCGGCGGCTCGTTCATCGCCTACGAGCTCGCCGAAGCGTTTTCGTCGCGCGGACTGGAGACGCACTGGTTGATGCGCGGCCCGCGAGCGCTGCATCGCATCATCGACGAGGATGCCGGCGAGTTGCTCCATGAAGCGGCGCGCGCCGACGGCGTGCACATGCACTACGGCGAAGAAGTGGAGGAGTTCGTGCGCTCCAACGGCGCGATTACGAAGGTTCGAACGAGCAACGGCGCCGAGATCGAAGCCCAGTGCTACGCCTACGGCTTCGGCCTGTATATGAATACCGACGTGTGCGACGGCTCGGGCATCGAGACGAGCAAGAACGGCATTCTCTGCGACGACCATCTCGAAACCAACGTGAAGAACGTCTACGCCGCCGGCGACGTCGCGGATTTCTACGATCCCATCTTAGAGATACGCTATCGGATGGGGACCTGGAACAACGCCGGCGCTCACGGCAAGGTCGTCGCGCTCAACATGATGGGCGGGAGCGAAAAATATCACGACGTGCCGGAGTACTCGTCGCTGCTCTTCAAAGGCCAAACCATCACCCAGTTCGGCTTGGGAACCGACCTGCGCCCGGGTCTCGAGATCGCGCGCAAGGTGGACCGCGAGAAGAAGTGGTACCGCGCGCTCTTCTTTTGGGAAGACCGTCTCGTCGGCGGCCTGATGCTCGGCAAAGGCAATCGGGCCGGGAAACGCAAGTACGTCGAAGCGATCAAAAGCAAAGAGCGTTTTCCCAAACCCGAATGGAAAACGATGCTCGATTGGACCGCCTAGGCGTCGTTCGCCCGGTCCACGATGGTACGGTGCTTTACGCAGAGATGTTCACGTACGACCCGGCGATTGGGTCGCAATAACGGCAGCCTCGATACAAGCGGCGAACGTTTCCACGTCGTGCGGCGTCGTCGCCCAGTGGGTCATCCAGCGCACCTCCGGCAGCGCCTCATCGAACGTGTAGAAATCAAACTCTCGCTGGATGTGCTCGATCGCGGCCCCGTCGAGCGTTGCGAAGACGACGTTGCAGCGCACTGCGCGGGTGACGCGGACGTCGGCAATCGCATGGAGGCGCTGGTATAAAAGCTGCGCCATCGCGTTGGCGTGCGCGGCGTAGACTCGCCAGCGGTCGTCGGTGAGGAGGGCGCTGAACTGCGCCGAGATGTAGCGCATCTTCGAAGCGAGCTGCATGGATTGCTTCTGCACGTAGGCCGCCGCGCCGCGATGCTGCTCGGGGTGGGAAAAGCAGATCGCCTCGCCCAGCAGCAAACCGTTCTTCGTGCCGCCGAACGTCAACACGTCGACTCCCGCATCGACGCTCGCCGCGCGAAGCGTCGCGTTGAGAGCGACTGCCGCGTTGGCTAGACGGGCGCCGTCGACGTGCACGAGGAGTCCGCGTTCGTGAGCGAAGGTGCAGAGCTCCCGCAGCTCGTCGAGCTCGTAGACGCCGCCGTACTCCGTCGCCTGCGAGATCGAGATGGCGCGCGGTTGCGAAAAATGCACGTCGGGGCTCGCTCGGAGGTATGGCGCGACGTCTGCCGGACGAAGTTTGCCGTCGGCTGTCGCGATGGGAATGACTTTCGAGCCGCTGAAGCGCTCGAACGCGCCGCATTCATCGGTCTGCAGATGCGCGCTCGCCGGGGTCAACGCCGCTTCCCACGGCTGGAGCAGCGAGCTAAGCGCCGCAACGTTGGCACCCGTGCCGTTGAACGTAAAATAGACCTCCACGCCGTCACCGAAGCACTCTTTGAAGCACGCGATCGCGCGGGCGGTCCACGGATCGCTGCCGTACGCGGCGGCGTCACCCGCGTTTGCTGCGAGGAGCGCTTGCAAGATTTCCGGTGCGATCGGCGCGTTATTGTCGCTGGCAAAGCTGCGGCGCGGCGACGGATTCATGACGCGACCTTTGCGCGAGCCGAAGGGTCGAGCCCTACCGCTGCGCGTAAGTAGCGAAGATGCCCGAACGCGACCAACTCGAGGTAGACGTCCTCTTCGTCGGCGCCGGGCCGGCCAGCCTCGCGGGTGCGATTCGGCTCGGTCAACTCGCGCAGCAAGCCGGTCGCGCGTTGGAAATTCTCGTGATCGAAAAGGCGAGCGAGATCGGCAATCACGGCCTCTCGGGGGCGGTGATGGATCCGCGCGCGCTGGACGAGCTGCTGCCGAACTGGCGGGAGAGCGCTCCCGTCGAATCGCCGGTGACCAGCGACGAGCTGTGGTTTCTCACCGCGCGCGGCAAGGTGCGCGCGCCCTTCACGCCGCCGCCGCTGCGCAATGCCGGCAAGTACGTCGCGTCGCTGCAAAAGATATCGGTGTGGCTCGGCGAGCGCGCGGAAGAAGCCGGCGCGCAAGTCTTTCCCGCCTTCCCCGGGCAAGAGCTGCTGTGGGACGGCGTTCGCGTCGTCGGCGTGCGCACCGGCGACAAAGGCCTCGATCACAACGGTCAGCCGAGACCCAACTACGAACCGGGCGCAGATATTCTAGCGAAGGTCGTCGTGCTGGGCGAAGGCCCGCGCGGATCCCTCGCCAAGCAGGCCGTTGCGCGTCTCGGTCTAGGCGACGGGCGCGAGCCGCAAGTCTATGCGGCCGGCGTCAAGGAGCTCTGGCAGCTTCCCGACGATCGTTTCAAGGCGGGCTCCGTCATCCATACGCTGGGCTATCCCCTTCCGCCGGAGACGTTCGGCGGCGGTTTCATCTACGGCATGGCCGGCAACGTGCTCGACATCGGCATGGTAACTGGGCTCGATTACGCCAATCCGACGACCGATCCGCACAACGAGCTGCAGCGCATGAAGGTGCATCCGGCGATCGCGCAGATGCTCGAGGGCGCGAGGCTCATCCGCTACGGCGCGAAAGCGATTCCCGAAGGCGGATTCTTCGCGATGCCGCGCGCGTACGCCGACGGACTGCTCATCGTCGGCGATTCCGCGGGCTTCTTGAACGGCATGCGGCTCAAGGGCATCCATCTCGGCATGAAATCCGGCATGCTCGCCGCCGAGACGATCTGGGAAGCAGTCGCCGCGGATGCCTTCGATGCCGCGACGCTGTCGTCGTACGAGCGCCGGTTCAAGGAGTCGTGGGCGTACGCGGAGATGCGCAGCGCGCGCAACTTCCATCAAGGCTTCAGCAAGGGGATGTTCGCGGGCTTGCTCAACGCCGGACTCTCCTCCCTCACTAACGGGGCCGGCTTCGGGTTCATCGATCGCCTGAAAGGCGAGGCCGGTTACGAGCGGATGCGCAAGATGGGCTGGCAGCCGAAAGAAACGCCGCGCGCGGCGATCGACAACGTGCTGACCTTCGACAAACTCACCGACGTCTACAACAGCGGCACGATGCACGAAGAGAATCAGCCCAGTCACCTGATCGTTTCCGACACGAACATCTGCCGCGACCGCTGCACGGCCGAATACGGGAATCCCTGCAAATACTTTTGCCCGGCCGCCGTCTACGAGCCGTTGTTCGAGAAGAACGACGGTACGTTTGAAGGGCGCCTGCAAATCAACTTCACGAACTGCGTACACTGCAAGACCTGCGACATCGCCGATCCCTACCAAATCATCACCTGGGTACCGCCGCAGGGCGGTGAAGGTCCCGTCTACACCGGCATGTAGCGAATGACCGCAGGGCGTGGCGACGTCGTCATCGTCGGCGCCGGCGTTATCGGGCTGGCGATCGCGTTCGAGCTCGCGGAGCGCGGTGCGAGCGTGCGGGTGTACGACCGGGGTGAGCCGGGCCACGCAGCCTCGTGGGCGGCTGCCGGGATGCTCGCACCATATACGGAGCGCATCACCGATGAAGCGTTGCTTGCGCTGTGCGCGTCGTCGCTCGACGAGTATCCGGCCTTTACCCGTCGCGTAACCGACGCGAGTGGGGTCGATCCGCAGTTGCGCCTCGACGGCGTATTCTATGCGGCGTTCGAAGCCGACGGCTTCGAAACGCTCCAGGGTCACGCGCGCAACTTGCGCGCGCGCGGGATAGAATGCGCGACGCTCGGTCGTGCCGCGTCGCTGGGAGCTGCGCCGTGGCTTGGCGCGGGGCTGCTCGGCGGCGTGCACGTTGCGCGCGAAGGCTACGTCGACAATCGCCGCCTCGGTCGCGCCCTGGTTGCGGCGTGCGAGGCGAGCGGCGTGCGCGTCGAGCGTGCCGCGACGATCGCGGTGGAATGCGATGCGCGGCGCGTGCTCGGCCTGCGTACCGATCGCGGTTTCGTCTCCGCCGCGGTCGTGATCAATGCGTGCGGCGCGTGGGCCTCCCAGTTGGAGGGCGTGCCGGCCGCGTGCGTCGCGCCGGTCTCTCCGGTCAAGGGACAGATGCTGGCACTTGGCGTCCCGGTCGGGTTCGTGCGGCGCGCGACCTGGGTTCCTGGCGCCTATCTCGTGCCACGCGACGACGGACGACTGCTGATCGGCGCGACCGTCGAATCGTCCGGCTTCGACGAACGGGTCACCGCCGAAGGCATTCACGAACTCTTGCATGCGGCGCTCCTCGCGGCGCCGTCGCTGGCGGGGTTCTCCGTTACCGAAACCTGGAGCGGCCTGCGACCCGGGACGCCCGATGGGCTGCCGCTGCTCGGCGGGACGCCGACCGATGGGTACCTGCTGGCGACCGGCCACTATCGCAACGGCATCCTCCTTGCGCCGGCGACGGCTCGACTGATCGCCGATGCGGCCGAGGGCGGCGAACCGGAGATGCTGCGGCCGTTCTCGCTTGCACGCTTTGGCACGGAACGGCGCGAGACGGCACGAATCACCAGGGCGTGAAAGCTACGGTCAATGGAACGCCGCACGATCTGCCGGAGGAAACGACGGTCGGCGCACTCCTCGAGTTGCTCGGCTCGCCGCGCACCGGCGTAGCGGTCGCGCGTAACGATTGCGTCGTGCGCCGCACCGAGTACGACTCGGATCGTCTGCGCGACGGCGACCGCATCGAGATCATTACCGCGGTTGCGGGCGGTTAGCGTGGACGGCGATATCTTCAAAATCGGTGACCTCGAGCTGGGTTCGCGACTGATCGTCGGCACCGGAAAGTACTCCTCGGTGGAGGTAATGCAGGCCGCGCACGAGGCGAGCGGCGCAGCGATGGTCACCGTCGCGATCCGCCGCATCAATCTCGACGATCGCCAGGGACGAACGCTGCTCGACTTCGTCGATCGCTCGCGCTATGCGATCCTCCCGAATACCGCCGGCTGTTACACCGCCAAGGACGCCGTGCTGACGGCGCAGCTCGCGCGCGAGCTGCTCCAGACCGACCTCGTCAAGCTCGAAGTCATCGGCGACGCGCAGACGCTGCATCCCGATACGCGCGCGACGCTCGAAGCGGCCGAGGAGCTCGTGAACGACGGCTTCATCGTGCTGCCGTATATCGGCGACGATCCGATTGCGTGCAAAGCGCTGGAAGAGATCGGCTGCGCGGCGGTGATGCCGCTGGCGGCGCCGATCGGCAGCGGGTTGGGCGTCTGTAACCCCTATTCGATTCGGATTATCAAGGAGCGCGCCGGCATTCCGGTGATCGTCGATGCTGGGGTCGGCACGGCTTCGGATGCGGCAATTGCGATGGAGCTCGGCGTGGACGCGCTGCTCATGAACACCGGCATCGCGGCGGCGGCCGATCCGGTGCGCATGGCCCGAGCGATGAAGCACGCGGTCGTTGCCGGACGCGAGGCGTTCTTGGCGGGACGGATGCCCAAGCGTCTCTACGCCAACGCGTCGAGCCCCATGCAGGACCTCATCTCCTCGCGCACGACCTAAATACGGCCGTGTATCATCCGCTGCTGCGCTGGGTCATCCCGCTGGTGCTCTTGGTGGCGATCGCCATCGTGTGGTTCGATCACCGCCGCAAGGCGACCGCGGGTCGCCAGAACCCGCACCATTCGGTCGATCATTCCCGCAACCACGTCACCGCGGCGGGCGTGCTGGCAATCGTCCTCATCATCTCGTTCATCGGGTCGTTTCTGATACCGTAGCCACGGCGAACCAATGGACGGCGCCTGCGAGCGGCCGCTGGTGGTGCGCCCAGGAGCCCGCGACCTCATCCACTGCGCGCTCCTCGAGCGATGCGAGTGTGAAATGCGCGGCAAGGAGCGTTTCCAAAGCATCGCGATCGAAGAATGCGTGCGCCACGCCGCGTTCGTCGCCGCCCTCCGGCGCGTAGGTCGAAGCGTCGATGCGTACGCCCTGGCCGAACCGGGCATCGCGAACCGATCCGAAGGTCGCGTAGAGCAGGCCTCCGGGCGCGAGGAGCGCCGCGATCCCGCGAAGGTTTTCGGCGATCGTCGCGGCACGGCCGTGCAGCAAGCCATGGGTGGAGAGCCCAGCGGCAAAGGGGCCGCACAATCCGGCGAAGGGGGCGGCCGACGCAGCGCTTGCGTCCTCAACCATGACGACCCGCAGTCCGGCGCGCCGCAGCGCCGCGCTATTGCGGCCGCTGGCGCATGCGAAGTCGAGCACGCTCGATCCGCTGCCCCCCAGGCGTTGGATCAAGGCCAGGGCGAGCGGATGCGGCGGGAAGGCCGGGCGCTCTTCTGGCGAAGCAGCCGGTTGCATTACACGTACCTCGCTTCAGAAAGGCTACAATCTTGCTTGGTGTAGGCGACCGGCTCCCCGACGTGACGCTGCAGGACGACGGCGGTGCGCAGATTTCGACCACGGATCTGCTCGGCGCCCCCCTCGTGCTCTACTTCTACCCCAAAGACGACACTCCGGGATGCACGAGCGAGGCGTCCCAGTTCCGCGACCTCTACCCCCAGTTTCAGAAGAAGGGTGCGCGCATCGTGGGCGTGAGCCGCGATTCGGCCGAATCGCACCAGCGCTTCAAGAAGAAGTACTCGATCCCGTTCGAACTTCTCGTCGATAGCGATTCGAAACTCTACGACGCCCTCGGGGTAGGCCGCGCCCGCGCGACGTTCTTGATCGACGGCAGCGGCACGATCGTTAACGTCTGGCCGAAGGTCGTCGTCGACGAGCACGCCGACGAGGTACTCGCGGCGCTGGCCTAGTTTTCCAGTTTGGGATCGCTGCGCGGCAGCGAGAAGGCGATGAGCGCGCCTACCGGAGCGAGCCCGCGAGTGATAACCGCGTACGGCGTTACCGTCAGCCCGAGTTCCTGCAGCCGCTGCGTGGCGGCCAGCAGCTCCGTGCCGCTGGTCACGACGTCCTCAAGCAGCAGCACCCGCTGCCCGTGATGGTAAGGGCCTTCGACGTAGGCGTTGGCGAAAGCGCCGTACGATTTCGGCGTCTTGCGCACCGCGATCATCGGGATGCCTGACATCTGCGAGACGGCCGTTGCGATGACCACGCCGCCGAGTTCGGTGCCCCCGACGAGGTCGGGATTGAGCTCCGCGATGATCGGCGTGAACATGCGCGCGATGCGGCGAAGCACGTACGGATCGGAGAAAAGCAGAAACTTATCGATGTAGTAATCGCTCGCCGCGCCGCCGGCGAGGACGTAATCGCCACGCGTGAGCGCGCGCTCGACGATGACTTTGCGTAGCCACGCCAGCTCCTGCATGCCTAGGCTCCTCAAATGCTCCACTGCCAGGCGTTCCACGATTCGACGACGGGATTGGGATCGAAGCCCTGAAAATCGACGCTGATCGGTTCCATCTGGCGCAGCCAGTAGATATACAGCGCGGGGTTATCGCGGGCGAGCAGCTCCTGTATCCGGTCGTAGGCCGCCTTGCGTGAGGCCCGGTCGTAATGCGTGAGCGCCGTTTGCTGGAGCGCTTGCATCTGCGGACTGCAGTACCGCGAATAGTTGTAGCCGCTCGGCGGAAAGTTTTGACAGGTCAACTGGGTGCTGTCGTCGGGATCGATGCCCGCGTACCACCCCGAATCGGTAAGGTCGAACCTCCCAAGCTGCAATATCCCACCCATGCCGGCCGGCGCGTAGAGCATGTCGCCCGGATAGTACTTGACTTCCATGTCGATCCCGACCCGGCGCAGCATCGCCTGAATCTCGACGCTCTCGCGCCGTCTTGTCGCGTTGGAGTTGTTGGTGACCATGACGAGGTGCAGCGGTTTGTCCGGCGTCCAGCCGGCTTTGGCCAGCAGCGCACGCGCACGCGCGGGGTCGTATGGAACCGAACGAACGCGCGGGTTGAAGGCCCACATCCAGTTGGGAATGTCCTCGGTAGCGACCGTCTGCGTGCCGAACGTATTCTCGCGGACGAGCTCGTTCTTGTCGATGGCGTACGCCACGGCGAGGCGTACGCGCGGATCCGCGAGCTGCGGCCGCGAGCAGTTGAGCTGCACGTAGGCGTAACCGTTGACGTTCACCCACACGATGCGTATGTCGCTCACCGTCCGCAGCGTTTGATAGTTCTCGATCGAGGCTTGGAAGATGTAGTCGATGGCGTGCGTGCGCAGGAGATTGACCGACGTATCCTCGTCTGGAATGATGCGGATGTCGATGCGCGACAGGTGAGGCTTGCCGAGGAAAAAGCCGTCGTTGCGCTCGAGGCGGACGTGGTCGCCGTGCGCCCACTGGACGAACTTGAACGGGCCATCGCTGACCGTTGGCGCGCTGTTGAACGGAACCTGATTGATGTCGGGATAGGCGGCCAGCACGTGGGCAGGCGCGATCATATATGGCTGGTCGCTCTCGGCGAAGAAGGTGTCGACGAACGGAGCGAAGCCCGCCTTCAGGTGAACGACGACGGTGTAGGGATCCGGCGTATCGACGGACGCAACATCGTCGTAGCCATGTCGCGACACGACGTTGTTGTTCGGGTTCATGATGGCTTCCCACGACCATTTGACGTCGCGCGCCGTCAGTGCGACCCCGTCGCTCCAGCGAACGTTATGCCGCAGATGGTAGGCGATCGTCAGGCCGTCGGCGCTGATGCCGTGATTCTCCTGGGTCGGCACGGCCGTCGTGAGGATCGGAACCGGATCTCCCTTCGGCGTTGCGCTGAGCAGCGGCTCGAACATCAGCCGGTCGACGAAGACGTCGCTCGTATTGGAGTTGAGCAGCGGATTGAGATTCTTGAAGTCCGCTTGCACGGCAACGCGCAGAATGCCGGGTCGCGTCCAGGAATGACGCCCTCCGACGGCCTCGCCGCCGCCGGCCTTCGTGCAGGCCGCGAACGCAACGCAGCTCATCAGGAGCGCTGCAGCGGTGGAGAGCCTCACGACGTCACGGTTACACCGCGGCCTTTGCGATTTTGTTGCCCGGCACCGGATCGTAGCGTTCGTGCCGCCACGAGTACGTTCCCAAGCCCTGTGTCGCGGTACGCAGCTCGGTGATATAGCGAGATAGTTCGACCGCCGGAACGTAGGCTTCGACGACGTCGAAACCCGCGCGCTCGTCCGGATTCATACCGAGGATCTGCCCGCGCTTGCCGGTGAGCTGCTGGATGACCGTCGAGGTGTAGGAGGTGGGAACGATGACGCGCACGTGCGCTATCGGCTCGAGCATGACGGGATTACACTTCGGCAGCGCCTCGCGCACGCCCATCCCGGCGGCCGTCTTGAACGACATTTCGCTCGAGTCTACGTCGTGGTACTGGCCGTCGTAGAGCGTCACATGCAGATCGGTTACCGGGAAGCCGTTGGGACCGTGGAGGAGCGCTTCGCGCACGCCCTTTTCGACCGCGGGAATGAACTGGCGCGGCACGACGCCGCCGACGATCTTTTCCTCGAAGGTGACGCCGGCACCGCGTTCGCGCGGCTCGAAGCGCAGCCAGACGTCACCGAACTGCCCGTGGCCGCCGGTTTGATGCTTGTACCGCGAGTGGATCTCCGTTCCGCCTGAGATCGTTTGGAGATACGGGATGGTCGGCGCCGCCATTTCCACTTCCACCTTATACTTGCGTGCTAGGCGCTCCACCGCGATGGCAACATGCTGCTCGCCTCGGCCCAGCAGCAGCATCTCGTGCGTCACCTCGGCACGCTCGAGCCGCAATGCCGGATCCTCGTCGAGGATGCGCACGAGCATCTGCGAGATCTTCGCCTCGTCGATGCGCTCCTTCGGTTTGACGGCGACGGCAAATACGGGCTCGGCAACCGCGACCCCCGCCAGAAGCACTTTGTGCCCGTTGGAGGTTAGGGTATCGCCGGTTGAAACGGTATCGAGCCGGGCGAGAGCGACGATTGCTCCCGGCGTCGCCTCGGTGAGCGGTTCTTGCTTCTTGCCTTGGAGCCGGTAGAGACCTCCGAGGCGCACCTTGTCGTCGCGTTTGGTGATGTCGTTGAGCGTCGCGTCGGATTTGATGGTTCCCGAGAGAACGCGCACGATCGAAAGCTTGCCGCTCTGCGGATGGATCGCGGTCTTGATGACGCGCGCGACGACCTGCGCGGCGGGATCGGGTTCAATGGGTCGTCCCTCGGCGTCGGCTTGCGGTGCGTCCGCGGGAGAGGGCAGCCATTTTTCGATCGCTCGGACCAGCGCAGCGATGCCGGTACCCGCCATGCCCGACGCGACGAGCACGGGAACGACCTGATCGTGCGCGCATTCGTTACAGAGATCGCGTTCGATCTCGTCGAGCGGCGGTTCGACGCCCTCGAGCAGCTCCTCCATCAAGTGATCGTCGAAGTCGGCCATCGCTTCGAGCAGCTCCACGTGCATACGGCGCGCGTCTTCTTGCAACTCGTCGGGAATCGGCTCTTCGGCATCGCCGCGAAAGGCCTTCATCTCTGCGAGATCCACGTAACCAGCGAACTGCTCGGCGCTGCCGATGGGCAGCTGTTCGGCAACGACGTGCCGGCCGTAGGCGCTCTGCAAGGCCGTGACGGTGCCGGCGAAATCCGCGCCGGGCCGATCCATCTTATTGATGACGAAGATGTGCGGCATGCGCGCCGTCTCGAGATAATCCACCACCGCTTGCGTCTGCACGACGCGCGACGGGTCGGCTTCGACGACGACGATGGCGGCATCAACGCCCGTCAGTGCTTGCCTCGTCTCCTCGAAAAAGTCGATGAATCCCGGGGTATCGACGATGGTGATGTCGATGCCGTCGGCGCTCGTATGCGCGAAGCCCACCGTCGTGGATTGAAGGTGGGCTGCATCCTCGGGTTCGTGATCGGTAACGGTCGTTCCGTCGGCGATCGAACCTCGACGGCCGATCGCACCGGTATGGGCGAGAATCGCTTCCACCAGCGTCGTTTTGCCGGCGTGATGCGGTCCAACGAATGCGACGTTTCTCAGGCGTGTAATCTCCGCCACTGGCTCTGTCCCCTATTGCAAGATGGTGATTAGCGGCGCTTGGCCGCGGGCTTTTTCTTTTTGACGCTCTTCTTGGCGTGTCCGGCGGGCCGCTTCTCTTTCACGGGGTGGTGCGGCGCGGCTTTCTTCTTTACCGGACTCTTCTTCCGGGCGGGCTTGAGCTTCGTTGGCGCGGCCTTTCGCGCCGCCGCTTTGCGCACCGGCGCTTTAGTCCCGCGGTGAGCGGGGGCCGGACTCTTCTTCGCAGTGCGTGCGGCCTTCGCCGGGGCGGCCTTCGCCTTTGCCGGTGCGGCCTTCGCCTTGGCCGGTGCGGCCTTCGCCTTGGGCGGCACGGCCTTCGCCTTGGCCGGCACGGCGGCTTGGCGCGCGGGCTTCTTGTCTATCGTCTTCTTCGCGTCGATCGTCTTCTTCGCGGCGGGGGCGGGCTTCGCCAGGCGCGCGGCTTTGGCTTTGGTAGCCGACGAAGACGATTCGGCGCTGCGCCGCGAGGTGCTCACGGTCGAGGGCGGCGTGGCGCGCTTTCGTGGCCCGCTCTCGCGGCTCGCGCGCGCTCCCTCGCGGTGACCAGTCTCCGCTTCCTCGGGCAATCCCAGCTCGGCGCGGCTAAAGCCGCTGATGCTGCTGCCGGGCGTCGCCGGTTGCCGGCGCGCTTGCGCCTGCGCCTCGAGGTGCTCGCGAGTCGCGCGCAAGGCGACCCGAGCCAATCGTCCCGCGACCGGAAAAACAACCTCGTTGACGCGGGCGTCGTCGAGCATCGCCAGCACCACGTCGAATCCGTTGCCCTGATCTTTGGGGCTATGCGCATCCGATCCGATCGCAATGCCCACGCCGCGTGCGTTCGCTTTGCGAATGAGCCGCGCGTTGGCTTCCAGGTATTTCTTTTTCTTTTCTTCGGGGTGATCGCGGTAGAGAAACCGGGTGTTGATTTCGACGGCCAACCCGCGCCGATGGCAGATGTCGAGCAAGCGGTCCTCGTAGCCCTCGAGCGTCTTCTGGTTGGGCCACTTGCCGAGCGTCGCGGGCACGTAGAAGTGACCCGCGATATGTGCTGGCAGCTTTTCGAGGTCGTCGAAGAGCTTGGCAGCGTAGAGCTCCCACAGAGCATCGGCGCCGACCACGTCGTGAAGTGGGGCGAACTCCTCGCTGTCGAAGGCCCAGGCCCAGTCTGCACCCTTTTCGGGATGGTGGATCGGAACGAAATGGACCGTCCGAATGATGCCGTCGGGACGCAGCGCCTCGACGATGTTCTGGGCATCCGGCCGAGCGCGCGGATCGTTGTCGACCTCCGCGCCGATGGAAAAATGCATGCCGCGCCGCAGCCCCTCGGAAACGGCGGCGGCGTGGGCGAGCTCAACGCCCGCGGTTTCAGCCGCGCCGAGCAGGTCGCCGGCCTCCGCGAGTTTGAGCGCGCGGCGGACGGTCGCGACCGCGCCGGGATCTTCGAAGGTGAGGTAGTTGGCGTGGTCGGCCACCATCAAGAAGCGCGGCGACGCCCGCCGGCACGCATGGTAGAACCACAGAAAGAGCATGCGCGCCGAATATGCGATGGGGCGCTCCTCGGAGAACGGACGGTGCTCGCCCTTCGCATGGCCATGAACGTCGGGGATCGCGGCGATCCGCGGATCCATCATCGACGCAAAAGAGCGCGGCTCGTATCGAGCCGCGGAAAGTCGGAGTTCAGGGCACGATTCGCCACCTTCGTTAGGGTTGGCGTCTAGCCGCGGTAGCCCTCCATTTGCAACAGCCGCGCCTTCATCTCAACGCCGTAGTAGTAGTCGTGGAGATCGCCGGACGAATCGACGACGCGGTGGCAGGGAAAGAGCAACGGCAGCGGATTGCGTGCCATCACGCGCCCCACCGCGCGTGCCGCCTTCGGGCGGCCGATCTGCATCGCCACCCAGGCGTAGGAGCGCACCTCACCTGGCGGTATGCTGGCCGCCGCGCGCAGTACCTCTTGCTCGAAGCGCGTGAGCCCGCTGATGTCGATGATAGCGTCGTCGACCGTCCACGTCCTGAAGAATCGTTCGATGGCGCGTATCAGCCAGGGCGGCGCGTCGCCGACGACGACGGCGCGTCGTAAGCGGCGCTGGGCGCGAACTGCGACCTCTGCGAGCGGTTCCCCGGTATCCAAGCTGACGTAGGCGATGCGGTCGCCGTGAAAACCCGCATAGAGCCGTCCCAGCGGCGTCGTCACTGCGGAGAGCACGATCGGCGGCGATATTTTGCCGCGTATTGCGGCGATGTGTTGGATGACTTTCTTGGTCAGATCGCAAGATGGTTCGGGACTCGGCAAACACGACAGGCAATAGGCGACGCCTTCGTATTGCAGGTATGCGCCTTGACAGGATGGGCACGCGCGCAAATGCGTATGGACGGTCTCTTTGATCGAGGCTTGGCACTCGCCGCGCAACTCGTCCCAGAGAGCATCAACGTCACGACAACGCATGGGCAGGAACTCCTTCGGGGTTGAATCTTCCAATTTGCGGCCCGAGAATGCGCCGGAGGATCCGAACGGCGCGATGTACGTGTGATTTGACCGTGCCGATCGGCTGGTTGAGTATCTCGGCAATCTCGGGATGGCTGCGGCCTTCGATGAAGCGCAGGGTGGCCGCGGCGCGCAGATGCATCGGCAACTGAAGCAGCGCGCGTTCGACGAGCGCCACCTCCGTATTCTGCTCGACGATCTTCTCGGGTTGGGGCGGCCCCTCGTTGGACTCACGCAGCAGCGCGTCGGGATCCGCGAGCGCGTCGAGCGCCACGTTCGACGGGCGCTTGCTGCGTAGCCGGTTGCGGGTCACGTTGAGCGTGATGGTATAGAGCCAGGGCTGCAGCCGCAGGTCGGCACGCTGCCCGGCTGACATCTTTCCAAGTGCGCGATAGGCACGCACGAAGGCGTCCTGAACGATCTCTTCGGCATCTTCGCGGTTGCCGGTCATACGCAGGGCAAAGCCGTAGAGGCGGCGCTGGTAATCGTCGACGATCCGTTCGAAGTTTTCGACGCTTGGAGCGGGGTCGGCCGGCGGCCGCATCGTCGCTTTCCGGTCCGACGGTATCGCAGATGGCACGTGAACTCCCACAAGGAGTGGTGCGAGCGCGCTCATACGTTGTCCCCGACACCACTGCCAGCCCGGGTGGTTTCACACGCGCCGCGAAAACTCCTCAAAAGGGGATTTCGGGCGCAGTTCTAAAGCCCAATCATGCCGCTTCTGGCCGGGCCGCCGGCCCGCAACCATTGCAGAACCGCTTCGTCCGTCGGGACGGGCGGTTTTTTGTTTGTGACCGAGACGCAGATGAAAGGTGCAGCCTATGCAGCAAGCCTTCGAACCAACCGAGATTTCCCTGGACGCCTATACGATGTGCAGCTTCGTACCGAACCTTGGTTCGGCGCGGGCCATTCCGCTGGTGCTCATCGGATACCGCCGAGGCGAGGACCCGTGGTTCGTCTGGCTAGTGCCGAAAGAAGGCATCGAACCGAGCGGGCTCACCGACGATCCGTACTATGCCAAAGTGCTGCGCGATCCGCGCGCGTACTTCAAGAAGAAGCTGGTGAAATACGTTGAGAAGACCGCCTGCGTGAAACGCGGCATCGAGATGCTCATCGACTGCCACCAGAACCATTTAGCCTTTACGCCGCTGACCGAGCTGCGCGAGCAGCCCTTCCGACACCCATTGGAAGTCGAGCTCATCGGGGCATTCTAAGCGCCTGACGCAGATCGCGCGCGGGTTGCGCGACGCGAATCCAGCGCTTGTAGACGATCTGCACGGGCACGACCACCACCGGACGACCCTCGCGCACGCGCGCGTCGATCGTCAACGTCGCGCGCAATGCCAGCAACAGACCCCCGGCGAGCGAGTAGTATGCCGTCCCGTCCATCCGCATGGTGCCGGCGAGCACCGTATTGCTGCTGCCGGGCAGGGTGCCGTCCATCGGTCCGGCCGCTTCGAATCGGACGGCAACCGTGGGGAGGCCATCGATGGAGCCGTCGATCCCGTGGCGCAGAGAACCGCGGAGCTCCGCGCCGCCGACCGGCGAGCCCGCTGAGAACGGCCCGGAGCCGTGCAGTTCTCGCAGATCGCGCACCGTTGCCGCGTCGAGCTGTACCGCAAACGGCTGATTGAGAAGGGTGAGAAAATCGGGGTCGTTATCGACGGTGTTTTCAAACGAGCCGTCCGGGAGCAGCTCGGAAACGAACCGCGCGCTGGAGCTGCTGCGGCCGTCGGGGGATTGGCGAACGTAGCTCGCTCGCGCGTCGAAACGGAGCGCTCGACCGTCGCGGCTCACCGATAATCGTTCGGTTCCTCCGTAGGTAACCGTGGAAACGTTCGCGTTCGATTCGATGCGATACCGGTCCTCGCCGACGAGATCGTACTGAAAATCCGATGGAACGCCCTTGAGCACCGGCAGCAGTGCGGCGAAGAAGACCAGGCCGAGTTTGATTTTGGAGCTCCGTTTCTGCCGAGATGAATTACTGCTTCTACAGTATCATCCGCTGCAAGAGCAGACGACGGCTTCCTATATGCGGTTGGGCGTAACCCTCCGCCGCTGGCTCAGAAAGAAACGGATATCGGCGGTGGCTTCGCACACCACGACGGCATCGGCATCGGTAAAGCACCGTCCGTTGACATCGATCGTAAAGTCGCCCGCCGCTAAGCCGGCCAACGTCCGGTGAACGCTGCGCAAGAACTTGTCGCCGGGAGCGCGCACGCCGATCACCTCTCGCACCGCGAAGCCGAGCAAATCCCGAACGCGCATGGGGGTGGCAAGCGCGAAGGCGCCCGAGCCGCCGACGGCGACTGCGTGGAGATCGAGCGGTACCTTCACTCGGATCATCGACAGGCAATTTCTTCCGTATCGAGGAGCTGCCTGCTGCCGGGGATAAATGGCTGGTCGATGTCCTTCGGGAACGTGCCGGCCGATATGCTGGTAGGCGCCGCGGAGAAAATTTTCGCGAAGATGGACGAGGCCGATATTGCCGCCTCGTACGACCGCGAAATCTCGCGCATGCCTTCGGATGCCTTCCAAGCCTTGCTCGACTCCATCTTTACCGCGTTTCGCGAGCGCGGCGAGTCCTCTGAAGATGCGGCGGAAGGCGCCGGTACGACCCTCGAGCTCATCGAGCGCCGCGAGAACGGGGCGGCGCACGCGCTGCTCCTCTACGCCCGCGCGAGCCCGTACCTCTTGAGAGAGGCTACGGTGCTCTACGTCGCGCAACGGCCGGAGCTGATTGCCGCGCTTCCCGCCCCGCTGCGCGATGCGCTCGCCGCGCAGGTCGCCGTATCGTAGCCGCGCCATGAGGGATTCGCCGCGCCGGCGTCGCGACGACGAACCGAGCGGCGGCATTCCGCTCTTTCCCCTTATCCTCGTCGTTATTCTAGCCGGGCTGTTGCTCGGCGGCGTGCTCGCGCATTTCTTCGGGGGATCGACCGGGACGCCGAAGCCCGCGCAAAGCGTGATCGCGATCGTTACGCCGCCGCCCACCGCGGCGCCGTTAGCGATCCTCCCCTCGCCCTCGCCGTCGGCGCTCGTCCCGAAGAGTCCAACGTCTTCGCCCTCACCGACGATCGCGCCGACGCCGTCACCGGCGCACTCGCCCACGAGCTCACCGACCTTCTCGCCATCGCCGACGCCCAAGCCGACGCTTAAGCCGGTCCCAAAAGCAACGGCGAAGCCGGCAGCGCCGCGCACGCCGAAACCGCAGCCGAAGCCGACCGCTGCCGCGAAGAGTGCGCCGGTGCTCAGCGACCCCGCGGCCACGGTCGTGCGTTCGTATCTCCAGGCAATGGCACAGGGCGACCGTCAAGCGGCGAGTGCGTACCTCGCAAACGGTGAGCCGACGGAATCGTTTCTCAACGCCGGTGCGGCGATCGGATCGATTCGTTCCACTGCGCTTGGCGGCTCGCGCTATCGCGTGACCGCCGACGTGCGCGCCTCGGGAATGGAGTATTACGAAACGTTCACGCTAGAGCCGGGCCCAGGCGGTTTGCTGATCACCGACCATTATTGGATAAAGCCGCAGTAAAGGCACCTACTCCTCGTCGGGCCAGTTGGCGAGTTCGCCGATGGCGGCGCTCTTGAGCACGCGCAAGCCCAACATCGCGCATTTCATGCGGGTTGGGCTAATGCCGATGCCGACGTTCTCGAGGACGACGTCTTTGGGCAGCTTGGCGACGTCGGCAAGCTTCATGCCCTTGATGTGCTCGGTCAGCATCGAGGCCGATGCTTGACTGATGGCACAGCCTTTTCCCGAAAAGCGAACGTCGGTTACCACGCCGTCGTCCACCTTGAGCTCCATCTTGATCTGATCGCCGCAGAGCGGATTGATATCCTCCGCGGCGACGTCGGCGTGTTCCAGCGTACCGAAGTTGCGCGGGCTGCGGTAGTGATCGAGAATGTAGTCGCGGTAGAAGTCGTCCACGGAGACGCGTTAGAGGCGAAAGACGCGCGCGGCCTTTTCGAGGCCGTCACAGAGTGCGTCCACGTCGGCCTCGGTATTGTAGACGTAGAAGGACGCGCGTGCCGTTGCCGACCAGCCCATCTTCTCCATGAGCGGCATCGTGCAATGGTGCCCCGCGCGTATGCAGACGCCTTCGGTATCGAGGATCGATGCGAGATCGTGCGCGTGGATGTCGGCAAAGTTGAAGGAAATCACCCCGGAACTGCGTTGCGGATCCCGCGGTCCGTAGATGGCGAGACCTTGCGGCTCGAAGCGCTCGAGCCGTTGCAGCGCGTAACCCGTTAGCCGCTCCTCGTGCTCGCGCACGCTCGGCATGCCGAGCGCCGAGAGATAGTCGACGGCAACGCCGAAGGCGATCGCGTCGGCGATGTTGCTCGTACCGGCTTCGAACTTGCGCGGCGGATCGTTGAAGGTGGTGCGCGTGTACCCAACCCGGCGAATCATGTCGCCGCCGGACAGGAAGGGCGGCATCGCATCCAGGAGCGCGCGCTTGCCGTAGAGCACGCCGATGCCGGTGGGGCCGAGCATCTTGTGGCCGCTAAACGCGTAGAAATCCGCATCGAGCGCCTTGACGTCGAGCGGTAGATGTGCGGCGCCTTGCGCGCCGTCAACGAGCACCAGCGCGCCGGCGGCGTGGGCTCGCGGAATAATCGTTTCCAGCGGTGCGATCGTGCCCAGCGTGTTGCTGACGTGCGCGATAGCGACGAGTTTGCAGCCGTCGAGCAGACTATCGAGATCGTCGAGCACGTGCCGTCCGCGATCATCCACCGGAATGAAGCGCAGCTCCGCACCGGTTCGCTGCGCCAGCAGCTGCCAGGGCACTAGGTTCGAGTGGTGCTCGAGCTCGGTCAAGAGAATGGCATCACCGGCACGGATGTTCTCTCCGCCCCATGAGTACGCGACGAGATTGATGGCTTCGGTGGTGTTGCGCACCCATATCACTTCGGACGTGTGCGCGCCGATAAACCGGGCCAGCTTGACGCGCGCCGCTTCGAATGCATCGGTCGCACGCTGGGCGATCTCGTAGACTCCGCGGTGGATGTTGGCGTTGTACTGCTCGTAGTATTCGCTGAGCGAATCGATGACCGTGCGCGGCTTCTGCGAGGTCGCGGCGGAATCGAGATAGACGAGCCGCTTACCGCGCGACGTCGGCCGCTGTAGTATGGGAAAATCTCCCGGTGTCATCCTGAGGCTGTCGAAGGATGACGTTTCGATCGCCTCTCTCATGACAGTTTTGCCGCCAGCGCTTCGCGGATCTCGTCACGAAGCTGCGCCGTCGGAAAGCGCTCGATGGCGGGCTCGAAGAAGCCCAGCGCGATCATGCGCTCCGCCGCCGCGCGTTCGATCCCGCGGCTCTCCATGTAGAAAATTTGTTCGCGATCGATCGCGCCGACCGTCGCCCCGTGGTAGGCCTTGACGTCGTTCGCCCCGATTTCGAGCGCGGGAACGGAGTCGACGTGCGCGGTCGTCGAGAGCAAGAGCGCGTCGTCGCGCAGACGCGCGTCGCTGCCCTGTGCGTGCGGGGCGATTCGGATGTTGCCGAGAAACCGGGCTTGCCCGCGATCCAGCGCCGCCGACTTCACGAGCGTTTCGGAGGTGGCATCGCCCGCGCGATGCTCGACCGTGCTCACGACGTCGACGTGTTGCGTACCGCGGGGAAAAAAGATAGCGGCAATCTCTGTCGTGATGCCCGGCTCCTCGATGAGAACGCAGAGGTCGCCGGCCGCCAGGGCGCCGCCGAATTCGGCATTCGCCCATGCGACGCGCGCGTCACGACCGGGCCGTGCGGTCCGATTCCAGAGCACGCGCGCGCTTTCGGCCGCCGACTGCACCGCGGCGTAGACCACCTCGGCGTTTTCTTCGGTCACGATCTCGGTCGTTCCGCAGACGAAGGCGTCGTTTCCGGCCTCGATCCGCTCGACGATCGTCACGCGCGCCCCGCGTTCGGCCAGGACGACGCTCGCCGGAAAGATGGCGCCGCCCGCGGGCGCGGTGTAGCGAATGAGAATCGGCTCGTCGCAGGCGCGATCCGCCGGAACGTGTACGAAGACGCCCCGCTGCGCGAAGGCGGCGGCCAGCGCACCGAACTTCGTAGCGTGCACTCCGGTTGCGCCGAAGGCGCGGGCGAGCAGCGCCGGACATTCGCGCGCGGCCGTCGCGAGATCGAAGACCGCGATGCCGCGATTGGAGTTTTCGACCGCTACGGTCGTAGGTTGGAGGTCGAGCGTCGTACTATTGGGACGCAACGACTCAAAATCGACGCGCCAAAAGCGCCCGGGTTTCTCGCGGCCGCTCGGCAGGCCGATGAAGCGATCCAAATAGTGGCTGCGCTCCTGTGCGGTGAACGGTATGTCCGGGAGCGTTGCCAGCCGCTCGTAGAGCGCGCGATCCTCCTCGCGAATCGCGGATGGCGCGCTAGGCAATCGCACTCGTCTCCTCGCGCAGGCGGTCGTAGCCTTCGCGTTCGATGAGGTGAGCCAAATCGGCGCCGCCGGTCTGGACGATGCGCCCGTCGATCATGATGTGCACGACGTCGGGGACGACGTACTGGAGGATGCGCGGGTAATGGGTGATGATCAGGAAGCCGGTGTCGCGTCCTTCGTCGCTCGCTCGCAGGGCCGCGATGGAGTCGCCGACGTCTTTGAGCGCATCGATGTCGAGTCCGGAATCGGTTTCGTCGAGAATCGCGTACTTCGGCGCGAGGACGGCAAGCTGCAGCATTTCGAGCCGCTTCTTTTCTCCGCCGGAGAAGCCGTCGTTGAGATAACGCCCCATGAACGACGGGTCGATGCCCAACTGCTCCATCTTTTCCACCAGCAGCGCGCGGAACTTCGCGGGCGGCATATCGCCGGGCCGTTCGGCCTGGCGCGCGGCGTGCAAGAAGTTTGCGACTTTGACGCCCGGAATCGCCGCCGGATATTGAAACGAAAGGAATAGGCCGGCGCGAGCCCGCTTATCGGGAGCAAGCGCGAGAATATCCTCACCATCGAGCACCACGCTGCCGCTCACCTCATACTGCGGATGGCCGGTGAGCGAGAAGGCAAGCGTGGACTTGCCGCTGCCGTTCGGACCCATGAGGGCGTGAACGCGCCCCGGTTCGAGGGAGAGATCGATCCCTTTGAGGATCTCGTTCCCGGCAATGCTGCAACGCAGGTTGGAGATGCGAAGGCCCTGTTCCGACATAGAATTTACTGTAGCCGAGGCTCTCTTAGAAAGTCAAGGACAAACTTTACTATCTCGCTTCGTTCGTGTTAGGATAGCCGCAGGAATGCACTCGGACCGCTTTTTTCAGACGACGCGAGGGAAGATCGTCAGCGAGCTGCGGCGGCGCGGCTCGGCGTCGGCTGCGGACCTGGCTCAGGAGTTCGGGCTTTCGCCCAATGCCGTGCGCCAGCAGCTCACGATCCTCGAGCGCGACGGCCTCGTGACGGAGACCTCGGTTCGCCGCGGCCCGACCAAGCCGACCTATGAGTTCTCGCTGACCCCCGAAGCGGACCGCCTCTTCCCGCAGGCCTACGACAAGATGCTCTCGGCGGTGCTGCGTGAGGTTCGCGATCAGTTCGGTACGCCGGCGGTCGAGCAGATCTTCGACGGCCTATCGAAGCGCGCAATCGCTCGCGCGCGGCTCACCATTACCGGGACGCGCCCCGAAGAAAAGGTGGCGCAGCTCACGGCGATGCTGCAGAAGAGCGGCGTGGTGGCCGAGTACAGCCTCATCGACGGCGGTTTCGTCCTGCACGAGCGCAACTGCCCCTATTCGAATGCCGCCAAAGAACATCCCGAAGTCTGCCAAGTGATCCATCACGTGATCGACGAAACGCTCGGCGGCGACCACGCGCAGACGGAATCCCTTGCCAGCGGTGGGAAAGAATGCCGCTTCGAGCTGCACCCTAAGGAGATAGTTAGTTCGTGAATTTTCCGAAGTTTCAACGGCTCGTCGAAGAGCGCACCGGCTTTAGAACGATGGAGAACGCTACCGCCAGCGGCGAGTACTTCAGCGATTCGTGCGGCGACATGTATAACTTCTTCCTGAAGGTCGGGCCCGGCGCCGTGATCGAGGATATCTCGTATTTCACAACCGGGTGCGGCTTCGGAACGGCGACGTGTAGCTTGGTCGTGGAGCTCGCGAAGGGCAAGACGATCGACGAAGCCGCC
>Ga0182015_10001216_pt1 | contig 34855 bp, 32 predicted proteins | sample 712P3MmetaG_FD_120478 | JGI IMG/M metagenome (GOLD analysis project Ga0182015, IMG submission 120478) | Permafrost microbial communities from Stordalen Mire, Sweden - 712P3M metaG | ecosystem: Environmental > Terrestrial > Soil > Wetlands > Permafrost | place: Sweden: Stordalen | collected...
AGGATGATGAACAAGGCCGCCGGAACAGTTCGTACGATGATTTCCGGAGCTTGAGTCTCATTCGTCAGCGGGTCGAGCTCATTTTCGCCGCTCCCCTCCCCCGCTGTGAGACATTCGGGCTAAAGATCAGATCGTAATGCCAGCCTGAGGCTTTCTCCCCCCAGAAGCCGGTGTGCCAGGCAGAAATCTTCCTCCAGATGGCGCCGAACATGATGAGGATGAGCCCAAGGGCGGCAAGTTGAGTCAAGACGCCGAACGCCACGCCGAGGCCTCCCGCCAGTTCGGCGACGCCGAGGAAGAAGGTGAAGCCCTTGCTCATTCCAATGCTTTTGGCGCGGGCCGTTGGTTCTTTAAGCTGGCTATAACCGCCAGTGACAAAGACCAAGCCGACCATGAGTCGCAGGAGCAGCAAGCCGAAATCGGTCAAGCGGGCGAGTTGAGGGAGCATGGTGGATTTCTTCGATGATACGAACTTCGTTAAGGTTGGTGGATCGGACTTCGGGAAGCTGTGTCGGTGCGACCACCGGGGCTAAAGCCCGGAATTGTTTCGGAGACTTTATGCGGCGCTGAAGCGACGCTCTTCCACAGGTTGTGCTTGGCTGCCGTGGCACGCCATCAAATGCTTCAGGTCCTTCCCGTGAATCTTGGCCCACCACCAGCGGACGCCGACGAACAGAAACCGCCAGTCGCTGAAGAATTCGGGCGGCTTGCCTTCGAAGGCGTGGCCGACAAATTGAAAAATCCATCCCAGAGTGAAGAGACCGAGGGCGTAAGGCCAAAGTCGATGGATATGGATGAAGATGCTGCTGATAAAGACCGGGAGTGAGAGCAGGATGGTCGGAATGCCGAGCGTGTGGCAGATCCGGTTCACTGGATGCTGGTGGCTTGACGCGTATTGTGCGATCCACTGCTCGTTGGTGCGATTTCCCAGCATGGCGAAGGGATAATACACCCGGCCTGGCATTCTTTGCACGTTTTCGCAAGTTGAGGCTGCCGCTCTCCGCGTGGTAGCATCCTAGGTTTTGGCGGGTGATGTTGGGCTGGCCTGTCTACTGCACTGATTCTCTTCTGGCCTTCTCTGTTTCCACGCCTGCGAAGGAGCCTACTCGTGAAAGTTTATACCGGAGAAAATATTCGTAATGTTGCGATTGTGGGGCACGGGCATGCGGGGAAAACCTCGCTGCTCTCGGCCATGCTTTACAGCGCGGGGGCGACGCCGCGTCTGGGACGCGTGGATGATGGATCGGCGACCACCGATCACGACGAGGAAGAGATCTCGCGAAAGATGTCGATTGCGGCATCCGCAGCTTATGTCGAGTGGGGCAAAACCAAGATCAACGTGATCGATACCCCGGGGTTCAACATGTTTGTTCACGAAGCCCGGATGGTGCTGCCGGTAGTCGATGCGGCCATCGTGGTGGTGGACGGCGTGGCCGGAGTGGAGGTGGTGACGCAGCGGGTGTGGAACGATTGTGAGGAGTACAAGACCCCGCGGCTGATTGTGGTGAATCGCATGGACCGCGACCGGGCCAATGCGGAGCGCGTGCTGGAGTCCCTGATCAACGCCTTCGGAAGAAATGTGATTCCGATCGAATTACCCATCGGGAGCGAAAAAAATCTGACCGGCGTGGTCGACCTGGTCCGGATGAAGGCCTACACCTATGAGTTGGGAGGCAACGGTAAAGGAAAAGAGACGGAGATCCCGGCCAACATGCGGGCGCAGGTTCAGGAATCTCACGAGCAGCTTGTGGAACTGGTAGCCGAGGGCGATGACAAATTGATGGAGAAGTTCTTCGAGGCCGGAACGCTCGGAGAGGAAGATCTGATTCCCGCGCTCCATAATGCGATTCGCGAGGACCGGCTCTTCCCGGTGGTCTTTGCCTCCGGGCTCGGCAATATCGGGGCAGACCGTGTGATGGACTTCATCGTCGTCTACACCCCGGCGCCGTCCGAGCATGAGTGGGTCCAGGGCGAGCCGGCTGCGTCGGGCAACGGGGATGCGCCGAAGCGTCATGAGACCGATGCGGAACCCATGTCTCTGTATGTGTTCAAGACGATCTCCGACGCGTTCGCGGGACGCATTTCTTACTTCAAGGTTTTTTCCGGCGTGCTGAAGAATGAATCGACGGTACAGAACTTCTCGCGGGGATCGGCCGAGAAGTTCTCGCACATTTCCATCATGCAGGGAAAAACGGCGATACCGGTGACGGAGCTGCATGCGGGAGATATTGGCGCGGTCGCGAAGTTGAAGGACACCCTAACCGGCGACACGCTGGGAGATAAGGCGGCACCGATTCTGTATCCGCGAGTGAAGCTGCCGGAGCCGGCGATCACGTTTGCCATCGAGCCCAAGAGCCGTGCGGATGAGGACAAGCTGGGGCCTGGCATCCACAAACTCATGGAAGAGGATGCCATGTTGCGGTTCTTTCGGGACGCACAGACACAGGAATTTCTGATTGCCGGCACTGGCCAACAGCATATCGAAGTCATTGTTTCGAAACTGAAGAAGCGGTATCACACCGAAGTGATTCTGAAAGCGCCCAAGGTGCCTTACCGGGAGACCATTCGCGGCAAAGCCGATGTCCAGGGACGGCATAAGAAGCAGACCGGCGGTCACGGGCAATACGGGGATTGCAAGATCAAGATGGAACCCATGCCGCGCGGCGGACAGTTTGAATTCGTGAACGACATTTTTGGCGGAGCGATTCCGAAGAATTATATTCCTGCCATCGAAAAGGGAATCAAAGATGCAGCGGCGCGCGGATATCTGGCGGGATATCCCGTGGTGGATTTCCGCGTGATTCTCTACGACGGTTCGTATCACGATGTGGATTCCAACGATATGTCGTTCCAGATGGCGGGTCGTATCGCCTTCAGGAAGGCCATGGAGCAGGCGAAGCCTACTTTGCTGGAACCAGTGATGTCGGTTGAGATCACGGTGCCGGACGACTTTGCCGGGTCCATCATGGGCGATTTGAACAGCCGCCGGGGACGCATCCAGGGCATGGACAACAAGGGCGGTAATACCGTGGTGAAGGCCGAAGTGCCGATGGCCGAGATGCTGACCTACGGTGTCGACTTGACCTCGATGACGCAAGGCCGCGGCAGTTTCAACATGGAAATGCACCACTACGACACGGTGCCAGCAGCGCTGCAGGAGAAGATTGTTGAGAAGGCCAAGGCGGCGCGCGGCGAGGTTAAGGAAGAGGAAGAATAAATCGGCCAATCTCTGCCCGGAGATCGGTCCCTTCCGGTGCGAAAGGCGGCGAGCCTGTCTCCTCCAGTGCCAGATGCTTTGAATAACCTAGGCGGTCTTCGTCCCCTGCGCCTTCGCCAGCTTCGCCTGCCGCTCATCCAACGTCCAGAATCGATCAGCCTTGAGTTCCACTGCGCAGCCATGTGCAGGCTGGCGAGGGTGCGTACGCCAGGCTTCGGCCGTAGGTGGCGGGCGGGTTCCCATCGCGGTGGCGAGATTTGAGGAAATCCTCGACGGTGTTCAAAACCCGGTTGCCGAAAATCTTCTTGCGGCGAGCGTCGGAGTCGGGCCAGTTAACAACAGGCGGAGCATTATTTTCGATCCTGATCTCCTTCGCGCGTTTGGCCGTTTGCTTCTTGGAGCTCTTCTTCATCGCGTCCGCGCCCGTCCGCCATTATCGATATGCGGTCCTAGTGCGGTCCTATGGGGCCGGGGGGCCGGGCTTCGCCCCAGGCCGGACACCCGAGGCGGCTGTCTCCACATAGTTCGTGGTAATATCCGGCCAGTGACCGCCGCTAAGAACAATCCCAATCTGAATTACAGTCCCGAGCGTCTGGTGTCGGCGGCAGCGGTGGAAGACGATTCGTCGTTTGAGCTGAAGTTGCGGCCGCAGCGGTTGGCAGAGTTCATAGGTCAGAAGAAAGTCAAAGATAATCTGGCGGTGGCGATTGAGGCGGCCCGGTCGCGCGGCGAGGCCATGGATCACGTGCTGCTGTACGGGCCGCCGGGACTGGGCAAGACGACGCTGGCCAACATCATCGCCAACGAGTTAGGTGTACATTTCCAGCCGACGGCGGCGCCGTTGCTGCAAATCAAAGGTGATTTGACGGCGATCATCACCAACATGCAGGACAAGCAAGTCTTGTTCATCGATGAGATTCACCGGCTGCAGCCTGTGTTGGAAGAGCTGTTGTACTCCGCTCTGGAAGATTACAAGTTGGACATCATTATTGGACAGGGGCCTTCGGCACGCACTCACACGCTGGAGGTGAAACCGTTTACATTTGTCGGCGCCACGACCCGCGCGGGACTGCTTTCGGCGCCCTTGCGGTCGCGCTTCGGGATCGTGCTGCGGCTTGAGTTTTATACGCCGGAAGATTTGCGCGTCATCGTGGAACGCTCGGCGGAGATCCTAGGCGTGCAGATTGACGATGCGGGCGCGATCGAGATTGCCAGCCGCGCGCGTGGAACGCCTCGCATCGCGAACCGGCTGCTGCGCCGGGTGCGCGACTACGCGCAGGTGCGCGGCGCAGGCAAGATCGATTTACCCACGGCGCAGGCCGCGCTGGAGATGTTGGAAGTCGACAGATACGGCTTCGATGAAGTTGACCGCAAGCTGCTGCTTACGATTATCGAAAAATATCAGGGCGGTCCCGTAGGCGTGAACACCCTGGCGGCGGTGTTAGCCGAGGAACCCGACGCGATTGAGGAGATATACGAACCGTTCCTGATGCAGATTGGATTTCTAAACCGTACGCCTCGTGGGCGAGTGGCGACCCAGTTGGCCTACGACCATTTCAAGATTACGCCGAGCCGAAGGCAGAGTTCGTTATTCTAGAGTCGCGTCCCCGCCTGATCGGGATGACCCCATCGCTTAGACCTGAACGTGCCCGCAGACGCGGAGTTTCGGGGTTCGTCACAAACTTTTTTGTTTTCGAAGGCCTCATATAGTGTATCTTCCTCAATTCCCCGTTGGGAGCGGCAGGATTGAGTCTGGGTTTAGCGTATGATCGCGAAATAAACAAAGTCGTGAGGTTGGCAGTGTTCGCGGCTCTGCTGCCGTCTGGGCTTGCATCCGAGTCCTGGGCGGCCTCCTGGCTGCAAGCCTCGGTCCCTCAAAATGCCACCGCTTCACAATATCCCGGCTCACCTGGGCAAAATTCCAGGGCTCAAAATCCGCAAATTACGCCGCAAAATCCACCGCCCTCGGCTCAGGAGCCTGAGCCGGCCATCAAGAATCGGGACGTGCGGCCGGCTCCGAGGCCGGAAACACCTCCTCCAGCGCTCACCATTCCGCGTCTGACGCGTGCCCCGACCCTCGAAGATTTTCTGAGCATGAAGCCAGAGGGCGAGGCGGCGTTGCAAATGGCGAAGGTCACAGGCTTCGTGCAACGCAATCCGCACGATGGAGAGAACATCTCGGAGCCGACGGTCGCCTACCTGGGTTACGACCAGAAAAATCTTTACGTTGTGTTCGTCTGTTTCGACGATCCCAGCAAAGTGCGCGCGCGAATGTCGCGTCGCGAGGACATCTACGACGATGACAACGTGGAGGTGATGCTCGATACCTTTCACGACCGCCGCCGCGCCTATGCTTTCCAAACCACGCCGCTCGGCGTGCAGTGGGATGCAATCTGGAGTGAGGCCACGCGGGACGAGATCAACGGTAATTTCGACACGTCATTCGATACGGTGTGGGATTCGAAGGGCAAAGTCACAGGCCGCGGCTTCGTGGCATGGATGGCCATCCCATTCAAGAGCCTCCGCTTTCCTTCCACCCGGCGCCAGGAGTGGGGAATCATTCTGTACCGTGGAATTGTACGTAAGAACGAGGACGCATTCTGGCCGCAAGTCTCTTACAAGATCGCGGGCCGGCTGGGCCAGGCGGCAACGCTCTACGGGCTGGAAGGAATTTCGCCCGGACGCAGCATTGAGCTGCTCCCGTACGGAATCATGAGAGGCTTCCGGGGGCTCGACACGCGCGATCCCACCAATCCATATTTCCAGAACGCTCAGGCGCAAGGCCAGTTTGGCATGGATGCCAAGTTCGTCATCCGGGATCATTTTGTCCTGGATCTGACGGCGAACCCCGATTTCAGCCAAGTCGAGTCAGAGGACCCGCAGATCACGGTCAACCAGCGCTTCGAAGTTTATTTTCCGGAGAAGCGGCCGTTTTTTTTGGAGAACGAGGATTACTTCCGCACGCCGCTCGACCTCTTTTTCACCCGTAACATTCAGGACCCGTCCGCGGGCGTTCGCCTCACCGGAAAAGAAGGTCCATATTCCGTCGGGCTCATGTCCACCGACGATCGCGCGCCGGGACAGACTGTGCCGCCTTATTTCCCGCTCGCGGGCACGCGCTCCTACTTCACGGTGGCCCGAGCCAGCCGCGATATTTTTCGGCAATCCAGCATGGGGGTGCTCTTCACAGATTGGGAGTGTCCCACGACGGGGGAGTTCAATCGTGTGGGCGGAGTGGACACGCGCCTGAAATTCAACACCAACTGGAGCCTGGATGCTCAGGCGGTCATCAGTTCCAGCAGCCTGGCGGGAGACATTTATTCTGCCTCCGGCTACTCGAGCAATAATTGCGAGACCAACCTATTTCCCTTCGACTCCGGCAGCGTCGGGAACAGTAATCATTACGCCGGTCCAGCCGACAAAGTCCACCTCAAGCGCGACGGACTTCACTTTTCTTACGAAGGAATCTACGACGACATCAGTCCGGGATTCGTCACCGTACCCGGATTCGTGAACCGCGTCGACATTCGCGAGCTCTACCAGACGATCGACTATCGTTTTCGCCCGAAGAAGGGTTGGATCGTTGACTGGGGCCCTTCGGTGAACCAGCGCTACGTATTCGATCATGAAGGCAACCGGCTCGATACGGACTACCAGCCCTATCTGGTAGTTCAAGGGCGCGGCCAGACCGTAATCTACTTGTTTCCGTATGAGGAATTGAGGGAGCGCCTTCGGCCGCAGGATTTCTGTTTCCTGGGTTTCTCCTGCCAGCCCCAACTCCCCAAGCAGGACTACCATGAGCACAACAGCGGCGCCTCGATCCAGACCAGTGTGCTTCCCAAGGTGACGGCCGGCGCCACCTACCATTGGGGAGACGGCGCAAACTTCGTCGCGTCAACCACTGCCTCTGCTCCACTCAATTTGCCGTTCCTGGCGCGGCAGGATACTGCGACCGGAACACTGACCATCCGTCCCATCAAGCCCCTGAAGATTGAGAACACTTATTTGTTTGAGCGACTGCGAGCGGGCGATGCAACCTATTTTCTGGCGCTTTCGCAGACGCCTGGCATTGGAAAAGGCATCTTCGACAATCACATCGTGCGCAGCAAGTGGAACTGGCAGTTCACGCCGCAACTTTCACTCCGGCTCATTCTCCAATACAACTCGGTGTTGGCGAACACCCCCGGCAACGCGATCGATCCCTACACCGATCTGCCGACGCAGAAGGAGTTCAATGGCGATCTACTTCTCGCCTATTTGATTCATCCGGGAACGGCGGTATACGTTGGCTATAACAGCGATGTGCAGAATCTCAAGGTCGTGCCGGGCGTGGGCGTTTTCAACACCGCCAAGGGTTATCTCAATGACAGCCGGCAGTTTTTCGTAAAAGTGTCCTATCAGTTCCGGTTTTGAAGACGCCGTCAGCTTTCAGCCATCAGCTTTCAGCCATCAGCTAAACAGCGACCTTGTCCCGGCTGCAACCGTGAGTATCGTTCGTGGACTCAAAACTGAATGGTGAAAAGCTGATAGCCGAGAGCTTGCCATTGCTGAATCCACGGCCATTCCGGTAGAATCTAACATTCCAGTCGAGGTCAGAACCCCCATGAAAGCAGCCATTCATCCCGCTTATAACGAAATCCGCGTGCACTGCGCCTGCGGCAATGCCTTTGTTACCCGCTCCACACATAAGGGCGATATCAGCGTTGAAATCTGCTCCGCCTGCCATCCATTTTTCACCGGCAAGCAGAAGTTGATGGATACCGCCGGCCGCGTGGAGCGCTTCCGCCGCAAGTACGCCAAGAACGCGCCTGCGGCGGCTAAACCCGAGGCAGCAAAGAAATAAATTGTTTGCCGCGGATTCTCGCGGATCAACGCGGAGATATAGCCCTCGCTTAGGCGGGGGCTTTCAATGGTGGAAGAACCTACTCGGTTGGCAGAATTTGGCGGATTGTGCGCATCCGTAACTCCAGGCACAGTTGCGCGTGGGCGGGGATCCCGCTACGAAGTAGAATTACAGGCGTGAGGAAGTTCTGGGATAACTCGGAGGATTCCGGGGCGCAGGCGAAGGACAAAAGCGTCCGCGCCACTCGGGCCGTACCGGCTTCGTTATCCATCGGCGGCATCAACATCTCCCCCGCAACGGTGCTTGCCCCAATGGCCGGCGTCACCGACACCGTATTCCGCCGCTTCATCCGCAACCTTGGCGGATGCGGCCTGATCATGACCGAGTTCACCTCGGCCGACGGCGTGCTCCGCAAGAAAGACCAGAAAGCTAAGCGGTACCTCCATTTCTACGAGGACGAGCACCCCATCTCAGCGCAGCTTTTCGGCAGCGATCCGCATGTGATGGCAGAAGCGGCGCGCATGGTCGAAGGCCTCGGCTTCGACCTCGTGGATTTGAACTTAGGCTGTCCCGCCAAGAAAGTCGTGAAGTGCAACGGAGGCTCTGGTCTGCTGCGCGACCTTCCAGCAATCGGGCGCATCTTTGAAGCTGTGCGCGCGGCAGTGAAGATTCCCTTCACCGTAAAGTTTAGAGCTGGATGGAATGACGACGAGATCGTCTGCGTGGAACTGGCGCGCATGGCGGAATCCTGTGGACTGGCGGCCGTCGCGTTGCATGCCCGCACGCGCGAGATGGGTTACAGCGGGCAAGCCCGCTGGGAGTGGATTGCCGCGGTGAAAGAAGCCGTGAAAATTCCCGTGATCGGCAACGGCGACATCCGTACGCCAGAAGACGCCTGTGCCATGGTGACGCAAACTGGATGCGATGCGGTGATGATCGGGCGGACCGCGCCGTCAAATCCATGGATCTTTAGACAGATCCGGCAGTATTGCAATGCGTATGTAGGGACAGCCGCCCTCGGCTGTCCGGCCGAGCCGACTGGTTCTGATGCTGGCACCCTCCAGAAATCGGGCCTTTGGCCCGACGGATTGTCGGGGGCGGCGGTCGCCACATGGGCGTTGCCGGGAACCCCGGCTGTGGGCAGGCCCTATGACGAGCCTACAGAGGCCGACCGCTACCAGATGATCCGCACCTACTTTCAGATGCTGATCGAGGAAGAACTCCCCGACGCCGTAGGCAAGATGAAGCAGTTCGCCTCGTGGTTCACGCATGGCGTGCCGGGTGGAGCGGGGCTGCGCAAGGCCATCTACGAATCGAAGAGCGCGTTGGAGATTCTGGGGCGGGTGGAGGAGTTCTTCGAAGCCAGATTGTTTGGAGCGGGCGCCCCTTCGACAAGCGCAGGGCAGGCTCTCGCCCGTGAGTCGGTTTAAGCTGGCCGCGCCACCATCTTGCCCGCGTCATCCTTCTCCACATAAGCCCAGGGCACCTTCGCATCATGCGTGAAAACCGTCAGCCATCTCTCCGGAATTGCCTTCGCGTAATACTCCTTTTTGCTCTCGATGGTCTGCAGCGGATAGAGGTCGAAGCCCATTCCCCAGGTGATGTCGAGGTGCGCGATGGTGGGGATCAGGTCGGAAATGTAGCAGGCGGTGCAGCCGCCACTCTTCACGATGATCGCTTGCATGTGCGCGGTGTGGCCGGGAAAGGTCTGCACCGAAATGCCGGGAGCGATTTCCTCCCCGCCTTTCAGCAGCGTCATCTGACCACTTTGTACCAGCGGGTCATAGTTGTCCGGGATGTAGCTGATGGAGTCGCGCTCGCTGGGACGGCGCGCATATTGCCACTCGCCTTCCGGCGCGTAGTATTTCGCCCGCGGAAAAGTCGGGACGATCTTGCCAGCTCTATCCCGCACGGTATTCCAGCCACAGTGGTCGAAATGCAGGTGAGTATTGATGACGATGTCGATGTCTTCCGGCGCGACTCCGCCTGCAGAAAGATCTTTCAGCAGCAGCCCGGGCTGGCCGTAGAACCTGATCATGCGCTCCGACAACCTGTTGCCCATGCCAGTTTCGACTAGAACGTTTTGCGTGCCGGTGCGAATGAGCAGCGAGGTGAGTCCAGCAGTCACATAATTCTTTTCATCGGCAGCCGCCTTGCGCGACCACATGACCTTGGGGATCACGCCAAAAAAGGCTCCGCCGTCGAGCGTGTACGTGCCGTCGGAAAAAATACTGAGTTCGAAATCGCCGAGAGTGCGGCTGGGCATGGAGTTAGTGTGCCACAGCCGGGGGAAATCATCGCCACGGATTTGCACGGATTTTAAGACTTTTTGATTAATCCGTGAGAATCCGTGGCCACCGATTTACCGCTTCATCGGAACCGGTTCTTTCTCTCCCACGCGCTTGCTGACTTCGAAGGTCATCTTCCCGGCTTTCTTGTCGGCATCCACGACGATGTGATCGCCGTGCAGAATTCCGCCGTCGAGGATCTTCAGTGCCAGAGGATCCTGCACCAGCTTCTGCAGGGCACGCTTGAGCGGACGTGCGCCGAAGTTGGCATCGTAACCTTGCGTGAAGAGCATTTCCTTTGCAGGATCGGTGAGTTCGATCGAGATCTTGCGATTAGTGAGCAATCGACGCACATCTTCAAGGCGCAGCTCAATGATCTTCACCAACTGCTCTTTGCCGAGAGGACCGAAGACGATGATGTCATCGACACGGTTCAGAAATTCAGGCCTGAAGTGTCCGTGTAACGCGTTCATCACCTGCTCGCTCGCCTTCTCAAAGTCCTCCGGCGTGCGCAGATTCTGGGCTTGCAAGGAACTGGAGCCGAGGTTCGACGTCATGATGATGATCGTGCTCTTGAAATCCACCACGCGGCCCTTGCCGTCCGTGAGACGGCCGTCGTCCATAATCTGCAGCAAGATGTTGAACACGTCAGGATGAGCCTTTTCGATCTCGTCGAAGAGCACGACCGCGTAAGGCCGACGGCGAACCTGCTCGGTAAGCTGGCCGCCTTCTTCATATCCCACATACCCCGGAGGCGCGCCGATCAAGCGGGCGACCGAATGCTTCTCCATGTATTCGGACATGTCGATGCGCAGCAGGGCACGCTCGTCGTCGAACAAGAATTCGGCGAGGGCGCGAGCCAATTCGGTCTTGCCGACGCCGGTTGGGCCGAGAAAGATGAAAGAGCCAATCGGGCGTTTTGGATCGCTGAGTCCGGCGCGCGAGCGGCGAATGGCATTGGCCACGCGCTCCAGTGCCTGGTCCTGGCCGACGACGCGCTGACGAAGGCGCTCCTCCATGGTGACCAGCTTTTTCACCTCGCCTTCGAGCATTTTGGAAACCGGAATGCCCGTCCACTTGGAGACGATGCGGGCGATATCTTCTTCGTCCACCTCCTCCTTGAGCATGCGTGGCGCGCCCGTACCTTTGCCGTCGATCTTGGCGGTAAGCCGGGTCAGCTCCTCTTCAGCCTGTCGCAACAGTCCATACCGGATTTCAGCGACCCGCTGCAGGTTGCCTTTGCGCTCTTCGGCCTGCTCTTCAATCTTGAGCTTCTCGATCTTTTCTTTCAGCTCGCGGGAGCGGGCGATCAGATCTTTTTCCTTTTTCCAATTGGCTTTCAGGGCGTTGGATTTTTCGCGGATACCTGCGAGTTCTTTCTCAATGACGGCGAGCCGCTCCCTCGAGTTGGCATCGTCTTCTTTCTTCAGCGCCTGCTTTTCAATTTCCAGCTGAGTGGCTCGGCGCTCGAGTTGATCGATGTCGGTAGGAAGCGAATCGATCTGGATGCGAATCGAGGCGGCCGCTTCGTCGACCAGGTCGATGGCCTTGTCGGGCAGGAAGCGGTCGGAGATGTAGCGGTGCGAAAGCGTCGCCGCGGCGACGATCGCCGAATCTTTGATGCGAACGCCGTGATGCACTTCGTACGTTTCTTTCAAGCCGCGGAGAATGGCAATCGTATCTTCGACGTTCGGCTCTCGCACAAAAACAATCTGGAAGCGACGTTCGAGGGCGGCATCTTTCTCGATGTACTTGCGATACTCGTTGAGTGTGGTCGCGCCGATAGCTCGCAGTTCTCCCCGGGCGAGCGCAGGCTTGAGCATGTTCGAGGCGTCGATGGCGCCTTCCGCAGCCCCGGCGCCGACGAGAGTGTGAAGCTCATCGATGAAGAGAATCACTCGTCCCGAGGAATCTTCGATTTCCTTCAAGACAGCTTTGAGCCGGTCCTCGAATTCGCCGCGATACTTAGCCCCGGCGAGCATCGCGCCGAGGTCGAGCGCGACTACGCGTTTATTTTTGAGGACTTCGGGCACATCGCCCGAGATGATGCGCTGGGCGAGGCCTTCGACGATGGCGGTTTTGCCTACGCCGGGTTCGCCGATAAGCACCGGATTATTTTTCGTGCGGCGAGAAAGAACCTGGACCACGCGACGGATTTCCTCGTCGCGTCCGATGACGGGATCAAGCTTGCCGCGGCGGGCCTGTTCGGTGAGGTCGCGGGCGTAGCGCTCGAGGGCCTGATACTTGGCCTCGGGATTCTGGTCGGTCACTTTCTGCGACCCACGGACGGAAGTCAGAGCTTTGAGAATGACGTCGTAAGTGGCGCCGTGGCGGGCAAGGATCTGCTGGGCCGCATCCTGCTTAAGGTGCGTAATGGCGAGCAGCAGGTGCTCGGTGGACACGTATTCGTCTTTGAAGTTGGAGGCTTCTTTGAAGGCTTGTTCCAGCAATTTGTTGACGGCGTTTGAGAGCGTAGCCTGCGCCGCTTCTCCGGAAACTTTGGGAAGCTTTTCGAGCTCGCGATAAAGATCGCTGAGCACAGCTTGCGGACCGATGCCGATTTTTTCGAGCACGGGCGAAACAATGCCCTCCTTGTCTTCGAGCAGGGCGGCGAGCAGGTGCAGCGGCATCAGCTCCGGATTGCCGTGCCCAGAGGCGAGGTCGTTCCCGCGCTGGACTGCTTCCTGCGCTTTTACGGTAAATTTTTCCCAACGGATCGCCATAGAAACTCCACATGATGAAATAAAAAACTACGGGAGGCGGCTTGCCCCGCCGCCTCCCGTGATTGTAGACCGTCGAGCTGCGCTCGACCGGACAGCCCAGAGCGGCTGTCCCCACATGAGTGCTGCCAACTTATGCGGCTTTGCTCGGTCCTTTCGTTTCCAGGGTCTTGTCACCGGTCTTCTCACTGCCGACGTTGACCTTGATCTGCTTGGGCTTGGCTTCGGCTTTCTTAGGCAGAGCAATCTTCAGCACGCCCTTGTCGTAGTTAGCCGAAACTTTGTCGGCATCCACGGTGCTGGGCAGGGCGAAGGTGCGGGTGAAGCTTCCATACTGGCGCTCCACGCGGCGATAGTTCTCTTCTTTCTCTTCCTTCTCGATCGTGCGCTCACCGTGAACGGTGAGGGTGTTGTTCTCCAGGCGAATATCGATGTCCTTCTCGTCAATTCCCGGTACTTCGATCTTCAGGGTCACATTGTGCTCGTCTTCGTAGACGTCGACGGCTGGAGCGAAACTGGATGCGGCCAGGGACTCATCCCGGCCACCTTCGTGATAGGACTCGCGAAACAGGCGGTTCATGCGGTCCTGCAGGGTGGAAAACTCACGGAAAGGCTCCCAACGGGTAAGTACGGTCATGGCAATAATCTCCTTCTGTGCTCGCTTTTAAATTTTGGCGTTGCTGCGTACCCATGGTTAGATGTATGTTAAGTACGAAAGAAGCATAAAATCTTAGTGTCCTATTGTCAATATAAATATACATAGTATTTTCTTCAACTTACATTAGCTATCGCGCATTTTAAGTAGGAAGTTTCTGGGATGTTGAGGAGCACTGGATGGTCTTTCGACTGACCCCGAACCTCAAGTAGGCGCGCCGTTCGGTGGGCGTCGTGGGCAGCGCTGGCCAGCATTTCGAGGAAGTTGGCCTGGCTCGCGTGGTAAGAGCAGGAACAGGTGACGAGGATGCCGCCGGGCTGGAGCATCTTGAAGGCGCGGAGGTTGAGCTCCTTGTAACCCCGCATGGCGGTGTCGATGTCCCGCTTGTTCTTGGCGAAGGCCGGCGGATCGAGAACGATCGTGTCAGAGCGTTTGCTCGAATTGGAGTAGTCCCTGAGCAGGTCAAAGGCGTTGGCTTCGATCCACTCGATCTCACGGTGATTCAGAGCCGCATTCTGGTCGGCGATTTCGAGCGCGGGACGGGAGCGATCGACGCCAGCGACGTGCGAGCAACGCGGAGCCATATGAAGAGCAAATCCGCCCTGGTAGCAGAAGACGTCCAAGGCTTCGCCGTGTGCGTACTGAGCTGCGGCAGCGTAGTTTTCCCGCTGGTCGAGGAAGGCTCCGGTCTTTTGGCCTGCCAGGGCGTCGAAATTGAATTGGACGCCGTTCATGGTGAAGGTGGTCGAACTTTTATCTCCGCTGATAAGGGCGGAGGAGCGCTGCGGAAGTTCCTCAAGCTGGCGGACGCGCGGATCCACCCGTTCAATGACTGACAAGGGGTGTAATTTTGCAGTTAACTCTGAAATCAAAGTGTGGCGCACCGTCTCCGCATCCATGGCCTGGGTAAGAATTTGCAACGAGAGAATGTCGTTATAGCGGTCGACAATGAGCCCGGGCAGGAAATCGGCTTCGCTAAAAATCACTCGGTAGGCATTCGTGTCGCAGACGATGAGCTCGCGATACGCAATCGCATCGGCGACCCGTTGGCGAAGCAGGGCGGGAAAGTCGGTAACCGATTCACGCGAGAGCAGGCGGATGGCGATTTGGGAGGAGCCGGAATAGAGAGCGCTGCCGAGAAACTGACCACGATGGTCGGTAACATTGACCAGCGAGCCGGGGAGAACTCCGTCGGCGGAGACGATATCGGAGCGATAGACCCAGACGTGGCCGTCCTTCAGGCGGGTTGCGCCACGGGGAGACACCTTGACAGCGGGGACGGTCAACGGGACGGACGCTTTGGACATCCAGCCATCTTAAACGCATGAGTTCGCCAATGCGGTGGACTCAAGCTTCGAGCTTCGCTCGAAGGACAGCCGAGACCTGCCCTGAGTCTGTCGAAGGGGCGGCTGTCCACATCATCTTATATTCCTAAGGCTTCTAACCGGCGGCTTGTTCCGTGGGAACTGCGGCCGGCATTCCGGACTTGGTAGAAGCTCGGGAAGTCATTTCGTAGCGGGCGGCATCCAGGTCCGTGTGAAGGGAATCGAGGGCCGTCATGGGCATCTCGGTACCCCAGTTTTCCATCTCATTTTCCGACCAGCTTCCGTTGAGGCGGATGGCGCCGGTGATGTCCTCAGGAAAAGCGTGCCGATAATCGCCTTCGCGGATGAGGATGTCGCCGACGAGACGTCCCGTACCCATGTCGAAGACGCGGCGGGTGGCCTGGCCGTGGGCATTCGCCAGACACAGAAAAACTTCGCCAGAGTTCTCAAACTCGGCACGATAGTACCAAGCCTGAGGCGCGTCAATTTTGGGATGATGGCGCCGAGAACGTTTGTGTTCCGGCTCGAGAGCCTGCATTTCGTTGGCGGGATTGAAGTACAGAACGCGCTGGCAGGAGTCGCAGACCACAGTTTGCTGGCCGGTACGAACATCGTTATAAATTTGAGGACGCAGCATGACCTGGCAGGCCATACATTTGTGGTCGCGCACTTCAGAGATGCCGCTGCCGCGAAACTTTGAAACGCGCTCGTAGTGGCGCAAAAGATCTTCATTCACGCCGGCCCGCATCTGGTCGCGCTTGGCGCGCCATTCGGTGAGCTGCTTTTCGTCCTCGGCCGTACGCTGGCGCGCTTGTTCCTTTTCGTTTTCGATCTCGACGGCCTGCGCCTTCAGGTCGGCCTGCGCGGCTTTCACCTCTTTGTCGCGGGCGTCGGCATTGACCATCAATTCGAGAATCTTGTCTTCGGTGGCGGCGATTTCCTTTTCCGCGAACTGGATCTCGTGCAGCAGCGCCTTGTACTGGTCGTTGGTTTTTACGTCGAGAGACTGGTCCCGGTACTTTGAAATCCTGCCGCGAAGATCGGAGATTGTGGTTTCGTATTTGCGGCGGACGGCTTCGTCGGCTTTGACGGCGGTTTGCGCTCTTTCCAGTTTGAGCTTGGTGTCTGCCAGCTTGTGTTCGATGGCTGCGACCCGTTTAGGAAGTTCTGCGATTTCGTCCTGCAGGCGGCGGATGGCTTTATCCGCATCTTGCAGGTGCAGCAAGTTTTCTATTTCTGGAAGCATCCCGGCGACTCAAGCTCTGATTCTAACACGCGGAACGGCGGGTTTCGTATGGACAATCGCGGGATGGCGCGCGGGGAGGGGTCCATGAGGTGTAAACTCTATCGTTCCGCTTGATCTCACTTCCAGCTCCCGGGGCTATATTGTGAAAAAGTTTATTTTTCTCGCTGTGATCGCTGCCGCTTTGTCTGTCGCGTCATTGTTGGAAATAACAGTTTGGGCACAATCTTCTCCCGATCAATCTTCTTCAACCCCCCCTTCATCCAAAAAACCACTGACGATTGAAGCGATCTACGCTCCGGGAGGCTTGACGGGACGCGCTCCGGAGACCTTGGAGTGGAGTCCGGATGGCACGAAGCTTTCGTTTCTGCAGCGCGATGACGAAGGGGAGCACGGTGAGTTGTGGTGCGTGGACGCGGCCACGGGCGAGAAAAAGATATTGGTCAGTGCGGCCAAGCTGGCCTCGCTCGCGCCCGACTATAACAAGGTAAAAGATGAGCGCGAAAAGGAGCGGCTGACGCGGTATCACGTTGCCGCCTACCTGTGGGCTCCGGATTCGAGGCGTCTGATTTTTGATTCGCAGGGACAGCTTTGGCTGTTTGATCTGGCGAGCGGCACCGCGGTGCAGTTTACCGCGGCAGCCGATCCCAGTGGTGACCCCAAGTTTTCTCCCGATGGCAGCCACGTTTCGTATGTGCGGAAACACAACCTCTTGGTTCGCCCGGTGAATGGTAACCACGAGAGGCAGCTTACGAAAGACACGAAGAATGATCTCTTCAACGGCGACATCGACTGGGTGTATGCGGAAGAACTGGCGGTGCGCAGCAACTATTTTTGGTCGCCCAACAGCAAGGAGATCGTCTTCCTGCACATGGATGAAACCAAGGTTCCGACCTATCCCATCTCCAACTTAATTCCGACGCATCCCACGGTGGACTATCAAAAATATCCGGACGTGGGGGATCCGAACCCGGCGGTGAAGCTGGGCGTGGTGGATGCGGACAAGGATAAGGGTAAAGTCCGCTGGATTTCCCTGACGGACGATGCGGAAGCTTATATTCCGCGCTTTGGCTGGGTTGGCGATGGAGTGATCTGGGCGGAGGTTTTGAATCGCAACCAGGACAAAATGGACTTGTACTTTATCGATGCGAAATCCGGGAAGTCACGGATTGTTCTAACCGAAGACACGCCGGGCGCCTGGTTCGACTTCGAGCATCTGGAGGTTCGCTTCCTGAAGTCCAGCGGCGCATTCCTATGGCCGAGCTGGCGCGATGGCCACATGCACCTCTACCTCTACAGCTTCGACAAGCAAAACCCGATGGGTGCGGACGCAAAGCTGGACCGTCAGCTTACGCAAGGCGACTTCGAAGTTTTGGAAATCGAGGGAGTGGACGAAGTGGCGGGTACCGTGTTCTTCTCCGCCAACCCGGGGGACCCCAGGCAGCAGCACATTTGTTCGGTGAAGCTGGACGGAACCGGGATGCAGCAGCTGACGCATGAAGAAGGAATGCATTCCGGCAAGTTTTCCGACGACGGCAAACATTATGAGCAAACATTCATGGGGCCGTTAACGGCGCAGCATATGTCTCTGTGCACGATAGGTGCGGCGTGCGCTCCGGTGTGGCAGGCGCGCGATGAGGTGGCGGAGTACGGCTTGCGGGCTCCAAAATTCCTGGACTTCAAAGCGGAAGATGGAACGACACTCTACGGACGTGTACTACTTCCTCCGGAGGCGCAGGCGAGCGGCAAGATTCCGGTGATCGTTAATATTTACGGCGGCCCCGCGGCGCAGACGGTTCTAAAAGAGCCAACCAATCCCTTCGACGAGATTCTGGCGCGCAAGGGTTTTGCGATATTTTCGGTGGACAATCGAGGCACGCCGGGGCGCGACCGAAAAGTCCAGACAGCGATCCGCCATGAGTTCGGTGCGATCGAGTTGAAAGACCAGCTCTCGGCTCTCGATCAGCTTTTCGCGCAGTATCCACAGCTGGACAAAGATCGCGTGGCGATTTGGGGATGGTCGAACGGCGGCTCGATGACTCTGTATGCGATGACGCACTCGGATCGCTTTCGCGCTGGCGTCGCGGTTGCTCCGGTTACCGACCAGATCAACTATGACTCCATTTACACCGAGCGTTACATGGGGCAGCTCAAGGACGATGCGGAGGGTTATCGCGAATCCGCTGTGACCAGCGCGGCGGCGAATCTGCACGGGGCGCTGTTAATCGCGCATGGAACGGGCGACGACAACGTGCATTTCCAGAACAGCGTGCAGATGGTTGACGCTCTAATCAAGGCCGGCAAGCAGTTTCGGCTGATGATTTATCCCAACAAAACCCATAGCATCGCGGGACGCGATGCCCGCGAACATCTGTTTCACATGATTGAGGACCACTTCGAGAGGGAGCTGAAGTAGGACGCTGCTACTTATTCTTGTCGGACTTGCCGGACGAACTCTCTTTGCCCGAGCTCTCTTTGCCCGAAGCCGTTCGGCTTGACTCAATCTTTGAAGCAGAATCCTTCGACGAGCCGTCCCTAGAAGACGATTCCTTCTTCGAGCCCTCTTTGGACGAAGCCTCCGACTTGGACTTGTCGGACTTCTCGTCTTTCTTCTGCTCCGCGCTGCTACCGTCGGAAGACGGAGCATGGGATTTGTTGGCGTAGTCGGTGACGTACCACCCCGATCCCTTGAATTGCACGGCGGGCGCTGAAATCATCTGCTCAACGCGGCCCCCGCATTCCGGACACTTCTTGACCATCTTGTCGGAGAACTTCTGGATTTTCTCAAAGCGGTGACCGCACTTCTCGCATTCGTATTCGTAAAGAGGCATGGTTCTGAAAAAAGTGAGGAAATTTCTTTTCAACCTGATTCTAGGGCGCAGGTTCGATTGCGTCAATTCCGCTGACAGTGCGTTACGGTTCGAGATCTTCTTCCGAGTTGTCCGACGAGTCGCTGGGGAGCAGTATTTCGCCACGCCGCGCGGATCGCCTGAACGAGTGCGTCCTCGGTTGCGGCTTTGAGGTTGACGTTGGTCGCTCGGCTGCGTCCCCCCGCGGCTTTGACGGGAACGAAGACTTCGGGATCAGCTCGGGAAGAGTAATGTTGCTGCTCGGGCGTGAGCTTCACCATTCCCCGGCCGTCGGAAGGGTGGCCGAGCGTAGCGAAAATCTTTCCGTCAACGCGGAAATCAGGATTGATCCATGTGCGCGCTCTCGACGGCTTCGGGCAGGGCTAGAGCCAGGCGGCGAAAATCATTGGCGGTCAGGTTGCGATCTCCGGGGACGAATCCTCATGACGAATAGCATAACGGCTTACGAACTGAGGAGGTTACGCTGCCCGCAGTGGTAGACTCCGGCCATGAGGCATGCAGGCCGGAAGCTTGACAAGTCTGAGAAACTCGCGCCCGAAGCCACTTTATCCAGGAATGCTCCGTCGCCGCTGGTGACGCGTCCAGCGCTCTATCTCGTGGCTACGCCCATCGGTAATCTGGAGGACATTACGTTGCGCGCGGTGCGCGTGCTGAAGGAAGTGGACGTGATCGCCTGCGAAGACACGCGGCAGACGCAGAAACTGCTTAATCGTTACGGCATCACCACCCGAACCGTCAGCTACCACGAGCACAACGAGATGACGCGCGCGGCGGAGTTGGTGAAAGATTTGCAGGAAGGCACAAGCGTCGCGCTGGTGACCGATGCGGGCATGCCCGGAATATCGGATCCCGGCTTCCGTCTCATCTCGCTCGCCATTCGGCATCACTTGCCGGTGGTGCCGATTCCGGGCGCGTCGGCATTCTTGGCGGCTCTGGTGGCGAGCGGACTGCCCACCGATTCGTTCCGCTTCGGTGGATTTCTGCCGCCGAAGAGTGGAGAGCGCCGGGCGGCGCTGGAAGCGGTGAAGGCTTCGCCGTGCACGCAGGTTTTCTACGAAGCTCCGCACCGCATGGTCGAGGCGCTTGCTGAGGTGGTCGAAATTCTTGGGCCAGGCCGACACCTGGTAATCGCGCGCGAAGTGACCAAACTGCACGAAGAATTTCTGCGCGGGCGCGCGGGCGAGGTCCTGGAAACGCTGAAGTCGCGCGAAGGAGTGAAAGGCGAGATCACGTTGCTGATCGGGAAGGCGGAGGAAGGTGAAAGTCTGGCCCCCGAGCCCCCTGGGGTGAGCGTGCGGCAGAGGGTTCAGCAAATCATGGCCGACGAAAAGCTCGACGAGAAAGCCGCGCTGAAGAAAGTGGCTAAAGAGCGGGGGGTGTCGAAGAGCGAGGCTTACCGGGAGTTGCAGAGGAGCAAAGGGATTCGATAGTGGCGTTGGCTGGCTCGCAAAACCAGTCTAGGATTCGCGGGATGCGAGTATTTGTGACCGGCCTCATTCTGGGTATGTGCTTGTCCGGAGCGTTGTGCCGCGGCCAGGACAGCGACAAGATTGCCTGCCACAGCTACCCGCGGACGACCGAATCCTACAAAAAGAAGCTTTGGGTATGGATACGAAATCTCACTCGGTCCTTCGCGCAACGCGCAGGGTGGGGGCGATGAATGCACCGCAGCGATCTATTAACGCGGCTGGCAAAGCTGTGTTTCGCACCACCGGTTTTGGGGTCGTCCTCGACGAAGACGAGACTGGGGAAGACTTCGGCGGGGATGGTAAGCCCGAGGTTGTGTTTGTGACTGACGAAGCTGGAGGCGCTCACGGTTGCTGGGTTCGCAACGTTATCCCGCTTTGGCCAAGACCGCACAAACTCTTCGATCGGGGAGGCGGGGGACATCGTAAAGGACAAAGACGGAACAGTGATCATCTGGCAGCGCGTGGGGGGAACGACGGAGTACACCACCGAAGGTTGACAGACCGTACGCCGAGCAGGCGTATCGCCTGCGCGGCGGAAAGCTCGTGGATGTAACCTCCCAGTTTTGCAGCAAGCTCTTCAGCCCCGGCAGCGAAGATTACGATGTGTGGACAAGGGTGCTTACTCCCGAGAACATTAACAAGTTACGGTCTACGTCCGAGATTCGCGGGAATCAGGAAGCTGAAACTGCGCTGCTTTCGAGGGCGCAGCAGTACGTATTCTGTGGTCAGTTTGACGAGGCGCTGAACGATCTCCATCTCTGGCCAGAAGCCAGTCGCGACGAAATGAAGCGTAACTTCGCGGCATCGATCAAGTCCTACCGCCCGGGCTTTGCCGCGCGGCTGGCCGGGCCCTCCGATTCAAAGACGGCACCAGTCGTTTCTCGCTAAGAACTACTTCCCCGCCAACTCCCGCTTCACCATGTCACTGACCACTTTCCCGTCTACCCTCATGCCCGCGCCGGCAAACCGGGCCATCGCATTCTTCATCACCGCGCCCATATCTTTCATGGACGGAGAGCCCATCTCAGCAATCACGGCTTTCAGGCCGGCCGCAATTTCGTCTTCCCCGGCCGCCTTGGGCAGATAGCTTTCAATCAGGACGATCTCGGCGGCTTCTCTGTCGGCCATCTCCTGGCGGCCGCCTTTGGTGAACTGCTCGACCGATTCCTTGCGCTGCTTGATCAGCGTGGTGAGGACGGCCTGCGATTCCTTTTCATCGAGTGGCGCCATCTTTTCGATTTCGCGATTCTTGAGCGCGCTCTTGACCATGCGCAGCGTGGAGAGGCGCCGCTCCTCGCGCGCCTTCATGGCAGCGGTGATGTCTTGCTGGATCTGTTCAATCAAGCTCATAGGGAAATTATAGAGGGTGCCGGAGCCGGAGCAGGAGGGGTGACTGGAATCACGCACAGCGGAGCGCCAATCCAGTAGACTTACAAACTACTTCACTCATAAGGGTCTTCACCTATGCTGCGTAAGAATCGTTTGTTTACCCCCGGTCCGACTCCGCTGCTACCGGCGGCGCAAACGGCCATGGCGTCATTTACCGCACACCACCGCACCGCCGATTTCCGGGCACTGTTCCAGCGCGTGCTCGTCGACATGAAGGAATTCATCGGCACGAAAAATGATGTGCTGGTGCTGGCCTGCTCGGGCACGGGTATGATGGAAGCGTCAGTGTCGAATCTGACATCGCCTGGCGACCGAGTATTGGTCCTCACTGCGGGAAAGTTCGGCGAGCGCTGGACCGGACTGGCCAAAGCCTTCGGCTGCAATGTAGAAGTCCTGACCGTGCCCTACGGCGAAACGTTTTCCCTGAACGGCATTCGAGCGAAACTGACTCCCGACCTGCGCGCAGTTTTTGTGCAAGCGACCGAGAGTTCGACCGGCGCGCGCCATGATGTGCGCGGCATTGCGAAGCTGGTTCGCGAGCACGGCGACACGCTGCTGATTGTCGATGCCATCACTGGCCTGGGTACCACTCACCTCGACGTGGACGGCTGGGGCGTAGATGTCATCATTGGCGGATCGCAGAAAGCCCTGATGATGCCGCCGGGCCTTGCCTACTGCGCGGTGAGCGAGCGCGCGTGGAAGCGGATGGATACGACAACTTCTCCGCGCTACTACTTCGACTTGCGCAAGGAGCGTAAATCAGCGGCTAAGGGGGAATCGGCGTACACGCCGGCGACCTCACTGTTTGCGGCGCTCGGAGCTGCGTTGGAGTTTATTCGTGAAATGGGAAGCGGAGATTTGGCCAAAGGACGCGAAGCGTTGGTGGATAATGCGGAACTCTGTGCGGAAATGACACGCGCAGGGGCGCAGGCCATAGGCCTGAAATTGTACGCGGCTTCGCCGGCGGCTGCGCTGACGGCGATCGGCTCGCCGGAGGGAGTCGATTCCGGAAAGATCGTAAAGGAATTCCGGGAGTCTTTTGATGCGGTGGTCGCCAACGGGCAGGGCGAGATGAAGGGACAACTATTTCGCATCGCGCACATCGGCTACTACGATTATCTGGACACGATCGGCATCCTTGGCGCGCTCGAACATGTTCTGGCACGCGTGACGGGCAAGAATTTCGAAGCGGGCGCAGCGTTGAGGGCCGCCCAGCAAGTGTATGCGCGGTGGCATTCCAAGAATCCGCAACTGGTGGAAGCTTGAGAGTGGTGTCAAGCGGCCATCATCCGAGCGAAGTTTAAATTTCGTGCGAGTTGAAATTCTTACCCACCCCGATCTCAAGAAAGCGATGAGCACATCCGTGAAAATTGTCATAGCGGAAAAGATCTCCGCATCTGCAGTCGAACAACTGAAAGAACCTGAATGGATTGTTCTAACCGCCGATCAGTTGGCCGGCAAATTGGAGGCGGAATTGGAATCTGCTGACGCGTTGATTGTGCGTTCGGCGGTGCAGGCGGATGCGGCGCTGCTCGCCCATGCGAAGAAACTGCGCGTCATTGGCCGCGCCGGTGTGGGCGTGGACAACATCGATCTTGACGCAGCCACTCGCCAGGGCATCGCGGTGATGAACACCCCCGGCGCGAACGCCGTTGCCGTGGCGGAACAGACCTTGGGCATGATGCTGGCCATGGCTCGGCATCTTTGCCGTGCCGATGCGCTCATGCACGCCGGTACATGGGAGAAGAAATCGCTGCAAGGTACGGAGCTGCGGGGCAAGACGCTGGGCATCGTCGGCCTCGGCCGCGTGGGCATGGAGGTAGCGCGGCGGGCACGAGTTTTCGCCATGGAGATCGTGGGGCACGATCCGTTTGTCTCCGTCGGCGTGGCCAAGGAACAGGGCATACGCCTGGGGAGCCTGGACGATCTTTATGCGGCGGCGGATTACATCACTCTGCACGTCGGCCTTACTCCGCAAACCGCAGGCATGATCAACCAGGGCTCCATCAAGAAGATGAAGAAGGGCGTGCGGCTGGTGAACTGCGCGCGCGGGGAACTGGTGAATGAAGCCGATCTGGCGAAGGCTTTGAAACTGGGGCACGTTGCGGCCGCGGCGCTCGATGTTTTCAACGAAGAACCTTTGAAGAACTCACCACTGCAATCGCTGGAGAACGTCATACTGACTCCGCACATCGGCGGCTCCACCTATGAGGCGCAGGAAGCGGTGGGCGTGCAGATTGCGCAGCAGGTGCGTGAGTACCTTAAGCACGGCGTCATTCAGAACGCTGTGAACGTGCCCTCGGTCTCTGCCGAAGAATATGCGGAGATGCATCCTTACATCGTGCTGGCGGAGCGCATGGGAGCGTTTCTGGCGCAGATCTCCGAAGGGTCGATCGAAGAAATATCGTTGCGCTACAGCGGCCGTATTGCGGACTGGAAGACAGAACTGATTCGCAATGCGGCGATCAAGGGCATCCTCAACCAAACGTTGGATGAAAAAGCGAACCTGGTGAATGCAGCGTCCCTGGCGGACAGTCGCGGGCTTCGGGTGCATGAAGCTCATAAAGCAAAAGTTTCGACCGGGGGCGCGGGGAGCGTGCTCTCCATCCATCTCAAGAGTTCGAAGGAAGAGCACTTGGTGAAAGGCGCCGTTCTGCGCGGCAATGCGCCACGGCTGCTGCACATCGATGACATCGACGTGGAAGCACCGCTCGAACGCGATCTGATTTACTTGCGGAACCGCGACGTTCCCGGCGTCATCGGCAGAGTGGGTACGATCCTCGGAGAGGGCGAAATCAACATCGCAGACTTCTCGCTTGGGCGCCGTGCCGATACATCGGCAGAGGGACGCGAGGCGATCGCGGTGGTCCACGTGGATGGTCGAGTCCCCGACGACGTGCTCAGGAGGTTAGAGGGAATCCCCGCGGTGAGGCAGGCGAAGGCGGTGCGGCTGTTCTAGCTGCGGGATTGGCGATTGGCCATTGCCAATTTCCCATTTCGAATCCTTTGTGCGTGTGCGGCCAATCGGCAATTGGAAATCACAAATAGCCGCGGGTGCCACGGCTTGATCTAAGAATCCGAATTGTCCCGGCGCAGCTTGCGGCTCTCCGCCAGCAGCGACATCGAGTGCATTAAATTCTGCAACGTGACAATGCCCACCAGTCGCTCTTCTTCGACGACCGGAATAATGCTCAGGTTGCGGGCCGTGAGTTTTCGGAAGGCGGAAGCCAGCGACTCCTGGCGGATCGAGACTTCGAACAGTTTGTTCATCACGGCCTGAACGTAGCCGTTGCCTTCCACGCGCAGCGCTTCCAGAATGCGTTGCCGGGAAATTACTCCTACCATGTCGCTGCCGCGGACGACGGGGAAATCATCCTGCAGGGAATGAACCGCCTTATCGAGGGCGTCTTCGAGCGTGTCGGCGGGAGAAAGAGTGGCGAAGTCAGTCAGCATCACTTCTTCCAGGCGCACATTGTCCAGCACCGACTGGAAGATGACTGCCCGTTCTTCGAGTTGTGCCGCGGAGAAGATAATGATGCCAATCAAGGTCAGCCAGGTGTTGCTGAAAAGCCCCGCGACCATTAAGAGCATCGCCATGGCGTGGCTGATGGATACGGCACGCCGCGTGGCGGCTGCGGGATCGATGGTGCGCGCGAAGTAGGCCCGCAGAACACGGCCTCCATCAAGGGGATATGCCGGGAGAAGATTCAGGCCAGCGATGTAAAGGTTGGCCCATATCAGGCTTCGAGGCAGGTTGCTCGACTGAAACCAGGGCCACTCCCATATCTTCGCCTGTGGTACAGCCGCATAGATCACCGCGGCCGCGATCAGTGCCAAGGCTAGATTCGCCAGCGGTCCGGTGAGTGCGAGGCGGACCTCCCGCCTCCATGTTGCCGCCGCTGACACGGGGGTTTGCATCTTCGACTCGTCAAAAACAGTCACTCCGCTGAGGGGCAGAAGAATTACCGCTTTGGGAATCATTCCGTAACGCCGGGCCACCAACATGTGGGCAACTTCATGCGCTCCGACGCAGGCGAGCACGATTCCGACCAGCGCCAGGTCGCGTGATCCGTTGGCGGAACCATGCACGTTGAATTCGGTCCAGAAAACGAATAGAGGCAAGAACAAAAACGTCAGGTGGATGCGAACCTCCACCCCGAACAGCTTCCCGACGTGTACCGAAAAACTTCTCATAAGGTTCGAGCTACTACTGTTATTTTACATGGTCGGATATATTGGCCTCGTACCCGGAGGTACAAAGCCTTGCGCGTGATCGCCGGGAAATTCCGCGGGCGCCCTCTGCGCTCACTCCCCGGGAGGGATATCCGGCCTACTTCGGACCGATTGCGTGAAACCCTGTTCAACGTGCTTACGGCGGGAAATCCAGTTGCACTGGAGACTAGCGTATGGCTGGATCTGTTCGCTGGCACCGGAGCGGTTGGAATTGAGGCGCTCAGCCGCGGCGCCAAGCAAGTGTTTTTCGTCGAAGTCGCGGCCCGTGCTGCCCACCTGATCGAGCAGAATTTGCAAAGTCTGAATATTGTCGAAGGGTACAAAATTTTCCGCGAGGATCTTTCTGGAGTTTTATGGCGGTTGCAGCGGGAACACATCGCTGCCGACGTGGTGTTTCTCGACCCGCCCTACCGGATGCAACCAGCTTACGCGCAGACCCTCACGGCTCTGGCCGATTCTTCGCTGGTGTGGGCGATGTCTCTGGTGATTGCGGAGCACGAAAAGAAGTTCGATCCGGGGGATGAATTCGGATCTCTGCGAAGAACGCGCACGCTGGTTCAGGGGAACGCTGCTCTCAGTTTTTATCGCATCGGCGGGCGCCCCGACCTGACTACCTGATTGCCGCCGAGAGGGCGGACCGCTTCACGTGAGCAATTCAGGATCCCGCCTGGTGATTGGGTGCTGCATCTCCTGCAGATCGTTCTTTACCATGTTCAGACCGTAGACGCAGGCCTCAAATTCGCGGGAGAGATGGGCAAACACCGGAGCGACTTTCGCGTATTCGAAATGCTCGAACTTTGACACGATGTAGTAGCTTTCTTTTCCCGCCTTCATCCATTCCACAAAATTTTCCAGACGATGACGGCGCAGCCGAAAATGGTTGATGCTCTCGGGGAACATCCCGGCAAAAAAAAGCGCATAATCTCCGATATGTTTACGCACCTGGCGTTCCCGATCGAACGAGGGCGCGGGACCGTGGATGGGGTCGGACTCAAGGAGCATCTCACCGAGATCCGTGAGCTCACGGTCGGCTGCGTTGTGAACCTTGAACAGCTGATCGCTTTCGCAAAACTCCGTCAGCAAATGAGAAACATAGGCCACGACCTGCGGATCACGGATGCCGATTTCCTCGGCATAATGGCGACCGACTAATTCCTGGAAAAGCTGCCGTAGTGGATGCGATTCGGGAATCATCCGTTTGAGCCCCCTTGAACTCCGCGTCGCGCGCGGGTTTTCAACCTTGCTGCGTAACTGTTACCCGAGCCGGTTGATAAAAGCAAGTGACTTTTGTATATCGGGCGCATCACTTTTGTTAATCATTTAGAGCGTGTCGTCGTCAGCAAGGTTTGCTCGCCATTTTTTGTTGGCACACTCAGCAGGTGGCTGCTAAAACCTTCACCTTAGCCACAATTAAAATGGATTGCTAAGATTAAGATAAGGATGAAACCAATGGGGCGAACAAACATCTCTAGTGGCACCACTTGGGAACCAATCGTCGGTTACTCTCGCGCGGTAAAGATAGGGTCTTACGTACATGTGGCAGGCACCACGGCCACTGGGCCGGACGGCAAGATTGTGGGCCCGGGAGACGTCTACGTCCAGGCCGTGCAGACGCTGAAGAACATCGAGAGCGCCTTGCAGAAAGCTGGCGCCCGGATGGCAGATGTGGTGCGCACGCGCATGTATGTGACGAATATTGCGGAGTGGGAAAAGGTCGGCAGAGCGCACGGAGAATTCTTCCGGGACATTCGCCCGGTTACTTCCATGGTTCAAGTGAGCGCTTTGATCTCGCCCGAGATGCTTGTCGAGATCGAGGCCGATGCGTATGTGACAAAGCAGGAGTAGAATTCAAAATTCCGACGACGCTCAGGAATTTCAGGCAACCGCCCGTGCGGATATTCCCGCTCCGGGCCGCCTGGGGTAAGGATTTTTTTGAATTTTCTTTCAATTCCCTTGACATCGGCTTTGGCGTGGGCATAATGCATCAATCCTGAATTGTATTTTGAGATAGCGGATTTGGAGCGGGGCTGGCTCCCAGAGGAACAGCCCAGAGTGGGGAGGGGCCTTTATGAGCGTTCTGGAACTCTGTGATCGGGAAATTGCGGCGGTTTCTTTGGAAGCGACCGTATCCGACGCCATCAACAAAATGCTCGACCACCACGTTGGAGCCGTAGCCGTGGTGGACTCTGAATATCGGGTTGCCGGAATCTTCACGGAACGTGACGTGCTTCGCAAGATGGCGCTCAGCCGCACCGACCCGCAGACCACACCCGTTCGGGATTTGATGACCACGCCGGTGGAAATGGCGACGCGGCGTACGGGGGCAGGCGAGGCGCTCACGACCATGCTGGAGCGTCACTTTCGCCATCTTCCCGTGGCCGACGACAACGGCAAACTCCTGGGGATCCTCTCGATTCGCAATCTGCTGGAATGGCGGGTCGATGACCTCAGCCGGGAACTGGAATCGCTTGAGCAGTATGTGTCCAACGACGGGCCCGGAGGCTAGACCTTCCGGTGCGATTGCGGTCCGCTTTTTCCGTGCGAGCGTTCGGTGATCCAGTCCGTCCAGCAGGCAGAGGCCCCGCTGGCCAGAAGAGGAATGCCGTTCTCGACGGCGTCCACAAAGTTTTCGATCATGGGGCCGTGCACGTTGGTGTGGTTCGGGATGTTTTCACGGCCGCCTGGATAGACCAAGTCGGGACCGTTCAGCGGACTCAGATCCATTTCGCCTTCGGTGCCTCGGATTCGGCATTCGTCGCGTCTCACTTTGGAATGCCAGCGCACGTCGACGATGCCGCGTACCCCGCCAGCGTAATCGATCATCACGGTGGCGTTGTCTTCCACCGGGTAGTGATGAACCACATTCGACAGATGGGCGGACACACGCATGGGTCGGCCAAAGAAAAAATTGACCATATCGATGCGATGGGAGGCGATGTCGTAAAGCGGCCCCCCTCCGGCCTGAAGGGGATCCAGCAGCCAGCTTCGATCACCCGGTGTCTGCCCGCGCCATTCATGGCCGGTGAGCTCGGCGAGGACGGGTTTGCCGATCGCGCCGGCGTCGAGCAACTGTTTTGCGCGCTGAACTTTCGGATAAGCTCGGCGATAGTAGGCGATACCAAGGGTGCGTCCATTCTCTTCGGCCGTCTGCACCATGGAGCGCGCTTCGGCCTCGCTCATGGCCATCGGCTTCTCGCACAGCACATGCTTCCCCGCACGGAGAGATTGCATCGTGTGAGGCGCGTGCAGGAAAACCGGAGTCGCCACATAAACGACGTGCACAGCCGAGTCGGCAAGGGCCTCGTCGAGGGTTGGCCAAGCGCGCGTAGGATACGGCCCTGCTTTCGCGGGATCGCGCGTGACCAGGCCATACAAGCGGCTTCTGGAGTCGGATTGAATCGCGGGGATCACCCGGCGGGTTGCGATGTCGCCGATTCCGATCACGATCCAGTTCAGCATAGGTGCGCGGAGTGCAGTTCTCGCAGAAAATGAAAGGCCGGCCTGCGCCGGCCTTCGCAATCCATCTTCAACTCAAAGACTACGCCTTTTTGGGGGCGATCGCGTCCTTCGCTGCCTTGGCAACCCGGAACTTGACCACGGTCTTTGCCTTGATCTGGATGGGTTCGCCGGTCTGCGGATTACGTCCGATGCGGGCTTTGCGATGCGCTTTCACCAAGCGTCCCAGGCCGGGCACAACGAACACGCCGTTCTTTTTTGTTTCCTTAACAGCCACGTCAGCCAGTTGCTCTAAGAATAGTGCAGCCGTCTTATTGGGCAGTTCCGTCTTCTCGGCCAGATGACGGACGAGTTGGGTCTTGGTCAAACCTGATGCCATGTTTCCTCCTCGAAAAAATTTGAATTGTAATTCCAGCGGGCTTGATCTTATACCAGCGCCCTGTGGAAAACGCCCTTATTTTACGCGGGTTCCATAGATATAACGCTTAGAAAAGGGGCATTTTTACGCGGCAATTCGCAGATGCACCTCCCAAAATAGCCCAAACATGCCCGTCTACAGCAACAACCGAAGAGCCTGGGGGCTCCGTGGCTGCACGTGGTAGCGTCCCACCCATTGCTGATTGCCAACTGCCTGCAACCTTCCAGATGCCATAATGCTCAAGAGGAGTACCTGCGATTTGAGTTGCGCCCTCTGTGAAGTTCGCAAGGAAAAGCGCTTTTGTCCCGCTGTCCACGGGCGCATTTGCCCGCTGTGTTGCGGCGAGCAGCGCGAGGTGACGCTGGATTGTCCGAGCGATTGTCCGTATCTGCTGCAAGCCCGCGAGCACGAGAAGCCGCGTTCGGCGGACGAGTTCGATGCCGTGTCGTTATTTCTGCAAGTCGAGATTTCGGATCCGTTCACTTACGAGCGCGAGCATCTTTTGATGGGGCTGAGCTATGCCTTGGCCACAGCCTCCCACGCCGACCGCAGCCTCAACGATCGCGACCTGATCGCCGCGCTCTCGGCGATGGCCGCCCGTTATGAAAGGCTGGTGAACTCCGGACTGCACTATGAGGAACCTCTGACCAGCGTTGCGCAGCACGCGGTCGCTGCCCAAGTGCTAGAGATGGTGAAGCGGTTTCGCGAGGCCGAACACAAGCAGCTGGGCTACACCAATTTGCGCGATGGGGACGTGCTCAAGGCTCTGGTTTTCTTGGTGCGACTGGGCCACGGACGAACCTCGGGACGACCCAAGTCCCGCGCCTTCGTCGATTTCCTGGTCGCTCAATTTCCCGAAAAGCCGTCGACCGTTGTGGGGCCGCAGGACTCGGCCAGCCGAATCATCATGCCTTAGCGACGTCCAGCCGCACCCCAGCCACGGGTTCTCACGGATAAACCCCGGAAAGACGCACCTCCGCGGAACAGCTGTATCTTAAATTTTCTTTTTTTATTGGCGCAGATCCGTTAAATCCGTGGCTGCAGTTTCTCGCAGCTTTCGCACCGCTTGTCCTTGGGGCAGCGCATCGCGCAGTTCGCGCACCGTCTTCTTCAACACCGGGTGGCGCACCTCCGGCGCGATTTCTGCGAGAGGTTCCAGTACGAAGCGACGCTGATGCATGGCGGGATGCGGGATTGTGAGCTTCGGCGAACGCAGGGTCGCATTACCAAAGAGCAGGATGTCGAGATCGATCATGCGTGGTCCTTTTTCTCTCCCGCGGCGCCGGCCCATTTCTTCCTCGATGCGAAGGATCGAAGTCATCAGTTGTTCTGGCGCCAGCGTGGTCTCAAGCGCAACGGCACAATTCAGAAACCAAGGTTGCTGGGCGAACTCGACCGGCTCGGTCTCGTAGAACGACGATAGGGCTACTACGCGGCCGGCTGCCGCCAGCCAAGCCAAGGCTTTCTGCAATTGGGTCTTTCGGTCTCCAACATTCGAGCCGAGAGAAAGATAGACCAATGCAGGCAGCTTGGATGAGCTGGTCACGGTTTCTGCTGGGTCGCTATTCGAGTCCATCACATAAGCCTTTTCAGGTTAGCCCTTTCCGTTTAATGGGTTTCATTTTCATCATACTTTGGTCACTTTCTCCGGCTCCAGCTTGATTCTAGAATCGGAGCATGTTGGAGTCTTTGCTTCTGAGTCGGGATGCTGAGGTATTCCGGGTCTTGCGCCCGACGCTGGAGAAGTTGTCCATCGATGTCGAGATCTGCCAGGAGGCCAAGAAGGCCAGCGAGATCCTGATTGCAGAAAAGTTCGATGCCGTTATCGTGGACTGCGATGACATGCCGGGAGGAGTGGAGGTTCTGGAAGGTTTGCGGGCGACGCCCAGCAATAAGAATTCCGTGACTTTTGCGATTGTGAACGGCAAGAAGACTACGACGCAGCAGGCGTTCGGCATGGGAGTGAATTTTGTTCTGCACAAGCCGCTTTCGGTTTTGAATACCTCCCGCTGCTTCAATGCCGCCTTGAACTTCATGTTGCGTGAGCGGCGCCGCTACTTCCGCTACCCCATCAGAATGCCGGTGTCCGTGATTGTCGGCGACAAGAAGCTGAAGGCCGCGACCACCAATATCAGCGAGGGCGGGATTGCTCTGCTCCTGCACCATGCGATTCCCAAGAATGCCAAACCCCGCGTGCAGTTCACTCTGCCCGGAAGCACCCTGTATCTGGATGTGGAAACGGAAGTAGCGTGGGCCGACCTGAAAGGTTATGTCGGATTGCGTTTTCTCGGCATGGTCCAAAGCTCGCAGGAAGCGTTGGAGAATTGGCTCACCCGCCAGATGGAACAGCAAGTTTCCGCAGCCGAAGAAAAGCCTGCACCTCCAGATCCGCCGACCGCTATCCACTAGGTATTCACTTGGTAACTTCCCTCTGCTGGCTCCCATGGCACTCTGTAGGGATACCGGAGGGCGATCGCCATGCTTCCTGCTAGTTATCGGGTCAACCGCATCCAAAAAACTCTACGCTGGTTTGAGGGAGATATTCCTCTGCTCAATTTGCGGGTCAAGGATTTGTCCGCCGAAGGGCAGCAATCCGCGCGGCAGTTTGCAGCCGCCTTCATCGATCAAACCCGAGCGGAATTGCACCGACTCCTGGCGGAGCAGCCAGAGGCGGTTCGTGAATCCGGCGAAGCGCCCTGCGAACCAGCGGACTAGTCTAGCTGGGTACGACAATACTTTCCGAGCTCAAGATCCGAGATAGCCGGAACGTCGTTTGCGGACGGGCGAGGCGTCTCACCCTACGCGACTACCGGGATTCTGCTTAAAGACTGGAGCCCGCCGAGGCCTCAGCAGTGAACGAAGTCGCGTTGGCTAGGGGCTCTTTTGGCAGGGTGACTTCCTCCCAGAGAGTTTGATCGCGCAGGATTCGCGAGACCAGCGCCGTATGCATGGCGTGTCCGGCGCGATCGGCGAGAATCTTGCCCAGGATCGGCTTTCCCAACAGCGCCAGGTCACCCACCAGATCCAGAACCTTGTGGCGGACGAACTCGTCGGGGAATCGCAGCGGTCCGTTTTCGATTCCGTCACGAGTGAGCACAATGCAATTCTCCCGCGATGCACCCCGAATGAGGCCCATGTTGCGCATGGCTTTCTCGTCCGCGCGGGAGCCGAAGGTTCGGGCTGCGGCGATATTCTTCAAATAACTGCCGTTGGAAAGCTCAAGCTGGAAAGTTTCTTTTCCGATGAGCGGGTGGGGAAAATTGATCGAATAAGATACAGAATAGGTGTCGGCGGGATAGACGGAAATAAACTTGTTTCCTTCGCGCATTTCCACTTCGCGAAGAATTTTCAAGTACCGGCGCGGGCGCCGTTGTTTGCGAATGCCGGCCTTCTGGATTAAATCCACGAAGGGGAGGGCGCTGCCGTCGAGAATTGGGAGCTCGAGGTTGTCCAATTCCACGATCGCGTTATCCACGCCCAGACCGGTGAATGCCGAGAGCAGGTGTTCCGTGGTGGAGATGAGTACGCCCTTCTTCATCAGGCTGGTGGCATAGCTGACGCGAGCTACGTTGCGGCTGTTGGCTTCGATCTCGAAATCGTCCAGGTCGGTGCGGCGAAACACAATTCCCCTTCCGGGCGGGGCGGGCAGGATTCGCATCGCAACGGGGGCGCCACTGTGCAGTCCTACCCCACTGCACCCTACGGAGGAGCGAATTGTCTGCTCTTGAATCAAGAGGATCCCGATATGTCTGGGCGAATGAGTAGATTACAGGCGTAAGAGGATTCTTGACTGTGGTAAAAAAGCCACAGTGCGTGGCTTTGCCCAATAACCCCGTTTTGCCCAAAAACTCATAAGCTATAACATAACAACGCCCCAGTGAATTGCCTTCTTTTCGGGCGCGTAGTCGATCCTAGCCGAGGGTTGAACGAATGCGGCAGCGAACAGCAGTCCGAGCGCTCGGACTTTTTCGGGCGGCAGTCAACCAGAACCTATCTCGCCTCAGCAAGCAGCGCTCGGCGGGTTATGTCGAGGGTGTGGATGAGCGACTCGTTAGGCACCTCCTTCTGGATGATCGGTTCGATGATCCATCAGCCCCAAGGGCACGTCACGCGTCAGCGAGATGGCACGACACTCAAAATACGCACCCCCTTCCCGCTCCTGGAAGCGCCAGTAAGGGGCTGCGAACGAGCATTCAGCCGCGTGGTCATGCGAGCGAGGCGACTGAGCGAGTTCGACAAACGATGGAAAAGAAGAAGCTCGTTGCCCCTATGGGTTGCCGGTGCACTCTCATGAGCCCTGTTTATTTGCCTCTCCGAGCGCAACACGGATGACCGTAGCCGAGGCCCATTTTGCTATTGCTGGCGCGGAGGACTAGGCTTAAGAAGTCCCTTTCGCATATCTCCGTCGCACTTTCGGGCATCGAAGACCTCCCGGACGGTCTCTTTGCGCGACCGATAGAAATGGGGGTTCACTCATGGAACCCGTCCTTCATTCGCTACAGCCAGTTCTGCGGGGCGCATTGATTCTAGGTTTGTGGCTGTCGGTTTTCGCACAGATTCCTGCCGTGTCTGACGCCTCTGTTTTTCCCTCAGAGCGCAAGGCTCCCGAGTTCTCATTAACAGTCCTGCCCTCCGCTCTTATTGGACGCCGTGTAGCCACTCCAACCTGCAAGCCGGGCACCGGAGTCTATTCGAACAACCAAAACGTTAGCTGCACGATCGCCAGCGG
>Ga0182015_10001217_pt1 | contig 34841 bp, 30 predicted proteins | sample 712P3MmetaG_FD_120478 | JGI IMG/M metagenome (GOLD analysis project Ga0182015, IMG submission 120478) | Permafrost microbial communities from Stordalen Mire, Sweden - 712P3M metaG | ecosystem: Environmental > Terrestrial > Soil > Wetlands > Permafrost | place: Sweden: Stordalen | collected...
GATGCGGTCTTTCTTGATCCCGATGCATTCGGCTGGCGAATAGCGGCCCTTGGCGCTCTCCGGCGCAGCGCCGTAAATCTTGTTGACCATCGCGTAGTCGATATCAGCCCCGAACGCCCCTTCAACGGCCTCTAGATAGGCCTTGTGGCCGTCTGACGTGAGTTGGATGCGATTGGCGACGCGAGCCGCAACGTCGTCCATGAACCACGCGGCGCACTCGCCATCGCGGCCGCCGACGAAATGCGAAACGATGAGCTTGGTGTCGGCTTCGATCGCGGTCCAGGTCCAAGTGTCGCCAGCGCCCGCAACCGGCTTCTTCATGCTGCCGACGTTCTTATTTTTGGCCGCCGTGAAGCTCCAAATTTCGTCCACCTGAACTCGGACGGCCTTCACGTTGCGAACGTTGGCGTCATGGTAGCCGGCGCAGAACTTGCCGGCCTCAACAAGCAGCTTCGACACGGTATTGATCGAAACATCGGCCAGGCGCGAGACGGAGCGCATCGAAGCGCCCTCCGTCAGCATCGAAAGGATTTGAGCGCACTTGGCGATAGGGAGCTTGTTCATGCCAAGCATGATATGAACTTTCCTGCTTAGCGTCAAGCGCAGAATTTCATTTTAAGGTGGGCTCGAACGCCCCCTGCTTCTCATTCCCGAAAGTGCCGGGCGGAAGGTTACAAAACGCCTCTATCCATCTTGGGCTGAGTTTGAGTTCGTTCAAAATATCGTCAGAATGTTTCCTTCCACTAGAAAGGATAAGCTCGACCGCGCGTCGTAACAATCGTGGTTCCTCCAATGGAATTCGACGCGGATCGTCTAGAGGCTCCTTCTTTCTCCACTTACGAAACGAAATTTGCTTATAAAGATTCAAGGCTTGGTCTTCGTCTATTATTTCCAAATCATGACACCGATGCACCATGGCTTGAATAGAAACCCTCCACCGCTCCTTTAATGGAATGAAGGCATCCAGCCTCTTCGTATAAATCTCATTTGGAAATGACACGCTCGGCAACAGAAACGCACCTGCAAATTTATTTGCTTCGGATTCGACTGAACGCAAGCGATCTCTATCTTCCAATTCTGATTGTTCGACCCACTTGTGGAGGACCAAATGACCCAGCTCATGCGCAAGATCGTATCTTAAACGCGAGCCGGAGTTCTTTTCGGAGGCCATGAAAATGAACGGCTTATTACCATTCCAGAAAGAGAACGCCTCAACATTTTCGCCGGTTATTTCGTAGCGACACACTACGATACCCTTACTTTCGAGCAAGGCTAGAACATTAGAAATGGGACCGGCCCCGAGATTCCAGAGTCGGCGCAAGTCAAGCGCTATGGCGTCTATCTCTTCAAAAGAGTAGCTACCAGATTGGTCGCCCGGCTCTCTTTCTTGTAATTGAACCGGTGGGTAGTTTACAAAATCATCGATATATTTAGACGTTTGGACAAACCAGTCACCAAGTACCGCGCAAGCTTCGTTCCTTCTTAAGGTCTCAGGGCCGAATTTTCTATAAAATCTAGTACCTCCACTTCCAAATAGTGGGCGGTCCTCGCTCGTAAAATATACGACCGGCTGGCCAAGGGCGTCGGAAAGTTTTTGGAATGTAGTCGGCTCAGGGGTTTTGTCGCCGCGCTCGTACGCCGAGATTGATTGGCGGGTCACGCCAACTATCTCGCCAAGCTCCCCCTGAGACAGACGCGCCACTTTTCTCGCGTCTCGCAACTTCGTTGGAATCAAAAACCGCCCGGCTTGGCTGGCTCGGGCGGCGCCGGGAAACTGAACAACCTTACTGCCTGTCATTGTCGGCGCGCCACTTATCGATTTCGCCCTTTAGAGTCATGACGGCTTCAATATCGGTGTCTTCGATTGGAGCCTCGGACTCCGCAACGACATGCGGCATCAAAAGAATATTGGGGCTCCGATAATAGAAGCCGCTTTGATGCGCCCCCTTAGGCATAGCCAAGTGCGCGAAATTCAATTCTTGGTGCCCATGCAGCAACAAGAGGTGCGGCAATCCCATGGAATTAGATTCGCCATGGGGTTTCGGCAAACCCTTGAGCCAACCCTGGCCGCTCAGCCTCTTATTCGCTCGAAATTTTGCGTCTCGGGGCTGTTTCGTGGGGTCGGCGGTCTGACTGATAGTGATCGAGCAATGCGAGGGCAGAATTTCGAGATAGCGGCCCGTCGGTTTTTCGAATTCGCGCCACTCAAAATGAAATGGCCACTTCCCGGAAGTCACCAGCCGCTGAAATGCGAGGTCCACGCTCCACTGAATTATTCGGCCGCGATTATCCACTGCGCTCGGCACATTGAAAATTGGTTCGTCCTTGACCACTAAGGCGGCGGCTTCATAGGCCGTCTTGAGCGTTCCAGGAATTAGGGACCGTTGCGCTAATGAAATCTGGTCCAGAACGAAGGCTTCTGCTTGTTCCAAGGATCGACATCCTTCGTTTTGGTTGCGCCATCCGGTATGCAACCATTTACGAAAAGTCTGCCGTTTTGTCAACCGCTACTTTGCCCATCGCTTGGCGGCTGCCTTCTTAGCGATCTCCGCTCGCCGCTCTGGCGTCATGCTCTTCGCCCTCGCCGCGCCGCCGATCTTGCCAAGCGCCTGCGCGGCCTTGTTCTTCCCGTCGTCGGGCGCGTCGTCGCTTTCTTCGCCCGTCGCGATCCGCATGACCTTGACGGCATTGCCAATCACGTCGGCGGGGCGCTTCTCGCCTTTAGGTCCGGTGGGCATTGCGCTTCCAATCTAGACGCTCTCGCGCATTCTTCTGCGTGCTTGGCCATGGAAAATCGCTAGGAAATTTTAGGACGGCTGCCTCGAGCGACCACTCGAGCATTCCCAGCTTGTCAGCGGTGTCTAGCCCGGATGATCCTCTGTCTACACAAAGCCTTATGGCGGTGACAAGGCCATGCTTCGCGCGCATGCTGATGAATGCAACGGGCGGCTCACCTTTTTCCGTCGCTAATCGAATGCTTTCGTCGATAAATTCTGTGAGCGTCATCCTCTTCGCCTCTGCTTTCCGCCAAGCATACCGGAGACAGGTGGCGAGCGCGAGGCCGTCGTCAAGGGCGGCAAATTTCAAACTGAGACACTACCCGCCGACGAGACGCAGTCACGCCGAAGGCGCCGAAGCGAAGCGGAGGAGTCGCGAAGCGACTTGACGGCGGCTCGGCGGCGTGGCCCCGCGCGACCCGAAAAAGACACGAAACGTCACGGCTCCGACGCGGTTTGACGCCCAACCGCGCCTTCGCCGCGCGAAATCGACCGAGAATTCTCGCGAAAAGCACGGCAAAACCGGCGGTCCGCGGAGCCTCCCCGAATACCCTCATATCAAGACATGGCCATATCTTTATATCCCCGCGCCCTGTCCGGACGCGCGCTAATCCCGCAACGGCGGCGCGGACGGTTCGGGACCTGGCTCGGTGATCGGTATCTCCTGCGGCGAGGGACTGTTCGGCGCCTCGGCCGGCGGGCGCTCGGCGGGGCGCGGACTGGGCGAGGGCGGGTCCGGCATAGCAGGAGGGGCCGCCGGTGGTTGCGACGGGGGAACTTCCTGCGGCGGCAGCGGCACGCCGCTGCCAGCCTCGAGCGAGGATTTCATGATGTCTTCTCCCTTAAAGCGCATGAGGCGCATTTCGCCCCACGCGCCGTCAGTGCATATGCGTGAAGACGATCTCGAGGATCGCCCAGGCGATTCCGATGGCGACCATGCTGGCCGCCAGCATCATCAGCACGCGTGCGCCAGACGGTCCCTGGCGCGCCGTGTCCGCGGTGATGACCTGCTGCGGTCCGCCCGGCCGATAATGAGGGGGCGGGCGAATATTGTCGTCTTCGACTTCGACATTGGGCGGCATGTCCGAGCTCCTGATCTCACTCAGCAGACTGGACAAACGGCCTCTTCAAGGAATCGTTCCAAAAGTTGAAGGCCCGCCGCCCGCCTCAGGCGATATGGCGTTCGCTCGAGCGAGGGGCGACATAATCCTCGGCCCAGGCGCGAATCGGCGCCAAAGCCCTGCCGTTCGCATCGAACACATGCACGAACCGCCGGTCGACCGTGAACGCCATCAGTTCGCCCTCGGCCGCCCGGTGGATGCCGCGCAAGGACGCCACCAGCTTCTCGCCCGATTCCAGGCTCGCATGGACGATCGTCTCGGCGCCGAGAATTTCGCTCGCCTCCACTTTGGCGCGCAGGCCCCGCTCGGCGGGAAAAAGATGTTCGGGCCGCACGCCGACGGTGAGCGCGCCTGGTGCGCCCGTTTGGCCCGACGTCACCGAGGCTTCGATCATACCGCGGCCCTCGTCGACGGCGAGCCGCAGGCCGGACGGCGAGGCGCCCTGCGCGCTCGCCGCCAGCATGTTCATCTGCGGCGCGCCGAGGAAGGAGGCGACGAAGCGATTGCGCGGCCGCGCGTAAAGTTCGATCGGCGACCCCACCTGCTCGATGATCCCCTCATGCAGCACGACGATCGTGTCGGCCATGGTCATCGCCTCGACCTGGTCATGCGTGACATAGATCATCGTGGAGCCCAGCCGGCGGTGCAGGGCGACGATCTCGCTGCGCATCTTGACGCGCAATTCCGCGTCGAGATTGGACAGCGGCTCGTCGAACAGAAAAGCCTTCGGCTCCTTGACGATCGCCCGGCCGATCGCCACGCGCTGGCTCTGCCCGCCCGAGAGTTGCGAGGGCTTGCGCTGCAGGAGATGATCGATCTGCAGGATGCACGCCGCGCGGGCGATGCGCGCCTCGATCTCGGCCTTGGGCAATCGCTGGCAGACGAGGCCGAAGCGCATGTTCTCGTGGACGCTCATATGGGGATAGAGCGCATAGGATTGAAACACCATCGCCATGCCGCGCGCGGCGGGAATGAGATGATCGCAGCGCTTGCCGTCGAGCAGCACCTCGCCCGAAGTGACGTCTTCGAGGCCGGCCAGCATGCGCAGCAGCGTCGACTTGCCGCAACCCGACGGGCCGACGAACACCGTGAACGAGCCGTCGTTCACCACGAGGTCGACGCCATGGATGACCTCGACCGACTGGAAGCTTTTTCGCAGGTTCTTCAGTTCAAGCCGCGCCACGCGCTTCCACTCCCACGCTCAAAGCGTCCCCTGCCCTCAATATCCGCGACGCGCCGAGGAAGATCGCCTCGCCGTCGCGCTCGACCGGCCGGCCGTCGACTGTCGCGCGGCCGGGCGGCATCGGCAAGCGCAGCGTGGAAATCTCAAGCTCGCCCCCTTTGACCGACAGCGTCGCCGCCGCGCCGCGAAAGGCGATTTCGCCCCATCCGCGCCCCGCCGACCAGAAATAGGTCGCGTCCCCGGCCCGCGCCGGGCGGAAGCCGATTTCGCCGCGCCGCTGATCGAAGGCGAGCCCGATATAGGCGTTGACCAGCGCATAGCTCGACAGCGACCGCGCGTAATAGCTGCCGCATTCGATGTCGTTCCAGGGGTTGCGCCGCGCCCCGTCATGCCTGGCGCGCGCCGCTCGGACAACGGTGAGACCCTCGTCGACGAGCCCGCGCAGGATGAGATGGGAGGCCAGCATATATTCGAGCCCCGTCCATACTTCCTCGGCATAGGGCACCGGCACCGCCGGCTTCGCCGCGCCCTCCGGCCAGGTGCAGACGAGGAGGCCGCCCTCGTCCTCATAGGCGTAGACTCGGCACGGATTGAAATGATCGCGCAGCGAGGGCAGGAAGTTTTCGCGAAAGACAGATTGCAAGGCCGTCGCGACATGGTCCGCATCGAGGAGATCGCCAAGGCCCGCGATGTCGGCGTGCCATTGGCCGAGAATCTGGTCGGTGAGGCAGCCCTCGCCGATCTGATATTTGATCTGGCGATATTCGTCCGACCAATAGGCCTCCATGAAGGATTCCCGCAACACGCCGGCCTTGCGGCCCTCGTCGAACGGCTCCAGCGCCGATCGGTCGGAAAGCGCCAGCTTCTGTGCGTAATAGCGGCCGTTGAACAGATTGTCGTCGACCCAGGCGCGGCCCTTGGCGGCAAGCTCGGCGCATTGCGCGGCGAAGGCCTTTTCGCCTACCGCCTCGGCCATGCGCGAGGCGGCTTTCAATGCCGCCAGATACAGGCTGGTCAGCCAGGAATTGGGGCCGAACAGCTCCATGTCGAGCGTATGGTGCTGGCGTCCCCACAACACGCCGGTGCGGCCCGGATCCCATCGATCGGGATTTTCCGCCGACCAGGCATATTCCATCGCGCGCTTGATATTGGGCCAGTAGCGCCGCAGCCAGATATCGTCGCCCGAATTCTTCCATTCGCGATAGGCCTTGACGATGGCCCCGAAATGCCCGTCGGCGCAGGGGCCGATGATGTCGAAGCCGGAGCCGAGCGGCAGGCGCTGGCGGAAAGTGAGGCCGCCGGTCGGCAATTGGTTGAAGGCGAACTCGGTCTCGCGCAGCGTGCGCTCCAGCGCCGGAAACAGGTTGGAGAGCGCCTGCTGGTAGTTCCACACATGCGTGCACGTGCCCTCGCACGAGCCCTCGCGGATATGCTGGCCCTCCCAGCCCCACAGCTCCCCGCCCTCGAGGCGGATCACCGTCGCGGTGCGCAGCACGGCGAGCGTGCTCGTCACGGCGTCGATGATCTCGGCCGGCATCGAAGAGGAAAAGATCGAATCGCGGAACGCGAGGGTCCGCCCCTCGAGCTCGTCCCATCGCGCGAAAGCGTCGGCGCCGGTCGCGGCCGAATCGACCCATTGCGTCGCATAATAATTGCGCCAGGTCGGCGCCTCGCCGGCAAATTCCGCATCGCCCGGCTGCGCGCGGTTGAACCAATAGACGGCGCCGACCGGATAGTTCCAGGTGATCGCAAAGCGCATCCGGCGCGTCTCGCCCGGCTCGATGCGGATGCGGCGCGCCAGCGTGCCGTGCTCGGGCTGGTGGAACATGTTGCGCGCCGCGCGAGGCTTGTCGTAATGGCGCTCGCGCAAGCCACCGGCCTTGGCGAACTCGCGCCAATAAAGGCTGAGGCTGTCGAACCACTGGCCGCGGAAATGATAGTCGACATGCTCGACGCCATCGCCGTCGGTCGTGAGGGCGAGATCGCCGCGCTCGGCGGCCGGCCGGTCGGAATCGGCCGAGGTGAAATGCAGGGCGCTGAGGCCGCCGGCGCGCGAAAAGACATGCACGCCGCTGTCGCAACCGTAATTGCCGAGCGTCGCGCCGATCGTATAGTCGATCGCCGTATCGGTGTCGTTTTCGATGTCGAAGGCGAACAGCGCGGCGGGCATCGAGGAATCGCGGTCGTTGTGGGGAATGAACGGGCTGAACGCGGTCATCCGCACCTTGCCGGGAAAGGCGTCGCGGTGGAATTCGAGTTCGGCGACGGGAAAGCGCCCGGTGAAGGTCACGTCGTCGAAATGCGGCACGCCGGCCATCGAATCGCGATTGGCGCCGAAGCCGAAGCCGTCGAACTTGCGCGTGCTGGGCGAGCCCGTCGGCACGCCCTCGTAGGGGCCGTTGAGCACGCGCGCGTCGAGCAACTCGCCGTCGCGCTCGGCCTTGATGGCGAAATGGCTGTAGCCGTTGTACTGATGGATGGCGGGGCGGTTGCGCAGGCTCCAGTCGATGAGGCGCCCGCCGCCGGTCAGCGAGACGCTGCCGGTTCCGATGCCGCCGAGCGGAAAGGCCAGATATTGACGGCGCGCGCCGGTATAGACGAAGCGCTCGTCGACCGTCTCCTGCTTCAGCTTCTGCAACATTGTTCCATCCGTCCTGTTCTGTTCAGTTCTTGATGCCGCTCATGGTGACGCCTTCGATCACCAGCTTCTGGGCGATGAGGAAGAGGAGGATGACCGGCAGCACGGCCATGCTCATCGCCGCCATGACCATCGCTAGATTGCCGGAATTGAGATAGCCGCGCAGCAGGTCCATGGCGATCGGCAGCGTCATCGAATCCTGGGGTTCAAGGAGGACGCGCGCCTGAAAATAATAGTTCCAGGTCTGCGTGAAGGTGATGATGCCCAAAGCCGAGAGCGCCGGGCGAAGCTGCGGCAGCGAGATGCGCGTGAAAATCTTGAAATAACCGGCGCCGTCCATCAATGCGGCTTCCTCCAGCGCTTTCGGCTGCGACAGCATGAACTGGCGCACCAGGAAGACGCCGAAGCTCGAGGTCAGATACATCAGCGCGAGGCCGATCGGGCGGTTGAGCAGCCCGACCTGAGCGAAGCCGAGGTAGATCGGAATGATCGTCACCTGCGCGGGAAACATCAGTCCCACCAGCATGACGAAGAACAGGCTTTCGCGGCCGGGAAATTTCAGCCGCGCGAAGGCGAAGGCCGCCAAAGTGCAGGTGACGAGCTGGCCGATCGTGACGATAACGGCGATCTCGACGCTGTTGGCGTAGATCTGCACGAAGGGAATCGAGGAATCGAGCACCGCGCGATAATTCTTAAAATCGAGGCTCGGCGGCAGAAAGCTCGGCGGCATTTTGTAGGCGTCGGCCATCGAGCGGAACGACATGCTGAACAGCCAGGCGAAGGGCAGCAGCATGACCACGCCAAGCACCGCCATCACCAGGAGGATGGCGCGGTCGTTCCAGCGCTGCGCGGCCCTCGTCTGCATGGTCAATAACGCACCCAGAGGCGCGAGGCGATGAGCTGCAGGCTGGTGATGACGAGGATCACCAATGTCATCACGACCGCGACCGAGGCGGCATAGCCGATCTCGAAACTGTCGAACGCCTCCTCGACGATATAGAGCGACATCGAGCGCGTGGAATCGCCGGGGCCGCCGCGCGTGAGGATGACGATCGATTCGAACACCTGCAGCGCGCCGATCGAGGCATAGACGATCGCGAAAAACACCACGGGCGAAATCCACGGCAGCACGATGCGGAAGAACCGGCGCCAATAGGAGGCGCCGTCCATGATCGCCGCCTCCATCAAGGTCTTCGGCACGCCCTGCAAGGCGGCGATGAAAATTACCATGAAGAAGCCGGCGTTCTTCCAGACGTCCATGATGATGATCGACATCATCGCGTTGTGGCTCGAGGTGAGCCAATGGACCGGCGTGAAGCCGAGGCGGATCAGGTAATAATTGATGACGCCAAGGTCGTCGCCGTAGAAATAGCCCCAGACGATCGACACGAAGGCGGCGGCGATGATGACGGGCAGGAAATAGGCGAGCCGGAAGAGATAGAGGAGATAGGCCGGCATGGCGCGGTTGAGCGCCAGCGCCAGCAGCAGGCCGACGGTCACATTGCCGGCGACCGCGAAGAAGGTGAAGCGCAGCGTGTTCCAGAAAATCTGCTGCGAACGATCGTCGGTGAAGAAGCGCGTGAAATTGTCCAATCCGACCCAGCGCGAGCCGGCCATCGGGTCGTAATAGGAAAAGCTCAGGATGAACGTGACGACGACCGGCGCGAGGACGAAGACCGCGTAAAGGGCGAGCGAAGGCGCGACGAACAGATAGGCGGCGCGCGCCTGCGCGCGCTCCAGATCCGATCTCCTCGCTGCGATCGCCGCGGACATCTTGCAAAGCCTTGGGGGTGGTGCGGCCGCCATGCGGGGTCGCAAGGAACCGCCGGCCCGTCGCCGGGCCGGCGGCATGTGTCAGAAGGCTACTTTGCCTGCTGGGCGGCAAGCCGCTTGAACGAATCGTTCAATTCCTGATCGGCGCGCTTGACGCCGTCGGGAATGGAGATTTCATCCGACATCATCGCCACGTAATTGCGCATGAAAATCTTCTCGACATCCTGGAAATTGGCGGGCGAGGCGACCGGCAGCGTATTGGGCAGCGTCTGGTAATACATCGCCGCGCTGGGCGGAAAGGCAAGGAAGCCGGGGGTTTCGGCCGCCGACTTGCGTCCGGGCACGCCGCCGCCGAGCTCGCCCTCCTCTTTCTGCGTCTCTTCGCTCGTCAAGGCGCCGACCAGCTCCTTGGCGAGATCGGGGTATTTGGAGGTCTTGGAGACCGCATAGCCGCCAAAGCCGATCACCGTATTGTCGTTGACCTTGGAGGGAACGTCGGCGATGTCCATGTCGAGACTGGCTTTCTTGGCGTTCTCGAGAATCCAGTGGCCGCGCGAGATCATCGCCACCTGGCCGGCCAGGAACTGGTTGTCCATCGCGTCCTTGCCGGGGATCGGCGACACTTTGTCGATATGGATGAGGTCGTGGAGGAACTGCAGGGTCTGCGCCACCTTGGGGTCGAGCATGTTGGAGGCGGACCAGTCGGCGTTCAGCACGGAAGTGCCGTTGGTGTAGAACCAAGGCTGGACGAAGAAGTTCTGGTTGGGCACCTCATAGCCATATTGCGTCACATTGCCGGCGGCGTCGCGCTTGGTGAGTTTCTTGGCGACGTCGCGAAACTGCTCCCAGGTCCAGTCCTTGGGATAGTCGAGACCGGCCTCCTTGAACAGTTTTCGGTTGTAATTGATCATGATGTTGTTCCATCCGATCGGGATGAAATAGGTCTTGCCCTGATAGGACGAATATTTGAACAGCGACGGATCGAAGTCGGAATAGCTCGGGTTCTTGGCGATGAAATCGTCGAGCGGAATGAAGATGCCGCGCGTCTCGAAAGTCTTGAACGTCTCGATCGCCGTTCCGTAGACGTCATAGGCGTTGTTGGCGTTGAACTGCGACAGCACGTGGGTGACGTAGTCGCCCCAGCCGTTGGAGATCGGGTCGATCGAAATGTCGACCTTGACGTTGGGATATTTCGTGTTGAACCGCGCGATGGCGTGTTTGATGGCGGTCAGTTGCGCGTCGCCGCCAAAGGCCATCAGCCGGAGATTGGCCTGGGTGTCGTCGGCCTTGGCCGCGCCCAAGCCGAGCGCCAGGCCGGCCGCTAGTAAGAGCCCCATAAATCTGGATTTCACGGTCTTTCCTCCCTCTTGGACGCGATTTTAGGACCCTCCCCGCTTTTTGGCGGAATTCGGCCTAATCGCTAGTCGAAACGTTTCGAGTCGGCATATCTCTTTTTCCCACCATACACGAAACGTTTCGACTATAGACAGGGACGGGTTGGCTGGCAAGAGATGAGTCGTGTCGACGATCAGAGACGTAGCAAGCAGGGCGGGTGTCGCGATCTCCACCGTCTCGGCGGTGATCAACCGCTCCGCGCCGACCAGCGCGGCGGTGGTGGCGCGCGTCGAACAGGCGATCGCCGAGATCGGCTACATGCCCCAGCGCGCCGCCCAGACGCTGCGCAGCGGACGCTCGCGGCTCATCGGGCTCATCATCCCTGATATCGCCAATCCGCATTTTGCGACCGTCGCTAGAGTCGTCGAAAGCGTCTGCCTGCGCGCCGGCTACATGACTTTCATCTACAATACGGACGAGGATTCCGACCACGAAATGCAGATCCTCAAGATGATGCGCATGCAGCGCGTGGCCGGGCTCATCCTCATCTCGACGCGCTCGGACGCCAAGCATGGCGCGCGGCTGATGGCCGAGATCGGCGTGCCGACGGTGCTGATGGGCAGCCATGTCGGCGGCACGCCCTTCGACATCATCACGCTCGACGACGTCAGAGCCGGGCGGCTCGCCATGGGCCGCCTGCTGGATCTCGGGCACCGGCGCATCGCGGCGATGGCCGGGCGCAGCGGCGTGTCGACCAACGAGGAGCGGCTCGAGGGATGCCGCCTCGCCTTCGCCGACCGCGGCCTGGCGTTCGGCGACGTCGAGATCGTGCTGGCCAATTTCAGCGAGGAGCGCGCCTTCGACGAAACGCGGCGCCTGCTGTCGCGTAAGCAACGGCCGACGGCGATCGTCTCGTTGAGCAATCTGATGACGATCGGCGTGATGCGCGCCTTCGTCGCCGAGCGCCTGGAAAGCCCGCGCGACGTTTCGATCGTCGGCATCGACGATTTCGAATGGGCGGAAATCATGAACCCGCAGCCGACGACGATCGCCCAGCCCATCGTCGAAATGACCGAGGCGGCGATCACCCGGCTTCTCGATCAGATCAAGACCGGCCATAAGCCGTCCGGCCGGCGGCTGTGCTTTGAGCCCAGACTCGTGGTGCGCGCTTCGTGCGGCGCGCCGGCATAGAGCGGGATGCGTTATAGTGGATCGTAGCGCTTACGCTCGGCGCCGAATTCGCTATTGCGCCATTGTTCGCATGCAGGCCATTTTTTTCATCCCTGAAAGCTTGTCAAGGACGGCCCCCAGAGGGGGCCGCCGCCTACGGCGGTCGTCCGAAGGACGATCCTTGACAAGCTTTCAGGGATGAAAAACGCTCCGCCATGCGAACGATGGATCAGACTCGACCGCTTTCTCCGAATGGCATCGCACTCTAGCGTTTCGTTGCCCGCTCACGCGTGGAAAAACACCGGCTCCATGCTCGCCCACCATTCGCCCGCCTTGCGGCTTTCGAACGGCTGCTGGCAGGGATTGCACTCCGTCCACCATTGCTGGGTGATGGGATCGGCCGCCATGCGGGCGCTGTCGGCGGCAAGATCCTCGCCGTGATACTCGAAATAGGCGAACAGCAGGTTCTCCGGCTCGCGCAGAAAAATCGAGAAATTCTTCATGTTGCAGTCGGATATTTTCGCCAGCACGCCGGGCCACGCCGCCGCGTGCAGGCGCTTGTATTCCTCGATCTTGTCGGGCCGGATGCCCATCACCATGCCGATGCGCCGCATTGCTTCCTCCGTCAGCCGCCGCCGGGATTGGCCGCGGCTTTCGCTTCCTGCCGCAGCACCGAGCGCTGAATCTTGCCGCTCGGCGTTTTCGGGAGCTCGGCGCGAAATTCGATGGCGCGCGGATATTTGTAAGGGGCGAGATCGCCCTTCACATATTCCTGCAGCGCGCGCGCCAGCGCCTCGCCGGCAACGGCGCCCGGCCGCGGCACGACGAAGGCCTTGACGATGGTGCCGCGCTCCACGTCGGGCGCCCCGACGACCGCGCATTCGGCGACGTCCTGATGGCTCGCCAGGCTGACTTCGACCTCCGGCCCCGAGATATTGTAGCCGGACGAAATGATCATGTCGTCGGACCTTGCCTGAAACCAGAAATAGCCGTCGGCGTCCTCGATGAACGTGTCGCCCGTCCGGTTCCAGCCGTCACGGACATAAACGGTCTGCCTCACGTCATCGAGATAGCGGCAGCCGGTCGGGCCGCGCACCGCCAGATCGCCCGCCGTTCCCAGCGGCGCCTCGCGCCCCTGCCCGTCGACGACCTTGGCCTCGTAGCCGGGAACCGGCCGGCCGGTGGCGCCCGGACGGATTTCCTCGACCGGCGAGCCGATGAAAATATGCAGCATCTCGGTCGCCCCGATGCCGTCCATCAGCGCGATTCCCGTCGCCGCCTTCCAGGCCTCGAAGGTCGGCAGCGGCAGCGTTTCGCCGGCCGAGACGCAAAGGCGCAGGCTCGAGACGTCGGCGCCGCCGAGCGCGCCGAGCATCGCGCGATAGGCGGTCGGCGCGGTGAACAGGATCGTGGCGCGGAAGCGCTCGATCGCCTCCAGCAGCTCCTTGGGCCCGGCCTTTTCGAGCAGCACCGCTGCGGCGCCGACCGACATCGGGAACACGACGAGCCCGCCGAGGCCGAAGGTGAAAGCGAGCGGCGGCGAGCCGATGAAACGATCCTCAGGCTCAGGGCGCAGAACCTGCCGGCCGTAGCCGTCGGCGATCGCCAGGACGTCACGGTGGAAATGCATCGTCGCCTTGGGGCCCCCTGTCGTGCCGGAAGTGAAGCCGAGCAGGCAGACATCGTCGCAGGCCGTATCGCAGGCGTCGAAGAGCGGCGAGGCCTCAGCCATCATCGCCTCCAGCGGCTGACCCGCCTCGCCGAACGGCACGATGCGCTCAAGCCCCGGCGCGAGAAGCCGCGCCTTGTCGAGATCCTCCAGGAGGCGCGCGTCGCAGAGCGCGAGGCTGATCCGCGCGACGTCGATCGGCAGCGCGAGCTCCTTGGCGCGCAGCAGCGGCATGGTCGCGACCGCGACGCCGCCCGCCTTCATCACCGCAAGATAGGCCGCCACCAGCATCGGCGTATTGGCCGAGCGCAAGAGAACGCGGTTGCCGGGGATGAGGCCGAGGCGCTCGACGAGCACATTGGCGATGCGGTTCACCCGCTCGAAGAGTTCGCGATAGCTCCAGGTCTCGCCCGGCGCGATGAGGCAAGGCCGGTCGCCATGGCCCTCTTCGATCCAGCGATCGAGCAGGACGGAAACGCAATTGAGCCGTTCGGGGTAGCGAAATTCCGGGCGATCGAGCAGCAGATCGGGCCACAGCGCCTTGGGCGGCAACCGGTCGCGCGCGAATGTGTCGAGATGACCCGAGCGGTGCATTGTTCAATCCCACGATTTGCCCGATGGACGGAACGCTCCTAGTCGGGGACGACGGCCGTCGCCTGGATTTCCACCTTGGCGCGCGGCTCGACGAGGCCGGCGACCTGAACCACCGCCATCGGCGGAAAATGGCGCCCCATCGCCTCACGATAGACCGGCCCCATGCGCTTGAGAACGGCGCGATATTCCGAGAGGTCGGTCAGATACCAGGTCATCGATGTGATGTGCTGGGGACCCGCCCCCGCCTGTTCCAGAATGGCCGATATATTGGCCAAGGTCTGGCCGATCTGGTCGACAAGATCGTCCGACTCGAACTCGCCTTGCGCATTCCAGCCGATCTGCCCGCCGGTGAAAACGAGACGGCCGCGCGCCTCGACGCCGTTGGAATAGCCGACGGGTTTCGCCCACCCGTCCGGCTGAAGGATTTTATGCATGAGAAGTCTCCGTAAAACGGTCGCGGCTCATATGCGGACCTCATCCTTCAGCAGCTCTCTTGCGACGATGAGCTTTTGCACCTCGGTGGCGCCCTCGTAGATTCGCAAGGCGCGGATCTCGCGATACAGCCGCTCGACGATCTCCCCGACGCGAACGCCGCGCCCGCCGAAAAGCTGGACGGCCTGGTCGATCACCCATTGGGCGTTTTCGGTCGCCGTCATCTTGGCCATCGCCGCCTCGCGGGTGGCGGGCAGCTTCTGCACGTCGCGCCGCCAGGCGGCGCGATAGGTCAGCAGCGCGGCGGCGTCGATCATCGTCGCCATATCGCCGAGCTTGGCCTGGGTGAGCTGAAGATCTGCCAAGGCGCCGCCGAACATGCGGCGCGAGCGCACATGGGCTAGCGCTTCGTCGAGCGCGCGGCGGGCAAAGCCCAGCGCCGCCGCGGCGACGGAAGGGCGGAAGATATCGAGCGTGCGCATGGCGATCTTGAACCCCTCCCCCGCCTCGCCAAGAAGGTTCTCCGCCGGCACGCGGCAGTTGCGGAAGCGAAGGCGCGCCAAAGGATGGGGCGCGATCACCTCGATGCGCTCGGCGATTTCGAGCCCGGGCGCATCGGCGGGAACGATGAAGGCGGATATGCCGCGCGCGCCCGTCGCCTCGCCGGTGCGCGCGAACAGAGTGTAGAAATCGGCGATGCCGCCGTTCGAAATCCAGGTCTTTTCGCCGTCGAGGACATAATGATCGCCGTCGAGTTCGGCGCGGCAGGTCATCGCGGCGACGTCGGAGCCGGCCTCCGGCTCGGAGAGCGCGAAAGCCGCAATGAGTTCGCCACGCGCCACGCGCGGCAGCAGGCGCGCTTTCAGCGCCTCGGACCCGGCGAGGCTAATCGCGCCCGAGCCGAGGCCCTGCATGGCGAAGGCGAAATCGGCAAGGCCGTCGTGCCAGGCCAGCGTCTCGCGCAGCAGGCACAGCGTGCGCGAATCGATCTCCGGCCGGGCGCCGCCGAAGGCGCCGGGCGCGACATGTTTGAGGATTCCCGCCGCGCCAAGTCTTGCCGCCAGATCGCGGCAGGCCGCATCGACATCGCGATGATCGACGCCTTCGAGCGGCCGCGTCGCCATAAAGGCGTCGACATCGAGGACAAGCGCGCGATGCGCGTCGTCGAAGAACGGCCAGTCCAGCGGGCGGCGGTCGGGACCGATTCTATCGTTTGCCGGCTTCATCGCGCGCGCCCTCAATCGCCCCTGAATTCCGGCCGGCTCTTGGCCGCGAAAGCCTCGAAGGCGCGGCGGAAATCGCCCGTCGCCATGCAGATCGCCTGGGCCTGCGCCTCCGCCTCGAGGATCTCGTCGAGCCCCATCGCCCATTCCTGGTTCAGCATCGTCTTGGTCATCGCATGGGCGAACCAGGGTCCGTCGGCGAGCGAGCGCGCGAGAAGGCCGGCCTCGTTCAAGAGATCGGCGCGCGGATGCAGCGCGTTGAAAAAGCCCCAGCGATGCCCCTCCTCGGCCGACATCGAGCGGCCGGTGAACAGAAGCTCGGCGGCGCGCCCCTGCCCGATCAGCCTTGGCAGAATGCCGCAGGCCCCCATGTCGGCGCCGGCGAGACCGACGCGCGTGAACAGGAAGGCGGTCTTGGCCTGCGGCGCGGCGAGGCGCAGATCCGCGGCCATCGCCAGGATCGCCCCCGCCCCCGCGCAGATGCCATCGACCGCCGCGATGATCGGCTGCGGGCATCGGCGCATCGCCTTGACGACGTCGCCGGTCATGCGCGTGAAGGCGAGCAGCTCGGGCATCGCCATTTTCGTCAAGGGTTCGATGATCTCGAAGACATCGCCGCCCGAACAGAAATTGTCGCCCGCCCCGGTCAGCACGAGCGCGCGCACGTCGCTGGCTTCTGCAAGATCGCGAAAGAGATCGCGAAGTTCCGCATAGCTCTCGAAGGTCAGCGGATTCTTCTTTTCCGGGCGGTTGAGGGTGATCGTGGCGACGCGGCCGTCCTCGCTCGCGCGCCACTCGAAATGGCGGGCCGGGTAATGTTTGAACGGCTTCTTCTGGGCTTGCATGGGATGGGTCATCGCTTTCATCCAACCATCACTTCGCCGCCGGCGACGGCGATCGCCTGGCCGGTAATTGCGCTTGCGCCGGAAGAGGCGAGCCAGGCGACGGCGTCGGCGACCTCGGCCGGCGTGACGAGGCGTCCTTGCGGATTGTTCTTGACGAGCGAAGCCTTCGCCTCGTCGAGACTACGCCCGGTCTTCACCGCGATCGTCTCGATCGCGCCCTGCACGAGGGGCGTGTCGGTGAAGCCGGGGCAGATCGCGTTGACGGTGATCGCCGCGCCGGCAAGTTCAAGGGCGAGCGCGCGGGTGAGGCCGACAACCCCGTGTTTGGCCGCGCAATAGGCCGAGACATAGGAATAGCCGACGAGCCCCGCGGTGGAGGCGATGTTGACGATGCGCCCGCGGCCCGAAGCGCGCAAATCCGCGAGCGCCTGTTTGGTGACGAGGAAGACGCCGGTAAGGTTGGCGTCGACGACATGGCGCCACAGAGCGAGATCGGTCTTTTCGAACGGCGCGCTCGGCGCCTCCCCGGCGTTGTTGACGAGGATGTCGACCGGCCCGAGCGCCGCTCTGGCGGCGGCGAAACCCCTGGCGATCGCTTCCGGATCGGTGACATCGAAACCCTCGGCGATGAAGCCAACGCCTTCGGGCAGGCTCGCGCGGACCGCCTCGAGCGGCGCGCGGCGGCGGCCCGCCAGCGTCACGCGGGCGCCCTCGGCGGCGAGGCGCCGGGCGATCGCCGCGCCGATGCCCCCGCCCGCTCCGGTGACGAGCGCGTGACGGCCGGCGAGAGTCATTTCGGCCCGCCCGCCGCCGCCGCGGCGCGCGCGAGATTGGTCTCGTATTGAAGGCGGCCCGCATAATATTGCTTGGGCCAGGGCACCGATTTGACGCCGATCTTGGCGGCCTCGTGCAGCAGCCAGGCGGGATCGGCAAGGTGCGGCCGCGCCACCGCGCAAAGATCGGCCCGCCCCGCCGCGATGATCGAGTTGGCCTGGTCGGCCTCCGAAATCGCGCCGACGGCGACGGTCGGAATCTCGATCTCGTTGCGGATCTTGTCGGCGAACGGGGTCTGGTAGAGCCGGCCGTAGACGGGCTTTTCCTCGTTGACGACCTGGCCGGAGGAGCAGTCGAGGATATCGGCGCCGACCGCCTTGAACATCGCCGCGAAAATCAGCGCGTCCTCCGGCGTATTGCCGCCCTCGAACCAGTCGTTGGTGGAAAGGCGAACCGACATCGGTTTTTCGGCCGGCCATATCTCGCGCATCGCGCGGAACACCTCCAGGGGAAAGCGCGCCCGGTTCTCGTGCGAGCCGCCATATTCGTCGCGGCGCAGATTGGTCAGCGGCGACAGGAAGCTCGACAGGAGATAGCCGTGCGCGACATGCAGTTCGACGATGTCGAAGCCGATCTCGACGGCGTAATGCATCGCGCGCATGAAATCGTCCTTGACGCGCAGCATGTCGGCGCGCGTCATCTCGCTGGGAACCTGCGAGTTCTGGAGATAGGGCAAGGGCGAGGCGGAGATCAGCGGCCAGTTGCCCTCTTGCAGCGGTTGGTCGCCACCCTCCCAGGCGACCTTGGTCGATCCCTTTCGCCCGGCATGGCCGAGCTGCAGGCCGAACTTCGCCTCGCTCTCCTGATGGACGAAACGCACGATGCGCGCCCAGGCTTGCGCCTGTTCGTCGTTCCACAGGCCGAGGCACCCCGGCGTAATGCGGGCGTCCGCCGAGACGCAGGTCATCTCGCCGAACACTAGCCCGGCGCCGCCCAAGGCCCGCGCGCCGAAATGCACCATGTGGAAATCGCCGGGAACGCCGTCCTTGGCCGAATACATCGCCATCGGCGAGACGATGATGCGATTGCTAAGGGTGAGGCCGCGCAGCCGGTAGGGGGTGAACATCGGCGGGGGAACCGGCTCGTTGGCGGCGGGGCTCAGGCCGTTGCGCGCCGCGAACCAGCGCTCGTAGCCCTCCAGCCATGCCTTGTCGCGCAGGCGCAGGTTCTCGTGGCTGATGCGCTGCGAGCGGGTCAGCAGCGAATACATGAACTGCTCGGGCTCGAGCTGGTCGCAATAGCGCGCCCCCACCACTTCGAACCATTCCATCGCGTTGCGCGCCGCGTTCTGGATGCGCGCGACATCGATGCGGCGCTCCTTTTCATAGGCCGTCAGCACGTCGGGAATGTAATCGGCGGTATCGCCGAGATCGCGGAACTGTTTGGCCAGCTCGATGGCGTCGTCGATGGCGAGCTTGGTGCCCGAGCCGATCGCAAAATGCGCGGTATGGGCCGCATCGCCCATCAGCACGACATAATTGACGCCGTTGAACGTGCTCCAGCTCCCGCAGATGAGGCGGCTGAAATTGAGCCAGGCGGAACCGCGCATATGGCGCGCGTTGGTCATCAGGGGATGGCCGTCCAGCGTTTCGGCGAACAGCTTTTCGCAAAAGGCGATCGACTGGTCCTGGTCCATCTTGTCGAGGCCGTGCGCCTTGAAAACTTCCTCGGTCGTCTCGACGATGAAGGTCGAGGTCTCCAGATCGAAACGATAGATATGCGCCTGGAACCAGCCATGCTCGGTCTTGCGGAAATCGAAGGTGAAGGAATCGTAGCGCTTGTGGGTGCCGAGCCAGATGTAGCGGTTGGGGCGCACCGAAATGTCGGGCTTGAAGGCGATCGGATATTTGGCGCGGATTTTCGAGTTGAACCCGTCGGAGGCGACGATGAGGTCGGCGTCGGGAAATTCGCGGTCCGATTCGACCTCGCGCTCGAATTGCAGTTCGACGCCGAGCTCCTCGCAGCGCTTTTGCAGGATGTTGAGCAGGCGTTTCCGCCCAATGCCGACAAAGCCATGGCCGGTCGTGCGCATCTTGCGGCCCTTGAACAGCACCTCGATGTCGTCCCAATGATTGAATGCGCTTTCGATCTGCGCGGCGGTCTGGGGATCCCATTCGCGCATGCTGACCATGGTGGCGTCGGAAAACACCACGCCCCAGCCGAACGTGTCGTAAGGCCGGTTGCGCTCGACGACGGTGATCCTATGGGCCGGATTGAGCTTCTTCATCAGCAGCGCAAAATAAAGCCCGGCCGCCCCCCCGCCGATACAGACGATGCGCATTGACGACCTCCATGCACGGCGAGCCGAATCGCGGTGGGGGATTATGGGCCCGCGGCGGCGCAGCGCGAAGGCGCGGGGCGGTGAATATGATTTAGGGCTAAAATATATAGGATTGAAATTGTGGGTCAAGGGATACTTAGATCCCACACGCTCACCAACCGTCATGGCCGGGCTTGTCCCGGCCATCCACGCGGCGCCGCTGCGATGGACTTTCGAGGATAAGCGCCGCCCGTCGGCGTGGATGGCCGGGACAAGCCCGGCCATGACGAAGCGGGGGTCGAAACGCGGTCAAACTGTTGCAATCCATTTCGAAGAACGGTTCAGCGCGATCGCGTCGGACGATGATATTCGTGGTCCCAAGACCCTGATGCGTCACGGCCGGGCTTGTCCCGGCCATCCACGCGGCGCCGCTGCGATAGGCTTTCGAGGATAAGCGCCGCCCGTCGGCGTGGATGGCCGGGACAAGCCCGGCCATGACGCGTGGGGGTTGATATGGGACGTCGCGCCGGCGGACGAAGGCGGCGGACGGACAGGCGGCGGACGCCGTCACTTGTTCAAATCCTCATACAAATCCCGCCATTCGGGATTGGCGTCGAGGATCAGGCGCACTTTCCAGGCGCGCGACCAGTGCTTCATGTTGCGCTCGCGTTGAAGGGCGTTGCGAATGTCTTCGTAGAATTCGATGAGGACAAGGCGTTTCAAGCCGTACGTCCTGGTGAAGCCCTTAACGCGGCCTTCACGATGCTCCCAACTTCGCCGCGAAAGATCGCTCGTCACGCCAGTGTAGAGCGTGCCGTTGGGCCGGTTCGTCATGATGTAGACCCAGCCACCGCGCATTGGCGCATGCTGCGACAAGATTTGGCGGTTGCACAACCCTTCTCTCCGTCCTGGCCGGGCTTGTCCCAGCCATCCCAAGGCGAATGCTTGCATTCGTCCGCACGCGGCGCCGTTGCGAGAGACTTTCAAGAACAAGCGCCGCCCGTCGGCGTGGGTGGCCGGGACAAGCCCGGCCATGACGGAGAGAGGGCGGCGCGTCGCTCCGTAAATTCGCGCCCCCTCACCCCATCTCCTGCGCGATCGCCCGCTTCACCGCCGCCCGCTCGCCCATCCGCCGGCGGTGGTCGACCACCTTCGGCAGCCGCGCGACATCCACCCCGTCCGCCTCCAGCCATTGCGCCATCGTGAAGAGATAGGCGTCGCAGATCGTATAGGCCTCGCCCATCACCCACGGCCCTTTCTGCATGGAGCGCTCGACGGGCTCGTAGCAGGCGCTCACCGCTTGCGGCGCCTTGCGCTGCATTTCGGCGATGGCGGCCGGATCGTCGGCCCAGCGATAGCCGCGCATGCGGTGGGCGTGGGCGACATGCAGCGTCGATGAGAGATAGGAATTGAAGGCCTGGACTTGCGCAAAGGCGAAGGAATCGTCGAGCGGGGGGAGATGGGCTTGCGGATAGGCTTGCGCGATGAAGGCGAGGATGGCGGGCGTCTCGGTCAGCACGCCGCGTTCGGTGACGAGGGCGGGAACGCGCCCTTTCGGGTTGATCGCGAGATATTCCGGGCTGCGCTGCTCGTTGGCGGCAAAGCTTATCCGCACGGTCGAATAGAGCGCGCCGGCTTCCTCCAGCGCGATATGCGAGGCGAGCGAGCAAGTGTCGGGGGTGTAGTACAGCTGGATCATGAGGGCTCCCTGCGTTGGAGCCTATCGCCGGGCGGGGCCGCCAGGCAATCGGCGTCCGATCGGCTATAAGCGGCGGGCGAGCCTGCGAAGAATCGCAAGATCGCCGCCGATTGGGCCCGGCGCCGAAGTCATTTCTGGGGGGAAACCGCGCATGAAAGTCCTCGTCAACGGCAGGGAGACGCTGCCGCTCGCCGCCAAGCGGGAGCGCACGATCTCGCTCGGCGCCAAGCCGGCAGAGGTCGCGGGCGAGGTCATCTCGCAGGCGCAGGCGTCCGCGGCGATCACGCGGGCGTCGCGCTTTTTCTTCTATTTCATGTCCGGCTTCTGCATACTGCTGATCGTCGGCGTCGCCGTGATGGCCGATCCGCCGGACCGCCTATACATATTCCCGTTCGCCTTGGCGGTTCTCGTCTTCGTGCTGTGGCTGCTGCGCTGGAGCTATCGGCGCACGCAGCGGCGATGGCTGGCCCAGGCGCCGGCGCGCGCCGCCGATTTGCCGCCGCCGGGGACCGCCGTGCGGCTCGATGCGGCGGGCCTGACGATGGGCGATCGGGCGATCGCCTGGCCCAGCCTCAGCGTCGCCCGGCTCGAACTGTTGGAAGTTTCGGGCGGCGACGACACGACGGTTCTCGTCGATCGCCTGTTGCTCGACACGCCGGACGCCCCGGTCGCGCTCGACCGGACGCTGATGAAAAACGGCGCCGCCATCGTCGCTTACGCCTATCGGCGGCTTTGCCGGCCGCCGCAATAGGCCAAAGCCCTCACCGATCGGCGAAGGCGAGCTTGGCGCCGAGCGCGACGAAAGCGCCGGCGAAGGTCCGGCGCATCCACGTCAAGACGCGCGGGCGCGAGATCACGTGGTCGCGGATCGAGGCGGCGAACAGGCCGTAGCCGACGAAGACGACGAAAGTCATCGCCATGAACACGGCGCTGAGCGCGAGCATGCGCGACAGCGGATGGGCTTCGCCCGCGCTGACGAATTGCGGCAGGAAGGCGAGGAAGAAGATCGACAGTTTCGGGTTGAGGATGTTGATCAATATCGCCGTCACGGTCACCTGCAGCGCCGAGCGACCGCTGACCTCGCCCGCCACCCGCAAGGCGCCGCGCTCGCGCAACGTGTTCCAGGCCATATAGAGGAGATAGGCGACGCCGAGATATTTGAAGCTCTGGAAAGCGAGCGCGCTCGCGTGCAGCAGCGCGGCGAGGCCGAGGATCGCCGCCGCCATATGCGGCACGATGCCGATCGTGCAGCCGAACGCGGCGACGACGCTGGCGCGGGAACCGCGCGTAAGACCCGCCGCCAGCGTGTAGAGAACGCCGGTTCCGGGCGAGACGACGACGATGAACGAGGTGAGGAGGAATTCGACGCTCATGGGGGCTCCTGGGGCCGGCGGCCGGCTTGCGCGCGTCACAATGGCGCGACCGGACGAGGCAGGCAAGCAATCGCGCCCGCCGGCGGCCGCGTTGGGCGGCCGTTCCCGCCAGAATCTCGCCTTGAGGCGCCTCTATATCTCCGCGGTTGCGGTTTCGCTGCGCGGGAGATTTCGATGCGGCTTATGCGGTTTTGCGCCCTTGTCCTCGCGCTCGCCGTCGCGGCGGCGACGCCCGCCCTTGCGGGCGAGCCCGTCGACGTCGCGCTGGTGCTGGCGGCCGATGTATCGCGCAGCATCAACGACGACGAATTCACTTTGCAGCGGCGCGGCTACGCCGCGGCGATCACCAGCCCGCGCGTGCTGGAGGCGATCCGCTCGGGCGCGCATGGCGCGATCGCCGTCAGCTTCGTGGAATGGGCCGGCGAGCCTGAGCAGAAAACCGTCGTCGACTGGACGGTGATCCGCAACGAGGCGGACGCCGCCAAATTCGCTGAGGCGCTGCTCGCCGCGCCGCGATCCTATGTCGGGCGCACGGCGATCGGCTCGGCGATCGATTTTTCCGCAAGCCTGCTGGCCGAGAGCGGTTTTGACGCCGACCGCCATCTGATCGACGTCTCCGGCGATGGAACCAGCAACCAGGGCCGCCTGGTGACGGAGGCGCGCGACGCGGCGCTGAAGGCCGGCCTCGTCATCAACGGGCTATCGATCTTCAACAAGCGCGCCGCCGAGACGGGCGGCTATCTCGCGCTCCACACCAACCCGCCGGGCGGCCTCGAGCAATATTACCGCGAGAATGTGATCGGCGGCCTCGGTTCGTTCGTGCTGCCGATCGACGACTTCAACAGTTTCGGCCAGGCGATGATCCACAAACTGGTCGCCGAGATCGCGCGGTTATAGCCTCGTCACGAGGCCGCCTCGGCCCCGTCGAGCTGGCGCTTCAGCGCGCCCAGACTCGCCAGCAGTTGCTCCTTGCCCTCTCTTTCGAGGCCCGACAGCAGGCCGGCGATCCAGCTCTCGTGCTCGCGCGCCATTTCGAGGAAGCGGCGGCGGCCCGCCTCGGTGAGGCGCACCAGGATGGTGCGCCGGTCGGTCGCATGCGGCTGGCGGGCGACGAAGCCTTCTTCGACCAGCCGGTCGACGAGCCCGGTCACCGCGCCGTTGGTCACCATCATGCGGCGGGAGGCGTCGGTCATCGTCAGCACGCCGCCGGCCCGCTCGAGCTGGGCCAGCAGGTCGAAACGGGCCAGCGAAATGCCGAAGGCGGCGGCGATCTTTCGCTGCAGCACGGTCTCGATGCGATTGGCGCAAGTCAGCAGCCGCAGCCAGATGCGGATTTCCAGATGCGCGCGCGCCCCCTCGCCTTCCGGCGCGGCGGGACGCGGCGGCGCCGGCGGCGCCTTGGTCGCCCTCGGCGGGCTCTTGCGTAAAGTCTTGGCGGGCATTCAACAAATCCCGTTCGAAAGGCCGGCGCGAATCCGCGGCGAGCGGCGGCGTCGGCTCCGGCTACCTTTTAGCGCGCAATAGTTCATTACTCAAATTTCGAGTCCTATTGTATTTGACGCCAGCGGACGTCCTTGGCAAGCGGGCCGCTATCGGCGCAATATCCGTGGGAGACGGCGGCATTTCGCGTAGGGGGCGTTGCATGCGCGGGCTTGAGGGCAAAACGGCGATCGTCTCGGGCGGCGCCACATTGATCGGCCAATCGGTCGCCGAGACGCTCGCCGGCTACGGGTCGCGCGTCGTCATCGCCGACATCAATGTCGAGGACGGCGAGGCGGCGGCGGCGAGATTGGGCGACAAGGTCCGCTTCGTGAAGTGCGACCTCACGCTCGACGCCGACATCGCCGCGCTGGTCGAGGGCGTCGTCGCGGCGACCGGCCGGCTCGACTTTCTCGTCAATGTCGCCTGCACCTATCTCGACAATGCCGGCGAGACGTCGCGCGCCGATTGGCTGAAAGCCTTCGACGTCAATGTGGTGGGCTCGCTGATCCTGATGCAGGCGGCGCGCCCCCATCTCAAAAAAAACAAGGGCGCGATCGTCAATTTCGGCTCGATCTCCTCGCGCGTCGCGCAGACCGGCCGCTGGGTCTATCCGGTGTCGAAGGCGGCGCTCCTGCAGCTCACGCGCAACCAGGCGATGGATCTGGCGCCCGACGGCATAAGGGTGAATGCAGTGTCGCCCGGCTGGACCTGGAGCAACATCATGGTCCAGCTCACCCATGGCGACCGCGCCAAGACCGACCGCGTCGCCAAGCCCTTTCACCTGCTCGGCCGCGTCGGCGACCCCTCGGAAGTCGCCGAGGCGGTGGCCTTTCTTCTATCCGACAATGCGAGCTTCATCACCGGCACGGATATCCGCGTCGACGGCGGTTATACCGCGATGGGGCCCGAGCGCGCCGATCCGGCGATTCCGCTGCTGATGGATTGATCGGACCGGCGCGCGCGAGTTTGTTTCGACCAGGGATCAAGGGGGCATTGCCATGGCGTCTTCCAAACGCAACATCACGATCGTCGGCGGCGGCCAGGCCGGCCTGCAGCTTGGCTGCGGCCTGCTCGACAAAGGCTATGAGGTCCATCTCGTCCAGAATCGCAGCGGCGAGGAAATTCTCAAGGGCAAGGTGATGTCGAGCCAATGCATGTTCGACATCGCCTTGCAGAATGAGCGCGATCTTGGCCTCAATCTTTGGGACAAAACCTGCCCGACCGTCGATTCCATCAATTTCGTCGTCCCCGCGCCCGACGGGTCGGGCGGCAAGGCGATCGAATGGAATGGCAGGCTCGACAAGCCCGCGCAAAGCGTCGACCAGCGCGTGAAATTTCCCGCCTGGATGAAGGAATTCGAGCGGCGCGGCGGCAAGCTGACGATCAAGGACGCCGATGTCGCCCATCTCGAAGTCTATGCGGAGAAATCCGATCTCGTGGTGGTGGCCGCCGGCAAGGGCGAGATCGCCAAACTGTTCGTGCGCGACGCCGAGAAATCGCCGTTCGACAAGCCGCAGCGCGCGCTGGCGCTGACCTATTGCAACGGCATGATTCCCCGCCCCGATCATTCCGCGGTCAATTTCAACCTGATCCCGACGGTCGGCGAATATTTCGTGTTTCCCGCGCTGACCGTCAGCGGCCCCTGCGAGATCATGGTGTTCGAGGGGATTCCGGGCGGCCCGATGGATTGCTGGAAGGACGTCAAGACGCCGGCCGAACATCTCGCGCGCTCGAAGAAAATCCTCGAGACGTTCCTGCCCTGGGAGGCCGATCGTTGCCGTTCGGTCGAGCTCACCGACGCCAACGGCATCCTGTCGGGCTCCTTCGCGCCCGTCGTGCGCAAGCCGGTCGGGCGCCTTCCCTCGGGCGCGCTGGTGCTCGGGCTTGCCGACGCTTTGTGCCTCAACGATCCCATCACCGGCCAGGGCTCCAACAACGCCTCGAAGGCCGCCAAGACCTATCTCGACGCGATCCTCGCGCATGGCGATAAGCCCTTCGACGCCGCCTTCATGCAGGCGACGTTCGACGCCTATTGGGCCTATGCGCAATATGTGACGGGCTGGACCAATGCGCTGCTGCAGCCCCCGCCCCCGCATGTGCTGAACCTGATGGGCGCCGCGCAGGGTTTCCCCGCGCTCGCCAAACGCATCGCCAACGGCTTCAACCAGCCGCTCGATTTCTTTCCCTGGTTCGCTGTGCCCGAGGAGGCCGACCGCTATCTCAAGGAACTGGCGGGGTGAATTTTCGGGAGCGCGGGCGTCTCGCCCGCTTTTAACACCGTGAAAGCCAGAACCCTGGCGCAGAAAGAGGCGACCGAGACGGTCGCGCTCCCAGAGAGGCGTTTTTCATGGCGGTCGATTACATCATCGCGGGCAGCGGCATCAACGCGCTGGTCGCCGCCGCCATGCTCGGCAAGAAGGGCAGGAAGGTGCTGCTGCTGGAGCGCAACGAGCGCATCGGCGGCTGTATCCGCAGCGAGGCGATCACCGCGCCCGGTTTCATCCATGACGTGATGGCGACGACTTTCGTGCTTTTCGTCACTTCGCCGGCCTATGCCGAACTTGCCGGCGATCTTGCGGCGCGCGGACTCGAATTCGCCCATTCGAAATTCCCGACCGGAGTCCTGCTGCCCGACGGCAAGCATCAGATCTTCTCGATGGACCGCGCCCGCAACATCGCCGCCTTCGAGGCGCTCGCGGCTGGCGACGGCGCGCGCTACGGCGCCGACATGGACCGGCTCGGCGCCGACGCGCCGTTCCTGTTCGCGCTGCTGGGCGGCTCGCTGTGGTCGTGGAACATGCTTAGGATCGTCGCGCGCGAGACTTGGAAGCGCGGCCCGCGCGGCCTTGCCGCCTTCTTCGGCCAGGCGCTCCTGCCGGCGCGCGCCTGGCTCGAACAGCGCTACCGCTCGCCCTTGTTCCATGCGCTGTGGGCGCCCTGGGTGCTGCATACCGGCCTTGGCCCCGAAAGCGCCTATTCCGGTCAGATGGCCAAGGTGATCGCCTTTGCGGTGGAGGCGGCCGGCGCGCCGATCGTCAAGGGCGGCGCGGCAAAGCTGCTCGACGCTTTCGCCGCGCTCATCAGGGATCAGGGCGGCGAAATCCGCGTCTCGGCCGATGTCGCCGCGATCCTCCTCGACGACGCCGGCGCGGCGCGCGGCGTCAAGCTCGCCGACGGCGCCGAAATCGCCGCGACGCGCGGCGTCATCGCCTCCGTGACGCCGAACCAGCTCTACGAACGCCTGCTGCCCGGCGGCAAGCGCAGCGAGGTCGCTGAACAGCTCGCCGGCTATCGCTACGGCAAGGGCGATATGCAAATCCACTACGCGCTGAAAGCGCCGCCCCAGTGGCGCGATCCGGAACTTGGGCAAGTCGCGCTGCTGCATCTGACGACCGGCCTCGACGGCGTCTCGAAAGCCGCCAACGAGGCCGAACGCGGCATGCTGCCGGCCGAGCCGACGATCTGCGTGGGACAGCCGACCGCGCTCGATCCGAGCCGCGCGCCGGAGGGCGCGGCCATTCTGTGGCTGCAGCTTCCCGAAGCGCCGCGCTTCCTCAAGGGCGACGCGGCGGGCGAAATCGCCGCGCCCGAGGACGGGCGCTGGAGCGAGGCGATCCGCGAGGCCTTCGCCGATCGCGTCGAGGCGCGGCTCGCCCATCACATCGAGGGCTTCCGCGATCTGGTGATCGCGCGAAAAGCCTATTCGCCGGCCGATCTCGAGGCGCTCAACGTCAATCTCATCGGCGGCGACCCCTACGGCGGCGCCTGCGCGATCGACCAGTTCTTCCTGTGGCGTCCGCTGCCCGGCTCGATCAATCACACCACGAGCGTGCCGCGCCTCTATCACATCGGCGCCTCGACGCATCCGGGGCCGGGGCTTGGCGGTGGCTCGGGATACCTCGTCGCCAAGGCGCTGGGCGGACGCTAGCCAGAGCGTCGCGGCAGGATTGTCCCGAAGGCGCGGACATAAGCGCGGCGGCGTGGCCGACGGAACGTGGCGGCACGCCAGCGCCTGTCAGTTCATTCCGTATCGCGCGTAATCGACGGCGATGTCAGCCTGAATGGCGCTGGCGGCGGCGATGTCGGCGTCGCCGCCGGCCGGATCGCCTTTCTTTCGCTTGGCGAGGCCGCGCCCATAGAGGGCGTCCACCTGCTTGGGATTGATCTTCAACGCCGCGTCGTAATCGGCGATGGCCTCGTCGAGGCGGCCGAGCCGCAGATAGACGAAGCCGCGGCTGTACAGAACGTTGGCGTTGTCAGGGGCCAGCCGGGCGCCGGCGTTGCAATCGGCGAGGGCGAGCGGCAGGTCGCGGTCGTGTGTGGCGCGCAGCCAGCAGCGGGCGTTGTAGGGGCCGGGGTTTTTCGGATCGAGCTCGATCGCCTTCGCATAGTCGGGGATGGCGTGGTCGAGATCGCCCAGGCCCGCATAGGCGTTGCCGCGGATGTTGTAGGCGGCGACGTATTTCGGATCGATGTCGATCGCCTTGGTTTCGTCGGCGATGGCCTTGTCGAGATTGAAGTTGGAGACATAGGCGAACCCGCGGTTGTGGAAGGCTTTGGCGTTGTGGGGATCGATCTCGATCGCCTTCGTATAGTCGGCGACGGCGCGGTCGAAATCGCCCTTGGCGAGGTACACGTTGCCGCGGTTGTCGTAGGCGACGGCGTTTTTCGGATCGATCTCGATCGCCTTTTCTTCGTCGGCGATGGCGCGGTCGAGATCGCCCTTGTCTTTGTAGGCGGCGCCGCGGTTGCCGTAGGCGGCGACGTATTTCGGATCGATCTCGATCGCGCTCGTGTAGTCGGCGATGGCGCTGTCGAAATCGCCCTTGGCCGCGCGGGCGTTGGCGCGGTTGTAGAAGCCTTGGGCGTATTTCGGATCGGCCTCGACCGCGCTCGTGTAGTCGGCGATGGCGCGGTCGAGATCGCCGGCGGCTACGTAGGCGTTGCCGCGGTTGTTGTAGGAGGCGGCGTGTTTGGGATCGATCTCGATCGCCTTCGTCTCGTCGGCGATGGCGCTGGAAAGATCGCCCTTGCCTTTGTAGGCCAAACCACGGTTGTTATAGACGGCGGCGTGTTTCGGATCGATCTCGATCGCCTTCGTGTAGTCGGCGATGGCGCGGTCGAAATCGCGCTTGGCGACGTAGACGCCGGCGCGGCCGTACCAGGCTTTGGCGGAATTCGGGTCGATCTCGAGCGCCTTCGTGTCGTCGGCGATGGCGCGATCGAGGTCGCCCTTGTCCAGATAGGCGGCGCCCCGGTGGGTGTAAGCTTCCGCGTCGCGCGGGAACTCGCCGATCGCCTGGTCGCAGGCCTGGATTTCCGCGTCTCCGCGCAACTTTTCGCAGTCCTGCCTCGCATCGGCCAACGCCGCGGTCGCGCCGAGCGCCGCCGAAAATACCAGGATCAGCGCCAATACTCTCGGCATGGCGACCCCTCTCGATTTGCGACCTCGCGGCTCGCGCCGGGGTCTGGCCCTGCGCCGGAAGACGTCCGCCGCCGTCGGCAGTCATGTCTTCCGCGCCGGTTTGGCGCAACAGACGATTACGGGACGGAGCCTGGCAAGACCCCTGCCCATTGTCGCAATTGCCGCTATAGATTTCGGCCCCTAGACCGTAAGGCCTCGGCGCTCCCTCAAGCGGGACGCCGTCCTTGCGATAGGGTCGCGCTCGGACCAACAAACGCGCCAACCGGCCGCGCGACGCCTATATCGTCCAATTCCCAAACAGCGCTTCGGGGCGCAGGAGGGGCCATGCGCTTTCTGACGGCATCCTTGTACATTGCGCTGTTGCTCGCGGCGACGGCGCCGGTTCGCGCGGCGAGCGACGCCGACGAAGCCAATTGCGATCAGGAAGACAATCGCGAACTCTCGATCGCCGGCTGCACGGCGGTCATCGAGGACCAGGACGAGACCGCCAGGCAACGCTCCGGCGCCTATTTCAATCGCGGCAACGCCTATCGCCTCAACGGCGATTACGACCGCGCCATCGCCGACTACGGCCAAACGATCGCCACCGATCCCGCCTATGCCGCCCTCGCCTATGAAAATCTCGGCCGCTCGCACGCCGCCAAGGGCGACAAGGCGCGCGCCATCGCCGATTACGGCGAGGCGATCAACATCGATCCGCAATCCTCCTGGGCCTATTATCGCCGCGGCCTCGCCTATTTCGCCGTGGGCGACAAGGACAAGGCGATCGCCGACTACGACGCGGCGATCCGGCTTGATCCCGGCAATTCCGACTTTCACGAGGCAAGGGGCGCGGCCTACCAGGCCAGAGGAGAGCATGAGAAGGCGGTCGCCGACTACGACGAGGCGATCCGAGGCGAGCGCGAGACCCTGCGCCCGACCTTCAGCCAGACCCTTTCGTTGCTCGGCGATGTCGTCGGCGGCTCCCTGCAGGAGGCGCTCGGCGATCTCGACCGCGCCATCGCGAATTTCGCCGACGCGATCCAGCTTCATTCGGGGGATGCCGACCTCCATTTCTTCCGCGGCTACGCGTACCAGGCCAAGGGCGACTATGATCGGGCGATCGCCGACTACGATGAAGCCATCCGCCTCGATCCCAGCGACCAATACGTCTATTACGCCCGCGGCGGCGCCCACCATTCCCTCGGCGAGGAGGACCGGGCGATCGCCGACTTCACGCAGGCCGTCCGGCTCGATCCCGGACACGCCGACGCCTATTATTCGCGCGGCGTCGCCTACCAGGCCAAGGCCGATTATGACTTGGCGATCGCCGATTACTACCAGACGATCGCCATCGATCCGAATTACGCCAACGCCTATTACGCGCGCGCCATCGCCTACCGCGCCAAGGGCGACATCGATCAGGCGATCGCCGATTATTCGCAGGCAGTCCGGCTCGATCCCAAAAACGTCAAAGCTCGCTATGCCCTGGGCGTCGCCCATCACGAGAAGGGCGATTACGACGGCGCCGTCGCCGACTATGGCGAAGCGATCGCGCTCGATCCGAAATTCGCCGACGCCTATTACGGGCGCGGCCTCGCCTATCGCATCAAGGGCGACTATATCCATGCGATCGCCGACTACGATAAGGCGATCGGCATCGATCCGACCTTCACCGACGCCTATTATTCCAGGGGCTTCGCCTATCAGGCCAAGGGCGATAGCGGCCAGGCGATCGTGCAATACGACCTGACGCTCGCGCTCGATCCGAGATATGTCAAAGCCTACCATGCGCGCGCCCTTCTCTATCATGCCGGGGGCGCCGACGGCCGGGCGATCGCCGATTTCAGCCAGGCGATCGCCTTGCAGCCGACCAACGCCGATTATTGGACGGGTCGCTGCTTTCTTCGCGCGATCGTCGGTCAATTGCCGCCGGCGCTGGAGGATTGCAACGAATCGTTGCGGCTGAAACCGGACGACGTCGCCGCCCTCAACAGCCGGGCCGTGACCTATCTGAAGCTCGGCCAGTTCGACAGCGCCATCGCCGATTACGATTCCTCGTTGCGAGGCTACCCCAAAGGGGCGCAGGCGCTCTACGGGCGCGGCTTGGCCAAGCAGAAGAAGGGCGATTCCGCCGGCGGCGAGGCCGACATGGCGGCGGCCAAGGCGATCGCACCGGACGCCGCCGCGAGTTTCGCGGGATGGAACGTGAAATGAGGGATGTCATTGCGAGCGGAGCGAAGCAACCTAGGCGTCGTGAGCTATCTGGAGAGGTCTCGACGCCTGGGTTGCTTCGCTCCGCTCGCAATGACGCTTGACTGTTTCACGCTTCAGAGCGTCTCGACCGTCTTCAGCGCGCCGTCGAGCGCGGCGCCGTCCTCGTCGAGCCGCGCGGCCTGGACGAGGCGGCGCAGCCAATCGGCGCCGTCGGCGCGGCCGCCGAGACGCGGCACCGCGCTGACGACGCGGTCGTATTTGGATAGGCCCCGCGCATGCGTGTCCGAGTAGCCTTTGACCAGCCGCCGCGCGGCGAGGATCTCGACGGCAAGAGGGTAATTGCCCTCGACATGGCGGCGCGCGAGGTCAAGCCAGGCCTCGATATGCGCGCGCTCATGGCGATGGCGCAACGTGCCGCGCCGGAAACGGCGCAGCGACGAGACGAGATAGAGCGCGAGAAACCAGCGCACCGTGCCGGTCTGCACGCGGCGCCCTTTGTTGACGAGGCGATCGATCGCCGCGAGCCATTTTGGGCGCCGCTCGATCCAGGCTCCCAAAGCCGCCGGCAGCAGGCCGACGACTTCCTCGCCGCGCGGATGCATATATTCGGTGGCGTAGACGAGCTGGTCGGGCTCGGCCAGAACTTCGTCGCGGACGCGCTGGAAGCGCCGGGCGCGCGTCTTGAGATCGGCGACGACGATCACGTCGTCATAGGCCATCGCCACCGCGAGATGTTTGGCCGCCGTCTCGGTCAGCGCATAGCCGCGCGCGCCCTTTTCGTCGAGGGCGAGGATATCGGCGAGGCGGTCGAGATATTCGCCGGCATAGGCGGGGTCCTGGAAATCGACGAGGCGCTTGACGCCGGCGAACAGGATCGGATGCACGGCGGCGGGAAACGAACCGCGAATCCGCGCCAGAAGCGCGTCCAAAGCGGGATGGCCCGCCGATTGCGGCAAAGGATCGAAGCGCTTGGCCGGCGTGCGCGACAGCGGCGCGGCGGGCTTGGCCGTCACCCCGTCGAATCCGGCGCCGAACGCCTTCAGACTCGGCGCAATGCCCTTGCCGCCCGCGGCGATCACTTTCTCGAAGGCAGCGCGCGGGAACGGCAGAACCTTGGCGGCGGCGAGCGCGCCGAACATCGCCGCGGAAATCACACTGCCGTGTTTGTTGGCCAGCGCCTCCATGTCGAAGGCGATGGTTCGCCGGGCGGCGATTCCGGCCGCGTCGGTCACCACGAGGGGATCGCCGATCCCATCGCCGGGCTTCTCCTTCTCGCCGACCGCGAAGGCGCGGTGCGTCGAGGCGATCAGCACGGTCTTGTCGGGCGTGACGAGGCCGCGCAGCATCGAGCGCCCCGCCTCCATCCATTCGGCCGCCAGCACGATATCGACGTCGCCGGGCGTCGGCATCAGCGAGAGGACGGGCGCGCGGCCGTCCTTGGCCGGCAGCATTTCGATGTAATAGATCGTCGCGCCGGTGCGCTGGGCGACGCCGGGCACTGAACTCGTCTGCGCGCACCAGCCGCAATCCTCGGCGAGCGCGACGATCCAGTCGCTCAGCACGCCGCCGCCCTGCCCGCCCATCGCCAGCACGGCCAGCGAGATCGGCTTGTCGGTGTCGAGCCTGACGGCGAGCGCGCTTTGCGGGGCGTCCAACGCGGCCATTCCCTCAGGAAGCGAAGACGATGCGACGCGCCTCGCGGCGGCGTTGCAGGAAGCCGATGATCGCGGCGCGGAACCTCGCCAGCCGCAGGTCCCAGGCGGTCGGATTATGGATGATGTCGGCGCGGTAGAAGGACGGACACAGGACGGCGGCTTCCGCGACCTCGCCGCAATTGCCGCAGCCGACGCAGGAATTGTCGACCGCCGCCACCGGATCGTCCTTCAGGGGATCGTCGGTATGCTGGACCGAGAGCGACGGGCAGCCCGACAGGCGGATGCAGGCGTGATCGCCGGTGCACACATCCGCGTCGACGCCGAAGCGCTCCTTGACCATGCGCTTGCCGGCCTTGACCGCCTGCGCGAACAGGGGCTTTACGCGGCGCTGCTTGTTGAGCGAACATTCCGAGGAGGCGACGATGATCTTGGGGCCTTTTTCCGGGCTCGTCAGCGCTTCGCGCAATGTGTCGCGCATTTTGGCGACGTCATAGGTGCGGTCGATCTGGCGCACCCATTTGGCGCCGACGCCTTTGACCGCGTCGACGATGCTGTTGTTGGTCTCGCGCCGGCCGTTATGGGCGCGCGAGGACAGGATATCCTGGCCGCCGGTCGCCGCCGAATAATAATTGTCGACCACCATAATGACGCCGTCGTGCTTATTGAACACCGCATTGCCGACCGACGAGGCAAGGCCGTTGTGCCAGAAGCCGCCATCGCCCATGATCGAGATCGAGCGCTTGTCGGAGGCGACGTTGAAGGCCGAGGCCGAGGCGGGGCCGAGGCCATAGCCCATCGTCGTCGCGCCGATATTGAACGGCGGCAGGATCGAGAACAGATGGCAGCCGATATCGGCCGCCACATGATGCTGGCCAAGCTCCTTTTCGACGAGCTTCATCGCCGCGAAGATCGGCCGCTCGGGGCAGCCCGTGCAAAACCCCGGCGGGCGCGCCGGCACCGTTTCGGCGAGAACCTTCAGCTTGGGATCGGCCAGCACCGCCGAGGGATCGGGGAGCGGCGGCTGGTTGCCAAGCAGCGGCCGCGCGAAGAGATCGAGAAATCCGCGAATGCCGCGCAGCATGACCGGCGCGGTATATTCGCCGGCGAGCGGCAGCACGTCCTTGCCGGCAATCTTGGTCTGGATGTCGCGGCGCCGC